>Ga0316622_100002087_pt1 | contig 13621 bp, 10 predicted proteins | sample OWC_Aug_OW2_C1_D_FD_207646 | JGI IMG/M metagenome (GOLD analysis project Ga0316622, IMG submission 207646) | Wetland soil microbial communities from Old Woman Creek delta, Ohio, United States - OWC_Aug_OW2_C1_D5_C | ecosystem: Environmental > Terrestrial > Soil > Wetlands | place: USA: Ohio... | reverse complement strand
CACGCGGCAACGCGCTTTCCTGCATTCGCACAGCTACACCGGCAACGCGCTTGCCTGCACGGCGGCGCTCGCCACGCTCGACATTTTTGCCAGCGACGGCGTGATCGAGCGCAACCGCACCCTCGCCGCCCATCTCGGCCACCGCGCCCGCGAACTTCTCGGTGATCTCGAGCACGTGGCCGAAGTTCGCCAGTGCGGCATGATCGTCGCGGCCGAACTCGCCCAGGGCGCCGACCGCACCCGTCCTTTCGACTGGCGTGAGCGGCGCGGCTTGCGCGTCTACCGCCACGGCCTCGAACACGAGGCGCTGCTGCGCCCGATCGGCAACGTCGTCTACTTCATGCCTCCCTACGTGATCACACCCGACGAGATCGACGCATTGGTGCTCACGGCACGGGACGGCATCGTGGCGGCCACATGCGATTGACGCGCGTCTTCGTCGATTCGCCGCTGTCACCCGATACGGACGTGAACCTGCCCGATGCGGCGGCCAACCACGTCGGCCGTGTGCTGCGACTGCGTGCAGGTGCGGCGATCGTCGCGTTCGACGGCAGCGGCAACGACTACCGCTGCGAAATCCTCTCGGTCGAAGGCGATGCAGTGCGCGTGCGGGTGGGGCCTCGTTCGTCGGGACTGCCCGAGTCGCCCCTGCGCATCACGCTGGTGCAGGCCGTCTCGCGCGGCGAACGCATGGACTGGACGCTGCAGAAGGCGACCGAACTCGGCGTGCGCACGATCGTGCCGGTGCTCTCCGCGCGCAGCGTCGTGCGTCTCGACGACAGGCAGGCGGAGAAGAAGCTGCGGCACTGGCAGGCCATCGTCGCGGGGGCCTGCGAGCAGTGCGGGCGCAGCGTCGTGCCGGAAATCCGCCAGCCCCAGGAACTGTCGCGATACCTCGCGTCGTCCGCCCGCGAAGGACAGCGTTTCGTGCTGAGCCCGGCCGGGCCCGCCTCGCTGGCGGGCCTGACCAGCGTGGGAGCGCGCGTTGAATTGCTGATCGGGCCGGAAGGCGGGCTCGACGACGCCGAACTCGAACGCGCGGCGGCGTCGGGCTATGCACCCGTTCGGCTCGGGCCCCGCGTGCTGCGCACGGAAACTGCCGGCATCGTCGCGTTGACGGTGCTGCAGGCGACGTGGGGGGATCTGGTCTAGCGGACGCAGGCCGGGCTCAGGCGATTTGCGCCACACGACGTCCGGCGCAAACTGACGCCGTCCCTGCGACTAGGCGCGGGTCTCTTCGGCGATCATGCCTTCCAGCTGCTCGAAGTCCGGAATGAGCGGCGTCTCGTTGACCATCTTCACCTGCCCGATCACGGGCATGCGTTCGCCGAAGCTGCGTGAGTCGTCGGCATGGACGACATCCGGCGTCAGCCGCACGAGTTGCGGAAAGCCCTGCGTCAGCACGGCGAAATTGCCGCCGGACCGGCTCGTGATGCCCTGCATGACGACGATACGGGTGCGGCCGCTCGTGCGCGGCAAAGCCTTGCCGCAGGTGGCCTCGAAAGACACGAGCGGGACGCGACGGCCACCCCACGCGATCGTGCCGAGGTACCACGGCGGCGCGCCGTCCATCGGCGTAGGCGCCTGGTAGTTGATGACTTCAGTGACGCACGAGCGGGGCACCAGCAGGCGATCGTCCGCGAGCGGCACCAGCAGGCAATAGATCTCGTGATCGGCGCCGCCGATGCTGGTCATCGTCGCCGTACCGAACCCCATGCTCACGCTCCTGTCCTCGTCTGCGGCCCCTTCACGGCAGCCTCCGCCGCGCGAGCACGAGCGGCTCGATCGCGTCCAGCAACTGGCTTTCCTGGTACGGTTTACCCAGGTAATCGTCCACACCGAGCTCGATCGCCCGGGCGCGGTGTTTGTCGCCCACGCGCGACGTGATCATGATGATCGGCACGTCGGCGAGCCGCGCATCGTTGCGCACGTGCGCTGCGACTTCGTAGCCGTCCATGCGCGGCATTTCGATGTCGAGCAGGATCACGTCGGGCACGTGCTCCTGCAGCAGGGACAGGGCTTCAACGCCGTCTTTCGCCGTGAGCACGCGCATGCCATTGCGCTCGAGCAGGCGCTGCGTGACACGACGCACCGTGATCGAATCGTCGACCACCATCGCGAAGATGCGGTCGTCCTGCACCGAGCGCGCGGATTCGGCCGAGCGGGCTCGCCACTCGGAGCGGACCAGCGTGCCCATGTCGAGAATGACGACGATGCGGCCGTCGCCGAGGATGGTCGCGCCGGAAATGCCACGGATACCCGCGATCTGCGGCCCGACCGGCTTGACGACGATTTCGCGGCTGCCGATCAGTTCGTCCAGAACCAGCGCCGTCGAGTGCTCGCCGGCGCGCACCAGGATGACGGGCAGCGCGACGTCGGTCTCGGGGAGGATCGAGGGACCGCTGCCGACGAACACACCCAGGTGCTGGAACCGGTATTGGTGGCCGCCGTAATCGAACGTGGCCGGCTCCTCGTCCAGGTGACGCTGGATTTCGGTACGCGTAAGCCGTGCCACGCCTTCGACCGTGGCCATCGGCAGCGCAAACAGTTCGTCATGCACCCGCACGATCAGCGCCTGCGTGATCGCGAGCGTGAAGGGCAGGCGGACCGTGAAGCGCGCGCCCGCACCGCGCTTCGATTCGATGAACAGCGCGCCGCCGAGTTTCTTGATCTCGGTCGCGACGACGTCCATGCCGACCCCACGACCGGCCTGTTGCGTCAGGCGATCGGCCGTGCTGAATCCAGGTTCGAGGATCAGCTGCAGCGACTCTTCGTCGGTCAGCTCCATGCCGGGCTGCAGCAGGCCCATCTGGCGCGCCTTCGCGTGGATGGCCGCGACATTGAGGCCGGCGCCGTCGTCTTCGACGGTGATCACCACCTCGGCGCCCTCGCGCTGCACCTTCAGCGTGATCTGACCCGTTTCGGGCTTGCCGGCTGCGACGCGTTCCGCCGGCATTTCGAGGCCATGGACCACGGCATTGCGCAGCATGTGCTCGAACGGCGGCAGCATGCGCTCGAGCACCTGCCGGTCGAGCTCGCCGGACGCGCCTTCCACGATCAGCTCGGCCTTCTTGCCCGCTTCGGTCGCGGCCTGCCGCAGCAGACGGGTAAGGCGATGCACGTGCCGCTGGAACGGCACCATGCGCGTGCGCATCAGTCCGTTCTGCACTTCGGTGACGACGCGGCCCTGCTGCTGCAGCAGGTTTTGCGTGTCCCGATTGAGCTGTGCAAGCAGTCCCTCGATGCTGGCGACGTCACTGACGGACTCGGCCAGGGCGCGCGAAAGCTGCTGAATATTCGAATACCGGTCGAGTTCGAGCGGATCGAAATCGGTGCGCTGCACCTGGTCGTCCGTCTTGTGCTTGTTGAGGATCTGCGCCTCGGTCTCCATCTCGAGCTTGCGCAGCTGTTCGCGCAGCCGGGTAACAGTGCGATCGAGTTCGGCGAGATTGAACTCGATCGAGGTCATCTGCTGCTCGATACGCGCGCGGAAGATGCTCACTTCACCCGCGTTATTCAGCAGGTCATCGAGCAGGTCCGCATCGACACGCGCCAGTTCGCCGCGCTCCGTCGGCGCAATGGGTTCGCGCCCCGGCAGCACCGGCGTGTGTGCCGTCGCAGCGGCCTCGTACGTGGCAGGCACCTGCGACGGGGTCGGCACCACGAAGCGCGCAGGCGCGACGGGAGCAGCCACTACAGGCAGCTCGGCCGGCTGCCCGCTCTCGACGGCGGCCACCGGCTCTGCGACGGGCTGCTCGATTTCTGCGGCAACCGCCGGAGCCTCTACCGGCGGTTCGACCACTGCCGCGACCACCGGCGGTTCTGCGGGCGTCTCGATGACGACCGCGGCCGGCAGCACCTCTAACTGCGGCGCCTCGGGCACGATTTCTTCGGCCGGCAGCTCGGCCGCGGTGTCGTGTTCGACTGCAACCGGTTCGATGGCCTCGGGCATCACGACTTCGGCTTCGATGAACTCGGCAGGCGGCACGACTGGCGCTGCCGCAGACACCGGCTCCAGGGACGCAGCAGCCGCAGGCAGCGCTGCCAGCGCCCGGATCCGCAGGATGAGTTCGCGCGCGGACGGCAGGCGCTGGCCCGAGTTGGCCATCTCGCGCATCCGGTGCAACTCGTCGAGCGAGCCTTGCAGCACGTCAAACGCAGCGGCATCGGCCGCCGACGAGCCCGATTCGATCGCGGCGAGGAACGATTCGACCTCGTGACTGAGGTCGCCCATGGCGCGGATGCCCGCCATGCGGGCACCGCCCTTGAGCGTGTGCAGCAGGCGCTTGAGCTCGGTGACCTGCGCGTGGTCCGCGCGGTCGGCTCGCCAGCGTCCAAACGCAGCCTCGGATTGCTCGAGCAGCTCGGTCGCTTCCTCGCCGAAGATCGCCGCGATGTCCGCGTCGAAGTCCTCGCCGAAGCCGGGCTCATCGTCCTCCGGCAACGGCACGTGGAACGGCTGCGCTGGCGCTTCTTCGGTCAGTTGCGGCAGCCCCGGATCCGTGAGCTCCTCGGCCGACATTGCCGCGGCGTCGTCGATGACCACGGACAGGTCCGGCGCGGCTGGCATGCCCGGCTGCCAGGACTGCGCGAGCGTTCGCTCCGCCGCATCGGCAAGCTGCGCAAGCTCCGCTTCGAGCTGCAGGTCCAGCGCCACCCAGCCTGCCGTCAGGCGCGTCTGCTCGGGGAAGAAGCCGGTGTTTTCATCGACGTGCTCGGAGACCGTCTCGAGCAATCGCACGGTGTCGTGCAGCAACGCGAGCGCGTCGCTGCTCATGCCGTGGCCGTTGTCGAAGAGCTTGCGGACGTAATGCTCCATCGGCTCGGCGACCTTGATGCCCTGGCGCGCCCCTGCCGTCTTGGCGATGCCGCTCAGCGTGTGGCATGCGCGATAGAGCGCCTCCGAGACCAGGTGCGGCGCGGCGCCACGGGCGCAACGCTCGAGGAACTGGCGCACGACCAGGATGTGGCCGGCGGTTTCCTTGCGGAAAATTTCGCGCAGCACCGGATCCATGGCCGGTTCGTCCAGCGAAGCCGCCGCAGCCTCGGCCACCCGCTCTTCCGCGACGGTCGGCGCTGGCGCGGGCACGGCAGTGGCTGGCAACGCCGGCCCTTCCCTGCCCGACAGTGCGTCGGCTCGCGTCATGATCGCGGCGATGTCGATACTGGCCAACGACCCGCCGTCGATCTCGTCGATGAGCTGCGGCATGGCCGCGACGGCGTCGCGCACGATGGACACGATCTCCGGCGAACGCAGCAGCGTCTGGCTGATCACGCGATTCAGCAGTGACTCGACGCTCCAAGAGAATTCACCGATGCGTTGCGCGCCGACCATGCGCCCGCTGCCCTTCAGCGTGTGGAACGCACGGCGCAGGTCGCGCAGGGCTGCGGCGTCCTGCGGGTTCTGCTCCCACTGCGAGCACAGCACGGCAAGGCGCGTCGCGTTCTCGCGCGCCTCCTCGACGAACAGCTGCAGGAACTCCGGGTCCGCGCTCGTGACCACGACCGGTGTCGGCAATGACGGCCTGGTCACCGCAACGGGTATGGGGGCTTCGATCGCTGCGGCAGGCGCAGCAACCGGCTCTTCCACAGGCCTCGTCTCGCGGAGTGGAATCACGCGCGCAAGCGAGGGTTCCAGCTCGGCGAGACGCGCTTCGGCGGCGTCGAGCATCTGCCATTGGTCGGCGCGGCCTGCCTGCAGCGTCTCCATGTAGTACTCGACGGCAACCACCGCATCGGCCAACCGCTCGAGGCGGGGCGGACTCAGCGACTGCTCGTCAGGACGCACGATCGTGCCGAGCGCGCGACCGACTCGTTCCATCACTTCGACCGCACGCTGCCTGCCCAGCATCAGCAGTCCAGCCGTGATCCCGCGCACGAGCTGCGGCACCTGGTCGAGCCCCTGCGCCTCGGCGGGCGCCGACAGGGAATGCGTCACCGCCTCCTTGATCCGCGCCATGTTGACGATGCACTCGCGCAGCACGGCTTCCTGTACGAGGCGGAACTCCTCGTCCGTCGGCTCGCCCGGCGAATCGGCGGACGTCGCTTCGGGCAGGATCAACCGCACGAGCTGCGCGTCAAGACTGTCTTCGACGGCAATCAGCGCCGCTGCGATGCTGAGCAGCGCCGCGTCGTCCGGCGGGATGCGGCGCTCGACGATCGCCTTCAGCGAATCGAGCTCGCCCTCGACGCGCGCGCGCAGCGCCCCCAGCCCAAGCACGCCAAGCGTGTCGCTGATCTTGCGCAGCATCTCGAGCTGCGGCTGCAGGTCATCCACGTGCGTGGCGCCCTTGCGGACGAAGATGTCGAGGACATCCTTGACGCGTGTCAGGTCCTCGCGAATGGCAGCGGCAACGGTGCGCATCAGCCGCACGCTCGGTGCCGACAGCGCTTCGGCTGCGTCGGTCGCGATGGCATCGGCGGTGGCCACCATGTCGTGCAGACCGAACGACTCGCGCACCGCGGCAACGCGCTCGCCGGCTTCCGTGCTTTGCGCGACGTAATACAGCAGGTTATTCAGCACCTCGGCCGGCGGCGACGTCGCATAGCGCTGCTCGCCTTCCTGCAGACGCTTCAGCTCGCGGTCGACGTGACCGAGCACGCGCTTGACCGACACGTTGGGCTCGACCCCACCGGCCTGCAAGGCTTCGAGCAGTGCACCAACGACCCACCACAGCTGGAACAGCGGTTGCGTCGAGGCCGCCCGCTCGAACTGCATGGCGATTTCAGCAAGATGGTGCAGGTTTTCTGCAGCCTGTTCGCCACGGATCCAGCCGAGCAATGCGATCTGGAAGCGCGGACGCAACCTCTTGGCGAGTTCCGCCACTTCACGGTCGCCGACGAACGGCGACGACGGCTGCGGCTGTGCGTCCGAACGCAGGTTGAGCAGCAGCAAAGTGCCTTCCGACAGCAACGCGCCACCGCGGACGGCGCGCAGGTCGTTCAGCAGCGGCAGCAGCACGAGTGGCAGGTCGCGCGCGCCAGTCGCGACGCGTTCCACGTACGACGGCAACTGCTCCATCGCCCGCATCAGCGCTTCGAGACCGTCCGAATCCGCCCTGCCCTCGCCGGAATGCGCATCGACGTAGCGGGCGACGAACTCCATTTCCTCGGCCAGCAACGCGCCGCCGTAGACCTCGGCGAGTCGCAGCGCACCGCGGGCCAGATGGATGTGCGCGGCGAAGCGATGCAGCGCGCCCCGGTCGTCGGGACGCTCGGCAAAAGCCTCGAGAGCCACGCGCGCTTCGTTGAGCTCGGACGCGATCTCGCGCGAGATCACCTGCAACGAGGCGTGGGCCTCGTCGACCGTGGCGAGCGGCATCGGAACCTGGTTCACGCTGGGCAGTCCGGTTGATCAGCCAGCGAGGCTGCCGATGCGGCGGATGCGATCCGCGCCGGGTTCCGCCGCTGCAGGCGGCTCGTCCGGCTTGAGCGCGGGGAAATCGCCCGTCAAGCCAGTCATCATCGAGCCGGGCAACCGGAAACCGGTCACCGACTTGCGCAACTGGGCCGCAAGCTCGGCGAGCTTGCCGATCGACGCGGACGTGGCCGTGGTGCTCTCGGCCGTCTGCGAGCTGATCTCGCGCAGCACCTGCATGTTGCGCGAGATGCTCTGCGAAACGCCGGCCTGCTGGCGCGAGCTGGCCGAGATGTTCTGCACGAGGCTCGCGATCTGGTTCGAGACCTGCTCGATCTCCTCGAGCGCGGCCCCCGCGTTTTCGGCGAGCAGCGCGCCGCCCACGACGTCGGTCGTGGTGCGCTCCATCGACACGACGGCCTCGTTCGTGTCGGCCTGGATCGTGCGCACGAGCACTTCGATCTGCTTGGTCGCGGTGGCCGCACGCTCGGCCAGCCGCTGGACTTCGTCGGCCACGACCGCAAAGCCGCGACCCGCTTCACCCGCCATCGACGCCTGGATCGAGGCGTTGAGCGCGAGGATGTTGGTCTGCTCGGCAATATCGTTGATCAGCTCGACGATGTTGCCGATTTCCTGCGAGCTTTCGCCGAGGCGCTTGATCCGCTTCGACGTTTCCTGGATGTTCTCGCGGATGGCGTTCATGCCGGTGATCGTGCGGCGCACGGCGTCACCGCCCTTGTGCGCGACATCCACCGAGTGCCGCGCGACGTCGGATGAGCGCTCGGCGTTGCCGGAAACTTCTTCGGTCGAGGCGGCCATGGCTGCAATCGACTCCGAAGCGGCGCCGATCTGCTTGGACTGCGCGGCGGAGGCCTTGGCCAGGTGCGTCGAGAGCGCCTGCGTCTGGCGCGTGGCGCCATCGAGCTTGACGGCCGAATCGTTGATCGTGACGACGAGTTCACGCAGCGCTTCGATCGCGTAGTTGATCGAGTCGGCAATCGCGCCGGTGATGTCTTCGGTAACCGTGGCCTGCACGGTGAGGTCGCCATCGGCGAGGCTCGACAACTCGTCGAGCAGCCGCAGGATCGCCTGCTGGTTGCGCTCGTTCTGGCGGGCCTGAGACTCCGCGGCGTCACGCAGGGCCGCGAGCTCGCGCTGCAGCCAGAACGCTGCGCCGAGCGCCAGCAGCGTGATCACGATGAACAGCAGCGGCAGCCATGGGCTGGCGACGAGCCGGCCGTAGCCGATCGCGGCCTTCGCCTCGATCCCGGCGAGACTGCCACTCAGGCCCGCGCCGGTTTCAGTCAGCGCGTTGCGCGCCGCCTGCATCTGTTCGAGCTGGTCGGCGAGCTTGATGACTGCGCGGACCTGCTCGGCTTCGGTGTCGAACGCAACTGCCAGCGCCTTCGCAGCGTCCGCCGCATCGCCGACTGCCGGCGCGATTCCGAGCGTGTTGTCCTGGCCGTTCGCGCCAGCCGTGACCTGCGCCATGAATTCGAGGCTGTCGGTGAGGCGGCGCGACGCCGCCTCGACCGAAGCCGTGCCGTCGGCAAGCGCAGTGAGGTCCTGGTCGATCGCCTGCGCGCGCAGTTCGAAACGCTCGAAGTTGCGATTGACGGCATCGGGACGGCCGGGGCCCATGGCTTTCAGCACGCCGGCTGCCGTGGACAGCAACCGGGGCGTGGACTCGCGCACGCTTGCCGCCGACTTCTGCGCCTGCAGCGCGGCATCGCGGCCATCCAGCACGGCCTGCGACTGTTCGAGCAGTGCGGGCCAGCCGCGCTCGCTGCCGAGCACGCGGGCGCTCGGTGACGACAACAGGCCGACCGCGGACTTGCCGGCGTCGATCTCGTCGATCACGCGCTCGAGCCGGGCGCGCGAAGCCGCCAGCGCATCGAACGCCGGGGCGGAACCACGCACGGCGGCACCCGCCTGCAACGGAATGTTCTGCGCGATTGCCGTGAGGGAAGACAGGTGCTCTCGCAGCTGGACCTGCTGCTGCATCGCCCGGCCGGAAAGCAGCAGGGCTACCGCGGCCAGCAGCGCCGCGACGATCGCCACGCCGAGCAGCATGGGCTGCAGGCGGGCGGCGTCGATTCGATTGGTCATGTCGTCACCATTCCTGTCGGATCGGGCCGACGGCTCAGGAAGCCGCAGCCTGCATGAACTGCGGGCTCTCGAGCAGCGCCCGCACACTGAACACCGGCCAGACCTCGGCCCCGCGCCGGAACGCGCCAGCCAGGTAGCGCTCGCAGCGCAGCAGGGTTGGCGGCAGGTCGGCCGAGAATTCGCTTTCGTAGAAGCGGCGGAAACCCATCACCTCGTCGACGACGAGGCCGGCAGGAATTTCGCGGTGGTTGGCGAGCAGCACGCGGCTCGAACGCGTAATCGAGGTAGCGCCCGCGCTGAGGAACGCGCGCAGGTCGATGACCGGCAGCAGCTGCCCGCGAACGTTCGACAGCCCACGAATCCACGGCTTCGCGCCCGGCACGCGCGTGACCGAGGCCGGGTACGAAAGCACCTCGCGCGTCTCTTCTCGTGCGAGCAGGAAAGCCTCGCCACCGAGACGAAACGCGACGCCGACCCATTCCGCGCCAGCCGCGATCGATTCGGGTTGTCCCTGCGCGGCCGCACGGGCGCGGCGGTCTATCTCCCGCAGCAGCTCGAAGGGGCGCTCGCGCAGCGAACGCAGGGCCGTGACGCCTGGCTGCATGTCAGGGGGCAAGGGCCGCCTGCGCCACGCGCACCAGCTGGTCCGTGGCGACGGGCTTGACGAGATAATCGACGGCGCCCTGGCGCAGGCCCCAGACGCGATCGGACTCCTGCGCTTTCGACGTGACCATGATGACCGGGATCGTGCGTGTGGAGGGATCGTTGGCCAGTTCGCGCGTTGCCTGGAAACCGTTCACACCGGGCATGACGATGTCCATCAGGATCAGGTCGGGGTGCAGTTCGCGCGCGAGGCGCAGCCCTTCGCCGCCGTCGGCCGCGGCGGCCGTCCTGAAGCCGTGCTGCTCGAGCGCCTGCTGCATGACGTGAACGTCGGTCGGTGAATCGTCCACGATCAGTACGAGTGCCACAGTCAGTTCCTCCGCGGACCGCGCTCAGGCGCGATGGACGTGAGTCTCGATCGCGCTCAGCAGTTCTTCGCGCGTGAAGGGCTTGGTCAGGTAATGCTCAGAACCCACGATGCGGCCGCGGGCGCGGTCGAAGAGTCCATCCTTGCTCGACAGCATGATCACCGGGATGCTCTTGAAAACCTTGTTGTGCTTGATCAGCGAACAGGTCTGGTAGCCGTCCAGGCGCGGCATCATGATGTCGACGAATACGATGTCCGGCTGATGGTCGGCGACCTTGGACAGGGCGTCGAAGCCGTCCACGGCGGTGAAGACCTCGCAACCCTCGCGCGCCAGCAGGGTTTCGGCCGTGCGCCGGATGGTCTTGCTGTCATCGATGACCAGCACTTTGAGGCCGGCCAACCTTGGCCGGCTGTTGCTGGCAGCCGTGTTTTCCATACGGACGAGACCTCGGATTCGAGTGGGCGTGCGTGCGAGTGCGACGCTATGCGCGAGGCCGCCGCTCGCGAGGGCGTTTTAACATATTGGCCACCCCCCTGCCATTGGCGGCTTTCGATACCATGACACCCATCACAGTCACCTTGTCCGTGTCCGCCGCCCGCGTGGAGTCCGCATGTCCCTGAAACCCCTGCGAATCGCCGTCGTCATGGATCCGATCGAGGACATCAAGCCCCGCAAGGACACGACGCTGGCGATGCTGCTCGCCGCCCAGCGCCGCGGCTGGGAGCTCCATTACCTGGAACTGTCCGGGATCTGGCTGCGCGATGGCGTCGCCCTGGGTCGCGCGCACCCGATCGGCGTCCGCGAGCACGACACGGACTGGTTCACGCGCGGCGCGGCAGTGGTGACCCGGCTTGGCGACTTCGACGCGATCCTGATGCGCAAGGATCCGCCGTTCGACACCGAATACATCTACTCGACCTACATCCTCGAACGGGCCGGGCTGCAGGGCGCGCTGGTCGTCAACCGACCGGACGGCCTGCGCGACATGAACGAGAAGGTCTACACAGCCTGGTTTCCACAGTGCTGCGCGCCCACCCTGATCACGCGCGACATGGCAGACATGCACGCATTCCTCCGGGAACACGGCCGGGCGGTCTGCAAGCCCCTCTACGGCATGGGCGGCCGTTCGATCTTCGTGGTCGACGCCGGCGACAAAAATGCGAACGTGATCTTCGAAACGCTCACCGAGTACGGCACGCGCTACGCAATCGTGCAACGCTACATCCCCGACATCGTCACGACCGGCGACTCGAGGGTGATCCTGGTGGAGGGCGAACCCGTGCCCTATGCGCTCGCACGCATTCCGACCGACGCGGACAACCGCGGCAACCTGGCTGCTGGCGCCAAGGGCGTCGGCCGCCCGCTCAACGAACGCGACCGCTGGCTGGCCGCCGAGATCGGACCGGCGCTGCGCGACCGGGGAATGCTGTTCGTGGGCCTCGACGTGATCGGCGGCTTCGTCACTGAAATCAACGTCACCAGCCCGACGGGCGTTCGCGAGATCGACAAGCAGTTCGGCACCGACATCGCCGGCTCACTGATGGATGCGATCGGGCACCGTGTCGACGCCCGCGGAGGGCCCCATTGACGACGCCGGTCATCCTCCGCAAGGGCCGTGATCCCACCGGGGACCACCTGGCCACCGCTATCTTCGTGGCGGCCCTGGTCCACGGGCTGGTAATTCTTGGCGTGCGCTTCAGCGCCCCACCCGTGCCGGACAACGTCCTGCCGACGCTCGAGATCCTGTTGGTCCCGACCGGACCGGACGATCCGCAGGCGAACCTCGATGCGGCCTATATCGCGCAGCGCACGCAGCAAGGCACCGGTACCGGCACGGAAGCCAGGCGTGCCTCGCTGCCTGAAGCGCGGCCGGAACAGGCAACGGTGCCAGACTCCCCCGCCTCGGAGCAGGCCGAGCAGGCGCGGCTCCCCGAACCCGAGGGCGCGGTGTCAGTGCTCGCGCAACGCGCGCTCGACGCCGAGCGGCTTGCCACCGGCACGGAGCCGCACGAGGAGTCCCCGGTGTTCTATGCCAGCCCGACGCCGGCCGTGCCGACCGTTGGCCTGAATGCCGCGGTGGCCGACCGCGACCTGCACCTGCGCGGCCAGATGTCGGTGGACGGCAAGCTCCTTGCCGATACGCGCGAATCCGCCATCGCCGCGTACCTGGACGGCTGGAAACGCAGGATCGAGCGCGTCGGCACGCTCAATTTCCCGAACGAAGCCAGGCACAGGCAGCTGTCGGGCAATCCCGTGCTGGAGGTAGCGATCCGTGCCAACGGCACGCTCGAATCGGTGATCGTGCGGCGCACGAGCGGGCACCGCGAACTGGACAACGCCGCCGTCGGTATCGTGCGCCTCGCGGCGCCGTTCGAACCCTTCCCGAGCGCGTTGCGCGAGCGCTACCCGGTGCTCCGCTTCGCCTACGAGTGGCAGTTCATCGACGGGAAGCTCGGCGGTGCCGGCGCAGTCTTCTCCTCGGGTCCGTAGCGCGATACTGTTTCCCCGTGGCCGCCTACCTCACCAACCAGTTCCTGATCGCCATGCCCGCCATGGACGACCCGAACTTCGCCCAGACCGTGACGCTGGTGTGCGAGCACAGCGAGCGCGGCGCGCTCGGCATCGTCATCAATCGCACGCTGCCGATGACGCTCGGCGAGGTCTTCCAGCAGCTGGACCTGGATTTCTCGCGCTCACGCGTCAGCGACCAGCCGGTGCTGCGAGGCGGCCCCGTGCAGACGGAGCGCGGCTTCGTGCTGCATTCCCCGGCGGGCAAGTATGAATCGTCGCTGCCGTTCTCGGAGCGCATGCACCTGACCACCTCGCGCGACATCCTCGATGCGCTCGCTGCCGGTGAAGGCCCCGGCAGTGCCGTCATCGCGCTGGGCTATGCGGGCTGGGACGCCGGCCAGCTCGAGGACGAGATGGCGCGCAATGCGTGGCTCTCGGTAGATGCGGACGAGCGCGTGCTGTTCGCGACGCCCATCGAGCAGCGCTGGAGCGCGGCTGCCCGGTTGCTGGGCATCGACCTGCTCTCCCTCAGCAGCGACACGGGCCACGCCTGATTTCGACCCACGAAGACGATCCCCCCCCGCCCGCCGCCCATGGCGGACACCCGCCCTCGGGTGAGGTTGTGCTCGCGTTCGATTTCGGCACCCGCCGCATCGGGGTCGCAGTCGGGCAG
>Ga0316622_100002086_pt1 | contig 13623 bp, 12 predicted proteins | sample OWC_Aug_OW2_C1_D_FD_207646 | JGI IMG/M metagenome (GOLD analysis project Ga0316622, IMG submission 207646) | Wetland soil microbial communities from Old Woman Creek delta, Ohio, United States - OWC_Aug_OW2_C1_D5_C | ecosystem: Environmental > Terrestrial > Soil > Wetlands | place: USA: Ohio... | reverse complement strand
GGGCGCGCGATCCTCAAGAAGCACGACATCGCCGACCCTGAAATCGGAATGCGCTTCCTGTTTATTGACAGGGAAGGTTTCGGGGTTTACAAGCTAGAGACGAGCACGACTATCAGCGACAGATAGTCGACCCTTTGCCTCGGCTGGTCGGAGCCGCCTCAGGTCTCTATTGGCTCTCCAGTGTATGTCGTGTATAGTCGTTCCGTATCGAAGACGAGGTCTCTGAGACCGGAACGCCCCATGCCAACCGACCGGAATAAACCTCCCCTATTGCCGCGGAATCGATCTCACAAAGGAGTTGCTGGCGATGCTTGAGTTTCTCGGACACAGGAGACACTTGGCGCTGCTCGCTTTCGTTGTCGGCGTGATCGCGGCGGCCGCGGTCGCCGGCGCACAGGAATCCGTCTCGCCCGCGTCCTCGCCCGGGGGGATGGCCGAGTTCGTGAACGCACCCAACGACTCGAGCGAAATCGCGGCCGGAATCCAGGCGCTCATCCGTAAAGAGCAGAGCGGATTTGCGAACCGGTTGAAGAACAGCGGTCTCGGCGTCTTCTATGTCAAGGGTGGCATCTTCATGCATCCGCTGCTCTTGTGTTCGATCGCCGGTCTCGTGATCATCATCGAGCGCCTGTGGACGCTGTCGCGGGCCCGTGTAAACGTCAAAGCCCTCATGATGAAGATCATCCTGGCCCTGCGGGAGCAGGGACCGCAGGCGTCCCTCGAGGTATGTCAGCGAACGCGCGGTCCGATCGCCGCCATTCTGCACTCGGGTCTACTGAGGGCGGAGCGAGGTCCGGCCGCGGTGCAGAAAGCGATCGAGACCTCCGGGGCGATCGAGATGTCCTTCCTCGAGCGCGGGCTGGTGTGGCTCGTGACCATCGCCAATATCGCGCCGCTGCTCGGGTTCCTCGGCACGGTGTCGGGGATGATCAGCGCGTTTGCCGCCATCGCGGCGGCAGAGCAGGTGAGCGCGAAGCTGGTGGCGAGAGGGATCGAGGAAGCGCTCATCACCACGTTGGCCGGCCTCTGCATCGCCATCCCCGTGACCATCGCCCACAGCTACTTCGTGGGAAAGATCGACCGGTTCGTGATCGAGATGGAAGAGGCCAGCGCTGAGCTCGTGGACGAGCTCATGGATATCGAAAAGCAGGGCAGCGGGCGGGTGTGAACCGCCCTCACCGTCGCATACCGACGCCGGGGGACGAGTTATGAAGAAGCTGTCGGTGAGATCTCGGCTCTCGACCCAGTTGTCGCTGCCGTCGACGTCCGACATCGCGTTCCTGCTGCTCATCTTCTTTCTCGCCACGACCATCTTCGACCTCGAGCAGGGCATCTACATGGTCCTCCCCGGGCAGCAGTCGCAAAGCGTCCGCGTCAGACGGGATAACATCACCATAGTGAAGGCCTACGCCGACGGTTCCATCACCATCGACGACAAGGCGATCGCGGTCTCCCAGATCCGGACCATCATCCAAGGGAGACTGGCGCGCAACGACAAGACGGTCGTCGTGATCGAAACGCACCCGGACGCCGACTACGGCTTGATGGTCGATATACTGGATGAGTTGCGCCTGGCGGAGGCTCGCACGATTTCTCTGAAAACGATGCTCGGCAACGGTGTGCCATGATTCGTCACCAAACAAGGGCTTCACGGCCCGGCGGGACGGAAGGCGGCAGTGTTGCTCCCGGTGCCGGGGCAGAACGGTAAGGGGTTGTCGTGGCATTCGGACAGACACAGAAGGCAACGAGCCAGATACCGGTGGCCTCGATGGCGGACATTGCCTTCCTCCTCTTGATCTTCTTCATCTCCACGACCATCTTCAGGATGGAGGAGGGACTTCCCGTCGCTCTGCCGCGCGCGGAAACGGCGCAGAGGCAGGAGCGGGAGTTGATCATGCATGTTTGGATCGACAAGCAGGGACACATCGCGATCAATGATCGCGTGGTGGCGGTCGAAGACATCTCAGGGGTCGTCATGAAGGTGTTGCAGGAGAAGCCTGGTCTCATCGTGGCGTTCAACGCGGATGAACGGTGTCCGTACAGCGTCGTGTCCGACGTCATGGAGGAGCTCAAGAAGGCCAACGCCGTGCGCGTTTCGTTCACGAGTGAACCGGAAGCCGCGGCGAATGCCGCGGCGGACGCGAACGCGGAGTAGGTCGCGGTGACGACGACCACGCAGTCAATTACGACGGCGCATTCGGTCACGGCCAACAACCGGTTCAAGGCGAAGTATCCCCGGTACCTGCTCGGCGCCGTGATCTGGGCGGTCGTGATCCATGCCCTGGCCTTTGTGGTCTCGCCGCAGTTCAGTTTCAAACCGTATCAGCTCAAGGAACAGGCGTTCGAGGTGATCCAACTTCCGGCCAACATCGAGATCCCGCCGCCTCCCAAGGAGGTCGCGTTGCCGCAGGTGCCGGTGGAAGCGGCGAGCGGCGAAGAGATTGCAGAGGACGAGGATATCGCGCCGACGTCGTTCGACAACATCGAGGATCTGCCACCACCACCACCGCCGCCGCCGTTGTCGGCGCGGGGCACGGAGGTGTTCCTCGCGTTCGATGAGCCACCGGTTCTGATCCATTCCGAGGCGCCGGAGTATCCGGCGCTCGCGCGTGCGGCCGGCCTGGAGGGCACCGTGGCGGTGAAGGTTCTGGTCGACGAGCACGGCAATGTGATCGAAGCCGAGGTGCTTCTGTCCGACATGTCGCCCGTCATCGAGAGAGCGGCGCTGGACGCGGCCATGAAATGCAAATTCCGGCCGGCCAAGCAGGGAGGGATACCGGTCAAGGCCCACGTGATGATTCCCTTCCAATTCAAGCTCACCGGCAGGTGAAGGCGCGGTCGGTGCGGGGAGGGGGTGTGCGGGAAGGGCGGCAAGCGTTCCTGCCCCGAAGGGCGGAGTCCCTTGTGGGGCTTTTTCTTGCCTCCACCGGCGGGTGCGGCGTCGCGGATCGCGGCCGGCCCGCACCGATTCTGATTGGCCTCGGGCAGCCCAGCCCGTATAATCGCAACAAAGAATCCTTACTATCGTATATTCTTCCAACTAACTTCCGCTCACTCGATTTCCAAGGTATCTCGCCAGGGAAGGTGGAGCATGAAAGGCCGTTTTATCTTTGTGTCGTTGGTGCTCGTGTTCTCGCTTGCGCCGGCCGCGGTCGAACGGGCGCGCGCGCAGGAGTACACGCTGGAGCGGTGCATCGAGATCGCGTTGGACGTCTCGCCCGCAGTGGGAATTTCACGGGAGAACCTGGTCGCGGCGCGCACGGGCGTGCTGCGGAGCACCGGGAACATGCTCCCGAACGCTGCGGTCTCCTTCCGGGTGGGCAGGAGCTTCGCCGGCCCGACGTCGGGCGTGGTTTTCGATCAGCAGGGGCGCTTGATCCAGCCCTCCGGATTCGAGTACGACACTTACGTGCTCTCCATCAGCGGCGGCATGATGTTGTTCGACTGGGGAGTCAACAAGCAAACACTGGATGAGTCCTATCACTCGGCCGAGGCGTCGCGCTACGCCTTGGAGTACCAGAAGGACTACGTGAAGGCGGTTGTGATCCGCGAGTACTACGATCTGGTGCGGGGCGTCAAGCTGCGGGAGGTGCAGGAAGAGGACGTCGAAGCCAACCGCCGCAATCTGGAACAGGTGGAGGCGTTCTACAAGATCGGTTCCCGCACCAAGGCCGATTTCCTGCAGGCTCGGGTCACGATGGCCAACAGTGAGCTCAGCCTCATCAACGCGCGCAACGCCGAAGAGCTGGCGCGCGCCAGACTGCTTTCGCGCTTGAACATGCCGCTCGATTCCGATCTCGCGCTGGACGAGTCGCTCGGGATCGCCGAGACCGCGCTCGACCTCGACCAGGAGATCGAGCACATGATGTCTCATCGCTCCGATTTGCTCGGCCGCCGGGAGCAGGTGAAGGCGTCGGAGAATGCGCTTTCTGCTTACCGGTTCAGCCGCCTGCCGAACTTGACGGGCTATTACGGCTACGGGTGGAACAACCGCAGCTGGCAGGATTTCGAATCGATGTTCAAGACCGATTACAGCTTCTCGCTGGGGCTCGCCCTCAACTGGGACCTGTTCGATCGCTTTCTCACCAAATCGAGCATCGCCAACGCGGAAGCGAGCGCGCGAATCGCCGATTTCAATCTCGAGCAGGCGGAGATCGACGCGGTGCTGGAGCTGAAGCAAATCGACCTGAACCTCAAGCAGGCCCGCGAGCGGATCGCTCTGGGCGAGGAAACGGTGACACACGCGCGCGAGAACCAGCGCCTGGCCGAGGAGCGGTATCGGGTGGGCGCGGGGACGATCCTGGAGACGATCGAGGCGAGCGCCTCGCTCACGGCCGCGCTGGGATCCCTGGTGGATGCCAAGATAGACTACCTCATCAACCGCGCCGACATGCAACGGGCCACGGGGCGGCAGATCAGCACAAAGTAATTTCGATTGCTCCCTTACCTGGTGATGGGGCCGCGCCCAAGCGGGCGCGGCCCTTTGTCTAACTGGCGCCGGGCGCGGTCGGGACAAAGGCTGGCGTGGCGGGCAATGGGTGTTTTGCGCTTTGGACGGGTCCGTGATATGCTGTTCCCATGTTGATCCAGATGCGCGGAATAACGAAGACCTACCAGATGGGAAGCTATGTCGTGCACGCGCTCGACAGTGCCGACCTCGACGTGGAGCGAAACGAGTACGTGGCGCTCATGGGCCCATCCGGATCCGGCAAGACCACGTTCATGAACATCATCGGGTGCCTGGACACTCCGACCGCCGGCACCTACCAGTTGAACGACCAGGATGTGACCAGACTGACCGACGACACGCTGGCCCGTATTCGCAACAAGGAGATCGGGTTCGTGTTCCAAACCTTCAACCTGCTGCCGCGCGCCACCGCCTTCGAGAACGTGGAACTGCCGCTCATCTACGCCGGCGTGGACGGAAAGACGCGCAAGGAACGCACGTGGCGGGCGCTGGAGACGGTCGGGCTCGCGGACCGCGCCACTCACCGTCCGAGCGAGCTTTCGGGCGGGCAGCGCCAGCGCGCGGCGATCGCGCGGGCTCTGGTCAACGAGCCGTCCATCATACTCGCCGACGAGCCGACGGGGAACCTCGACTCCAGGTCGGGTGAAGACATCATGTCGGTGTTCGCAATGCTCAACCAGCAGGGAAACACGGTCATCGTCGTCACCCACGACGAAAATATCGCCTCCCACGCCCGGCGCAGGGTCAGCCTGCGCGACGGCAAGATCGAATCGGACACGCGCACCGCGGGGGGCGGCGCGCCTCCGTTTCGGGAGGAGTGAGGAACAACCGGTGAAAAAAGTCGTTTTAATCGCAGTTGGCGCGGTCGTGCTGGCGGTGCTCATCTTGCTCAACGTGCGTTCCCAGCGGGGATCGAAGAGAGAAGTAGAGGTGAGCGAAGTCGTGCGCCGAAAAGTCGAAAAGATCATCACGTCCTCCGGTGCCATCCAGCCCAAGCGGCAGGTGAACGTGGGCGCCTCGGCCATCGGTAAGGTTACGAAAGTGGCCGTGGAGGAAGGCGACTACGTGCGCGAGGGAGATTTTCTGCTCGAGATCGACCCCACGACGTACCGGTCCGCTTTCGACCAGGCGGAGGCTGCGGTCCGCGGCGCGGAAGCGGCGCTCGACCTCGAACTGGCGAACCAGGGCAAAGCGAAGTACGATCACGAACGCGCCCTCGAATTGAGCAAACAGGAGTTCTTGTCCGAGGATGAGTTGCGCAACGCGCGACTGGCGGTGGAGACCGCCGACGCTCGGGTCAAGGCGGCCCGGGAAACATTGTTGCAGCAGCGGGCCAACCTTTCCCGGGTCAAGCACGAGCTGGCCGAGGTGCACATCAACGCCGAGATGTCGGGAATCATCACGGCGCTGAACGTGGAGGAGGGGGAAAGCGCGATCATGGGCACGATGAACAACCCGGGCACCGTGCTGCTCACGATCGCGGACCTGTCCGAGATGGAAGCGGAGGTGTTGGTGGACGAGACGGAAGTGGTCTTTGCCAAACCCGGGCAAAGAGCTTCCGTCACTCTCGACGCGTTTCCGGACACGTCTTTCGCCGGAGTGGTCACGGAAGTGGGCAACAGCGCGATTCGAAGTCAGCTCGGTCTCGGACAGGAATCGGTGGACTTCAAGGTGGTGGTGGCGATCCGTGATTCGATTCCGACCATGCGGCCGGGGCTGACGGCATCGGTGGACATCACCGTGGCCGAAGCGGAAAGCGTCCTGACGATCCCGATCCAGTGCCTCACCGTCCGCGATCGAGCCGTGCTCGAGGGTCGCCGTGACAGCGGCGGCAAGCAAGCCGAGGGCGGTGGAGAAGAGGAAGCGCAGAAGGGAGAGGGCGAGGACGCGGACGCGGGCAAAGACGGGCGGAAGGACGTGGAAGGCGTGTTCGTGGTGGAAGACGGCAAAGCCCGGTTTCGTGCCATCGAGGTGGGGATCACGGGCGAGAAGTTCTTCCAGGTCATGTCGGGCCTGGAAGTGGGGGCGCGCGTCGTCAGCGGCCCGTTCGACGCCATCACCGATCTGCGGGACGGCGATCCGGTCAAAATCAAGGTCAAGAAAGAACGGCAGTCGGGGTCGCGAGACTAACAACGCTCGCCGGAACGATGAGGCTCCTCGTCGAAGGCATACGAATCGCGTACCGCGCGCTCCTGGCCAACAAGCTGCGGACTTTCCTCACGCTACTGGGCAACATCGTCGGCATCATGGCAGTCATCGCCGTGGTCTCACTCCTCGGCGGCGTGGACGAATACATACGGCAGGAGGTTGCGGCCGAGGGGAGCAACGCGTTCACCATCCAGCAGGTGAACTTCTTCGAAGCCATCACCGACTTCGACAGCTTCGTGGAGGCGATCAAGTACAATCCCAGGCTCGATCGCGACGACGTGGCCGCGCTCCGGCAGGACCTGCGGACGGCCGAATACGTGAGTGGGATGGCGTCGCAGCAAGGGCGCGCGGGGGCCTTCGACAAGGAGATCAAGAACATCGACATCCGGGGGATGGATTTCGCGTACCCGTTCGTCGACAACTACGCCCTCTCGATGGGCCGGCACATCACGCCGCTCGAAGACCGCGAGAGCGCGCAGGTGGCCGTCATCGGTTGGGATGTTTACAATTCGCTAATCAAGCCGCGCTCGCCCATCGGAACACTGATCCGCGTCGGCGACCGGCACTTCAAGGTCATCGGAGTGGCGGCCGATCGCGGGACGGTGTTGGGGCAGACGCGGAACCGGTTCGTCGTGATCCCGCTGGGGGCATTCGGAAAGATGTTCGGATCCAGGGAGTCGATCGAAATCAAGGTCAAGACCGATGACATACGGCAAGTCGGCGCGGCCATCGAGGAGGCCAGGGTGGCGATGAGAATCCGGCACCGGCTCCGCCCGGGCCAAGGCGACGATTTCTTCATCTCGACCAGCGATCAGCTGATCGACATATGGAATTCGATCAGCCGCGGCATCGTGATCGCGCTGATTTCCCTGGTCGGCATCTCGATGCTGGTCGGCGGGATCGTGCTGATGAACACCATGCTGGTGGCCGTCGCGGAACGCACACGTGAGGTAGGACTCCGCAAAGCTCTCGGAGCCAGGAGGCTCGCCATCGTGTGGCAGTTCCTGGTCGAGTCGGCGACGCTTTCGGTGATCGGAGGCGTCACCGGCATGGTGATCGGCTTCATCATCGCGGCGGCGGTTTCCGGCCTCACTGTGATACCGTACACGGTGCGGCCCGGGATCATCGCGCTGGCCTTCGTCGTCACCATTCTGCTGGGGCTGTTTTTCGGCACCTACCCGGCGGTGAAAGCCGCGCGGCTCGATCCGGTGGAAGCGCTCCGAAGCGAGTGAAGGGACCGACATGCAAGAACGGACCGATCCCATTCTGGGGCGATCGCGACGAACGGTGTGGCGAGATAACGTCCACCAGGCCCTCGAAGTGATTCGAGGGCATCGTATGCGCTCCGTGCTGCTCATACTCGGTGTCGCCATCGGTATAACGACCATTCTCATGATGGTCACGGTGCTCTCCGGTCTGGGCCGGAAGATCAATGACGATCTGCTCTCCGCCCGGCGGCCGTACGTGTACGTGGCGCGCTTCGACTTCATGGTCGGGGGCGTGGATGAGGAGGAGATGATGCGGAGGGAACCGCTCGAGCCCGAAGATGCCGAAGCCCTGGAGGAGTTGTGCCCCTCGCTGGACCAGGTGTGCGTCCTGTACGAGCCGCAAAGGGCCGTCATCGTCCACTACGGGGCGGAACGCACTCCACCCACGCAGATATTGGGCGCCTCCCACACGTTTCCGGACATCTACTCTTTGACGGTGGAACACGGGAGGTTCTTCACTTCCGCGGAGGAGGAACACCGGCAGCGCGTCGTGCTGCTCGGATACGGACCGGCGCGCGATCTGTTCGGCGACCAGAATCCCGTCGGCAAGAACGTTCGGTTCGGGGGCCGCCGGTACACCGTGATGGGAACGTTCGCCAGCCGGCACCACTTCGTGGGTTCGATGTCGGACAACTTCCTGGTCATACCGTTCCCGACTTATCGTAAGGACTTCCGATCGCCCACCGATTTCGAATCGATCGCAGCAACGGTGAAGGAGGGGGCCACGCTCGAGCAGGGCGTGGAGGAAGTCACGAACACGATGCGGATCCGCCGTGGCGTTGCGCCCGGCGAGAAGAACAATTTCGCGGTCATGACGTCGGAATCGTTTCTCGATCTGGTGCGCAAGTTCACCGTGCCGATCGGAATCGTGCTCACCGTGATCGCTTCCATCGGGCTGGTTGTGGGCGGGATCGGCGTGATGAACATCATGTTGATCTCGGTAGCGGAACGCACGCGGGAAATCGGCGTGCGCATGGCGCTCGGCGCGCGCAAACAAGATATACTGCTCCAGTTCCTGGTCGAATCCGGCACGCTCACCGGCATCGGGGGCCTGTTCGGCACCGTATGCGGCACGGCGCTGGCCTATCTGGTTTCCATGCTCATCCACTTCCCGTTTTACTTCTCCGTCCCCTGGACGGTAACGGCCGTTCTCTTCTCCGTTGTGGTCGGCGTTGTTTTCGGGCTGTATCCGGCACGCCGGGCGGCGCGCATGAATCCGGTGATAGCGCTGCGATACGAGTGACGCGTTTCTGCTTGCCCGGCCACGAAGGCGTATAATACATTGGCGCCAGATACCGGTTCTTAATGAAACTTCGTCACCGTGGGCGAGAACCCTGGATCATCGTGCGGCTGTTACCACCGTGCAGATGGCTACTCGCTGCGGCCGTGGCCGTCGTCACTTCGACGCCTCGGCCGGCCCCGGCCGCTGCTTTTCTCGTTCACGCGAATGCGTTCCTGGACGCAGACCGCAAACCGGCCGTGCGCGTGACCGCCGAAATCCCCTATCCGAGCCTCGTGTTTCTGCGCGACGACGGCCACTTCCGGGCCGGATACGACATCTATCTCGTTATCCGCGACCCTTCCCGGTCGTCGGAAATCGTGCGGACGGCGGTCTTGCGGGGAGAAGCCGTGGCGGACGACTATGAGGGCACGCGCAGCCGGGACAAACGGTCGCGCCCGTCCCGCGTCTTCGGTCTGAACCCCGGGCAGTACACCATAGAGGCCGTCCTCACAGTCGCGGATACGCACGTTCGCTACGGGAGCACGGTGTCGGTGGTGGTACCCGATTTCCACGCGGCGGGACTCGGGTTCGGCACGCCGGCGGTCCTGTTCTCCGCGGCCGAAACCGGAACCCGCCTGGTCTCATGGGCTGATTTCTCTTCGGGGCGGCCGGCGATCGAGGAGGCCGAGGTGGATATCCTCGACCGACAACCGGCAGTCAAGTTCGAGTTGTTCATGCAAGATCGCCCGCCGGGGGCGTTGCCCTGTATCGTTTACTACCAGGTTCAAAACGGCGGCGGCCGGCCCGTGATATACGGACGCGTCGAGACGGAACTCCGCGGCGAAACCGATGTATTTGCCCTCATCCTGGACGCCGGCAGCTGGGAGCCGGGGAAATACACCGTCCACCTGAGGGCATCGGCGGGCGAGGGGAGGCTCGACGCCAGCGTCTCGGTGCCGTTGATCCTGCAGGTCACGCGCGCGATGCTGGAAGTGTATTTTGAGGACACCATGGAGGCGCTGGCGATTGTCTTCTCGGAAGAGCAGCTGGCGAAGTTGCGCGACGCGGCCGTGGCCGACCGCGCCTCCGAGTGGAAGGCGTTGTGGGCCGCGCGCGATCCCGACCCGGCCACACACGAGAACGAAGCGCTCCTCGATTTTCTCGAACGATTGCGCGTGGCCAAGGAGCGGTACGCAAGTTCCGGGGCGGTGTGGCGGAGCGACCGAGGTAGGGTCTACGTTCGTTTCGGCGAGCCCGACAAGATCGAGAACGTTCCCGACCAGTATGATCGGGGGGAGTACGAGATCTGGCGGTACTACGGAATCGATCGCGTGTTCGTTTTCTACGCGCAGTTCGTTGGCGGCGACTACCGCCTGGTCGAGGGAGGCGTCTATTGAGCCGGAGGCGGGCGGGTCCGGTGGCGCGCGCGGGGACGCTGTTCGCGTTCCTGGCTGGTTGCGCAGGCGTAGTCTGCTTAGGCGCCTGTTCGAGGCCGGCGTCCGATGATGATACGCTCAACCTCGCGCTCGCGGCTTCGCCGAACAAGCTGGATCCGGCCCTAGTGGTGGATGTGGACGAGGGCAGGATATGCGCGCTCGTTTTTCAGGGGCTGGTGCGGTTCGACCAATCGGGCGGACTTGCGGCCGACCTCGCCAAGACCTGGTCGACGGACGAGGGAAGCACCCGCTACGTGTTTCACCTGGACACGCGCATGAAGTACTCGAACGGACGGCGCGTGAACGCGTCCGATGTGGTTTGGAGCTACCAGCGGGTGCTGGCACCTTCCAGCCCGGCTCCTCGCCCGTGGGTGCTGAGCCGTATCCGCGGGGCGGGAGATTTCTCGCGCGGTGAGGCTCGCGACATCGAAGGACTGTCCGCGCCCGACGACTCCACCGTCGTGATCGAGCTGGGAGAGCCATTCGGCCCGTTTCTCTCGATGCTCGCGCTGCCCGCCGCGATGGTGGTTCCGCGCGAGGAGCTGGAATTGCCTCGCGAGGGAGTGCCCGGCGGCCGGGCGGGGTTCCTGACGTTCCCCGGAAGCCCGATCGGGTCCGGGGCCTGGCAGGTGGCGGAGTGGGAACGGGGAGACTATCTGCTGCTCGCGCCCAACCCCCATCACCCCCGCGCATCCAAGACCATCGGAAAGGTCCGTTACCGTGTTGTTCCCGAGGCCTTCACGCGGGTGGCGGAGTTCGAATCGGGCTCGCTCGACATCCTCGAAATCCCGCCCCCGGAGCAGGTTCGTTTCCTGGCGGACGGCCGGTACGCGGAGCGGATACAGCGCAGGCCCGCCCTGCGCGTGTTCTACATCGGGATCAACAACTCGCGGCCGCCATTCGACGACGTGCGCGTGCGACGCGCCCTCAATATGGCCGTGAACGTCGATCGGTTGATCGAAGTCCTCGCCGACGGGCACGCGATTCGCGCCGCCGGCGCGGTCCCGCCGGGCCTGCGCGGGCACGAGGGGCGGACGCCATACCGGTACGATCCAGCCGGCGCTCGCCGCTTGCTTGCGCAGGCCGGGCATCCGGACGGACTCCCCATGGAAATCTGGCAGCGCGACAGCCCGGAAGGCAATCGGGTCCTGGAGGCGGTGCAGGGATATCTCCACGAGGTAGGGGTGGAGGTTCGTCTGGTGCGCCGGGAATGGAGCGCCTTCAAGGAGGCGGTCTCGGCCGGGCGGGTGGATGCCTTCTACCTCGACTGGTATGCCGACTACCCCGATCCCGAGAATTTCGTTTACCCCTTGTTTCACTCGCGTAACGCGGGCGGGGGCGGTAACCGCGTTTTCTTCCGTGACGAATCGATCGACCGTCTCATAGACGCCGCCGCCAGGCTGGTCGACGCCGGGGAGTCGGCCAGGGCCTACGCGCGCATCGACAGTCTTGTTTACGATCAGGCGCCGTGGATTTACCTTTATTTCCCGGAAGTGTTCTACGCGGTCTCGGAGAGGATCTCGGGATACGAGATGCCGGCCCTCTACCTCGGAGAGGATTTCACGGGCGTTGACAAAGCGCCGGAGTGATTGGCGACCGTGTTCGGTTACACGATCAGACGATTGCTGTGGTTCGTGCCCATCCTGCTGGGCGTGGCGACGGTCACGTTCCTGCTGATGTTCGTCCTTCCCGGTGATCCGGTCTTGAGCATGGTGGGCGAGCGTTATGACCCGGAAACCACGGAACGCCTGCGCGAGGAAATGCACCTCAATGACCCCTTGGCCGTGCGCTACGTGAAGTATCTGGGCGGACTCGCGCGCTTCGACCTGGGACGCAGTTACACCACCGGAGAGCCGGTGTGGGATTCGATACGGAAGCGTTTTCCGTACACCCTCCGGCTCGCGGTGGCGGCGATGGCGATAGCGATAGCCATCGGCGTGGGGGCGGGAGTACTGGCGGCGTGGAAATGGAGGACGCCGCTGGACTACTTGGCCATGGGGGCGACGGTGGTGGGTATATCGATGCCCGTTTTTTGGCTGGGAGTGCTGCTCATCTACGTTTTCGCCGTCAAGCTCGGAGTGCTGCCCGCGTCCGGATACGGGGGCGGAAGGCCGATATATCTGGTTCTGCCCGCGTTCACGCTCGCCCAGGCTTCGGCTGCTTACGTGGCGCGCATCACCCGGTCGAGCCTGCTCGAGGAATCGGGCGAGATGTACGTGCGGGCGGCGAGGGCCAAGGGGGTCCCGGAACGATGGGTCCTGCTGCGGCACACCCTGCGGAACGCGCTGCTGCCCGTCGTCACCGTGGTGGGCGCCGATTTCGGGAGCTACCTGAGCGGGGCCGTGCTGACGGAGTCGATCTTCGCGTGGCCGGGCCTCGGCCGGTTCACGCTCGACGCGATCCTCAAGCGCGACCTGCCGGCGATACAGGGGGCTGTTCTGTTCATGGCGGTGTTGTTCATGACGGTCAACCTCGCGGTCGATCTGCTGTACGCGCGGATCGATCCGCGGATCCAACTGGGGAGGCGCGTTGAATCGTAGCGACGGAACGATACCGGCCCGGTTCGTGCTCCTGCGCCGCCTGGCGGCTCATCGCGGCGGCCTGGTGGGATTGATCCTCGTCGTGGTCATGCTGGCGGCCGGTTTGCTGGCTCCGGTGCTGACGCCGTACCACCCCAACGATATCTCGATGGAAGAGGCGCTCGAACCGCCATCGCTCGGGCACCCGCTCGGAACCGACATCTTTGGACGTGATGTGACGGCACGGATACTGCACGGCGCCCGTTTCTCGCTCCAGGTGAGCGTTCTGTCCCGAGTGATCGCCCTCGCGATCGGCACGCTCTTGGGTCTCCTGTCAGGCTACTACGGCGGTCGACTGGACGCCCTGGTCATGCGCCTGGCCGACGTGACCCTCGCTTATCCCGGCTTACTGCTGCTCATTGCCGTGGTCGCAGCCGTGGGCCCGAGCAAAGCCGCTCTTTTTATTTCACTCGGGATCGTGGGTTGGGCAGGTGTCGCGCGCTTGGTGCGGGCGCAAGTGCTGTCGATCAAGGAGCGCGAATTCGTGCTCGCGATCCGCTCG
>Ga0316622_100002085_pt1 | contig 13626 bp, 16 predicted proteins | sample OWC_Aug_OW2_C1_D_FD_207646 | JGI IMG/M metagenome (GOLD analysis project Ga0316622, IMG submission 207646) | Wetland soil microbial communities from Old Woman Creek delta, Ohio, United States - OWC_Aug_OW2_C1_D5_C | ecosystem: Environmental > Terrestrial > Soil > Wetlands | place: USA: Ohio... | reverse complement strand
CGGGTGGCGTACCTGAGCCCGCAGGGCCGCCGCTTCGACCAGCAGGCGGCCGCGGAGCTGGCCGGGCGCGCCGGCATGATCCTGGTCGCGGGCCGCTACGAGGGCGTCGACGAGCGGATCATTGCGCGTCACGTCGACGAGGAGTGGTCGATCGGCGACTACGTGCTGTCCGGTGGCGAGCTGGCGGCGATGGTCGTGATGGACGCGGTGATCCGGCTGCTGCCGGGCGTGCTGGGTCACGAGGACTCGGCCGCGCAGGACTCGTACATGGCGGGGCTGCTGGACTGCCCGCACTACACGCGGCCGGAGGAGATCGACGGCCTGCGGGTGCCCGCGGTGCTATTGAGCGGCAACCACGAGGCGATCCGGCGCTGGCGGCTGAAGCAGGCGCTGGGCAGGACCTGGGAGCGACGGCCCGATCTGCTGGCGCACCGGGAGCTGACCGGCGAAGAGCGCAAGTTACTCGACGAATACCTCGGCGCACGCGAGCGCGCCGACGCGACAGGAGCGTAGGACCATGAGCAACATCATTCAGCAGCTCGAGCGCGAGCAGATGACCCGCGACGTGCCGGACTTCGGGCCCGGCGACACCGTGGTGGTGCAGGTGAAGGTGAAGGAAGGCGAGCGCGAGCGTCTGCAGGCCTTCGAGGGCGTGGTGATCGCCCGCCGCAACCGCGGCGTCAACTCGGCCTTCACCGTCCGCAAGATCAGCCACGGCGAGGGCGTCGAGCGCGTCTTCCAGACCTACAGCCCCGCGGTCGCCGATATCAAGGTGCTGCGGCGCGGCGACGTGCGGCGCGCCAAGCTGTACTACCTGCGCGACCGCTCGGGCAAGTCCGCGCGCATCAAAGAGAAGGTCTAGGCCTTCCGCGTCCGCGCGGCGTGAAGGGTGCGCAGCCCGCGTCACCAGGCGCGGACCTGCTCTGCCCGAACTCAGTCGGTCAGCGGGCGCCACGAGCCGTCGGGCTGGCGGCAGGCGGTGCCCCGGATCTTCTGGTGCCGGCCGTCGATCGTGGCCTGGGTATCGAAATCACGGCAGCGCGTGCTGCCGTCGCTGCTGAAGGTGCGGATCGGCGTCACCTTGTAGGCGACCCGCCCCTGGGCGCCCTGCCAGGTCGTCGACTGGTAGTTGCCGTTGTCCTCGAGCGCGAGGCGGACGCGGCCGCGGTCCTGTTCGGTCATCTGCTGGCCGATGTACCCGGTCACCAGCTGGCTGGTCGGGCCGAGGTCGCGCGCAGCGCCCGTGGCGCCCGTGCTCGTGCTGCCGCCGGGTGTGGCGCAGCCGGCGAGCGCGGCGGCCAGCAGCGTGCCAGCGAGAGGGCCCGTGGTGCCGCGCAGGCGCGACCCGGTCATGCGTCGGTCGCCTTGTAGCGCTGGTAGAAATAGTTGGTCGCCTCGACGAAGCCGTCGACCCCGCCGCAGTCGAAGCGCCGGCCCTTGAACCGGTAGGCCAGCACCATGCCCTCCATCGCCTGCATCTTCAGCGCGTCGGTGATCTGCAGCTCACCGTTCTTGCCGGGCGGCGTGCGCCGCAGGATCTCGAAGATGTCCGGGGTGAGGATGTAGCGGCCGATGATGGCGAGGTCCGATGGTGCCTCGTCGGGGCTCGGCTTCTCGACCATGTCCGACACGACGAAGATCCCCTCTTCGAGCGGCGCGCCGGCGATGATGCCGTACTTGTTCACCTCCTCGTGGGGTACCTGCTCGATGGCGACCACGCTGCAGCGGTACTTCCTGTAGATCTGCGCCATCTGCGCGAGCACGGGGTCGTGGTCGCCGACGCACAGGTCATCCGCCAGCACCACGCCGAAGGGCTCGGGGCCGATGAGGGTCTCACCCGTGAGGATGGCATGGCCGAGGCCCTTCATCTCGATCTGACGCGTGTAGGAGAAGGTGCATTCGCTGATGAGGCGGCGGATGCCCTCGAGGTATTTCTCCTTGCTCGTGCCGCTGATCTGGTGCTCCAGCTCGTAGCTGATGTCGAAATGGTCCTCGAGCGCGCGCTTGCCGCGGCCCGTGACAATGGCGATGTAGTGCATCCCGGCCGCGAGGGCCTCTTCGACGCCGTACTCGATCAACGGCTTGTTGAGGATGGGCATGACCTCTTTCGGCATCGCCTTGGTGGCGGGCAGGAAGCGGGTGCCGTAACCGGCAGCGGGGAACAGGCATTTGCGGATCATCGGATCATCCATGGCAGGACCGTCGTCGCAGGTGCCACCGGCGGGCGTCAGCCGGCCGGTGTCGACAGGGCCTGGCGTGATCGCGATTGCGGCGATCCGGCCGGCCCGGAACGCGCGCTAGCTTAGCACGACGCGCCGGTTGCCCCAGCGGGAGGCCACAGTCAGCACTGCTCCCAGGGCAGGCCGTGGAAGCGCCAGCCGCCCAGGCTCGAGCGGTGGTGGTGCTCGTCGAGCTCACCCTCGAAACCCTCGCCGACGTGGTAGACGCGTGGCAGGCCGTTCGCGAGCAGGACGCGTCCCGCCTCGAGCGAGCGCTTGCCGCTGCGGCAGATCAGGATCACCGGCGCGCAGCCCTTGGCGTCGTCGCAGCTGACGCCGCCGAGCAGCAGCTTGCGGATATCGGTGACGAAGTGCGGATTGACGGTCCACTCGGGCTCGTCGATCCAGGCGATGTGGACCGCGCCCGCGGGGTGGCCGACGAACAGGAACTCCATCGACGAGCGGATGTCCACGAGCACGGCGCGCGGGTCGTCCTGGAGCATCTGGTGGGCCTGCTGTGGGCTGATCGCGATCGGGTCTTTCTCGTCGGTCATCGGCGTGCTCCTCTGGGGGTGGTGGCTTGGACAGGTTCTGGATCTTGTCCCCCTATAATGCCCGGCCAGCCCGGATTCGGATAATGCGCGACACCCTCGTCCTTCTCGCCCTGCGGCTGCTCGCCGCGTTGCCGCTGCCCGTAGCCCAGGGGATCGGCTGGTGCATCGGCAGCCTCGCCGCGTTCGTTCCGAATCGGGAGCGGGCCAACGCCGAGGTCAACGTCTCCCTGTGCTTTCCGCAGATGCCGCCAGGGGAGCGCCGCCGCTTCGTCCGGCGCACGCTCATCGAGAATGCCTGCACGCTGCTCGAATCGCCACGGGCATGGCTGCGCGATCCGGAGCGGCTGCTCGAGAAGGTCGATCCGCAGGACGGCGAGCGGCTCATCCGGGCGGCGCTGGCGCGCGGCAAGGGGCTGATCTTCGCCGCGCCGCATCTCGGCAACTGGGAGATGGGCGTGCACTTCCTCACGCGCACCACGCCCACCACGGTGCTCTACCGCCCGCCGCGCCAGCAGGTGCTGGAGACGGTGATGGTGCGGGGCCGCGGCCGTGACCACGCGCGGGTGGTGCCTACCGACGCGTCGGGGATCCGCGCGCTCTACCAGGCGCTGGCCCGGGGCGAGGCCATCGCCGTGCTGCCCGACCAGCAGCCGAAGGAGGAGGGCAGCGCAGCCGTGTTCGCCCCTTTCTTTGGGCAGGAGGCGCTGACGATGACGCTGCTGTCCCGGCTCGCGCGCAAGACCGGCGCCGCAGTGCTGTACGTGTTCGTCGAACGGCTGCCGATGGGAAGGGGGTTCCGGATGCACTGGCTGCCGGCACCGGAAGGCATTGCGGACGCGGACCCGCGGACGGCGGCGGCGACGCTCAATCGGGGGGTCGAGAGTTGCGTCGCGATCTGCCCGACGCAGTACCAGTGGACCTACCGGCGGTTCAAGAAACGCCCGGGCAACCAGCGGAGCCCTTACCGGCGCTGAGCGCGGCCGGGGTACATCCGTGGCGTGGAGGCGGGATCCGGCCCGGCCGGGCCGGATCCCGAACGCGATCAGCCGACCTGAGCTGAAACGGTGTCCGAGTCGCCCTTGTTGTCCTTCCAGGCGACGCTGACTTCATCGCCCTTCTTGCCCGCGAAGCGCACGGACAGATAGGGGTCCTTGGAGACGCCGCCGCTCCAGGCGCCGGTGACGACGGCCTTGCCGGCATGGGTGACGGTGATGTCCTGGATGAAGTGCGCCGGGATCAGCTCGCCGGTCTTCGCGTCCTTGCGGGTGCCGAGCTCCATCGGGTGGGTGATCAGTGCCTTGATGGTGACCTGGCCATCGGCCTCGGTAGCGCGCAGCTTGATGGTGTTGCTAGCCATATCGAATTACCTCGAACAGGAATCGGATCGAAAGATCGGGACGGGTACAGGTCAGCCGCCGCAGCCGCCGACGGTGACCTTCACCTCTTTCTTGGCGCTGAACAGCTTGCCACCCGACTTGACGACGGCGATCACGTCGGCCGTCGCACCCATCTTGATGCGCATCGATACGAACCCGTCGGCACCCTTGCCCATGGCGTAGCTCGCGACGAGCGGGACCGGGTTCTTGGCGGCGAGCACCGTGATCGACTCGATGTCCTTCAGCTTGGTTTCGACGGTGATCGGCACGACCGCGCCGTTCTCGGCGATGTCCGGGGCCTTCACGTCGATGTCGGCGCTCGCCTCCGCAGCGTCGCTGCCCAGCAGCGCCTTCAACGCACCGCCGATCTCCTTCGTCTTGAAGGCCTCCTCGGGCCAGGCGGCGAGGACCGCGCGTGGCGCCAACAGCCCGGCGCCCACCGCAACACCCACGGCGGTCGCCGCCATCGAGCCCCTCAAGAAGACCCTGCGCTTGATACTGGTATTCATAACTGACGCTCTCCTGTGGTGTGACTTGCGATGCATCTCGTGAACGAGGCGAAGCGGCGTCCCCAGCGATGGTGAACGGCGCCCCTGCACCTCGCTCAGCTTTCCAGTGCGGCCCCGAAGGCCACAAATTTCCCCTCGATGTCTCGCGGTGCGATCCCGTTTCTACTGTCTGCGCAGCATTCCAGGATGCCCCAGCCGCCTCACGGGCGAACCGCTAGCATACTCCGTCAAGGAGGCTCCGCAAGGCTCGCCGACGCGCCATGTCGCGGCGCCGCGCACCATGGACGCGGATCATGGATCGACGGCCCGGGAAGTTCCTCACCGGCGCTTTTCCTTCTTCAGCTCCTCCGCCTCGGCCCGCACCTCACGCAGGCGGGCCTCGATGATCGAGCTCTGATAGAAGTCGACGCCCGGCTCGCGCATCGCCAGCTCGAGCTGCTGGACGGCGGCATCCACGGCGCCGGTCAGGTAGTAGTACTCCGCCTGGTAGCGGTAGCCTTCGGCGCGCTTGCCCGAACGGGCGCTCGCGCGCGCCATGAGCTCCATGACCTGCGGCTGCTCGGCATGCGACTTGATCAACGGCTGAAGGGCATTGCGGGCCTGCTCGGCCTTGCCGGCGGCGAGCGCGTCCTCCGCGAGCTCGACGGCCAGTGCATAGCTCTTCGGGTTCGCCTTGTAGGCCCGCTCGAGCTCGGCGAGGCCGCGCTCGGCCTGCCCGGTGGCGCCGTGGAGGCGTGCGCTCTGGACGACGTACTCGACCTGGCCCGGATTGCTCTCGAGCAGCCGGTCGAGCTCCCGCCGGGCCCCCTCGTAATCCCGTCCGCGCATCAGCGACAGGGCGAGGCCGTAACGCTCTGCCGCGGCGCTGCGGTGGCTGCCGTCCCGCAGGTTGCCCTGGAAGTTCGCCGCCGCTTCCTGGGCGCTGCGCGCTGCCTGGACGCGAAGTGCCGCCCGGGCCAGCTGGTAGCCGAGGCTGTCTCCCCGCTGGCGGTAGGCATAGCCCTCGGCCCGGCCCTGGGCATCGGCGATGCGCGACGAGGTGACCGGGTGGGTCCGAAGGAACTCGGGCACCTGCGTCGCGTAGGCCTGGCCGGACCGGCCCATCCGCTCGAAGAAGCTCGGCATGGCGCGCGGGTCGAAGTCGCTCTTCGCCAGGATCTGCATGCCGACGCGGTCGGCCTCCTGCTCGTTGCCGCGCGTGAAGTTGATCTGCTGCTGCATGAGGGCGGCCTGGCCGCCGACGGCTGCGGCGAGGCCGACGTCGCCGCCGAGCGCGGCACCGAGGGCGACCGCGGCCAGCAGCACCGCCGCCTGCGGAATGCTAAGGCGGCTGGCGGCCTCGAACTGTCGCAGCAGGTGCTTCTGCGTGACGTGGGCAATCTCGTGGGCGAGCACCGCGGCGAGCTCGCTCTCGGTCTCCGTGGTCAGGATCAGCCCAGTGTTGACGCCGATGTGGCCCGCCGGACCGGCGAAGGCGTTGATCGTCTGATCGTCGATCAGGAAGAAGGTGAAGCTGCCGCCCGCGCTGTTGCCCGCCGCGAGGCGGCGGCCGAGCGACTGGACGTACTCGGTCAGGAGCGGATCGGCGACCACCTTGTCGCTCGAGCGGACGCTGCGCATGAACGCCTGACCGAGCCGACGTTCCTGGGCGGGAGTCAGCGCAGCGGACGCCGAGTCGCCGAAGTCGGGCAGGTCGGGGATGGCGCCGCTGGCGAACGGCGATTCCGCCGCCATGGGCGCCCCCAGGGCCGCGACGAAGAGCGCGGCGGCGGTGACGGCGGCGACGAGCCAGCGAAGTGGATGCATGAAATTCAGTTCAACTGTACCCGTTGGCCCCAGGGCACGGGCTCCTTGCCCTTCACCAGCCACAGCACGGGGTAGGCCGGCTCGGTGGGTGGGAACTCGCCCTCGGCGTCCGTGAAATAGACCAGCAGGTCCGGCCGGTGATCCTGACGTGCCACCCAGTCGAACACCGGGCGGAAGTCCGTTCCGCCACCACCACCGACCGACGCCGGGGCGCGAAGCTCCTCCCACGGCTCGAAGACCCATGGTGCGCCCGCCGCGAGCCGCTCGTCGCACGCGAGCAGAGCGATCCGCGCGCGCATCTGCGCCTTCAGGGCGTCCACCTCGGCGAAGAAGTCGTTCATCTCCTCCGGTTTGATCGACCCGCTGGTGTCGACCGCCACCACCACCGACACCTGCGACGAGCGCAGCGACGGCAGGATGGCCGCACCCTCGCGGCGGGACGGTCGCATGTAGCTGAAGTCGTCGCGCGCAGCGAGGCTGAGATAGCGCGCGAGCAGCATGCGCCACGGCAGCTGGGGCTGCAGCAGGTGGTCGATCAGACGCGCCAGCGAGGCGCTGAGCTTGCCGGCCTGCAACGCCTGCTGCGCGGCCCCCGCGAGGCGCTGCTGCCACTGGATCGACAGGGTCTCGCGCTCGTCCGGGGTCAGCGCGTCGGGGCGATCGGCCGGCTCGCTGCCCTCCGACCTGGTGTCGCCGCCGCCGCTGGACCCCTTGCCGTCCGGGCCGTGCTCGGGCCGGGCCCCGCGACCCTCGTCGTCCGCGTCGTTGCCCCGCTCGCCGCGCGACTGCTGCTGGCGCGGTGGCGCCGGCTGGTCACCGCTGCCGCCGCCGTCGTCGTCGCTGTCGTAGACGTGCTGGTCGAGCGTCTGCGACTGATCGCTGTCCTCGATCAGCGGATAGATCTCCTCGGCGGTCATCCCGCGATAGGCATCGACCAGCAGCGAGTTCGGCGGCGGCTTGAGGCCGTCGTCGACGAGCAGCGGGTTGATCGCGAAGTCGCACGCCAGGTCCCACTTGTGCCTGATCCGGTGCTGGCGCCGCGCGAAGTGCGACAGGGCGCAGTGCAGGGCCTCGTGGGCCAGCACGAACTGCGTCTCGGGCAGCGACAGTGCGGCGATGTACTCCGGGTTGAAGTAGAAGGTGCGCGCGTCCGTCGCGGTCGTCGGGCACCAGTCCTTCTTGGCCGGCACCATCGGCAGGCGCAACGCCAGCGCGCCCAGGAAGGGCTTGTCGAGGATGAGGCGCGCGCGTGCCGCGGCGAGCTTCGTCTCGAGCTGTGCGGGGTCGTAGGTCATTCGTAGAGCATCACGTCCGCGACGGCGTTGGCCCAGTTGGCGAACTCCGGCGCCTGGAACAATGCCTCGCCGATCGCGCGGTGCATGTCCGACACCAGCATCACCCCCATCTCGCGCTGTGGGAAGCGGCGGGCATAGCGCAGGATGTGGTCGTAGACCTGCAGGCTGCCCCCCTCGCCCCGCGCCCGGATCGCGCGGCCGACCAGCGCGGCCGCCACCGCGTACTGCAGGTCGATCTCCTTCGGCACGGGCACCTCCTGGCCTGCGATGATGTCGTCGAGGTCGGGCATCTTGTCCAGGCTGGTCACGAAGGCATGGACCTCGATGCCGGCCGCCGGCCCGACGCAGGCCTGCAGCGTCTCCCGCAGCAGATGGGGGTGGCCCATGAACTTCTGCAGGCCGCGGTGGGCGAATTCCCAGGACCTCGGCGACGGGAAGGCGATCGGGTTGTGCGCGGGGTCGAAGTCGAACAGCATCTCCGGCCGAAAGCGCAGGAACGCGATGATCCGGTCGTCGATGCCGCTGCCGTACGCCCAGCTCACCCAGTCGTCGAGGTTGGTCTCGACCTCGAAGTGCGAGAAGCGGTTCGCGAGCGGCGCGGGCATGGTGTAGGTGACGCCGCGGTCGCCCTGCCGGTTGCCGGCCGCGAAGATCGCCCAGCCCGCGGGCACCCGGTACTCGCCGAGCCGGCGGTCGAGGATCAGCTGGTAGGCGGCGGCCGAGACGCTGGGCGGCGCGGCGTTGATCTCGTCGAGGAACAGGATCCCCTCGGGCCCGTGGCGGGAGGCGTCCGGCAGCATCGCGGGGACGGCCCACTCGACGTGCTCGCCGACCCGGAACGGGATGCCGCGCAGGTCGGACGGCTCCATCTGGGACAGGCGGATGTCGGTCATCGGCACCCCGTGCCGGGCCGCGATCTGCGCCACCATCTGCGACTTGCCGACACCCGGCGGGCCCCACAGCATGACCGGCGTGTGGTGACCCTCGCGCGTGCTGCGGAACTCGCGATCGAGGATGGTGAGCAGATTGGCGGGGCGCATGGGATCTCCTTGCGAGTACAATGCCGTCCGTTTTGTAGTGGAATGGCCTTGACGCTGCAGCATCGGGAGGGGAGCCGTAAAGATCAACCCTCTCGGGGCGGCGGTCTTTGCGGTCCCGATTGGCACGCTGGCCGTCATTAGCAAAGGGTTGTATTCTAATGCCCCTCGGTTGGCTCCAGGCCCCGCGGCCCGGGCGAGGTGCAGACCCGGCCGGCCGGGCAGACCACACAGAACGTAGTATTCATCCAAGAGCAAGAGCCCCTGGGGGCGATTGGCGGGCTTGTTGATTCGGAGAGCGGATATGAACCAGTTCTACTACGACGCCGTAACCAAGATGGAGCAGATGGGTGTCGACGAAGAGTACGTGCAGGGCTGGCAGGCCGGTTTCCTGCAGAACCCGAAGCGCGAGGAGCAGCGCGTGACCGAGGCCTACGAGGCCGGGTATGCCGACGGCGAGGAGAAGAGCACCGACAACTTCTCGACCTGGGCGAAGGGCTGAATAACCGCTCGGCATCGCGCCAGACCAAGAAAGGCGGGTGAACCCCGCCTTTTTCGTGTGCGCCTCGCCCGGGCGCCGGCCAGGTGCCCGACGTCCTCCCGCGAGCCGGGCGCGGGGCGCGCAGACCGCCATCGATCATATCCGTGCCGCTGTGGCGAGCGATCGTCGTCCTGCTGAGCCATGACCGCGCCGGCGCCGACGTCGTTCTACTGGCACGACTACGAGACCTGGGGCGCCACGCCGCGGCTCGACCGCCCGGCGCAGTTCGCCGGTCTGCGCACCGATCTCGACTTCAACCTGCTCGGCCCCCCGCTGGTGCTCTACTGCCGGCCGGCAGATGACGTCCTGCCACATCCGGACGCCTGCCTGATCACCGGCCTCACGCCACAGCGCGCACGCACGGACGGCGTCATCGAGGCCGAGTTCTTCGCGGCGATCCACGCGGAGCTCGCGCAGCCCGGCACCTGCGCGCTCGGCTACAACACGCTGCGTTTCGACGACGAGGTCACGCGCTACGGCCTGTACCGCAACTTCTACGACCCCTACGCGCGGGAGTGGCAGAGCGGCAACTCGCGCTGGGACGTCATCGACGTGATGCGCCTCACTCGCGCGTTGCGTCCTGACGGGATCGAATGGCCGGTGCGCGAGGACGGCGGGACCAGCTTCCGGCTCGAGCACCTCACGGCGGCGAACGGTATCGCGCACGCCGGCGCGCACGACGCCCTGGCCGACGTGCGGGCGACGATCGCGCTGGCGAGGCTCGTCCGGGAACGGCAGCCGCGGCTCTACGACTACGCGTTCAGTCATCGCGACAAGGCATCGGCGACGAAGCTGCTCGACCTGCGGGCGAGCGAGCCGGTGCTGCACGTCTCGAGCCGTTACCCGGCGCGCTTCGGCTGCCTGGCGTTGGTGGTGCCGCTGCTGCCGCACCCGACCAACAAGAACGGCGTGGTGGTCTACGACCTGCGGCACGACCCGACGCCGCTGCTGTCGCTGGACGCCGACGCGGTGCGACGGCTCGTCTACACGGCGGCCGAGGACCTGGAGGAGGGCGAGGTGCGCATCCCGCTCAAGGTGGTGCACCTCAACAAGTGCCCGGTGCTGGCGCCGCTGACGACACTGACGCCGGAGGCCGCGGAGCGCTGGGCGATCGACGTGGAGCAGGCCCGCCGGCACCGCGAGGCCCTGCTGGCGGCGCGCGATCTCACGGCCAAGCTCAGTGCGGTATACAGCGAGAACCCGTTCCCGCCGGTGACCGATCCGGACCAGGCGCTGTATGCGGGGTTCCTGTCCGACGCGGACCGCTTCCGCTGCGAGCAGGTGCGGCGTACAGCGCCCGAACGGCTCGCCGGGCTCGCCCGCGAGCTCGGGGACGCTCGGCTGCCGGAGCTGCTGTTCCGCTACCGGGCGCGCAACTGGCCGCAGACCCTGAGCGCGGAAGAACGGGCGCGATGGGACGCCTGGCGGCGCCGGCGGGTGCAGGACCCGGCGAGCGGGTTGACGCTGGCCGAGTACCGGAAGCAGGTGGCGCGGCTGGCGATCGACAAGACACTGACGGCGGAGCAGCGTGCGGTGGTGAGTGCGCTCGCCGACTGGCCGGCGGAGATCGGGTTGTAGGAGCCCCGCCTCGGGCCGATCCCGTCACACGGTCAGCCAGCGCTGCAGCGTTTCGATGATCTGGCGGGCCTGGTCACGGCTCGAGATGTTGAACTTGCTCTGCTGGCGGTACTCGCCGCCGCGCTTCTGGTAGCGACGGATCGTGTACTTGTCGTCGCCGAAGGCCTCGCGCTTCGGGTCCCACTCGCGATAGCGGAACAGTATGGTGGTCCAGCCGCCTTTCGACAGGATCTGCTTGTCGAGCTCCTCGACGAGCTGCTGTCCGGCCTCGCTGTAGTTGACTGTGAGGTCCTCGGCCTTCTCGGTCATGACACCCCCTGCGCGCGTAGGGGGCGCACCCTAGCAGAAGCCCCGCCGCCCGTCACCCGCCCGTGCCGGCGCCCTGGCCGCGGAGCAGGCGTGCGACGTCCTCGTGGCCGAGCTCCTCGGCGACCGCGAGCGCGCTCTTGCCGCGCGCATCGGTCACGAACGGGTCGGCGCCGCGGTCGAGCAGCTGGCGCACGAACACCCGGTCGTTGCGGCGCACCGCGATGAGCAGCGGCGTGTCGCCGTCGGGGCCGCGGCTGTTCAGGTTGGCGCCGCGCTGCAGCAGGAAGGCGAGGGTGAACCGATCGCGGGTGCCGTGCTGGGCGAGCACGAGCAGCAGCGCGTTCGCGTCGATGGGCTTGTTGCGCGGCGTGAGCAGGTTGGCCACCTGGATGCGCCCGTTGATGAGCGCGGTCTCCATCGCGTTGTGCCCGTCGGCACCGCGTGCCTCGGGGTCGGCGCCGGCCTCGAGCAGCAGCTCGACGAAGATCTCGCGGCCGTCGGCCGCGGCGATCTGCAGTGGCGTGCGGCCGTCGGGCATGGGCGACAGCACGTCCGTGCGCCACGCGATGTGGCGCTTGAGCTGGTCGAGGTCGCCGCGCTCCAGCGTCAGGAACAGGTTCACGGTGGGCTTGTCCGGCTCGCCGCAGCCGCCAAGCACCGCCGCCAGCACGATCGCCACCGCCATCAAACCGATCCGCCAGCTCATCGACCGCCCCAGCGCCAGACCCACGGCCGGCATCATAACAAGACGCCCCGGCGACGCTGGACGCGGCCGGGGCGAAGACGCAGGAGCGAGCAGAAAAGGGTCGGGTCAGGCCGTCGCGACGAGCAGGGCCTGGACGTCGTCGCGGTGGATGGCCGCGTAGGCCTGCACGGCGCGCGCCGGGTCGCCGTGCAGTGCCTCGGCGATGCGGGCCGCCAGCGCACGCGCCTGTTCGGCGTTGCCGACGGCGCCCGTGCCCGGTGTGGGCGCAGCATTGCGGAGCAGGGCGCTGGCCGCACCGATGTGCGCGGTGTCCGCCTCGGGTGAGGCAGTCGTGGCCCCTTCACCCGGGCCGGTGGACGGCGCTGCGGCAGCGCGTGCGGCCGCCGGCCTGTCGCGATCGGCGACCGGGGCGGCAGGGCGATCGGACTGTATCGGCTGGGTCACGGCGGGTTCCTCGATGCGGGCGGCTGTCAGAGTCAAGTATTGGCCATCACTCCCTAACAACGTTCGTGCCAAGGCCCCGAAGTGTGACCAGGTCGACAGCAAGGCCCTGTCCCGCCAGCGAAAAAGCGCGCGCAATCCCCGCCGCAGGTTTGCCCCGGCGGCGTGTCGTCAGGCCCGCGGGGCTGGAAAGGGTGGGGAGCGAGTCGGCCTTCTGTCTACGGCCGCCCGGCGGGGCCGGCATTTTGACGCTCTGAGCGTCGTCGACCCGCCTCAGTCGTCGCTCAGGGCGAGGTGGCTGATGTCGCCGATCGGGCGCGCCGGCTTTTCCTGGCGGCAATCCTCCAGTGATCCGGTGTTGGGCGGGGCGACACTCAGGTGCGAGGTGTCGATGGCTGCCGGCGGTGGCGTGGCCTCGTCGGTCACGTTCGTGCCGGGAGGCGCCAGGGCGAGGTCGCCGAAGTCGGGCAACGGGGTCGCGGCGACCGGGCGGGCACGCTCCGCCAGGCTGCCCGTCTGCGGCACGGCCGGGCTCCAGCCCACCGCCTCGCCCGCCTCGACCGGTGCGGCCGCGGGTTCAGCATCCCGTGCCGTCACGGGCGGCGGCGCGGGCTTCGGCGCCGACTCGACGGGCCGGATGTCGACCAGCGCGCCGGCATCGCGAAACCGCGCGCGAATCTGAGCCGCCTTGTCCACGTCGACCGCCCGCTTCACGCAGGCGCCGTTGCCGGCGAACAGGCGCTCGACCTCGGCGGGCGTCAGGCCGAACAGGACGGCGAGCCGCTCCCGCACCTGGCCGGGGTCGGCGTCGGGCAGCAGGGCCCCCCGAAAGAACACGTCGAAGAGTGGTTGCGGCATCGGCCGGCTCTCGCTTGCCTAAGGGGTGGCTGGCGGCGCGTCCGCGCGACAGTGCGACGCGCAGCGGGCCACGCGGACCACGGCTTAGTATGCCGCCGCGCGTGCGAATCGAACCAGAGGGAGGAGCATGAGCGCGGCCCCGTCGGGCGGGCCGCGCGTCGCCAGATTGCTTCAGGTCATTCGGCGAGGAGCTGGGCCAGCAGCATGCCGTCACCCGGGAGCAGCTCGTGCCGGCTCGGCGCGGCCACCACGCGGGAGCGGCCGCGCAGGGCCGGCACCTGGTTCATGTCCTGGCTGAATCCCGGGACCACGACGTCGCCCGCGAAGCCGTCGGGCATGGTGCGGATCACGGACACGTACTCGAGGTCCGGGTGGGGCTGGGCGTTGAGCCAGTACA
>Ga0316622_100002084_pt1 | contig 13629 bp, 9 predicted proteins | sample OWC_Aug_OW2_C1_D_FD_207646 | JGI IMG/M metagenome (GOLD analysis project Ga0316622, IMG submission 207646) | Wetland soil microbial communities from Old Woman Creek delta, Ohio, United States - OWC_Aug_OW2_C1_D5_C | ecosystem: Environmental > Terrestrial > Soil > Wetlands | place: USA: Ohio... | reverse complement strand
TTGTCCAGTCGATTTCGCCATCGGCCGGACGACGGCCCCCGTAGTACGTTGCCCGACCGGCGTCCTGCGGCGTTCGTGGCGCCGTGCCGTCCTTGATCCGAGGCAGGATCTCATCGAGCAGCTCACGGGATGCCCCGGCCAACTTCTCATGCAAGCTTCTGGCCGTATCGTCGTCCGAGATAGCGACCTTCTTCTGGGAGACGATGTCACCCGCATCTGGCTTGGCCGTCATGTGGTGCAGGGTGACCCCCGTCTCGGTCTCGCCATGGACCAGGACCCAGTTCACCGGGCACCGTCCACGGTACTTCGGCAGGAGCGAGCCATGCAGATTGAGACAGCCGGCCGGTGGAATACTGAGAATCGTCGGCTTGACCAAATGGCGGTAGTAGAACGAAAAGAGGACGTTCGGAGCCATGTCCTTGATCCTGCGGACCCACAGCGGATGATTGATGTCCTCGGGAGCGAACACGGGGATATCATGGGCCGCGGCCAGTTCCGCCACGGAATGGAACCAGAGGTTCTCCTGGCAGTCATCCACGTGCGTGAAGACGGCCGCAATCTCGATGCCGTTCCTCAGCAGCGCCTCGATACCCACGCAGCCAATGTCGTGATAAGCCAGAACCACTGCTCTCATTTCGAAACCTCCGATTTCAGTTGGGCAGGCACGTACCGTTCCCTGGATTCCCGACGGCCGACGACCTGGTGAACGAAATAGCGTGGCCGTGCCCGCACATCATGGTAGATCCGACCAATGTACTCCCCGAGCAGCCCCATCGCGACGAATTGGGCGCCGGTGAAGATGAAGAGCACAGCAAAGAGCGTGAAGACACCCTCCGCCGACCACCCGGCACCGTGGACCACCCGCATAATGAGCAGGAAGACGCCGAATCCTACGCCCAGGATCGACGTGATGCCGCCGAGTATGCTGAGCAGACGCAGTGGAAATGTCGTCATGCTCGTCAGCAGATCGAACTGGAGATTGACCAGTTTCCACAGACTGTACTTGGAATCCCCGCAGGATCGCTCGGCGTGGTGCACTTCGATCTCCGTCGCCCGCCGAGCGAAGTTGTTGGCCAGGACAGGGATAAACGTGCTCCGCTCGTGGCACTGCAATACGGCGTCCACGACATGACGTCGATAGGCGCGGAGCATGCAGCCATAGTCGTGCATCAGCACGCCGGTCGCTCGCCGGGCCGCGTGGTTGACGATGCGAGAGGCCATGCGGCGAAACAGCGGATCCTGGCGGGGCGTGCGAACTGTGCCGACCACATCGTACCCTTCAGCCATTTTTCGAACGAGTCCGGGGATCTCCTCCGGCGGGTTTTGCAGATCGGCATCGAGCGTGACAACGATGTCACCTCTGGATTCGGCGAAGCCCGCCATTACGGCGGCATGCTGGCCGTAGTTGCGATTCAGCAGCACCCCCACGACATGGCCCGCATCCTGCCCGGCTGCTTCGGCGATGATCTGCGGCGAACTGTCTGAGCTGCCGTCATCCACGAGGACGATCTCAAATGGCGCCCCAAGGTCTTCACAGGTCTTTCCGCAACGACGAATCAACTCCGGGAGACTCCTTTCCTCGTTGAACACGGGGATCACCAGGGATACCGCCGGCATCGCCTCGGGCGTCGGTAAGACCCTGCCACGCGAGTCGGGTTGAAACGCCCCTTCCGTCGACGCATCATCATCGGCGGCGCTGGAGGATCGCATGTTCGCCGGGTGATTCTGAACAACCGGATGCGGATGGACCAGAGCTGTCTCGCCCTGTCTTGAACCACGCAGATCTCGTACCTCCCCGGATTTCTTCGTCATCAGCTAACACCTTTCCTTGAGGGTCGCCTGGTTCGCCGCGGATGCTCGCTGCTCCTGCAACACGTCTTTGATGGCGTCCACGACGTCGTCAACGTCACGGTCTGTCATGTCCGGGAACAGCGGGAGTGAACAAATCCGATCGGAGTTCCATTCGGTGTTCGGCAACGTACCCCGGCGCAGGCCCATGCATTCCCGGTAGTACTTCTGCAAGTGCACGGCCCGGAAATGGAGTCCGGTTCCGACGTTTCTCTGCTTCAATCGCTTCATGAACTCATCCCGGGTGAGCCCGGCTCTGTCGATGTCCAGCCGCACAATGAACAGATGCCAGGCGTGCTTTATCGGATAGGGAGGATCGCTCAGGGGGATGATCTCTTCGATCTTCGCAATCCGTTCCCGATATTGCATCGCCAGCTCGGTTCGTCGGGCATTGAGCGTATCCACGCGAGCCAGTTGTCTTAACCCCAGGACAGCGGAGATATCCGTCATGTTATACTTGTATCCCGGCTCCAGAACCTCCGCCTGAGGCGACCGTCCTTGCGTGTGACGATCGTAGGCGTCCACACCCAGCCCGTGGAATTTCAATCGCCTCACACATTCCAGGAGGTTCTCATCGTCCGAACAGAACATGCCTCCTTCGCCGGTCGTGATGTTCTTGATGGGGTGAAACGAAAAGACCGAGGTGCCGCAGTGCCCCACATGTCCGCCGTGGCACCGTGTGCCCAGCGCATGTGCGGCATCCTCAACCAGGGAGATTCCCTGGGTCGCAGCCAACTGACGAATCGGCTCGATAGCGACCGGCGCCCCCGCAAAGTGTACGGGGATGATCGCCCGCGTTCTGTCCGTCAGGCACGCCGCCACGGACTGGCGGGAAACCATCAGCGTATCCCGCTCCACGTCGGCGAAGACAGGCTTTGCGCCGGCAAGAACAATCAGGTTCACGGTGGAAACCCACGTCATCGAGGGCGTGATCACTTCGTCTCCCGGGGCAATCCCAAGAGCCTTGAGGGCCAGGTGCATGCCCGCCGTGGCGGAAGACAGCGCGACGGCCCCGCGACAACCGACGTATTCCCGGAATCTCCGCTCGAACTCCTCGGTCTTCGGACCGGTCGTGATCCAGCCGCTGCGCAGCACATCGGCTACGGCGGCGATATCCTCTTCGGTGATGGATGGCCGTGAGAATGGCAGAAAATCAGTCCGCATGACTCATACCCTCCCCGGTCTCCGTCGTCTCCAACGCATCCACGGGGTGCCCCCAGAACCAGGCTACCCACTTCTCCTTCCTGGAAGACTTGGACTCCCACGGTTGCTGTTGCTCGTGGAGGCTGTGCTGCCTCTGCAGTTCGCTGACGATCTCGGGAGGGAGTCCGGCCGCGTATCTGTTCTGGGCGATCAGGACACCGGGGAGGCCCGGTTCCAGAAAACGGCGGATCTGATCGACATCCTGGATGATCTTTATCGGCTTATCCATTTGAAGGTAGAACAGTATGTTCGCATTCGCCTTCGGAAACATGGCGATTCTCTCCGGTGACAACGTCGCCGACCTTGCCTGCAACTCCTTGACGAACGGGTACTCCGTTCGATTCGACTCGAGGATGTTCTGCTGCCAGCAGAAGTAGCCGCCTAACAACACGACCGCGACTCCAATCCATGGCTGGATGGCCCCGTGTTCCCCGGGGGAGGCCATCGACCAGTTCCAGAACTTGGAGAGGCAGATCCATAGAAGAATGGCGGCTGCCCCGATGCCAAGGCTGACCACATGAAATCTCAAAGGAACACGGACATGCCATACGCTCCCGGCAATGGTCAGGATCAGGGGGATGGCCAGATCGAATGCAACCAGCCCGATGAACAGGGCGCCCTGAATGGCCAGCCCCTTTTGCCGCAGTTCATCCACATTGGGCTCGCGTATCCGGACAATGAACACAGCCATCAGGAGAGCACACAGCGGCAGGATCGGCAGGATGTAGTAGCTGCGTCGAGAGCCGGACAGGCTGAAGAACAGGAACACCAGCACAATGGCCCAGATCAGCCATCGCGTGTGGCCGTCGAGACCCTTGCTGTACTTTGCCATCCTGATGGCCGCCACCACAAACAAAGGAGTCCACGGCAGAAGAAGAATTGGAAGCTCGTAGAGGTACAGATAAATCGGGCCCTTGTGATCGAGTGGCTGGAAATAGCGAAGGATGTTCTCTTGGAAGACCAATGCTAAGCCGCTCGATTGATAGCTGGCAGGCTGTGTCCAGGCAGCATACACAAATGGGGACAAATAGACAAGCAGGCCAATCGCGAACGCCCCCAGGTGCCTGATGCTAAAGAAGATACGCCACCGCCTCTCTACCAGCAGGTCCGGCAGAACGATCAGCATGGGAACGACTACGGCGGTGAGACCCTTCGTCAACGCGCCGACGAAGGCAATCAAGTAAAACACGAGTATGGCCGGGAAGCTCAGACGGTCACGCCTCGACCAGTACCAGGCGACCGCCAGCGTGATCGCCGCCAGATTCTCGGCCTCCGCCGTGCCGGTCCGGGCCCAGAACAGAAACGCATACATCGTCAGAAGGAGCCAGCCGGCGACTCTTCCCGTCGGAGCCGACCACAAACGGGTCCCGACCTTCATGGTCGCCCAGAGTGCCGCCATACCGGCAATGACGCTGGGGAGCCGTACGGTCAGTTCATTGAGTGTACCGGTCACGGCGAAGATGGCCGCGCGGAGCCAGTACGTCAGCAGCGGCTTGTCGAAATACGGCTCTCCCCCGATCGTGGGATGAAAAAAATCACCTGTCAGAAGCATTTCTCGCGTGATCTGGGCCCAACGCCCCTCCGCTGCCCACAGACCGTGAACACCCAGTCCCCAGAACAGCAGAATCGCCCCAGTCACCAGCAAAGCGATATCCGCCCATTGCGTGCGCTTGCCAACCATGACATCCGCCTCAGCCATCTGGGCATTATCCTTCGTGCAGCCAGAATACACATCCATATCCAGACTCCGCCGGAAAGCCGGTCTCGGCGACTTCGAGTATCACACCTCACATCGGACAATGACTGATGCCGGACAAAGCACCGCTCAGACTAATCGACATACCCGCGCCGGCTGTCCCCGCAGAGAGTACCGACAGAACCTGAACGGAACCTGAAAAACACTCATCGGATACCAAGGAGGATGCTGCCGGCCGGGATTGGCTCGCCATCGTCGCGCCATAGTCTCCCCCTGCAGGAACAGCCCACAGTCTCTCGCACACGAGAGAAGGTGCGAACCCCTGAGGACAATGGTCTCTGTTGCACATCGTTGCCAGGCAGGTATAATACGAGGGGTTTGGTATCGGGGTCAAGCTGTATGAAAGAGAACGTCGCCGGCGGGCACACGGGATTGGTGACCGGGAAATGAGAGTGCTGATCGTCGAGGATGAGGCCAGACTTGCGCGCAATATCGCCAAGGCGCTCCAGGAGACTTCGTCGTACGCCGTGGACATCTCCACCGATGGCGAGGACGGCCGGCACCAGGCGCTCTCGAATCCGTACGACCTGATCATTCTCGATCTGATGCTGCCCAAAGTAGGTGGGCTGGAGATCCTCGCCAGCCTTCGACGCGAAGGGAATCGCGTCCCGGTTCTCATACTGACCGCGAGGGACACGACGCAGGACATCATCCGAGGTCTGGACTCGGGCAGCGACGACTACATGACCAAGCCCTTCAACATGGGGGAGTTCCTGGCCCGATGCAAGGCCCTTGTGCGTCGAAGTTACGACCGTCCCGATCCGGTCGTGCGCATCGGCGAGCTGTCGGTGGACACGTCCAGCCGCATTGTGACCCTTCGAGGACGCCGCATATCGTTGCGCGCCATGGAGTATCGCCTCCTGGAGTATCTGGCGCTGCGAGCGGGTCAGATCGTCAGCAAGGCCGAGATTCTTGAGCACCTCTACGACTTCAACGCGGAGACCTTCTCCAACGTCATTGAGGTGCATATCTCGGCTTTGCGGAAGAAACTGGACTCGGGCTCCCCGGGTGTCTTGATTCGTACTATCCGAGGCCAGGGTTATGTGATTGAGGAGACGCCGGCGTGAAACCCCTGTCGATCAGACTGCAGTTGTCGCTGGTGGCATCTCTACTGGTTCTGGCCATCATCACGGTCCTCTCCGCCGCGGCTTATGTCGAGTTTGAGGAGTCTCTGCTGGGCAACATCGATACGACATTGCAGTACATGGGCGAGGGAATCTGGGCGGAACTGGTCGAAGAGGGAGTGTCCCGGGAGAATCGAGAAGCCGCATTCCGCGCCCTGACGGGGCGCGGCGCTTCAGAGTACGCCGGTCAGTGTCGCATCTGGATGGATGGAAGCCCAAACGACCTGTTCACCAGCGATTCGCCCGCGACTCCATTGGCTCGCGGCCTCCTTCATCCGCCCCCCGAAGAACAGCCTGACGTGGATGGTATCAGCCTGTTCGGCATCTCCGACGGCGCAGAGTCGGGCAGAAGAGGCGTTCTCCGCGCAATGTGGATTCGTCGAGCCTTTAATCGGCAGATTGTGAATATCCTCGTGGCTCGCTCCAGCAGCCACGTCTACCACGAGTTGGGCGAGTTCCTCAGGCTGCTACTCGTGCTCGGGGGTAGTACGACGCTCGTTGCTCTGTTCCTGGTACCCAAGATCATCTCGTGGGGCTTACGGTCGATCACGCACGTGGGCGGCCAGTTGGAGCAGATTACACACCGCGACCTCTGGAGGGAGGGTCGAGGCATGGGCGAGGTTCCAGTGGAACTGCGGCCTTTCAAGTCGGCTTTGGATGGGATGCTCTTGCGTCTGGACAGGGCCGTGCGGCGGCAGGAGCAGTTCACTGCCGACGCGGCACACGAATTGCGCACGCCTCTGGCCATCATGAAGAGCACCCTCCAGACTCTCCGAATGCAACCTCGGATGGCGGCGGAGTACGAAGAGGGCGTAGATGACGTGCTCCAGGACGTCGATCGCATGGAACAACTGGTGGGACAGCTCCTCACGTTGGCCAGGCTCGACGCAACAGACAGAGTCTCTGATCCCGTCGAAGTCCGTTTGGATATCCTGTTGGAATCTCTGGCAGAAGCCTTTGACGGACATGCGGGGCAACAAGGAGCACGCGTGGTCTACACCAACGGCAGAGCGGTTTGTGTCGAAGGCGATGAGACAGAGCTTCGACAGCTTTTCAGCAATCTGCTCGACAACGCGCTGCGATATGGGCCGCCGAAGGGGGTCGTTCGCGTCACGTTGCAGGACGAGCCCAGCCCGTGGGCGACTGTGCGTGTCCACGACGAAGGAGGCGCCATCGCGCCGGATAAGCTTCCTCACTTGTTCGATCGCTTCTATCGTGTGGACTCTTCACGATCCCAGGCATCGGGCGGCGCCGGCCTCGGTCTGGCCATCGCTCGCGAGATTGTTCTGCGGCACCGCGGGGATATCGCAATCACCTCGGATTCACAAGCCGGCACTTCAGTCATCGTTCGTTTGCCCAGGAAGTAGGGCGTCACAGAGTCTTCTCCTTCCCACTCTACCTCTACTCCATTTCACGTTCGCTTCAGGAAAGATTGGCCATATTTGGCACGGGTTGGTATAGTCTTGTCGATAGTTCTCCAAACGGACGGTTGGAGATTCGGCGTGCCGCTGCGAATCCGCAATCATCGAGCCGCAATCGGCACTCAGGAAGGGTGATGTGATATGTACGATGTCCGCGAACGGAGCCTCAGTAGACGGCAATTCCTCAAGGGTGGTCTGGCCTTGGCCACCGGTGTGGCGACGCTGGGACCGGCTCGGGTCCTGGGCGAGGACAGGGATGAATGCACCCGATGGGTGTTTCTCTCCGACACCCATGTAGCCCCCGATCCCGACAGGCGGTATCGCGGCTTCTACCCCTACCGCAATCTGCAGGAAATCGCCGGACAAATCGCATACAACCCTCCGGACGGCGCGGTCATCACGGGTGACCTGGCCTGGATGAAGGGGGAGACCGAGGCGTACGAGAATCTCAAAACGCTCCTGGCCCCCGTAACTGTGCAGCGGCCCGTCTATCTGGGCCTGGGCAACCACGACAACCATAGCAACTTTTCTGGGGCGTTTGAGAACTCGCCCGGCTGTGGCATTCCCTTCGCAGATAAACGCATCGCCGCAACGGTTGCGGGCCCCACCAGGCTGATCGTCCTGGACAGCGTTCTCGTCGACAGGGCCGCGGGCCTCCTCGGCCGGTCTCAACGGACATGGCTGAAGACGTTCCTGGATGCGTCCGACGACAGACCCACGATCCTGTTCTTCCATCACCAGCCCAGAATCAACCTGCTGGACACCTCGCGATTGTTCGACATCATCACGCCTGTGGCGAAGGTCAAAGCCGTGGTCTACGGGCACTCGCACAAATTCAGTTTCTCCGAATACGAGGGCATCCACATGATCAACCTGCCGGCAACAGGCTTCAACATGTCGGGCAGCGAACCGGTAGGCTGGGTGGAAGCCAGGCTCACAGGGAAGGGGGGCGAGTTCACCCTGCACGCCCTCGGCGGCAACCGCAAGTTGGATGGCTGCTCCGAACGTCTGTGCTGGAGGGCGTAGCACGGGGGCAGTCCGGGAGATTCGCGCAACAGGCGTGTCGGCGGAACGCTGAGGGCCGAACCATCCCACACTGATCGCCGCAGGTCACGTCACCATGTGCATCATCTTCCGCTTGGGCCGGACCGTGGCATTCTGACGTAGCACACCGACGAAGGGCACGGGAAAAGTGCACAAGGGTCGAATTCCAGCGTTGCTGTGGTTGGCCGGCAAACCACGGAAACCTGCTGGCGGAAAGCTCACACCGCGATTCAGAAGCCCAGACGACGAAGCACAGCGGGCCCCTCGCGGCGGCTGTCTTCCCGCAGTGCGATAAGATGATGCCGCCCACGTTCGGCATTCCTCCCAACTCGCGTCGGTGAGATCGAAATGTCGACCGTCAGGACAATGTTGCTGGTCCTTTCGAGCCGGCCAATTCATCGCACGTGGCTGTTCTCCCTGATCCGCTGTCCGCCAGGAGTCTTGGATGAGCGCCAAGCCGGGTCAGAAGGGGTGTTTGAGCGGTCAACTGTGTCGGATTCTGTGCATGTGTCGTGCGAAATCGGGGTTTTCAGCCTCGCCAGTGGCGTATGTTCGCTTCCCTCCATGCGTATCTGGCGAGTTTCGCGTGTCCGTTTGCGTGGATACCCTTGTCTCAATCACGCGTTCGGCGCAGGGGGTGACAGCAGGGCAGACGCCTGCACCTGCCCCAATTGGCCCCGGTCTGATGGGATTTCTTCTGTAACATAGGGCCCCGCCATGCGTCCTTTTAATAGAGAGACGGCCGTTTTGTCGCCGTCGGGGCTTGAGGGATGCTGTTTCCTGGCAGAGATTGGGCAAATGCCGCGTTGCCGAGCACTTGACGCACGCTACAATGGTGTGGAAATAAGGGGAGTCTGCCAATGAGTGAGTTGCAGGAAAAGCGGGAGCCGCATGCCGGGGATGCGGAGCTTGTGCAAGGCTTCGCGGCCCAATACGACGCCCTCCGCAAGGAGATTCACAAGGTCGTCATCGGCCAGGAGAGGGTTGTTGAGGAGTTGCTGATCTCTCTGTTCTCCCGCGGCCATGCCCTTTTGCTTGGGGTCCCGGGCCTGGCGAAGACCCTGCTGGCCAAGACGCTGGCCGGGGTCCTGGGCTGGGATTTCAAGCGGATTCAGTTTACGCCGGATATGATGCCCTCCGACATCACGGGCACGGAGATCCTGCAAACGGACCACCGGACCGGCCAGCGGTCAATGCAGTTCATCAAGGGACCGGTGTTTGCCAACCTGGTCCTTGCCGACGAGATCAACCGGGCCCCGCCCAAGACCCAGGCGGCCCTGCTTGAGTCCATGCAGGAGTATACGGTGACGGCCGCGGGAACCACGTACCGCCTGGAGCAGCCATTCATGGTGGTGGCCACCCAGAACCCCATCGAGCACGAGGGCACATACCCTCTGCCCGAGGCGCAGCTCGACCGGTTCATGTTCAACATCATCGTGGACTACCCGTCCCGCGAGAGCGAGCTGAGCATCGTGGACGAGACGACGACTCGCGACGCCCCGGCGGTCAAGGCCGTCATGACGAAAGAGGAGGTCCTTCTCTACCAGAATCTCGTGCGCCGCGTGCCGGTCTCCAAACATGTGCTGGCGTATGCGGTGGACCTGGCGGCGGCCAGCCGGCCTTCGCCGGTCAGTCCGCCTGTGGCTCGCGAGTTCGTGGAATGGGGCGCCGGCCTGCGGGCTTCGCAGTACCTGATCCTCGGGGCCAAGAGCCTTGCCGTCCTGCGCGGTCTCCCCGCGCCTTCCTGCAAGGAAGTCCGCGATGTGGCCATTCCGGTCCTGCGTCATCGGATACTGCGGAACTACAAAGCGGCCGGAAAGGGAATCACCACCGAGGCCATCATCAGCACCTTGCTCAAGCATGTCAAGGAATCCGACTACACGGGCAAAGGGCCGGGCAAGGTGGCCGTGGCGATGCGTGCCGCATCCGGGGAGGGTGTGCTTCGACCCCGGATCGCGGATGCCCTGGAGAAGGTGACGAAGGTTCTCAAGGCGGAATAGGCTGGAACGGACGGCCCCGCTCTCCATATAGACTCTGTCTGTCGGCGGAAGAGCGAGCCATGGCCGCTTGGGACCCAAGGCGTGCTCCCGAGCCGCGATGGTCAGCCGGGCGATGACTGTGAGGTTTGGTGCATGAGACGGGCTGCGGACATTCCGCTTCAGAGCGAGTCACACAAGTACCTCGATGAGCGCACGCTCGGGTTCCTGAAGCATTTGTCCTTTGCGGCCCGGGGAACCGTCGACGGCGCCTACACCGGCAAGCACAAATCGCTGCTCAAGGGGCACTCCCAGGAATTCACCGACTACCGGGAGTACATGCCCGGCGATGATATCCGCAAGATCGACTGGAAGGTGTACGGGCGAACCGACCGCTACGTGATCAAGCTGTGCGAGCAGGAGACGGTCATGACGTGCTACCTGCTGGTCGATTGCAGCGCCTCCATGGCCTTTGGCGGCTCCTGGCACGAGAAGTACTTCGGGGCCCAGGACGTCTCCAAGTACGATTACGCCTGCTATCTCGGCGCGGCACTGAGCTATCTGTTGCTCAAACAGGGTGACCGGGTGAGCCTCACGCTGTTTGGCTCCGAGGTCGAGCATCATATACCGGCGGGCAGCACGTTCTCTCACCTGAGTGGGATCCTTCGCGCGCTCGAAGCGCAGAAGGTGCACCACAAGACGAGCCTTTCGAGAGTGTTGCAGCAGGCCTCCTCGCTGCTGAAGCGTCGCGGAATTCTCATCGTGATCTCTGATCTGCTGGACGATCCCGAGGCCCTGTTCAGCGTTCTGGACATGTATCTCTATCGCAACTTCGAGGTCGTCCTGTTTCAGGTTCTGCACAAGCATGAGCTGGAGCTGCCGAGCCTGCCCAACGCGAATTTCATCGACTCGGAATCCGGCGAGAAGTTGACCTCGGTGCCCGATGACATCCGGCAGGCGTACAGCCGGGAGTTGCAGCAGTACATCGACACCCTCGTGGCGATGGCGGAGGCCAGGAGAATCGACTACGAGCTGATGAGCACAGAGACCCCGTACCCGGCGGCCTTGCAGGGATACATGGAGCGACGGCGACGACGATGCGGATTCTCTTAGGAACCATTCTGTTCGCGAATCCTGCTCTGGCCATCGGAGTGCTCGCCCTCGCTGTGCCGCTGGTGATTCACCTGCTCACCCGTCGCACGCCGCGGAGCATCATCTTCCCCTCTCTGCGATTCCTGAAGGCCGCACGAGCCCACCAGTCTCGCATCTACAATCTGCGGCATATCCTGCTGCTGCTGGTGCGAACCGTCGTGCTGGGACTGATCCTTCTGGCGTTTCTTCGACCCGCGATCATGCAGGGCAGCGGCCGCAAACAGGACCTCCAGGCGGGACGGACCACAGTGATTCTGATCGACGTCTCTGCGAGCATGGAGTACCGGTACGCGGGTGTGAGCCCTCTGACACAGGCAAAAGCGGCCGCGACAACCCTGCTCGATCACTACGGCAAGGCCGACCGGTTCAATCTCATTCGCGTGGGAGCGACGCCGGACAGCTCATTCGACGAGCCCAGCGACAATCTGTTCCTGCTCAGGAGGGACATACGCGACGCATCGATCCGGCATGAATGTCCCGACATCGGCGCCGCGATTGCCGAGGCGACGAGCCAGCTCAAGGAAGCCGCAGGCAGCAAGCACATCTGCTTCATCTCCGACTTCCAGCGAACGAACTGGTCGTCGGTGGACTTCAGCCGGATTGAGCCGGACGTTGAGCTGGTGTTCATGCCGGTTGGCCCGGAGGTGGCGGAGAACTGCGCCGTGACCGAAGTGGCCATCCGGCCGGGCTCTCCGACCGTCTCGGAAGATATTGAGATTGTGTGCAAGGTCGCCAACTACAGTGACCGGCCGCATCGGTTACCTGTCGAGCTGCGATTCCAGGACAGTGAGAACTTCAGGCAGGAGCTTGAGATCGAGGCGCAGTCCACGGTCTCCACCAGTTTTCACCTGCGGATTCACCAGAGCGGCCGATATGAGGGCCGCGTGTTCATTCCCGAAGATGGCCTGGAGATCGACAATCAACGGCACTTCATCCTCTCGGTGGCGGAGAAGGTCGGCGTGCTCGTTGTCACCGACGAGGACCGGACCCGCGAACAGAGCGGCGTGCGCCTGTTGATCAACGCGATCAACCCGTTCGAGGAAAATCGCCTCGCGGCCGCCGTCGCGACGGTCGTTCTTTCCAGCGAGTTGACCACGGCGACTCTGTCCGCCGCCCAGGTGGTCGTGCTATCCGATATCCATGAATTGTCAAGACGCTCCGGACAGGCCCTGCTCGATTACCTCAGCAGCGGAGGAAGCATCGTCTATTTCCACGTCAGTTCCGCGGGCAGCCAAAACCTCGACCATCTCGCCGCCTGGTCCGAAGGCAACCTGACGCTTCCGTTCAAGCTCACCAGCCAGATCGACCTGTCCGCGCAGGGGGGACATGCCAGCCTGGGACAGGCGAACTTCGACAACGACATCCTCCGCAAGTTCCGCGAGTCGCCGGAGCTGGGCGAGCTCAGATTTCAGAGGTTCTTCGGTACCGAACGGGTCAAACAGAAGGGACAGATCCTGTTGCAGTACGACGACGGCAACATCGCGATGGCGCAAACGACCGTCGGTGGCGGCACGCTTCTGCTGTGCAACTTCAGTTGCTCTCTGAGCAGCAGCGACCTGGCCCGCAATACCGTGTTCGTGCCCCTGATCCACGAGATCATCAAGGGACTGCGACCGAGTGTGGGTCACCGCAACGCGTTCCTCGTCGGCGAGCCTTGCTACACTACGATCGAGCCCGTGGCGGATACGGAGTCCGTGGTCTTCAAGAGACCCTCCGGGGAGCCCGTCGAGGGCAATCTGGACAAAGGGCAGGGCGGCACAGCGGTGTTCTTCCCCAAGACCACGGCATGTGGCTTCTATCGCGTCTATGCGGGTGGCAAGGTCGCGGGGTCGGTGGCTGTCAACGTGGATCCGCTTGAGAGCAACCTGGAGAAGCTCGACGTCTCCCAGTTGAAGGAGCTTTCCAAGGCGGGCCCGCGTGCGGCGTTTCTGGCGAGTGCCGATGCCGCGGGCATCGAAGCCTTGCTGGAAGGGCGACCCTTGTGGCACTACTTTCTCCTGGCGGCTATCGGCATGTTATGTCTCGAACAGGTGTTGACAGTGGTGCTTCGGCAATGAGCCGTGGACAATATGGGCCTGAACGTGATATTTGATCCGCTGGTTTCG
>Ga0316622_100002083_pt1 | contig 13629 bp, 7 predicted proteins | sample OWC_Aug_OW2_C1_D_FD_207646 | JGI IMG/M metagenome (GOLD analysis project Ga0316622, IMG submission 207646) | Wetland soil microbial communities from Old Woman Creek delta, Ohio, United States - OWC_Aug_OW2_C1_D5_C | ecosystem: Environmental > Terrestrial > Soil > Wetlands | place: USA: Ohio... | reverse complement strand
TCGCCGGATGTCGACCCCGACTCTTCGGCGCACACCGCCGCACAGCCTCAAGCTGGCCTACTAGGACCCCAAAGCACCGCAGAGAGATCTCCCGCGTCCGCGATCACCCGGTAGGACTCGCTTGACCTCCCCAGAAACGTGGACATTCTCGGAACCACTATGGCTACGAGCGTCATCGTTCGCGCGGCTCGGGCATCCTCTCCGAGAGGGCGCGCAGCAAGTTCGGCGGCGGCTCCACGCCGGCCGCGCGAGCGAGACGTACCTCGCGCCACGCCTCCGCGTAGCGGCTCGAGAAGTAGAGTGCGGCCGCCATGTTCGCATGGGCGGCGCCCGAGCCCGGCGCGAGGCGCAGCGCTTGCTCCAGGTACGGGATCGCCTCCGCAGGCCTCCCCAGGCCGACGAGCGCGGCTCCCGCGTCGTTGTACGACCCCGGCCTCTCCGGTTCCGCGCCGATCGCGCGCAGGTATTCCTGCAGCGCCTCCTCGGTCCGTCCGGCGCGCTGGAGGGCGTGTCCGAGGTTGGCGCGGACCCGCGCGGAGTTTCCCATCCGCTCGAGGGCCGCGCGGTAGTGGCGGATCGCCTCGTCGAAACGACCTCGGGCGGCGAGGGCCACGCCCATGTCGTCGTGGGCCTCCGCGAACCCCGGGCGGATCCGCAGCGCCTCCTGGTAATGGGCCATCGCCTCGTCCCAACGCTCCTCGTCGGCAAGCGCGGAGCCGAGGATCCACTGGGCGACCGCGTTGTCTGCCGTGACGGAGAGCGTGTGCTCGAACAATCGAACGGAATCGTGCCAGAGGGCGACCTGCGACCTCGTGTTCACGACCAGGAGGCTCACGAGCAAGGCAGGGAAAATCCAAGGGCCCCAGCGGCGCGCGCGCGGCATTCCGGCATGAACGGCGCGCCGTGCCGTCGCGAAGCGCCGCACCGCGGCGTCGAATCCGAACGCCGCGGCGACGAACACGCCCACCAGGCTCACGTAGGTGTACCGGTCGGCCCTCGCCTGCATGCCGACCTGCACGAGGCCGATCACCGGAACCAGGGTCACCACGTACCAGAACCAGCCGACGAAGAGGTACGGCGCCGACCGACGCAGGAGCACCGCCGCGGCCGTGGCCACGACCAGGAGAGCCGCCGAGGCAAGCACCTCGGCCGGCGGGAGCGCGGCCTTCGGGTGGGGGTAATAGACGGCCAGGTCGAACGGCCAGACGCACTGCACGAGATAGGCCGCGTAGGAGACGGTGGCGTTCGCGATCCGCACCGGGATCGGGTACGTCTCGAGCGATCCCACCGTCTGGGCCGCACGCTGCGCCCACACCGTGAGCGACGCCGAGGCGGCCGAGAGGATCAGCATCGGGACCATCTCGCGCGCGAGCGTCCGCCGGAGGAACGCGCGCCCTTGTCCTCTCCATCTCTCGAGTGGCCAGAAGTCGAGAAGGAGAAGCACCAGCGGAACGGTCACGAGCATCGGCTTGGCCATCAGGCCCAAGGCAAAGAACGCCAGCACTCGCAGGTACTTCCCCGGCCCCGGCCGGCGCGCGTACGCGATCCAGGCCCACGCCGTCGCGAACCAGAGCAGGGTGCTCAGGACGTCCTTCCGCTCCGCCACCCAGGCCACCGACTCCACGTGCAGCGGGTGGACCCCGAACAGCGCCGCCACCATCGCGCTCGGAAGCAGGATGCCCGTTGCGCTCTCCAGCAGAAGGAAGAGCAGGACCGTGTTTGCGAGGTGCAGCAGCAGGTTCGTCAGATGATGACCCCACGGATCGAAGCCGAACATCTCGACGTCCAGCATGTGCGAGAACCAGGTGAGCGGATGCCAGTTCGCGGCATCGTTCGCGGTCAGGGCCCAGGCGATCCCTTGCGCCGTGACCCCCGCGCGCACGTGGGCGTTCTTGGTCACGTAGTCGCGATCGTCGAAGTTCAGGAAGCCGTTTCCCAGCGCCGGCCAGAACGCGAGCAGCGTCACTCCCGCGAGCAGAAGACAGACGAGCGCCCGTGCCGACAGAGGCGCGCGGACCTCTACCCGATCCCGTCGCTCGAGAAACGTCGCGGCGCGCACGCGGCAATGATACTCGTGTCCCGACTTCGCTCGAGTGTGACGGCTCGGCGGGACAAGCCGCGGTCTCGTGAATGCAGGAACGACGGCGCGCGGGCCCCTGGCTTCCGGCCTACGTTTCGGCCTGGAGGCGCGCCCGCTCCTCGCGTGAGCTCTTGATCGCGTGCTCCAAGGCCTCGTCGGCCAGATGGGTCAGGTCGGCGGCGGCGCTCTTGATGTCGCCGTGCTCCACCGCGCGGGACAGCACCTCCGCCCGCGTCGCCCCCTGCTTCTTCCCCAGAAACGGCTTCACCAGAAGGTAGAGGACGTCGCGCAGCGGCATGTGGCGGGTGAACCGCCGCAGCAGCAGAAGCGTCTGCCGCGGATGGTGGGTGAACTTGTACAGGATCAGCTTGCGCATCTCCTCGGAGCGGATGCGGTGGACCTCCTCGCCGGGGAGGCAGGTGGGATCGATGGAGGTGCACTTGAAGTACTTGTACCAGTCGTCGGCGTCGTTCACGAGGCCGCGCTGCACGTACTCCTGCCACAGCGGCGTGCCCCGGTAGACGCACATGCGGTTGAAGCCGAAGCTGTCGATGCGGATCTTCGAGGCGAACCGGAAGGTGGCCCGCAAATCGGCCTCGGTCTCGTCGGGGATCCCGACCACGAAGAACCCGTGAACGATCTCGATGCCGGCCCGCTTGGCGTTCTCGACCGCCGCCGCGATCTCCTCGAGCGTCTGCTCCTTCTTGAGCCGGTCCAGGATCTTCTGGCTGCCGCTCTCGATCCCGAACATCACGGTGCGGCAGTGGGCCCTCGCCATGGCCGGGAACAGGTCCATGCAGGTGGAGTCGACCCGCCCCTCGCAGCCCCATTCGATGGTGATCCCCTGCTCGTTGATCCCCTGGCAGATCGCCTCGATCCGCTTCGGCTGGAGCAGGAAGTGGTCGTCCACGAAGAACGCCGCGCCGTAGCCGTCGCGCTGGAGCTGGGCTAGCTCGCCCACGACGTGCCCCGCGCTGCGGGCTCGCCACTTCCCCTCGTTGAACATCGGGATGTCGCAGAAGATGCAGGGCCAGGGGCAGCCGCGCGAGGTCTGCATGGTCGTGAAGCGGTCGAGCGACAGGACCGCCGGGACGTCCAGCGGCATCGACTCGACGAAGTCGAGGGGCAGTCCCTCCCGGTCCGGGTACGGCCACTGATCGAGGTCGCGGCTCAAGGGGCGGTCCGGATTGTGGCGGAGCGTGCCGTCGCGCTCCTGCCAGGTGACGCCGGCGACGCTGGCCGGGTCGTCGAGCCGCTCCAGCAGGTCCAGGATCATCTGCTCGCCGTCGCCGCGGCAGACGAAGTCGATCTCCGGCACCTGCTTCTTCACGAGTCGGGCGTTGAGCGAGGCGAAGACGCCCCCGAAGGCGATCTTGACGCCGGGGTCCGCGTCCCGCATCTGCCGGGCGAGGATCTTCGCGTAGGGGAAGCTCGTGGTCGAAAGAAAGCTCAGTCCCACCAGGTCGGGGCGCTGGCGCAGCATCTCGCCGATGATGAACTCGTCGGGCGTGTCGGGGTTCGCCTGGTCGAACAACACCGCATCGTGCCCCGCCCGCTTGAGGACGGCGGCCAGCGACATGATCCCGATGGGCGGGAAGCCCATGACCTGCAGACGTCCGTTCCTGGCGCGGCTCTTGGATGGAACGGCGTAGAACTGCGGATCGCGAACGTGAACCAGGAAAACTCTCATGAAACCCTCGGCAAGACCGCGGATGCCATCCCGCCGGCCGGAGCCGAGCATACACGAACTGCGGCGTGCCCGCCGTTGCTCGTGCACCGGCAACCAGCGCGCGTCCCTCCCTCGCTGAGAGGTGGTGGTGGAGCGAGGAGGACCGAACACCGCTTCCCCGACGCTGCGAGCCGCGACACCGTGGACTCGCGAAAGCGCGGATCGTCCTGCCGATCCGCTACGGTGTTCCCGCGCGCCTCACGACCCCGCTCACGTATGAATTGAGCGTCGTGCTCCCCGGCGGCGCCATCTCGAACGCCACCGTGAAGCTGTCCGCGGCGTTCGCGACGTGCCGCCCTCGGAACACCGACTCGCGCGCCAGCAGGCAGACATTGGCCAGGCTCCCTTCGATCTCCAAGACGCACCACCCCATGCCTCGCGTGCGGGACCGCTGCCGCGGGACCGTTCGGTCGAAATCGAAGAAGTCGGGGTCCAGGTCCAGCCGCTCAGACTCGGGCTCGACTCCCCGACTCGAGCGAGCCCACGTCCCGGTCCGGCCCCACCAAGCGCGCGACGGATCGCGGTTCGCGAGGCTATCGTGCGCCGAAGCGGAAGTAGACTCCCGCCGACCAGGTGTCGAGAGAATCCGCCACGTCCCACGCCTCCCAGTCCGCGCGGATCCCGAAGCGACTCCCGAGCTTCAGCGCGACCCCGACTCCGTACAGCAGCTCCCAGTCGCTGCTACTCGTGCCCACCGACGCGATCCCGTTCGTCGTGTACGAATCCACGCTCAGGTTGGAATACCCCAGCTTGCCGGAGATCTCGAACATCTTGCCGAGCGGGAGGATGCCCCGGGCGCAGAGATCGAAGGCCGACATGTCCCCGCTGATCGTGGTGTTGTTCACCTTCTCGTCGAAATCGCCGAGATCGTAGTAGGTCATCTCGATTCCGAAGTACTTGTTCACGACGAATCCGCCGAAGAGCTTCCAGCCGTCCGAGTCGGTGTCGAAGGACTCCAGCGCAGTATCGAACTCGGCGCTCGTGCTCAGGTAACTCGCTCCCACGTAGCCTTCACCCGCCGAAACCGGCATCCACGACACACAGACGGCGACCACCGCAACCGCGAACAGCCTCCTCAGCACAGTCGACTCCTTCCTCCCGACGACGGGGGATGTTTCGGCGCCCTGGCGCCGAGCCGCTCAGTCCCTCCAACCATAGCGTTCTCGCAGGCGCTCGATCCAGGCCTCGCTCGCGGGGTGGATCGTATCGCCTCCCTCCTTCTCGAAGAAAAAGGGGTTGCGCTTCACCGAGTCCGGAGCGACCTGGTCCATCGTGGTGGCATCGTAGAGCCGGCCGCCGAGCATGGTGAAAGCGACCTTCTCCGAGACGCGGATCTCCTCCAGGGGGTTCCCCTCGATGACGAAGAGGTCCGCGAGCTTCCCGGCCTCGAGAGAGCCGAGGTCCCGGTCCAGCCCCACATAGCGGGCGCCGTCGATCGTGGCGCCGCGCAGCGCCTCCCATGGGCTGAAGCCTCCCTGCGCCATCATCCACATCTCCCAGTGCGCCGCGAGGCCGGCGCGCTGCCCGTGGGCCCCGATCTGCACGGACACCCCTCGTTGGCGCAACTCGTGTGCGGTGCGCGCCACGTGGAAGTGGTTGTAGTGCTGGTCGGGGGCCGTGAGGCGCCGCATGGAGCGGGGCTCCACGTCGAAGCGCGGGGTGAAGCGCAGGAGTTGCTGGTCCTTCCAGACCTCGGTCCGGTCGTACCAGTAGGTCTCGCCGGCGAGCCCGCCGTAGGCCACGACGAAGGTCGGCGTGTAGCCCGTCGCGGTCTGCGACCAGAGCTGGCGCACGTCGTCGTAGACCTCCACCAGGGGCAGGGCGTGCTCGATCCCCGTGTGGCCGTCCACGATCTCGGACATGTTGGGCTGGAACTTGGCCCCGCCCTCGGGGACGACCATGACGCCCAGCGCCTCCCCGGCGGCGATGATCTGCTGCCTCTGGTCCCGGCGCGGCTGTTGGTACGACTTCACGGAGATCGCCCCCGTCTCCTTGAGCCGCCGCACGTGGAACAGCGCGTCTTCGTAGGAGTCGATCGCCGCCGTGTATCCGGGCGCGTGGGCGCCGTAGAGGATCGTCCCTGTGGAGAAGATGCGCGGGGCCAGGATCAGCCCCGCCTTCTGGAGCTCGGCGGCGGCGAACACGCTCGACGTGTCGTTGGAGGGGTCGTGAATCGTCGTGACGCCGAAGGCCAGATTGGCGAGCTGCATCCAGTTCTGCTCCGGGACGATCCCTTCGTTCGCGAACGGGCCGTGGGCGTGGACGTCGACGAGGCCGGGGACGATCGTCTTGCCGGCGCAGTCGACGACGCGGGTCCCTTCCGGGATCGTGACCTTGCCCGCGGGGCCGATCGCTTCGATGCGCTTGCCCCGAATCAGGACGACGCCGTTGTCGATCACCTCCTGCTCGCGCTCCGCGTTGCGCATGGTGACGAGCCGCGCGCCCCTGAGGGCGATCCGGCCCTCGGGCCTGTCCGCGGCGGCGCGGAACGAGAGGTCGATCCCCGACTCCACCGGCTCCGGGAGCTTGTCGGGCGCACCCTCGAGGAACGCGAACGCGTCCTTGAGGTCGCGCGTGTAGAGGGTCGGACCGTGGGACCAGAACAGCCGCCTCCCGTCCTGCGTCCAGCTCAGGTATTCCCCGGAGCGTCGGGACACCTGGCGCACCGGGATCGCCTTCGAGTCGGAGCCGAGATCCACGGTCTTTCCCGTCAGCGGGAAGGGCGCGAGGAAGGCGTTGTGGTTCTCGGTGAACGCGACGAAGCGGCCGTCGGGGGAGAGCGAGAAGGAGGTGGCCGTCTCCGCCTTCAGGTGGGTGCGCACGTCCACGCCGTCGAGGTTCACGCTCTTGAGGACGAGCTTGGTTTCCTCGAACGAGTCCGAGAAGAAGACGCGATCCGTCGCGGCCGCGAAGTGCGGCTCGAATCCCGTCTTGCTCAGCAGGCGCGGCTCGCCGCCCTCGAGCGGCAACAGATAGATCCCCGGCTCCTGCGACCAGGCGGCCGAGGTGAAGTAGCCGCCCGTGACCTTGCGGAACACCACGCTCTTGCCGTCCGGCGCGAAGCGCGGCTCCACGTAGTGGCCGGGGGTCTTGGTCAGGACGCGGGAAGGGCCGCCGTCCACCGGGACCAAGCGCAGGCTTCCCAGGTCCGTATCACTCCAGGTGGCGTAAACGACGAAGCGGCCGTCGCGTGAGAAGGCAGGGTGGATCTCCTCCAGCGTTCCGCCGTCCCCCGTGAGACGCCGCTTCTGCTTCGTGACCAGGTCCTCGAGATAGAGCCGTCCCAGCGCCTGGAACACCACCTGCGTCCCGTCGGGCGACATCTGGACCCAGCGCAGCATGCGGACGTCGAACTCGTCGGGCGCCACCTGCACCGGGAAGCGCAGCGCGGGGTGGACCTTCCTCGTGGTCCGGATGTGGACCGGGATCTCCCGGGTTTCCTTGGTCGCGACGTCCACGCGCCGGAACTTGCCCCCCGACCAGAAGACCAGCGAGCGGCCGTCCGGAGTCCAGCCGAAGGCCGTTGTGTTCCCCTGACTGCCGTCGGTTTCCTGGAGGTCGCGATCGAGCCGGTCGTACACCGGCCGCTCGACGCCCGAGGCCAGGTCCTTGACGTACAGGGCGCTCGTGAACGCCGGGGTCCTGCGGACGAAGGCCAGCAGGCGCCCGTCGCGCGACGGTGTCGGGCGGATCGCGCCGCCCGGGCCGGTCACGAACGAGTCCACCTCGCCGGTGCGGCGATCGAGGCGCTTGATCGCGAAGATCTCGCCGGTCGCGTCCTTGTTGTACTCCCAGATCCGGCCCGGCGTGACGTCCTGGCTGTAGTAGACCCAGCGCCCGTCGGGGGACAGACTGGGCTCGGCGATGTTCTTCTGCGCCTTCGGCCCGTCGGGGCGCTCCACCAGCGGGAGTCCGCCGCCCCCTCCGGCGCTGAACAGCCAGATCTCCCCGGCGGGAATGCTGCGCGAGGACGTGAAGTCCTTCTTGGCGAGCAGGTACTCGCCGTCCGCGCTCCACCACGGGTTGTGGACCAGGTGCTCCTTCTCCTCGCTCAGCGCGCGGGGGGCGGAGCCGTCGGCCGCCATGGTCCAGAGGTTGTCCGCGCCGCCGCGGTCGCTGATGAACGCGATCTTCTTCCCGTCCGGCGAGAAGCGCGGCTCCGTGTCCCACGCGATCCCCTCGCTCAGGGCCTTCGCCTCTCCGCCCTCGATCGGGACCTCGTACAGGTCCCCGAGCATGTCGAAGACCACGGTCCTTCCGTCCGGGCTCACGTCCACGTTCGACCAGGTCGTCTCCCTGGTGTCGATCTCGACCGCGGACCACTTTCCGGGCGGGGCGGACACGTCCCATTTCGGCTTCTCGTCCTTCTTGTCTTCCTTCCCGGCCTCCGCCAGGGCATGGACGGGCGCGAGGAGCACGAGGATTGCGACGACGGCACGGCTCCGGTTCATGAACCCCCCTTGCTGCGAACAATCGCATCGCAGGTTGCTGTCGTGACGGGCACGAGGATAGCGCAGAACGCCTGGTGGGGGCGCGGCTTGTGGTACGGCGACACCTCCGATACGATCCTTCGCGAGTCTCGAGGGACAACGCCATGGCACAGGAACCCCGTCCCGCCTCGTTCCCCCCCAGCTCCGATCAGAACCTTCACAACAACGACGCGAGCCCGCAGGCGATCGCGCGGGCGATCCTGGACAGCCTCCGCTACGTCCAGGGACGCCTCCCCAGGATCGCGACCCGCAACGACTGGTACATCGCACTTGCCCTCACCGTGCGCGAGCGGATGCTCAGACGCTGGATCGCCACGCTGCAGACGATCCTGCGGCCGGACGTGCGCGTCGTGTCCTACCTCTCCGCCGAGTTCCTGATGGGCCCGCACCTGGGGAACACGATCGTCAACCTGGGGCTCCTGGACGACACGCGGAAGGCCGTGGAGAGCCTCGGCCTCGATCTGGACGATCTCCTCGCTCAGGAGGAGGAGCCCGGGCTCGGGAACGGCGGGCTCGGCAGGCTCGCGGCGTGCTACCTGGACTCGCTGGCCACGCTCGAGATCCCGGCGATCGGATACGGGATCCGCTACGAGTTCGGGATCTTCGACCAGGAGATCCGGGACGGCTGGCAGGCCGAGACCACCGACAAGTGGCTACGCTACGGGAATCCCTGGGAGATCCTCCGGCCGGAGATCGCCTACGACGTGGGGTTCGGCGGTCGCACCGAGTGGGTCCGCGACGCGGAGGGCCGCGCGCGCGTGCGCTGGATCCCGGAGCGCCTCGTCAAGGGGATCGCCCACGACACCCCCGTGTCCGGATACCGGGTCGGGACCGTGGGACTGCTGAGGCTCTGGAAAGCCGAGGCCTGCGAGTCGTTCGACTTCCAGGCGTTCAACCTCGGCGATTACTACGGGGCGGTCGAGGAGAAGGTCGCCTCGGAGAACCTCACCAAGGTGCTGTATCCGAACGACGAGCCCCAGGGGGGGAAGCGCCTGCGCCTGGAGCAGCAGTACTTCTTCGTGTCGTGCTCGCTCCGGGACATGCTGCGCATGCTTCTCGGCTGGGGCGGCCGGCTCGAGGACTTCCACGAGCTGTTCGCCGTGCAGCTCAACGACACTCACCCCTCGATCGCGGTGGCGGAGCTGATGCGGCTGCTCATGGACGAGCATGGGATGGAGTGGGATCCGGCCTGGGAGATGACGCGCCGCACCCTGGCGTACACCAACCACACGCTCCTCCCGGAGGCGCTCGAGACCTGGCCCCTGCCGCTGTTCGCCTCGGTCCTGCCCCGGCACCTGGAGATCATCTACGAGATCAACCGGCGATTCCTCGACGAGGTCCGCCTGCGCTTCCCGGGGGACGAGGCGCGGGTCGCGCGCATGTCGATCATCGACGAGGGGGGCGAGCGCAGGGTGCGCATGGCCCACCTGGCCACGGTCGGCAGCCACGCCGTCAACGGCGTCGCGGCGCTGCACACGCGGCTCTTGGCCAGCGACGTGCTGCGGGATTTCCACGAGCTCGAGCCGACCAAGTTCCTGAACGTCACGAACGGGGTGACGCCGCGCCGCTTCCTGCTCCTGGCGAATCCCGGGCTTGCGAGCCTCATCACGGAGCGGATCGGGGAGCGCTGGGTCCGGCACACCGAGGAAGAGCTGGTCCGGCTCGAGGCGTTCGCCGGCGACGCGGGGTTCCTCGATGCGTGGCGGCGGGTGAAGAGGGAGAACAAGGAGCGCCTGGCGGCGCTGGTCCGGGAGCGCACCGGGATCGCGGTCGACCCGGAGTCGCTGTTCGACGTGCAGGTCAAGAGGTTCCACGAATACAAGCGCCAGCACCTGAACGTGCTGCACATCGTGGCCCTCTACAACCGGCTGCGCGCCAACCCCGCCGCCGAGCTGCCGCCGAGGACCTTCGTCTTCGGCGGCAAGGCCGCCCCCGGGTACTTCGCGGCCAAGCTCATCATCCGGCTGATCCACGGGGTGGCCGAGGTGGTGAACGCCGATCCGCTCACGCGGGACCGCCTGCGCGTGGTCTTCGTCCCGGACTTCAACGTGACCGTGGGCCAGACGATCTACCCCGCGGCGGACCTCTCCGAGCAGATCTCGACCGCGGGCAAGGAGGCCTCGGGAACCGGCAACATGAAGTTCGCCATGAACGGCGCGCTCACGATCGGGACGCTGGACGGCGCCAACGTGGAGATCCGGGAAGCGGTCGGCGAGGAGAACTTCTTCCTGTTCGGTCTCAACGCGGACGAGGTCCAGTCCCTGCGCGCGGGTGGTTACGACCCGCGTCGCCACTACCAGGAGAATCCCGAGCTGCGCGAGGCGCTCGACCAGATCGCCGGGGGACGCTTCTCCCGGGGGGACGCGCGGTTGTTCCGGCCGCTCGTGCACGGGCTCCTGTCCCGCGACGAGTACTTCCTGCTCGCGGATTTCGCCTCCTACGTGGCGTGCCAGGAGCGGGTCGGCGCCGGGTTCCTCGAGCGCGCCCGCTGGGACCGGATGTCGGTCCTGAACGTGGCACGGGTCGGGCGCTTCTCGTCCGACCGCTCGATCCGCGAGTACGCCGAGAAGATCTGGGAGGTCCGAGCGATCCCGGTCGAGCCCGCGTAGCTGGGCCGTGAAGGAGAGGGTCAGAAGCGCCGACCGAAGACGAAGTACCAGTGGTTGCGGTTCGGGTCGGTCCAGCCCCAGCCGAGGTAGGCCGGACCGATGACCGTCTCCGCGCCGATGAAGATCGCCCCCCCGACCCGGAGCGACGGCCACGTGACCGGGTCGTCCCCGTTGTACGTATTTCCGGCCTCAAGTGAGGCGCCCGCGAAGATCCGGTTCTCGAGCGAGCCGAGATTCAAGCTGGCGATCTCGCGATAGTACACGGCGCGAGCGAGGACGCCCCGCTCTCCGAGGAGCTCGTTCAATCCCAGGCCCGACAGGCGCAGGAACCCCCCGAGGGCGATCCCGCCCCCCGGGCCGGCGGTGTCGCCGGCGAAGTCCGCCGCCTCCGCGCCGAGCAAGAACGTGTTGCGGCCGGAGGTGAGCGCTGTTTCTACGGCGAGCCCCAGGGAGGTCCCGTTGGCATCCGCGCCGAACGACTCCAGGGACCGCTCGACGGCGAGCCGTCCCCGGAGGCCCCGGGTCGGGAAGGTGACCGTGTCGTTCGTGTCCACCGAGAACCTCAAGGCAAGCCCGCCGTCGTCGAGCTCAAGGGAAGGGAAGATCGCGAGGCCGATGCCCGGGCTCGCCGAGCCCTGCCCGCGGAACGTCCCGAGCCGAATCTCGCCCCAGTTGCCGAACACGCGACCGATGTCGAGCCGCACCTCGCCGACCGACAGGTCGTACTCCGCCACGGGCTGCTCATCGACCCAGATCTTCTGTTGCAGGCTCTCGTACAGGACCGAGGGCGCGGCGAACCAGCGCATCCCCCAATCGAGGGGCTGATAGAACTCGCTCGTCGCGACGATGTCGCCTCCGAGCTGAAGGACGTTCACCCACTCCCCGGCTCGCCGGTTGACTGCCAGAACCTGGTGGCGCACGGTGAAGGCATAGCTCGCGTCCCCTTGCAGGTCGCTCTCGAAGCTCAGCCCGAACTGGAGACTCCCGCGCGAGTAGGGCTTGGCGGGGGTGGCGACCGTGAGGAACCCCTGGCCGTCTTTCGCCCGCAGGTCGTCGCGGATGATGCCGAAGTACTCGAGCCCGTACGTCTCGATGAGCCGGCTGCGCAGCCGATCGACGTCGAGCGGCTCGCCCAGCGGCACGTCCAGGTTCCGGAGCACGATCCGGTCGTCCACCCAGCTGGCGTTCTCGAGCCGCACCTCCTGGACCGGGATCGATGCCAGATCGCGCCGGCGGTGGCGCTCCTCGAACGCCGCCCAGCGCTCGGGCGGAGCCGCGAACCCGCGCAGCTCCTCGATCTTGGCCCGTGCCGCCTCCTCGCCGTAGTCCACCGCTTCCTTGACTTTCTTGAAGCTGGTGAAGGTCACGTCGCGCAGGTCCGGGCGGATCAGGAGGTCTCCCTCCCGGAGCCGCGCGAGGTCCACGGCGCGGTTGCCGACGGTCAGGAGTCCGGAGAGCTGGCCCATGATCCCGAGGAAGGAGGCCTGCTCGACGTTCTCGTCGAGCGGGCTCGAGATGTCGACGACCAGCACGCGCTCGGCACCGAGAAACTGCGCGATCCCCACCGGAACGTTGGCGACGGCACCACCGTCCACGAGCGGGCGCCCGTCCCAGACCACGGGCGGGAACGTCCCGGCGATCGACATGCTCGCGCGCATGGCATCCGCGAGGCTTCCCTCCCCCAGGACCACCGCCTCCCCGGTCCTGATGTCGGCGGCGACGGCGCGGTAGGGGATCGGCAGGGCGTCGAAATCGCGCGCATCCGTGGCGTTCATGACCAGGGAGCGCAGGAGCAGCTCGAGCCGCTGGCCGCCCAGGAGCCCGGTCGGGAGATAGGGCTTCAGCCCCCGGAAGCGGAGCTTCAGGGGGAACAGCAGGATGTCGTCATCCTTCTTTCTCCGGTACGAGCGCTCCTCGCGCCGGATGCGGTCGACCATGGCCTCTCCCCAGTCGGTGGTCTCGAGGATCTGCTCGATCTCCGCGGGAGAGTAGCCGGCCGCGTACAGCCCACCCACGATCGACCCCATGCTCGTCCCCACGATCAGGTCGGGCACGATGTGCAGCTCCTCGAAAACCTTGAGCACGCCGGCGTGCGCGGCGCCGCGAGCCCCGCCGCCGCTCAGGACGAGGGCTAGATGCGGGGCGGGGGGGCGGCCCCCCAGGAATACCGCGCTCCTGAGGTCGACATCGGAGGCAAGCTGAGGGACGACCTCGGGCGCTTCCGGGCGAGCGAAGGAGCAGCAGAAGAGCACGCACGCGGCCGCGAGGCCGCGTCGGACGAGCCGAGAGGCTTGCATGATCGATCTCTCCAGCATCCGGCCCGCGTAGGGTACATCAGGTCCGACGCTCCCTGAGCGCCACCGGACTCCCAGCAGGCCCGCGGATCGCGCATCCGCCTCGCCCCAAGCCGGCGCGCGTGCGGTCCGGCCTGTTCGCGCCTGCGAGCTATCTCTTGTCGGTTCTCCGGAGGCCGCTCACGCTCGGAAGCAGGCAGGAGGGATCGTTCGTCGGATCGAGGAGGTGGTCGCAGACGTTCGTCGTCTCGTTGCAGCTGTCGTCGGTGCAGAGGTTGGTATCCGCGCAGTTGACGGGCGTTCCCGGCCGGCAGCCCGCGGCGGCGTCACAGGTCTCGGTGCCGTTGCAGTACAGGCCGTCGTCGCAGGCGGCGTCGCTCGGGGTGTGGACGCAGGCGTCGGTGGTCTCGTTGCAGCTGTCGCCGGT
>Ga0316622_100002082_pt1 | contig 13631 bp, 10 predicted proteins | sample OWC_Aug_OW2_C1_D_FD_207646 | JGI IMG/M metagenome (GOLD analysis project Ga0316622, IMG submission 207646) | Wetland soil microbial communities from Old Woman Creek delta, Ohio, United States - OWC_Aug_OW2_C1_D5_C | ecosystem: Environmental > Terrestrial > Soil > Wetlands | place: USA: Ohio... | reverse complement strand
AGCACTATGGGGGCGTGTCGGTCAGCGGCGCTCGGCGAATTCCTGCTACGGCCACGCCTGCGCCGAGGAGTCCCCGCCGCGGTGGCCCGGTCATCTGTTCGTCCTCCATGAGAAGCCACTTCGCCTCGTCAGGATGCGCGCAGCGCATCACGAGGAGCGTGTAGGGCAGAGGCCAACAGCAATGACCACGTCAGGAACGCATAGAGGGGCCTATGCCCTACACGCTCCCAGCGTCATATGGCGTTGCGCTGGAACATGTCGCGCAGCGCGAGCAGGGTCTGCGCGAAGTTGACCTCTTTGAGGAAGCGCTGGAGCTCGTCGCGGGAAACCCCGGCGCGCATCTGCTGGTCGACCTTGGCGATGATGTCGTAGAAGTCGGACAGCGGCCGCAAGCCGAGTCCCGAGAAGTTCTCCGAGTACCAGCTACTGACGCTCACCCGGTCCCAGACCCTCGCCGCCGGCGGGATGTCCTTGGTCCAGATGCCCTCGGCGATCGAGGTCACCTCTTTGTACAGCTCGCGGAGCACGACCTGATGGTGGCTGCCCTCGAGGGCGGCGTCGAGGCCGAGGTCCTCGTCCAGCGTCTCGGTCACCTCGATCACCTCGGGCGCGGCGGCGGGAGCCGCTGGCGGCGCGGTCGCGGTGGCGGCGCGCGCGGTCGGTGACGGCCGCGCAGGCTGTGCCGGCGCCGGTCGGGGCGGGGGTGGCGCCGGGCGCTCCGGCGGCGGCTCGGTCGGCGCCTCTGCGGTGACGGGCCTCGCGGGCTGGACCGGTGGCGGAGGCGGGGGCGGCGGCGCCGGCTTGGCCGGCGGGGGTGTCCCAGCCGGCGTCTGCGAGCGGTGCTCCTCGATCGCCTTGCGAAAGCGCAGGTGGAAGGTGCCGAGAAATGACAACTCGGTTTCGCTGATCGGGCGCGCACGCCCGAGCTTGGCGCGCATCACCTCGAGCTCGAGGAAGCGCGCCTGGAGCAGCGACGGGGTGGGGGCGAGGCGGAGGATCTGGGGCAAGGCCTGGCCGTTGTGCTCGAGCACCGCGAGCAGGTCCGGGAACAGGGCGTAGTTCATGATCTGCTGGTACTCGCTCTCGTACCAGTCGATCGCCTTCTCCTCCTCCTTGCGCTCGACGAGCTGGGCGAGCAGTCCATCAGGAAGGCCAACCTTGTACCACTCGGATCCGTGGATCTGCTCGAGCCGTTGGCGCAGGGTTCCACGCAGGTCTTCGAGGATCTCGGCAATGATCCGGTAGGCGTCCAGGTTCTGTTCCAGCCAGTCCATGACAGCGCGCCCCCCGATGCCCCGAAACGTCGCTCTTCCAATCAGGGTACCATGCGGAGGTGGGCCCGGCTATTGCAGCTCGGGCGCCGTCCAGGAGGAAGCGATGAACGACCAGGACCCGATTCGCAGCCTGTTGACCTCGGCGCGGACGGTCGCGGTGGTCGGCTGCTCGGTCGACCCGCAGCGGGACTCGCATCGGGTCGCCGCCTACCTGCAGCGGGCGGGCTACCGCGTCATCCCGGTCAACCCGGGCCTCGACGAGCTGCTCGGGGAGCGCTGCTATCCGGACCTGGCCTCGATCCCGGAGGAGATCGAGATCGACATCGTCGACGTGTTCCGGCGTCCGGAACACGTGCCGCCGGTCGCCGAGCAGGCGATCGCGCGCGGCGCGTGGGCGCTCTGGCTGCAGCTCGGGATCACGCACCCGGATGCGGAGCGGCGCGCAGCCGAGGCCGGCCTCCAGGTGGTGTCCGACCGCTGCCTGAAGGTGGAACACCAGCTGCGGTTCGGGTCGTAGTCGGAGCGAGGACCTGACGCGTCTCCGTGCCCGTGCCCGATTGTTCGCTCCGTCCTCGAAAGTGCTTCGCGCCGCTTCTCTGGAGGCGCTCCCCGAGGTTGCCACCTTTGGCGATTTCAGGTCTCGAGCACCTCTTGTGGGGGATCGTCGTCCCGAAATCGCCAAAGATGGCACGCCCGCAGGACGCCCTCTCCTCGTACTCGCACCGCCTCGCGGGCTCGGAAGCGGAAGCGAATCAGGACTGTGCCGGTGCCCGGGGAACCCGCTACCCGTTGACGAGAGCCGCGAGGTCGGGAAGCTCCGGGCTGTCCTCGACCAGGAACGCGTGACAGTTGTCGCAGTCCGCCGGGATGACGTGCTTGCCGTCGGCGGTGGCGAGCTCGTCGTCATGGCAGCGCCAGCAACCCGGCGACTCCTCGTGGCCGATGTGGTTGGGGTGGGTTTCCCAGTTGGTCTTCATGCCCGGGAACACCGTCCGCCCGTAGATCTCGGCAGCTGCGCCGGCACCCCGCTCCACCAGGCTGGTGCGGTCCGCCCACACCTCCGGATGCTCGGTCCGGTAGAAGTCGATCACGGCCTGGCGTGCCGCCGCCACGCCCTCGGCGTGCGACGGGTAGTCGCCCTGGATGGCGCGGACGGCCTCGCGCTTGTACCAGGGGAGCTCGCGCAGGTCGGTCGTGCGCTCGAGGACGGAGTCGACGGCCCTGTCCGGCGACTGGAAGAGGTGGGTGGGCCGGTTATGGCAGTCGATGCAGTCCATGATCCGGGCCTCGCTCGAAATCACGTTGGCGGCGGGCGGCTCTTCACCCTCCCTGGTGTAGACGCGGACCTCGCCGTCCGGCGTCGTGAGCTCGACCCACGCGATCGCCTCGCGCCGTTTGTCGCCGGCGACGTAGCGGATCCGGTTGTCGGAGTAGATGTGCCACCAGTGGATGCCGCCGTGGGTGCCGAGGTCGAGGCTGCCGCCGCCGGTCTTGAGCATCATCGCGGTGTAGGCGGGCGTGTTCGCCTCGTCGGAGCGGAAGCGCGCGAACACCCGCAGCTTGTCGCCGTGGTGCTTGTTCGGCCAGTGGCACTGCTCGCAGGTCTCCCGCGCCGGCCGCAGGGTGCGCAGCGGCGTCTCGATCGGGCGATGGTAGGTGTTCATCATGGTGTGCCAGACCTGACGCAGGCCGTCGACCTTGGCTCGCACGAACCAGGATGCGCCCGGGCCGATGTGGCACTCGACGCAGGCGACTCGGGAGTGCGGCGAGTTGGCGTAGGCGGTGCGCTCGGGCTGCATGACCGTGTGACAGGTCTCGCCGCAGAAGGCCACCGTCTCGGTGTGCTCGACGGCAAGAAAGGAGGTGCTGCCCAGGATAACCATGTTGGCTGCTGTCAGGGCCAGGACAAGGGTGGCGAAACGGCGCAGCCTGGGGTCGTTGAAGTCGAGCTTCGGGTAGGCCTCGATCTCCTCCGCGGTGGAGCCGAGGCGAACCAGCCGACGCCGCCGGAGCAGCATCCCGACCGGCATCGCGACCAGGCCGGTCACGAAGAACGCCGGCAACACGAGGAAGGCGAACATCCCGATGTACGGGTTCTTGTGGAGACCGCCGAAGAGGTTGACGATCAGGAAGGTGATGATGAGGAGGCCGGAGACGGTGGTCAGCGCGAAACCGGCGATGGTGATGCCGTTGTTGGCGAGGTTGAAGAGACGGCCGCCGCGCTTGCTGATGCCTGCGAACATCTGCCCCTCCCGTTGGTGCGTCGGCCGGCGCGGTGAGAATTCCAAGACGCGGCGAGACACCAGTACCTCGAAAGATCATCCCGCCGTGCAGACCTTGCAGCGGGGCGGGAGCGATCGTACCATGGCCGGGTTGGGCCGAAGCGGAGTGTTTTTCTTGAGTGATCGTCTCAAAATTCTATGGCGCCATGAGTGCTGCTCGCTTGCGATCTGGCGACATCGGGATGGCATGAGGGGAAGGATGCCGTTGAACGCCCGTCGACTGTCGCAAGGGCCGGTCGCGATTTTGCGAACTCTGCTGTGGGCCGCGGTGCTCGTCGTCGGGGTGCCGGGGGTCGCGGGCGGGCAGACCAACGAAGACTGTCTGATGTGCCACTCCGACCCGGAGGCGACGGGCGAAAAGGGTGGTCAGCAGATCTCCGTGCATGTCGATCCGCTCGCATACGCGAGGTCCGTCCACGGCGAGCTTGCCTGCATTGACTGCCACGGCGACCTCAAGGGCGTGGAGCTGCCGCACGGTGAGGAGGTCGAGCCGGTCGTCTGTGCCATCTGCCACGATGACGTTGCCGCCGAGCTCGCCTCCGGGCCGCACGGCCGGTTGCCCGCCGACCCACGGTCACCGTCCGCGATGTGCGTTCGCTGCCACGGCACCCACGACGTGCTGCCGGCGCGCGACCCTGCGTCCGCGACCACCCCGGCTAGGGTGGCGGCGCAGTGCGTCGGCTGTCACGAGAAAGAGGGTCGTGCCGTGGAGGCTGGCGTCCATCGCGGCGAGCACGGCGCTGGCTGCGCGGACTGCCACCGTGGCCACCGCGTGGTGGCGCCGGCCGATCCGATCGGCCAGCTCGAGACGTGCGGGGGGTGTCACAAGGATCAGGCGACCCAGCACCGGCGCAGCCTGCACGGCAAGGCAGCGGTGCAGGGCGATCCGCTGGCCCCGAGCTGCGTCTTCTGCCACGAGCACCACACTATCCTCGCGCACACCGAACAGGCTTCGCCGACCGCGGTCATGAACATCCCCTTCCTGTGTGGGCGCTGCCATCGCGAGGGGACCGCGGTGTCGCTGCAGAAGGCGATCCCGCAGCAGGCCATCCTCGAGAACTTCTCGATGTCGGCGCACGGCGAGGCTCTGTACGAGAAGGGCCTGACGGTGGCCGCGGTGTGCACCTCCTGCCACACCTCGCACGACATCCTCGACCACAACAACCCCGCCTCGAGCATCAACCGCAACAACGTTGCGCGCACCTGCATGAAGTGTCATGGGCGCATCGAGCAGGTCCACCTCAAGGTCATCGAGGGCCGGCTGTGGGAGCAGGAGCCCCACAAGGTGCCGTCGTGCGTCGAGTGCCACCAGTCGCACAAGATCCGCCGCCGCTCGGCGACCACCGAGGGCGCGGCCAACCGCAACTGCTTGACCTGCCATGGCAAGCCCGAGCTGACGATGGTGCGCGACGGGAAGACGATCTCGCTCTTCATCGACGAGGAGAAATACGCGCTGTCGATGCATCACCAGACGGCGTGCGCGCAGTGCCACACCGAGGTCAACCCTGGGCATCCGGAGCGTCCGTGCGCGACTATCACCTCACGCGTCGACTGCGGGATCTGCCACGCCGAGCAGGTGCACGACCACGAGCTGAGCCGGCACGGCCAGCTCGCGGTGAACGGCGACTCACAGGTTCCGGTTTGCCTGACCTGCCACACCGCCCACGACACCCAGGGCCACCGCTTCCCGACCTCGCCGACCTTCGTGCGGAACGTGCCCGAGCTGTGTGGGCGCTGCCATCGCCACGGCGGCGTGGCGGCCGAGCGGATCGACGGCGAGATGCCGGACATCGTCGAGAGCTACATCCAGTCCGCGCACGGCCGCGGCCTGCTCGGCAGCGGGCTGGTCGTGTCCGCGAGCTGCATCAACTGCCACACGGCTCACCGTGCCCTGGCGGCCAGCGACGCGAACTCGTCGGTCAGCCGGGACCACCTCGCGGACACCTGCGGCGCCTGCCACAAGGGGATCGAGGAGGAGTTCAGGACCAGCATCCACTGGCCGGGCAACGTGGTGACCAACAAGCAGCTGCCGAACTGCGAGGACTGCCACAGCTCGCACACGATCGGCCGGGTCGACACGCAGGGCTTCCGGTTCACGATGATGGACCAGTGCGGGCGCTGCCACGAGGACTTTGCGAAAACCTTCTTCGACACCTACCACGGCAAGGTCACGCAGCTCGGATCAGAGGGCGCGGCCAAGTGCTACGACTGCCACGGCACCCACAACATCCTGCCGGCCGACAACCCGGAGTCGACGCTCAGCCACTGGAACGTCGTCAGCACGTGCGCGACCTGCCACCCGGCGGCCCACCGCCAGTTCGCGGGCTACCTGACCCACGCCACGCACCACGACAAGGACAAGTACCCCTTCCTGTTCTACTCGTTCTGGTTCATGACCATCCTGCTGGTCGGGACCATGTCGTTCGCGCTGCTCCACACCCTCGCCTGGCTGTGGCGGCTGCTGCGCACGCGCGACCAGTGGCTGCCGTACAAGGAGACCGCCACGGACCGCTACTACCGGCGTTTCACCAGCACCCAGCGGGTGATGCACGGGGTCATGATCCTGTGCTTCTTCACGCTGGCGTTGACCGGCATGGCGCTGAAGTTCTCCTACATGGGTTGGGCGGTCGCGCTGTCGAAGGTCCTGGGCGGCTTCGACACCATGGGCGTGCTGCACCGGATCGCCGCGGTGACCCTGATCGCCCTCTTCGGCTACCACCTGCGCCAGACGTGGATGAGCCTGCGCGCCTCGAAGAAGGGGCTGCTGGGGTTCATCTTCGGCAGGAACTCGCTGATGTTCAACCTCACTGACGTCAGGCAGGTGTTCGAGTCGATCAAGTGGTTCTTCGGCCGCGGCCCCCGGCCGCACTACGGCCGCTTCACCTACTGGGAGAAGTTCGACTACTTCGCGGTCTTCTGGGGCGTGTTCGTGATCGGCTCGACCGGCCTGGTCCTGTGGTTCCCCGAGCTGTTCACCTTGTTCCTGCCCGGCTGGACGATCAACGTCGCCACCATCATCCACTCCGACGAGGCGCTGCTCGCAGTTGCATTTATCTTCACCATCCACTTCTTCAACACCCACTTCCGGCCGGACAAGTTCCCGATCGACACGGTGATCTTCACCGGCCGTGTCGGGGTGGACGAGCTGCGCCACGACAAACCGGCCGAGTACCAGGAGTTCATCGAGGAGGCGACCCCGGAGGAGCTGGCGTATCGCCTCACCGGCCCGGCCAGCCCCAAGATCGAGAAGGCGGCGCGGATCGTCGGTTTCACCGCGCTCGGGATCGGGCTGACCCTGGTCGCCCTGATCGTGTTCACGATGTTCTTCGGGTATCGCTAGGGAACGCGGTCAAAGAACGAGAGCTGGGAGGTGCGGGCTGACCCCGCACCTCCGAAGTGTTCTGGTCGATCCGCTCAACCGTTCATGTCCGTCTCCGTTGCCGGGCCGGTGACCGAACGCGACCCGGCTTCGCAGCGGCCGTGTCGGAGGCGGATGTGTACAGGTACACCTCCGACCTGGCGCCACCGACCGATGGTGGGACCATTTCCAGAGCCGACACTGGCGCGGTTCGCTTGGACCTGCGGCATCCAACGCCTGTCACGTGGTTGGACAATCGGGATGTCCGTCCGGCAGGGCCCAGCCTCATTGCAGGGCTCCATTCGCGTGGCGAGAATTCCGTGTCGGCTGCCTAGAACAGCAGCTGGATGCGGCTCTGGAAGAACTGGGTCGTGCCCTCGAGGCCGAAGCGGTCGAGAGTTCCATAGCCGTAGGCGAACTCGAGTCGAATGTTGTCGGAGAGGTGCCAGTTCACCATTGGGGTGAAGCGCCAAAATCTGCCGCCATGCAGGGTGCCGTCGTCGAGATCGATGTAGGACAGCTGCGCGACGAGCTCCCACGCTCCGGGGCCGCCCTCGAAGACGGTGCGCGCCGGCGACACCGACTTGAAGTAGCCGCCGAGCGTGTTGTAGGCGCGCGTCTCGCCGGTGATGAGCCAGGTCACGGCCAGGTCGCCGCCGTGGAACGTCGGATCGCCGGTTTCGGGTGAGTCGACGGACGCCACGAAGTACTCGCTTCCGAACAGCCATGGTCCGGACCGGTAGTAGGCCTCGAGCGCGGCGATCCGCGACCTTTCGGCCGGGAACGTGTCGGTGTCGACGAAGTAGGGAGCTGGGAAGGTCTCCGGTCGCGAGCGGACCCGCAGCTGGCCGTCATCCGGTTTGCCCTGGCGGAAGTTGATGCCGATGTGGGCCAGGGTGCCCTCGGTCTCGGAGGCGATCGGCAGCCAGGCGACCCGCGCGATGAACTGGTGGTCGTAGCTGGAGAACGACTCGTTCTCGGACAGCCAGTCGCCGTACAACCCGATGTTCCAGAGCAGCCCACGCTTGGGCACGTAGCCGAGCCACTTCACGCCGTCGGCGAGGATCGGGATGGTCGCGTCGATGATGGTGGCGCGTTCCAGGGTCCAGCCCGAGTAACCGCTCATGACCTTGTTGAGGGAGAAGCCCTCCTTGGTGCGGCCGATGAAGAAATGGCCCCACAGCTCGGGCACGGCGATCATGACGCCGGTCTCGCGGACGTACCACGAGTCGGAAGGACCGTCGTACATGACGCCGCAGGTCCAGGTCACCGGCCGCTCGGTCTTCAGCCGTCCCTTGAACAGGAACCGGAAATCCCGGAGCTTGTCCTCGGTCTCGAGGTCGAACTGCTGCTCGCTCGCCTCGTCCTGCGAGTAACCGGCGATCTCGTAGAGGAGGCCGGCGCCGAAGCGCAGGGTCGTGAACGGCCCGTCATACTCGTTCCAGCGAACCAGCTGGCGCCGCGGTGACTCGACCGAGGACTCACCGGCCTCCAGCGTGTCCTCGAGCGATGGTGCAGCCGACTCGTCCTCCGCACCCTGGGCGCGTGACCGCATCGGTGCGGCGAGCAGCAACGCCGTGAGTGCAGCGACGCAGATCCGCCGAACGCAGGGCCTGAGACTGGCGTGCGGCCCCGTCATGGCTTGGTCAGTGACTGCCTGGGTGGGCGGGGAGGGCAGGTTTGCGGTCGCAGCGTCGGCAGCGTCACTCGGCGTACCAACGATTGCTCGGCTCACGGTGCGACCACGAGGCGGGCGATCCAGCCGTCCTGGTAGTCGACGATCTCCCAGCGCGCGCCGCCGTACTCGAACTCGCGTCCGATCTCGGGCTCCTCGGAAAGATAGAGCAGCAGCGGGGGAGCGGACGGATCGCCCCAGTCCGCAGACGAGGAGCCCGCGCCGCGCGAGGAGGCGGGTTCGCACACCGCCGCTGGGCGCGGCGTTCGTCGTCCGACCGAGGAGTCATCGGTGAGCGTGATGCGGAGTGGCACGGCACCCAGTCTATCCCGGGTCGCCTCGGAATGCAGCCCCCGCCAGATGACCGGGGCCGCGCACTGCGATAGGCTCAACAGGACGGATCATGAAGCTGGCAGGGACTCGTCGTCGGCTGCTGCGCTGGCTCGTGGTGCTGGCGCTGGTGTGCGTTACCATCGTGGCCGGCGCCATGTTCCTCGAGCGGCAGATGATCTACTTTCCCACCCGCTACCCGGACGGGCTGTGGGCGCTCGAGGACGTGACCCGCCACAGCGGCTGCACGCTCGAGGACTGCTACTTTGCGACCGAGGACGGCTTCCGCCTGCACGGCTGGTGGTGCCGGCCGACCCACGCCGAGGGCCTCACGGGCGACATGGTCCTGCTCTGGTTCCACGGCAACGCGGGCAACCTGAGCCACCGTGCCGATTTGATGCTGCGCCTGGCGAAGACGCCGGCGGAGGTGTTCATCGTCGACTACCGCGGCTACGGCCGCAGCGAGGGCCGGCCGTCGGAGGAGGGCCTGTACCGCGACGGTCAGGCGGCGTGGCGCTACCTGACCAATGAGCGAACGGTCGCACCGGGGAGGATCGTGCTGCTCGGTGACTCGCTGGGCGCGGCCGTGGCGGTCGACCTCGCGACCCGGGTCCAGCCCGCCGGGCTCATCGTCCAGTCCGGGTTCACCTCAGTGCCGGACATGGCCGCGGCGCACTTCCCGTTCGTGCCGAGGGCGCTGATCCGGACCACGATGGACTCGCTGGCCAAGATCCGGAAGGTGCAGGGCCCGAAGCTGTTCATCCACTCGCCCCGGGACGAGGTCGTGCCCTACGAGCTCGGCCGTCGGCTGTTCAACGCGGCAGGCGAGCCCAAGCGCTTCCTCGAGATCCCAGGCGCCGCGCACAACGACACCGCCGTCGTGGGTGGGCACCCGTACTTCGACGCGATCAGGAGCTTCCTGGCGCAGTGCCGGGAGCGCGGCGAGGGGCGGGTCCGCAGGTGAGGGGAGGCCCACGATCGAAGCGGTAACCGAAGGGGACCAGTTGCCGCGGCGTCGGGTTGCCCGGGAAACGAGGTCCGTGCGGTAGACTCACCGTGCGAGCGCGCCGGCCGCAGTTGACGCCGGGCGTGGAGGAACCGATGAGTCCGGCGTCACGCGTGGGTGCATTCAAGGGTTGCTTCGTGTTCCTCGGCGTGTTTGCCCTGTCGGCCGTGATCATGGCCGTCATCACATACATCCGCTTCCCGGAACCCGAGGGCGTCTCCCGGGGAGCGGCTGCCGCTGCCGCGGGTGTCAGCAGCGCCTTCTTCCTCACCTTCGCCGTCGCCTTCCTCTGGGAGGTGGTGCGCCGGTTCCAGGAGCTGAGGTTGCTCCGGGCGTCGGTGGCCGGTGTGACGCCGGTGGATGGCACCCGCGTCGCGGCCTACGGCGTCCTGGTGGCCGACGGCCCGCTGCTCGAAGCACCGTTTTCGGGAACGCGCGCGGCCATTTACAAGTACGAAATTCTCGTGCGTCACGAGAAATCGTCCTCCGAGGCCTGCTCAGGCTATGGACTCACGCCGTGCCACATCACCACGGCGGCGGGAAGCGTCCGGATGCTCGGCTACGTCGAGCCCGCGTTCCTGCCTGCCGTGCTCGAGGGTCCGGAGACCCGCGCCAGGGCCCAGGCCTACCTGGCATCGGCCGCCATCACGCCGACCGGACTCGGCGCCGCCAAGGAGTTCCTCGACACGCTGCTCGACGATGACGGCGCCATCAGGTCCGACACCGGCAGCGTGCCGGACGTGATGGGTAATCCTCGGTTGGTCTTCCGAGAGCACGCCGTGACCGACGGCGACAACGTGTGTGCGTTCGGCAAGTACTCCTTCGAGCGCGGCGGGCTCGTTCCGGATTCCGCGATCGCCGATCCCTACCCGATTCGGCTGCGGCGCGGCGACGCAGCCGCCATTGGGCGTGCGCTGGCCGTGAGCGCGCTCGGGTACTCGGTGGGCGCCGCAGCCATGGCGGGGCTCGCCGTGGGAGCGATCTGGCTCACGCGGCTGATGTTCACGTCGTGAGCGGCAGCGTCGGGCCCTGAGAGCGTCCCCAGGGGCCCCTCGTGTCGACCGAAACGGCCTGCGCTCCCGGGTACGCTCGACAGTGTGGAAACGCAATGGCCTCTCCCTCGCCTACAATAGACCGATGACCTCCCTCAACGAGGAGCAGGCGTCGTTTCTGCTGGTCGTGGCCCGGCGGATCGTGCCGGAGGTGGCGGGCCTCGACGAGCGTGGGTGCGCTCAGGTGCTGGCGATCATCGACCGGGCGCTGATGGACCGGGGCGCAGATGTCTGCCGGAAGTTCGGCGTCTTTCTCGGAGTGCTCCGGTGGGCGCCGGTAATCCGCTACGGCAGGACCTTCTCCGGGCTCCGGCCGGACCGGCAGGACGCGGTCGTGCGCTGGTTCGAGAGCGCGCCGCTGGGACTCCTGCGCCAGGGGACGTGGGGCCTGAAGTCGATGGCCTTCATGGGCTACTACGGCCGGGTCGAGGCGTGGGAGGAGATCGGCTACGCCCCATCCTTCGACTCGCTGGAGCGGCTCGGTGCGTGAGCTCAGCGTCGACGTCGCGATCATCGGGTCGGGCGCCGGCGGCGGCGCGGTGGCCAAGGAGCTGGCACCGCTCGCCCGCGCCGGCCGGCGGGTCGTGGTGCTCGAGTGGGGGGCCAAGCTCGCTGAGCACGAGTACACCGGCCACGAGGTCGACATGGCCGGCAAGCTCTACTTCGAAAACGGCGGGGTCTTCACCAAGGACCGGAACATGACGATGGCCTTCGGGCGCGCCTACGGCGGCTCGACCGTGGTCTACACCGGCACCTCGCTGACCGTCCCCGACCGGGTGGTCGCGCGCTGGGGCGTGCCCGGGCTCAATTGGGGCGACCTCCAACAGCGCTCGGCGAAGTACCTCGTCGAGAACAACGTCCACCTGCAACCGGAGGAGCGCCTTAACGACAACAACCGGCTGTTCCGCCTCGGCTGCGAGCGGCTCGGCTACCGCTGCGAGCAGTTTCCGATCAACGTCAAGGGCTGCCGCGCGTCGAGCCTGTGCAACCTGGGCTGCCCCAACGCGGCCAAGCAGGGGACCCACCGGGTGCAGCTGCCGATGGCCGAGGCCGCGGGGGTCGAGGTGGTGACCAACTGCCGGGTCACCCGGGTCTCGGAACGGGCCTGCGAGGCGGTGGTCGCGAACCCGGGCTACGGCGAGCCGTCGGCCTGGGAGCCCGGCGAGTACCGGGTGACCGCCAAGGCAGTGGTGGTGTGCGGCGGTGCGGTCAACTCGCCGGCCCTGCTGCTGCGCTCGGGTTTCGGCGGCGCGCTGCCGGCGCTCGGCCGCTATCTGACCCTGCACCCGGCGCTGATCCTGGTCGCCGAGCACGAGCGGCCGATCACCAACTTTGTCGGCCACCCCAAGAGCTTCTACTGCGACGAGTTCCTCGAGTCGCACGGCTTCCTGCTCGAGACCTGCATGTACTTCCCGTTCGTCACCGCCAAGAACCTGATCGGCTTCGGGGCCGAGCACTCGCAGCTGATGCGGGCCTTCCCCCGCCTGCAGATGATCCTGGTGCTGGCGGTCGATCCCGCGCTCGCGAGCAACCGGGTGGTGGTGGACGCCGCCGGCGAGCCGGTCGTCGACTACACGCTCACCGACGAGGTCCTCGACTCGCTCCACGCGTCGATGAAGGCGAGCGCTCGGATCTTCTTCGCGGCCGGGGCGCGGCGCGTCCACTCGCCGGCCGGCGCGCGCTTCTTCCTCGAGGAGGCGGACGCCGACCGGATCGACGAGTTGATCCCGCGCCGCAACGTCGTGCCCGGCAAGATCTCGGTGACCAGCGCTCACCTGATGGGGGGCTGCCGGATGGGCGGGGGACCGGCGGACTCGGTGACCGACGCCTGGGGGCGAGTGCACGGCGTGCCCTGGCTCTACGTCGCGGATTCGTCACTCTTCCCGAGGGCGTCGGAGATCAACCCCTACGTGACGGTGATGGCGCTCGCCGACCGGGCGGCGGAGCACCTCCGTGCGCATGCCGGGGAGCTGCTCAACCGATGAAGGTCAGAGGCTCGACGCTGGTCGTGAAGGCGCTGCTCGACGAGGGCGTGCGCTACGTGTTCGGCATCCCCGGGACCCACAACCTCGAGCTCTACGACGCCATGGCGGACGCGACCGGCCTCGAGGCGGTGCTGGTGACCCACGAGCAGTCGGCCTCGTTCATGGCCGACGGGCTCGCGCGCACCTCCGGCCAGGTCGGCGTGGTCAACGTGGTGCCGGGCGCCGGCGTCAGCCACTGCCTGTCCGGGGTGGCCGAGGCCTTCATGGACAACGTGCCGATGGTGGTGCTGGCCTGCGGGATCCGCAGCGACACCGGCCACGCCTTTCAGCTGCACGCGGTCGACCAGCTCGCGATGCTGGCGCCGGTGACCAAGGGCGCCTTCCGGGTCGAGCGAGCCGCGGACCTCTACCCGACGGTCCGCCGGGCCTTCCAGCTGGCACGCAGGGGGGCGCCGGGCCCGGTGGCGGTGGAGGTCCCGGCGAACCTGTACATGCTCGTCGATGAGGTGGAGGAGGTGTCCTTCACCCCGGAGCCGGAGCCGCCCCGGCTGCCGGACCGCGAGCTCGTGGAGCGGGCGGCGCGCATGCTCAGCGAGGCGGCGCAGCCGGCGCTCTACCTCGGCTGGGGCGCCGCCGGCGCCGCCGACCTCCTGGTGCCCCTGGCCGAGC
>Ga0316622_100002080_pt1 | contig 13635 bp, 10 predicted proteins | sample OWC_Aug_OW2_C1_D_FD_207646 | JGI IMG/M metagenome (GOLD analysis project Ga0316622, IMG submission 207646) | Wetland soil microbial communities from Old Woman Creek delta, Ohio, United States - OWC_Aug_OW2_C1_D5_C | ecosystem: Environmental > Terrestrial > Soil > Wetlands | place: USA: Ohio... | reverse complement strand
CGCCGGTTCCATCGCCGGCGCCGTGCAGGCCGCGCGACGGATTTCATCCGCGGTGCCGGTCGAGGTCGAGGTCGAGGTGGAGTCACTCGGCGAACTCGAGCAGGCGCTCGCCGCCGGCGCGGACATCGTCATGCTCGACGACTTCGGCCTCGAGGACATGCGCGCGGCAGTCGTGCTCAACCGGTCGCACCCGCAGCGGGCAAAGCTCGAGGCCTCCGGCGGCGTCAGCCTCGACAGCGTCCGGACGATCGCCGGGACCGGCGTCGACTTCGTCTCGGTCGGCGCGATCACCAAGCACGTGCGGGCGATCGACCTGTCGATGCGATTCGAGGACTGAGCGCGGGCCCGGTGCCGAGGCCGACGCGGCCCGGGCAACACCGGTAGACAGCGCTCCGGGTTCGAGAGGGCCGCGGGCGCGGGCGTGGATCCGCGCAGGAAGCTGCCGATACGTCAGGCGATGGCGGTGCGGGCGACGCGCTGCGGCTGGGCGACACCGTAGCCCTGGGCGAAGTCGACGCCGAGGCTGCGCAGGATCGCGATGATCTCCTCGTTCTCGGCGAACTCCGCGATGGTCTGCTTGCCGGTGAGGTGCCCGATCTCGTTGATCGACCTCACCATCTCGCGGTCGATCGGATCGTGAAGCAGGCCCCTCACGAAACTGCCGTCGATCTTCAGGTAGTCGACCGGGAAGTGCTTCAGGTAGCCGAACGACGACAGCCCGGTGCCGAAATCGTCGAGCGCGAACTTGCAACCGAGCTCCTTCAGCGCCTGGATGAAGCGGTTGGCCTGCGAGAAATTGGCGATCGCCGCCGTTTCGGTGATTTCGAAGCAGATCTTGCTGGCGTCGAGCCCGCTGCGGTGGAACTGCTCGATCACGAACGGCAGGAACTTGTCGTCGCCGAGGCTCTGGCCGGACAGGTTGATGGAGCACATGGCAAGCCGCCCGCGCTCATCCGCCTCGGAGACCAGCCAGCGGAAGGCGCTGTCGATCACCCACCGGTCGATGGAGGGCGTGATGCCATAGCGCTCGGCCGCGGCGATGAACTGGTCCGGCGAGACGATCTTGCCGTTCTCGTCGCGCATCCTCAGCAGCAGCTCGTAGTGTTCGCCGCTCTCGGACTGCTGCAGCGGCATGATGGTCATGCGGAACAACTCGAAGCGGGACTCCTCGAGCGCGTTGTTGATGCGCGCGGCCCACTGCATCTCCCGTCGCCGCCGCATGAGGTCGAGGTCGTTCTCCTCGAAACAGTGCACGCGATTGCGGCCGGACTCCTTGGCGGCGCCGCAGGCGCTGTCGGCGGCCGACAGTATCGAGGCGACGTCCTCGTTGTCGGCCGTGATCGGCACCACGCCGACCGACGCGCCGAGGCGGAAATTGCGCTCCTCGAACGTGTAGCGGAAGCTGCGGATCGCCTCGCGCAGCGCCTCCGCCGTACGCAGCGCCTCCTCCAGCGAGCAGCTCTCGAGCAGCACACCGAACTCGTCACCGCCGAGGCGGGCCAGCGTGTCGCGCCAGCGGACCCTCGACTTGAGCAGGGCGCCGACCTGGCCAAGCAGTGCGTCGCCCGCGGCGTGCCCGCAGGTGTCGTTGACGATCTTGAACTGGTCGATGTCGATGTAGCAGAGCGCGTAGGAAGTCTCGCGCGCCTTGGCGCTCTTCAGCGCGCGCTCGAGCCGGATCTCGAACTCGCGGCGGTTGACCAGGCCAGTCAGCACGTCGTGGCTCGTGTGGTAGCTGAGCCGCCGGTTGAGCTCGCGCGCCTCGGAGACATCGTGGAACACCAGCACGCCGCCGGTGATCGCGCCGCTGCCGTCCCTGATCGGCGAGGCGGTGCTTTCCACGTACAGCTCGTTGCCGTCGCGGCGGATCAGCAGCATCGGGCGCAGCGACTTCACCGACCGCGCGCGCCGTACGGCCACGGTCATCGGGTTCTCGAGGGGCTCGCAGGTCTCCTCGTGGAAGGACCGGAAGATCTCGTCGATGCTGCGGCCCAGGCTGTCCTCGAGGCGCCAGCCGGTCAGTTCCTCGGCCACCGGGTTCAGGTACTCCACGCGGCCGTGAGCGTCGGTGGTGATCACGCCGTCGCCGATGGACTGCAGGGTGATCTGCGCCCGCTCCTTCTCGCGGAACAGGGCCTCCTCGTACAGGCGGCGTTCGGTGATGTCGAGTTCCACGCCGATCAGGCGGCGCAGGCGCCCTTCCTGGTCGACCCTGGCGCGCGCACGTCCGATCACCCAGCGCCACTCGCCGTCGCAATGACGCAGGCGGTGGATGCTCTCGAACATCGGGGTCTTGCCAGCGAGGTGGTCGCGCATCAGCGCGGAGACACGCGGCAGGTCCTCGGGGTGGACCATGCGCGGCCAGTCCGGCGAGGGGATGGCGTCATCCTCGGCGTAGCCAAGCATCGCCTTCCAGCGCGGCGAGAACCAGGTGCGGTTGCTGACGGCATCGTAGTCCCAGAGGCCGTCATTGGCGCAAGGCAGCGACAGCCCCTCGCGTTCCGTCACGCTCGCCAGCCGCTCGGCCAGCGCAATCCGCTCGAGACCGCTCGCGAGGCTGGTGCCGACCAGCTTCAGCAGCAGGTGCAGGTTGACGTCCCAGCCATCGCGCTGCTGGCCCGAGGCGAAGGCCAGGAAGCCGCGCACCACGCCCTGCACGCCGAAGGCGATCAGGAGCAGGGAGCGCATGCCCAGCGAGGCAAGCCGCTGCGCATCGGCTGCCTGCTCGGCGCGGACCAGCGTCGTGTCGCGGAATTCGATGATCCGCACGTGCTCGAGGCGCGACCGGATCCAGGGCAGTGCCTCGAGCGACTCGCCCTTCAGGACCTCGGGCCGGCAGTCGGAGAACAGGTTGCGCGAGCAGGCGACGGAGTCGACCTGCTCACCGTTGCCGTCGAGCAGCGCCAGGAAGACGACGTCGGTGCCCGTCGCCTCCCGCAGCACGTCGAGGTTCTGGCGAATGACTGCATCCGCGTTGACGGGCGTCAGGTTCTGGAAGTCGACGGCGACCTTGGTGCAGGTGATGTCGATGCCGAGTGGCGGGCGTTTCGCCTCAGGTTGCCAAAGATTCGGCGACAGGAGGTCGGACGCCGTGAAATCCGGTAGCTGTTCGGTCTGCACCGTGGGCACCTGGTTGGGCTCCCCCTAGCGTCGCCAGTGTCGCAGCAGATTCGCCGTCCGTCGCAGGAACCAGTTAACGGTTCCATGCCACGCGCCGGCGACGAGTTACGCGGCATTGTGACAAAAAGATCTAGGAATGCAAGCTAACTTTCTGTATTTCCTCACCTAGCTGCGCGGACTTCCGCTGACCAACCCGGCGAGGCGCCACGCCACGGCGCGGGGCCGCCGGGACTCAGTCGTCGCGGGTCTTCACGACGGCCAGTTTTGCCGCCAGCGTGGTGCCATCGAAGGCGCCGCTCGCCTCGACGACCGTCCCTGCCGGCTGCCCGAAGAACTCAGCCGCCGCGACCTGCCCTGCCCCTTCGAGCAGGAACAGCGTCGCGGCATCCGTGGTCGCCGCGACCTCGAGGATCTCGAAGTCCGGATCGTCCGTCTGCCTCAGCGGTCCGCGGAGGTTGTGGGCGGACTGTGCGTCGATCCGCACGAGGCGAGTCGCCTGGGTCTTGCCGGAGCCAGGCGGCTCCTCGTAGCCGCGCAGGTCGATCCAGTCGCCCGTATGGAGGTCGGCCAGCCGGAACGTCCGCAGCGCGGCGTCGGTCCGGTCCTCGAATCGCGTCGCGGCGCCGGTCGTCGCCGCCACCCCCATCGACGTGAGCCGCCTGTTGTCGAGATCGATGCTCTTGACCTCGGAGACGATCCGGACGCCATTCGGTGGGCAAAACCGGAGACGCGAGGCCGCGAGCACGCCGGCCGGGTCCACGCTGCCCTCGACCTCGACCCGCCTGTCGAGGGCGAGATCGGTGGCGGCGCCGTTGGCGAACTCCGTCGTGGCCGTCGTGGCAACCTTCCAGCCCGCGACATCCAGGTCGGCCGCCGATGCGAAGCGCGTGACGCGGCCATCGAGCCGCATCGTTCCGCCCGTTGGCGGCAGCAGCCTTGCGTCGTCGATCGACGTCACCCGTGTGGCGGCGAACATGCCGCCGGCCCCGGGAGCCGGTCCTACCACGCGGACACGGTCGCCGTTCCCCGGCTGGCCGGAGGGGAATCCCTCGATGCCGGCAGCCGAGTAGTCGACCGCGAGCGCGTCGATCAGGAAGCGCCTCTGGGCGCTGTCGAGCGCGGACACCCTGCCAGCGACGAGGTACGACCCGTCCGCCGAATGGAGATCAACGCGCGTCGCTTCAATCCGGTCTGACGAATTGCGGAGGCCGCTCACCTCGACGACGTCGCCGATCTTGAGTCCGAGCAGGGAAGCCGGCTCGATCGAGGCACCGAAGGACGTCTCGGAACTGACCGTGACGGTCTGCCCGAGGACCACGAACTGCAACGCCCCGGAGGCGATGCTCCTGACCGGTCCGATCAGGTCGCGATCAAGCCGCACGAACACGGCGCGGGAGTTACCCTCGCTGACCCGTCCCTCAAGCGTGATCACGTGGCCAACCTGCAGGTCGGCCATCCGGGCCACGGCGCCATCCACCTGGACCTCGGCGTCCTGGGTCTCGTAGCGAACGCCGTTGAGGTAGACGCTACCGAAGCCCGCGACCGGTCCGGAGGCCACCACCGACCTGGCTTCCTGCGGCTGTCCGCCGCCACCGTCGCCGCCGTCGCAGCCCGCCATGTGGACGACGATGGCCGCGGCCACCGTCACGAACCGCCCTGGATACGGCCTGCTGCCCATCGCCTGCCTCCCGGCAAAGGACACCCACACCCCCCCCTCGAGCAGGCAAGGCCGTGTACGGCGCCACGACCGATGCGCCGCCGGATTGCCTGGACCGCCTGGATTCTACGCCGGCATCGCTGCGGCGGCCGCGGATGGCGCCTGCGAATTACCGCAAGGCACTGCGCCGGGCGCTAGTCCCGGTAGGGCCGGTAGAGGATCGCCGCGTCCGGATCCCCGCGCTCCGCGCAGGCTGCGTCGGCCGGTGCGGACACCAGGAACCAGTCGCTTCGGTTCGCGTGGCCGAGCGCCACCGCGGCGCCCGCTGCGAAACAACGGTTGCGTCGCTCCTCGTCCACGACGAGCACCCGGCCCGGTGCCGCGTTCAGCCAGCGCGCCGCGTCGTCGACCTCCTGCTCGCCCTCTCGCAGGACGCGGCGATGGCCGAAGTTCGTGATGGGCCGGGACAGGTACAGCAGGTACTGCTCGCGGTAGGCGAGCATCCCGAGCTCGGCGTCGGCGGGTGCGGCGGCCTCGACGCGCTCGACGAAGTCCCGACCCGAGCGCGACCCGTTGATCATGGGATTGATCCACAGTCCTTGCACGGCCACGACGATCGCGAGCGATGCAGTCCAGGTGAACGCACCGCGGGCAGGCCGCAGGAGGACTGACGCGATGCCAATTCCAGCCGTGATCAGCAGCAGCGGGCCCGTCGAGGAAACGTCGTAGCGCTCGCCCAGCCGCGCCATCTCCTCCGGCCGGATGACGTCCAGGTAGAGCCATGCAGCCGCCGAGAGGAACCCCACCAGCGCCGCGAGCGCAAAGCACGCACGCTGGACGCCCCGCTTCGCCAGCAGCTCTGCCAGCCAGGGGGCTGCCGCCAGGGCGAAGGCCGGCAGCGCGGGCAGAACGTAGACGCCGCGCTTGCCTGGGCTCAGGCTGAAGAACAGCACCACGAGGAGGATCCACCACAGCAGGAGCCAGGCCTTGCCGTCGCGCACCCGCCAGGCGTCGCGCCAGCGCGTGACCAGCCACGGCAGCAGCAGCGTCCCCGGTAGCCACAACGGGGGGATCACCTGCAGGAGGAAGTAATACCAGGGCTCGTGGTGCGACCAGGAGGATGCGTACCGGGTCACCGTCTGCTGGAGGAGGATCTCGTCCCGGTAGGCCGCCAGGCGCGGGTCGCCGGACATCGAGACGGCGATCACCATCGGTACGAACCACAGGGCAATACCGGCCAGCGCGGCGACAGGTGCCAGCCACCATCGCGCGCCGCCTCCGCCGCGCCAGAGGCCGCTGAACCCCGACCTGCGCAGGGCGAAGTACGGCAGCAGCAGCAGCAGCGGCAGGAACCCCGTACCCTTCGTGATGACACCCACGCCGGCGGCGAATCCGCCCGCGGCATAGGCGCGCCAGTCGGGGCCGGCGAGCAGGTGGCGCCCGATGCCGTACAGCGACGCCGTCGTCAAGAAAGCGAGCAGCATGTCTATCTGCGCGGCGCGCGCCTGGATCACGAACTGTACAGAGACGGCAAGCAGCAGGGCGGCCGCCAGCCCGGTTTCGCGCGACCACACACGCCGTCCGAGATCGTAGGTCAGCAGCACCGTGCCGATACCGGCGAGCAGCGACGGCAGCAGGAAGGCGATCCGCAGCGTGCCGGTGAGCAGGTACCCGGCCGCAACGGACCAGAAGAAGACCGGCGGCTTGTCCTGGTAGAGATCGCCACCAACCTGCGGGAACAGCCACTGCCCGGTCGCGACCATGTCCCGCGCGATGAGCGCAAAGCGTGGCTCGTCGGCCGGCCAGGGGTCGCGCAGGCCGATCCCGGGGGCCAGCAGCAGCAGGGCCAGGCCGGCGAGCAGCGCCAGGTCCCGGAGCACCTCTGGCCGCCCGTCTCGCAAGGGACGCAGCAGGCGCTCGACGTCGCGCCGTGGATCGCCGCGAGGCCCGGCAGCGCTGGCGACCGGTTCGTTCATTCCTCGGCGACTTCGAGTCCCGGCCGGAACCGCGACCGCAGCCACATCACGCCGAACAGGTCGACGATCCCGACCCAGAGCCGGTTGTGGAGCCCGTACTTCGAGGTGCCGCGCGTTCGCGGCCGGTGGCTGACCGGGACCGATATCACGTGGGCGCCGTGGCGCTGGTAGAGCGCCGGCAGGAAGCGGTGCATGTGATCGAAGACGGGCAGCTCGAGGAAGGTGCCGCGATGCATCAGCTTGATGCCACAGCCGGTGTCGGGCGTGCCGTCGTCGAGCAGCCAGCCGCGGACGCCGTTGGCCACCCGCGACGAGAGCCGCCTGAGCCAGGTGTCGCGCCGGGTGACCCGGTTGCCCATCACCAGGCGCACGGCCGGGTCTGCGGCGCGCGCCTTGGCCAGCGCGTCGAGCATCGCCGGGAAGTCGCCGGGGTCGTTCTGGCCGTCGCCATCGAGCGTCGCAATCCACTCGCCGCGCGCGAACCGGACGCCACTCACCACCGCCGCGCTCTGGCCGCTGCGACGGGAGTGCGTCAGCTGGCGGACCTCGGGGATCTCGCGCCGGGCGGCGCGTACGGCCTCCGCAGTCCCGTCGGTGCTGCCGTCGTCCACGAACAGGATTTCGAACGCGGTCCTGCCGCGCAGCGCCGCGCCGATCTCGCGCGCGAGGGGAAGGATGTTCTCCTCCTCGTTACAGACCGGGATGACGACGGACAGCAGGCCGGGCTTGCCTTCCATGCCAGGTGCTCCGCTCGCGGGAAAGCCCTGCGGCCGTCGCGGCGCGCAGCGGTGACCCGTTCGTGACTGTGGATGGCGGGAAGTATAGCGGATCGTGGTCCGCCGGATGACGGGCCACGGCCGATTGCGGCAGCCGACGCCAGCGAACACAATCCGGCATGCTCGACGACGACCATCACGGGGCCAGCACCCGCCGGCTCGGAATCGCATCCCTGCTGACCGGCGGGTTCATGGTCGCGGAAGCCATCGGCGGCTATCTGGCCGGCTCGCTGGCCCTGCTCGCCGACGCCGGCCACATGCTGACCGACGCCGCCGCACTCGCCATGGCCTTCGCCGCGGCCCGGCTCGCCTCACGACCGGCCGACGCCCGGCGATCGTACGGCTACAGGCGCATCCAGGTGCTGGCGGCCATGGTCAACTCGCTGGCGCTGCTGGCGCTGGTCGCATGGCTCGTCGCCGAGGCCGTGCAGCGCCTGCTGGCCCCGCGCGACGTCGAAGCGTGGACGATGCTCTGGATCGCGCTGCTCGGCGCGGCGCTCAACGTCGGCGTCGCCCTCCTGCTGCGGCGCGACCACGAGGGCGACATCAACATGCGCGCGGCCTACGCGCACGTGCTGTCCGACCTGGCGGGTTCGATTGCGGCGTCGGTCGCGGCGGTTGTCATCCTCGCGACCGGTTGGACGCGGGCCGATCCGCTGTTGTCGCTGCTGATCGCGGCGATGATCGCGCGGCTCGCGGCGCGGCTGCTGCGCCAGTCCGTCCACATCCTGATGGAGGGCGCGCCCGAGGGACTGGACGCCGGACGCCTGGCGGCGGAAATCGGCGCGGCGCTGCCGGGCATCGAGGAAGTCCACCACGTGCACGCCTGGTCGCTGGGCTCGCGCGAGGTGCTCGTCACCCTGCACGCGCGATTGGCCCCGGCACAGGATTCCGACGAGGCGCTCGCCGCCATCAAGCGCCTGCTGGCCGAGCGCTACGGCATCACCCACTCGACCGTGCAGCTCGAGCGAAGCGCTTGCCTCGACAGCTGCTGAGCAACGGCAGCGGCTAGAGCGCGGCGCGGGCGCGGGCGAAGAGCGACTCGAGCTCCTGTCGCAGCGACTCCTGCCACCGCTCGAGCGCGGCGGTGTCGAGCCCCTTGGGCACGGACAGCGGCTCGCCGATGACCAGCACCACGCGCGTGAAGGGCCAGGGCAGGGCAAACCGATCCCAGGTCCGGAACAGCCAGACGCGACCCGCGGCATAGGCCATGGGCACGATCGGCTTGCCCGACAGCTGGCCCAGCAGGATGGCGCCGGGCTTGCACTGCCGGCGCGGCCCGTGCGGCCCGTCGGGAGTGATGGCCGGCGACACGCCGTGTTTCGCGATCGCCTCGTAGTAGTCCCGCAACGCGCGCGCGCCGGTCGCACTCGAGGACCCGCGGATGACGTACCCGCCAGCCCGCTGGACCAGCATGGCGGGCAGCTCGCCGTCCACGGAGGGGCTGATGAGGAAGCCGAGCTTCAGTCCCTGGCCCGACGCGCGCAGCATGTGCCGGACGGGGATGAGCTGCTGGCCGTGCCAGTAGACCGGGATGACGGCATTGTGCGCGGCAATCGCCCCGTCGAGGTGCTCGGCGCCGACCACCCTGACGCGGGGGAGCATGGCCCACCACAGACGCACGATCCCGATCGCCAGCGGTGCGGCGAGCCGGTAGAGCACGAGCCGGGTCCGCGTCAGCCGTCGCCTCGAGCGCGTCTTCCTGTCGTAGAGCGTGTTGCGGAGCGGGTTGTCTTCGGGCATCTGGCTCACCGTTGCGGCGATTCTCGGCCAGCCCGGCGGATGCCGCAACGCTTCGCGGCAGGCTCCTCGAGCAGCCGCAGGCCATCCAGCTCCCTGACCCGGATGCTGGCGCCGGCGCTGAGCGCAACGGCGCAGGCGAATCCCCTCGCGAAGCGCGGTCTCCGCAGCAGGAAGCGGCGTCCACGGAACGCCGCGGATGCGCGCGACGCCTCGACCTCGCGCATCGCGGCGAGGCCGGCGCCAGCCGCCTTTACCACCGCCTCCTTCGCAGTCCACAGGGATGTGGCATCGAGACCCGCCTTGGCGAAGCGCTCCCGCTCCGTCGCATGCATCACGAGCCGGAGGTCACTCCAGGTCACCGTGCCCGCCGGCTCGATGTCGAGCCCGACCGTGACGCCGCGAGGGGCGAGCGCGCAGGCCACGCGGCCGCCTGAGTGCGAGATGCTGAAGTCCACGCCCTCGATCCAGCGGGGCTTGCCCCGCGCCGGCATGACAATCTCCCCTGCCAATGGCGGGGCCAGCCCGACCGCTCGCGCACAGTCGGCCAGGAGGGCCATGCCGAGCAGCGTCGCGACGCGGTCGGCCGCGCTGCGCAACCCGGCAAGGCTCGTTGCCCTGCGCGCGGGCAGCAAGGCCAGCCAGCGCGCCTCGAGCGAAGGGTCCAGCTCAGCGGGGACCAGTGCATGATGTAGTAACATTCGCCGCGCCGACAACGCCTTCTCCGCGGACACCCGGACCGGCACGCATCATGATCCAGGCCAGGACACTCGTCGAGTTGCTGCAGGCCAACCGGGCCGCAGACTGCCACATCACCTACGTCGAGGGCGACGGGGTCGAGCGACGGGTCTCCTACGCCGAACTGCACCGTCGCGCGCTCGGCATTCTCCGGCGGTTGCAGCAACTCGGCGCGAGGCGCGGCGACAAGCTGATCGTCTTCCTCAACAACAACGAGGCCTTCATCGACGGCTTCTGGGCCGCGCTCGCCGGCGGCATCGTGCCGGTGCCGCTCGCTGTCGGCATCAGCGACGAGCACCGGTGGAAGCTGCTGCGCATCGCGCGCAAGCTCGGCTCACCGCACCTCTATACGGACCGCAAGACACTCGGCCGGCTCGGCGAGTTCGCCGCCGGTGTCGGCGAACAGGCGTGCTTCGATTCCCTGCGCGAGCGCGCCTTCGTGATCGACGACCTCGAGGAGGCCGGCAAGCCGGGCCAGGTCGCGGACGTCGGCCCGGACGACGTCGCGTTCATCCAGTTCTCGTCGGGCTCGACCAGCGAGCCGAAGGGCGTGGTGCTCACCCACCGCAATATCCTCGCCAACGCACGCGGGGCGAGCGAGGCCGCCCGGTTCTCCAACCAGGACGTCTCGCTGTCCTGGATGCCGCTGACCCATGACATGGGCCTGATCGGCATGTTCATCATGATGTTCGCCAACCGGGTCCGGATCCACCTGATGCCGACAGACCTCTTCATCCGCCGGCCGCTGCTGTGGACGTCGGTCGCCTCGCGCAAGCGCGCCACGATCCTCTCGTCGCCGAATTTCGGGTTCCGCCACTTCCTCAAGGTGCTCGGCGACCGTCGCCAGGAGGACGTGGACCTCGCCGCGGTGCGACTCATCTTCAACGGGGCAGAGCCGATCAGCGTGCCGCTCTGCGCGGAATTCCTCGACAGGATGCAGCACAGCGGCCTGCGCCGGTCCGCCATGTTCCCGGTATACGGTCTCGCCGAGGCGTCCCTCGCAGTGAGTTTCCCGTCGCTCGGCAGCGAGTGCCGCTCGCTGGTGCTGGACCGTGAGTCGCTGAACATCGGCGCGCCTGCGCGCGCGGTGGAAGCGGGTGCCCGCAACGCGCTCGAGCTCATGTGCGAGGGACGCGCGATTCCCTACTGCGAGCTGCGCGTCGTGGACGGCCAGGACCGGCCGCTGCCGGAGCGCCACGTCGGCCACATCCAGATCCACGGTGAGAACGTGACCCGGGGCTACTACGAGGCGCCGGAGGCAAACGCCGCGGCGTTCACGGCCGACGGCTGGCTGCGCACCGGCGACCTCGGCCTCCTGGACGGCGGCGAACTCGTGGTCACCGGCCGCGCGAAGGAAATCATCTTCGTCAACGGCCAGAACTACTACCCGCACGACCTCGAGGCCATCGCGCAGTCGGTTCCCGGCCTCGAGCTCGGAAAGGTCGCGGCCGCCGGTTGCCGGCCGCCCGGTGCCGAGACCGACCAACTGACGCTCTTCGTCCTGCATCGCGGCAGCCTGGAGGAGTTCGTGCCGGTCGCAAACGAGGTGACGCGCCGGGTCAATGAGCATGCGGGGCTCGAGGTCGCTCACGTCGTACCGGTGAAGCGCATCCCGAAGACCACCAGCGGCAAGATCCAGCGCGTCGCGCTCGAGCAGGCCTTCGCCGCCGGCGAGTTCGCCGCGGAGATGGCCGAACTCGGGAAGCTCCGGGATGCGGCCCACGTCCATCTGCACGACGCGACCGGCTCAGTCGAGCGCCGCATCAAGGCGATCGTGGACGACGCGCTGCCCGGCAAGCGCATCGAGGTGGATGACAACCTCTTCGAAGTCGGCGCGAGCTCGCTCACGCTGATCCAGATCCACGAACAGCTCGACCGGGAGTTTCCCGGGCTGGTCGACCTCACGGAGCTGTTCGACTTTCCGACGGTGGCCCGGCTGGCGCGGCGCCTCGAGGAAAAGCTGGCCGGCGGCAGCGCCTGAGTCGAGCTGCCCGGCACGCCCGGACAAAGCAAGCCCTGCGGCACCGGCCGGCGCCGCAGAGCCTCGAAGCCGGGCAGCCGGATTACTGCGGCGCAGCTTCGCCGGCAGAAGTCTCCTCGACGCCGACCACCGGCGCCGCGACCGGGGCGTCCGTGTTCGTCATGAGGCGCGCCACCTTCCACTTGCCGTCCACCTGGACGAACACGGCCATCCACTTGCCCTGCTCGATGTATTCACCCGTGGTGAGGTTCTTGACCTTGTAGGCGCCCTCGGCCGCCGCCAGCCCGCCCGACTCGGCGGAAGCCTCGCGGGAGAACTCGAAGTCGAGCTCATCGGCCAGCGTGCCCTTGTAGTACTCGAGGATGGCGTCGATGCCGGAGATCGCCGCCACGTTGGGCGGCATGATCTTCGCATTCGGCGTCATGAGTTCCCGGACCGCATCGGGATTGAACTGGTCCAGCGCCACGATGAAGTTGGCCACGACCTCATCGGGCACGCCCGCCGTGGCGGCAACCGGGGCCGTGGCCTCGGGCTTTGCGCAGGCGGCGAGGATCAGCCCCGCCAGGGCCATCGAGGTCACCAGGTTTCGGGTCATTCTCACGGCAGTCTCCCCTGTCGGATCGGTGGCGGGAACGCCCCGCGGCATTCCGTGGATGCAGTCACTGAGGACCGCTTGCGGGCTGCAACGATAACGGTGCGGCGGCCCCTCCGCAACCGTCGCAGACACGCCGCGGCACGGCCTCAGTCATCCCCCGCGGCCCGCGCTCCCGGCCGGCGGCCGACGGCGCCTGTCCTTCCAGCGCCGGTACGCCCACAGCCAGTCGGACGGATGGGCGCGGATCTGCGCCTCAACGCGCGCAGCATAGCGGTCGACCATGGCGCCCTCGGCCAGGTCCTCGTCGTGGCCGACGAGTGGCTCCAGCGTCACGCGGTAGTGGCCGCGGCTCAGCCGCTCCACGGCGACGAACACGATCGGCCCCCTGACGGCCCGGGCGATCGCCTCGGGTCCCATGAAGAAGGTGGTCTCCTGCCCGAAGAAGCGCGTCGTATGGCGCACGGCCGACAGGATGGGGTCCTGGTCGGCCACCATCGCAACCGCGCGAGGCTCCTTGCGCCGCCGCAGCACGTGCATCAGCAGGCGCCGGTCCGGGACCATGTTGGCGCCAAATCGCGAGCGCAGAGTCAGGAACAGCCGGTCGGACAACTCGTTGTGCAACGGCTTGTAGGCCGCATCGAGCGGATGGCCAAGGTGTCGCGACAGCGCCTGCAGCGTCCACTCCCAGTTGCAGACGTGGCCGGTCGCGAGGATGACGGTCCGCCCGGACAGGATGTGCCGGCGTACGACGTCGAGGTCCACGAGTTCGACCCGCCGGTCGAGTTCCTCGCCGCTGATCGTCAGGGCCCTGACCGACTCGACCAGCACGTCGAGGAAGTTGCGGTAGAAGCCGCGCCGGACACGCGCGACCTCGGCAAGGTCGAATGCCGGGAAGCACCTGCGGATCTGCGCGTCGACCACCTGCCTGCGATAGCGGACGACGTGCTCGCCCAGCCAGGCCAGCGTCGAGGAAACGCCATACCAGAAGGACAGGGGCAGCGCCGAGAGCCAGCTGATCCACCGCGGGATCCTCTCGAAAGGCTTGCGCGTGA
>Ga0316622_100002079_pt1 | contig 13636 bp, 10 predicted proteins | sample OWC_Aug_OW2_C1_D_FD_207646 | JGI IMG/M metagenome (GOLD analysis project Ga0316622, IMG submission 207646) | Wetland soil microbial communities from Old Woman Creek delta, Ohio, United States - OWC_Aug_OW2_C1_D5_C | ecosystem: Environmental > Terrestrial > Soil > Wetlands | place: USA: Ohio... | reverse complement strand
AGTGTCGCTACGACCGCGTCGACGCTTACCACCCCTGCCCCTGTTTCGTCGGGGACGTGGACGACATCGAGCACAACACGAGGACTATGCATGATCCCAGACGGCGTGATCAGTCGCTGCGTTGGCTTGTTGGAATACTCCAACCCCAACCGATCGGCCAGGGCATGGCTGATTGTAACGACAGACGCCCCCGTGTCTACAATGAAGTTGGTGGTGACCTGGCTGTTAACTCGGGAGGCCACCAGCAGGACGCCCCCGACGCGCTGGAGCGGCACCTCCAGGACACCACCCCCCACCCGGCGCGCGAAGCTTGGCGGGCTGGAGGCCGTGCCGGCGGACCTCCATTGTGGGGCCGAGGTGAGACGGCGAAGGCTCGTGTCTGGAACGAAGCCGGTCTGCCCGGAAGGGACGACGATCTGGGACCAACTCCCCCCAGGACCGCTCTGGGTGAAAAGGACCTCTACCCGAGCCCCCGCGGGGAGTGCCCCTATGACCGGCGCCGCAGGTGCCGGAGCCTGGCGGACGGAGACGCCCGGGGACAGGATCTCGGCGTCAGGGGCGCCGCCGTCTGCTTGAACGTACAACAACAGGGGAAGCAACCCAAGCGCGATGCGGACGCAGGCGCATCGGATGACCGGGACGCGTCTGACAATTTGGCGCATCCTTCCTCCGGCGAAGTCTTCCTCGTGCTGGAAATTGGAAACCTAAGGGACGCCGCAGCGGACGGCCGGGCCCGGCGCCTCCACGAAGCCTGGGCTCGGACGAACGCCCCTTCCAAGCGACTCAGGCGCAATGGTCGCACATTACTTCGTCGCTGGAAACTCCGGTTCGCCCTTCCTCTCCGTCCATGAGACACCGTTGACATACCGAAACTTGGTGAGGCTCTCGGCGCTCTCCGCTTTGCCGGTAAACCAGGAATCCTCCTCCCAAAAAATGCCATGAGGAATGAGGAACTTCGCCAGGATCACGCGCCCCTTGCCGGTCAGGTGGAACGGACCCAAACGGAGGCTTCGGTACATGCCAGCACTCGGAACGAATACGACGGCCCACCCCTTCTCCACGGACTCGCCAGGCGGAACTCGGTAGTCGAATCCTGCGGTGTACGCGCCCCCCTGGGTTGCCGGAAAGGCGAAGAGCCCAGAGGTCCGCTCTGTCTCTTGCGCCCCCACCGGGAAGTGCGAAGTGACTTTCCTTTGACTGTCCGGATCAGCGGGATTGACGCGCTGCAAGAGCAGCAGTCGACCATCAACCTTTCCCGCCGGGGATGGCAAATACAGGAGCGCGTATCCCCTAACTGGCCTGAAGGGCTTGCGATAGACGCGAATTACACTGCTGCCCAGGACTCCCCGATCGCCCTGCGCTTCTGCCCGAATCGTGATGTCCGGAGCGATGGCTGGGACGATCGCCGAGAAGCGCCCGTTCTTCACCGAAACGGAAACGGCAAATTCGTTGAAGACCACCCGCGCAAGGTCGGTTCCCGGCTGCGACACCTCCCCCTCCACTTCGATCAGGTCTTGGCCCGGACCATCGAAGACTGCGCCATCCAGGGGACGCACAATCTTGAGGGCGGGAGACGCCGCGGGGGGCGCGTACTGCACTTCAATCGATTTCTCGGCCAGAGGACCTTGAGGGCCCATGGCGACCACGCGAATCTGGTTTCTCCCTTCCCGAAGACTCAATTCCCCTTCGAACCTCGTTCCCCACACGTCCAGCAGTTGCCGGCTTTCATTCAACTGAACCACAACACCTTTGGCTCTTCCCCCGGTAACTTGGCCAGCCACAACCTGCGTCCCCTGAGTTGTCGTCCCGGCGTGTGGGCGCTCGATCTGAACGTCGACGGCGGGAAACACGTCCACTTGGGGTGAGGCGGACTGGCCGGTCCTCTCCTGGACAAAGGGAGGCGGCGATTCCGCCTGCCGCCCCGACGATGATGGGGGTTCTCTGGTCGAACCTTCGGCTGTGCGTGCCGTTGAGACGGCCTCGGGCTCAGAGGCAGCGGAACCCACCGACACGATGCGAGCAGGCTCAACGCCCGAGGGATCGGATGCGGCCTCCCCCAGGCCGCCCTGGACCTGAGGAGAGGGCTGGCTGGTGGAGTGGCCGCCGGCCTCACGTGAGCCTAGTGCGCCGGGAACGACGTCCGCCGACGCGAGGTCCGTTCCTCGTATCTCCGTGGACCCCTCTGTTCCGTTCGCACCCGAGGCCCCGGGCTGCGGGGCTGTCGCGACTTCTGTGTTTCGTCCTTCCGCTCTCGTGTCGCCCTGCACCCCAGCGGCTCTCCCGACTCGGCGCCCCTCCCCACCACGCACCCGATTCGCGCGAGTGTCCTTTCCCTTCGTATCGCGGTCGCCGTTCGTCCTGTCGACAGGCCTGCCCCCCTCAGTAGATGCCTGTGCCGCGACAGATGGCACAGGTGTCTTGGAAGCTTCGCCGAGACGATCAAGCGCGTTCTCGACCAGCGGCGGCTCCGGCGGACCGGAAGATTGGCCCGGTTCGGACGCAGACGGCTTCGACGGCATCGCGTCCGTCGCCGCGGTTCCTTTGGTGGAGGATGGTTTATCGTCTTCCACCAAGAGCGGCAACGCGCGCGTCTCGGATACATCCGCCATCGCCGGGCGTGGCGGAGGATCGAGCCGGCTGGGCTGGTCGGGCGACGCAGACGGCGTTGGGGGCTTTCCCGGATCCTGCGGTTCAGCCGGTGCGTGGGGCTCTGTGGCCGGAACCGACGCCACGTGGACAGGGGCGGGAGGGATCGCCGGGGGGGCAGGGACGCTCTCCGAAGGCGTGCGAGGCAACTCAACCGACGCCGCGCCTGCACGGAACTCCTCCGCATGCTTTGCGACCGAAGCGACCACAGGAGGCGACGTCGCCGGTTCGGCCGTATTCGTTGTCGGAAGCATCGCAGGCACCGGCGTCAATTCTCGTCTCGCTACCTCGCCGCTTCCTCGCGGTTCGTAATCACTCGGCTGGCTGGGTTCTTGGCCGCCGGGAATCGGTGTGCCCTGTTTTTCGGACGTGGTCCGGTTTTCAGCACCAGTGTCCCCTCCGGCCTCAAGCGGCACACCGGCGGCCACGTGCCGGTTGGATGGAGGGTCCGCAGCATCGCCCATCTTCGGCGGCGCTTGGCCGCGCTCCGGAGCGCGACGGGTCTCATCCGCCTTGACGGTCAACGGCGGTTGTGGGGGTGGCACCTCATCGCCGTGGGGCGTCCGTGAGGCAGCCAGGCCGTCGTTGGCCGGCAACAGAGTCTCCGAAGGCGGACCGACAACCTGTATCCCTTTGGGGGCAAGCTGAGGCGCCGTCGGAGCCGATGGCTCGAGCGCGACATAGGATTCATTGGCGGCGGGCGGTGTGCTCGCTACGAGGGCATTTGCCTGGGGAGGCTCCTGCCTGACCGGCGCCGGGGAGGGTCTGCCAGCGGGTGACGGCTCGGGCCGTGACGGGCCAGACGGAATCTCCTGTTTGGGAAACTCCGGTGCAGCTAGTGGCTTGGTCGACAAAGCCTCACGGTGAGCCCTCTGCCCTGCGGGCGATGGAATTGGACGAGGCGGTTGACTGCGTGCTACACGCGTCGGCTTCGCAGCCCTCACCTTCGTTTCGACGGGCCGGCGATCCGCGGCGACCAGCTCCAGCGGGGGCGGCACGGTTTCACCTGTCCAGGCGTCGGCGGCGGCGATCAAGGACACCCGAACGATAGACCCATGACCAGTTCCGAAACTCGACAGTTTCGTCAGCGTAATCCACGCGCCGATTCCGAACATCGCCGCGTGGAATGCTATAGAGACGCAGAAAGCCTTGAAGAAGAGAGACGGACCGCGAGCGGTCTTTTGTCGGGGCGAATACTGACCCTTCCGTTGGCTGGGCGTTCCCATATCAGCGTTGCGGGTGCATGGAAGCGGAGCCTTGAGCGGAGGGCGGTATAAGGGATTGAACGACCGGACCACCATCAGCGGAACCGAAGGGCGCAGCGGGAACTAGGACATTATCCGTAGCATCACTATCGGCGCCGGATATCGGCAAGCTTGGGGCAGTCTCGAGCGCATGACAACGCTGCTCGTCGCCGCTTGACTCGGCGATGGGGATCTGCTTCTGCGCCACATCAGTCAAAGGTGGCTCTCGATCGAGGGAAACCTCTACGGCAAGGACCCGGTCCGCACCTCGATCTGAGAGGGTGTCCTGCAAGGGAGTGATCGGCGCCTCCGCGGCAAGCCCTGCGTTCACCCAGCCCGCGCCGAGCACACTCAACGGGATCAAACAGAGAAAGAGCAGAAGCGCATCCCTCGATCCCGGCTTCATGCGTCCGACTCTCCTCGTTGCAGAAACCGTTTTGCACCCGTGTGCCCTTTATAGCGAACCGACGCCGCCCGTCAAGAATTTCCAGCCTATTGCACGAGCCGAAGTCTAGTCGCAAGAGCCGCCCGCGGGGTCGGGACGCTGGTCGGTTGGCTGTCGAGGTGCGAACAATCGAAGTAGCCAAAGATCGCGCGCAGGCTGGGATCCCTGAGAGAACAAAGCGGAGCGCTGTTGGTATCCACCGGGTTGTTTACCACGCACGTTCCATGATTGATGACCTGCGTAAAGACGAACTTGGAGAACGTTTGGATCGTGTAGGACTGATTGATGTCCCTGGGCGGACAAGCGGTCTGAATCAAAGGAAGGTACACTTCCCACCCGCCCCCCTGGTACACCAGCGGGGCGGACTGGTCGCCAACCCTCGGGCCATAGATGCTGATGGGACTTGTCAGCGAGGCGTTGTACTTTTGGATGAAGTGGCCTTCGAAGAGATCCACGACACTTTGGATCATGCCGTTATTGGCGCCGATCGTGTCTCCGGCGACAGGGTTGGAGTTGCACGTGCCGTTTGCAGCGTCGGCGATGGCCTGTCTGAGACCCGGGGCGGTTGGGTTCCCCCCGGTCAAATCGACCCATGCACCCGTATTGGTTCCCGCTTGTGTACCGGGGACGTTCCCGCTGCTGGTAGCGAACGTGACCGCAGTCCCGCACCCCAGCGATGAGAACCCCTGGGGCCCGACGAATTGGCAGGTGGTGACCCCGATGGGAAATACGCAGGCGGGTGGAGAATTCGGCGGGTTCGAGACGGCCACCGACTGGGCTGACATCGCCATCGTGGTCAGGCCGATCAGGCGGAGAAAGCTCGTCGGAGTGTTTAGACGGGTCCGGCACAGCACGGCATTGACCACCGTGCCGTCCACCGAAGGCGTGAACGCGCCCGCGTTCCAGATGCCGAGAACGACATCGCCGGCCGGATTGTTACTGACGTTCGGGTCAAGCACGACCTGGCCGTAGCGGGCGGGATTCTGTGCCGCGAATGTCACGGCATTTGCGCGAGCCGCGGGAAACACGGTGTCGTCGAAGCCCAGTTTGCCTGCCCCGGCCAGGGCCGCCGCGTCCGTAGCTCGATGAAGTTCAGTCCGCGTGGCAACGAGAGATGCCACGTCCACCGCCAGGCCCGCCATGACCAGCATGAACGGGATGACCAAGACAATGGTGAGGAGGAGGATGACGCCTCGCGGCTTCCTGACATTCATTTCTCTGCGCCCCCTTCGCGATCGGCACCCGACAGCCATTGACTTCGCGCTGCCCCGTTGGGCAAGCACCAGAGTAGACCTGCTTAATCCAAGACGATCTGCTCGATTTGTTCCCAGGGGATATCTACCCGTCCAGTCGGGGTCTGGCCCCTCAGGATTGTTGTTCCCAGGTTCACGTAGTCCCCATCCACGCGGGCCCCGTCCAACAGGACCGCCGATGCCGAATACCTATAATGCGGCACGTACGGGGGCAATCCGGAAGTGGTGACAGGTTTCCGGGAGAAGGACAGCGCTCGAATGCGGTCCCACGCAACCCGTGTCTCCACGCCGTCTTTCAGAATGGCGATCTCCGTGGCACGGGAATGCCCGCGCAATACCTTGTCCTCTTTGCCCGCGCCTCCGTCGCCGTACGGTGCCTGTTCGCCGCCGGCGGGGCCACCTGCGGTGGCAGCAATAGCGATCGTGGGCTGAAAGGATTGCGCCCCACCCTCGTCCTTCTTTTCTTTGGGCTCACCGATTGTGTAAAAGACCTCCAGCGACGGGTCTGCAAGCTTATACGAGACGCCCGCATACGTCCGTACGCTTGCACGCGACTCCTGGCTCCATGCGCTACCGGTCCAGCAGAAGAGCGCTGCTAACACCACGAGAACCCCAACCGTAGAGTGCCGCATCTAACCCTCCTCTTCCACAACCGACCTAGTGGGCGAACACCGCTTTTATCTGCAGGAGCGGCGGCAAGGCCATGACCATTAGAAACCCAGGAAACAGGAAAAAGACAATCGGGAAAAGCATTTTGAGCGGCGCCAAGTGAGCCTGCTTCTCCGCGCGAAGCCGCCGCTGGACTCGCGAGGTCTCCGCGTGGATCCGGAGCGTATTAGCCAGGCTTGTTCCCAGCTTTTCGGTCTGTACGAACGCCGCGACGATTTTGCGCACCTCGTCCACGCCCGTCCGCTCGCCCAAGGCATGCATGGCTTCCGTCCGCGGACGCCCGGCGCGGAACTCCAGATGCATTCGCCGCATCTCCTTATGGAGGGGAGTGGCCACGCCCAGGATCTCGGGATCCGTGACCTTGGCGACCGCCGCGTCCAGGCCCATGCCGGCCTCCACGCACACAACGAGCAGGTCGAGCACGTCCGGCAACGCGTTTCGGATCACCCGCTTCCGTTCCCGGATGCGCTGGGACAGCCAGAAGTCCGGGAGAAAGAACCCAATCAAACCCAGGATCACGGACGTGAGGAGCACCTGAGGTATAACCCGCTGAACGACCATGCCGTACAACGTATAGGAGTAGGCCAGCCCCAACCCCAGGACCAGCTTGGTCCCCAGGAAGAGCGGAACATTCTTCGGATTATCGAAGCCGGCGAAGACGAGGCGGCTGCGGACGGACGAGTGGCGCGCCTTCTGCGTCTCGGCGTCGCGTCCGAGCAAGGCTTTCCCCAATTTCTCCAGCGTCCGCCGCCACTGAGACGAAGGCTGCCCGGAGTCTGCCCATCGAAAGATCGACGTCTCCTGGGTGGCTTGGGCGGCATCCTCCCCCAATCCCCGCAGCCGCCGGAGTACCGGATCGCGACCAAAAGCTAGGAGTGCCACCCCTCCTGTCACGAGGGTGACAACGATGAAGGCGAGCAATGCGTACCAGGCTTCCATGTGTCCCCCCAGCGGTCAGACGGTGATGTTGGCGATGCGTTTTAGGACGAGAAAGCCGATCAGCTGCCAGAGCAGTGCACCGGCCACAACCATCCAGCCGTACTTCCAGGTCCACAGAGGATCGAACCAGCCGGGGCTCCCGAAAGCGAGGGCGATGGCTGCCACGAACGGACTCGCGGCAACGCAGTAGGCCGATACCTTCTGTTGTGCTGAAAGGGTCCGGGCAAACTCCAGAAGCTTGAATCGCTCGCGAATGACCTCGCTTAGCTTCTCGAGAATCTCGGCAAGGTTGCCCCCGACTTCGCGCTGGATGCCGACGGCCACGTAAAAGAACCGAACGTCCTCGGTGTGCATGCGCTTGTGCAGCTCCTGCAAGGTCTCGATGATCGGGCGGCCAAGCGTGATTTGCTCGAAGAGGCGCCTGAATTCGGAGGCCACGGGATCGGGCATTTCCTCCGCCACCATCTGGAACGCCGGGCCCACGGCGTACCCTGTTCGCAGCGCTCTCGTGATCATGTCCAGGGACTCGGGGAATTGCTCAGTGAACTTTTCTAACCGCTGCTGCCGACGAAATTGCAGATAGGGGATAGGAAGCAGGCCCGCGATTAGCGCGCAGAGCAGCGGCCCGAACCAATGACCGAAGCGAAGCGCGCCGATCACGCCGCCGCAGAGGGCCAGCCCGAGCATCGACAGCAACACAACATTGCCTTTGCCCTGCCGTCCGGCCTGATCGGCGAGGTGCTCCAATCGCTGCATGAACGGAAACGCCCCGCAGATCTCATTCAGGAGCGAGAAGCTCGCGGACGGAACTCCCTCCCGGAGGATCGTAGACGCAGCTTGACCCGTAGTTGCGCCGGAGGCCGTCAGGCGCTCGCGGAGAACCTTCTGCGCAACAAAGACCCACCAGAACACCAGGATGATCGTGGTCACCGCCACAAACACCGATCCGGAGACAAGCAATGATTCCATGGTCAACCTCGGATCTTCTCGCCGTTACTGACGGCCTATTGTTGTTTCCGCGTCGGTTCAAACACTCCGGGGTCCAACGGGATTCCCGCCGCCTTCAGGCGGTCGGCAAACCGGGGTCGGACCCCGGTCGCCCGGTGATGTCCCAGAACCTCGCCGTTCGGCCCCACTCCCTTCTGATCGAAGATGAAGATATCCTGGAGGGTTACCGTATCGGTCTCCATCCCGACGACCTCGGTCACCTTCACGACTTTCCGCGTTCCGTCGCTCAGGCGCGCAAGGTGGATCAGCAAGTCCACGGCGGACGAGATGTATTCACGCATGGCGCGACCGGGGAGCGAAATCCCGGCCATCAATACCATCGTTTCGATCCGGGACAGGGCATCGCGGGTCGAGTTGGCGTGGACGGTGGAGATCGAGCCATCATGTCCGGTGTTCATGGCCTGGAGCATGTCCAGAGCTTCCGCCCCGCGCACCTCCCCCACGATGATGCGATCAGGGCGCATGCGCAAGGCGTTGCGCACCAGGTCCCGCTGCGTCACCGCGCCCTTTCCCTCGATGTTGGGCGGGCGCGTTTCCAGGCGGACGACGTGGTCCTGCTGCAACTGGAGCTCGGCAGAGTCCTCGATGGTGACAATGCGCTCGCTGTTGGGGATCGCGTTCGAAAGAACGTTGAGGAGCGTCGTTTTGCCGCTGCCGGTGCCGCCCGAGACGAGGATATTGAGACGCGCCTTGACGGCGGCCTGAATGGTGTCCGCCAGTGTTTGCGTGAGGGTCCCGAACTTCAGGAGATCGGGCACCTTGAGTGGGTCCACGGCAAAGCGCCGGATGGACAGCACCGGGCCGTCCAGGGCCAGCGGAGGGATGATGGCATTGACGCGCGACCCGTCCTCCAGGCGCGCGTCCACCATCGGACACGATTCGTCCACGCGTCGTCCGACCTTCGAGACAATGCGCTCGATGATCTGAAGGAGATGCGAGTCATCCCGGAACTGGACGTCGGTCCGCTCCAGCCGGCCTCGCCGCTCGACGAAGACTTCCTTCGCGCCGTTCACCAGGATGTCCGAAATGGTGGGATCCCGCATCAACGGCTCGATGGGGCCCAGGCCGAAGGTCTCATGCTCGACCTCGATCACGATGCGGTCGCGTTCCTGCCGGCTGAGCGGCGTCCCCTCCGCCGCGAGCAGTTCTTCGGTGATGTGCCGGATCTGCAACTGCAGGGTCCCGAGCGGGATCGCGCTGAGCTTCGAGAGGTCGAGCTGCTCGATGAGTTGTCGATGGATTTTCGTCTTGAGGTCCGCATACTCCAGGACACCTCGCCTCCCGTTGTCCCCGTTGTCGCGACCCGACATCCCATCTACCCCGTTCTCGTTGAGCCGCTTTGGCTGCAACATGCTCACTCCCTCGGACAAGTGGTTGACGTTTTCAGCTGACCGAAAACTCCAATCTCACCTTCCCTTGCCGCTCCGGGCCGCCGTCGCCCATGTAGACAAAGCCGGCCTGCGCTTCACACCCCGTAAGGCAGGACCCGTCGCAGCAGGGAAGGGGCTTCCCGCTCCTTGCCCCCGGCCCCTGCCCCATGTCTCAATTTTCCGCTCAACTCCCGGACGTTGCGCGCGATCGCCGTGCGCGGCGAAGACAAGACTAGAGGGGCTCCTTGGTTAATGGACGAGAGGACCGTGGGATAGTCGTTGGGGATACGCCAAAAAACGGGCGCGCCCAGGGCTTCCCGGGCCTGCCTGAGGCTCACCTCCTCGTCGGAATCCGCGCGAGAGACGATGACCTTCAGTTTGCGGTTGTCGATGCCCAGCTGTCGCAATGCGGTAAGGCCGGCGGCCGCCGCCCGAACCGCAGGCACGTTCAGGCCGACCAGGTAGAGGACGTCGTTGGATTCCTCCAGGGCCGCGATCGTCCCCGGATCGAGATCGTGCGGCAGATCGATGACCACATGGGCAAAGTGGGACCGAATCACGCTGAGCCCCTCTCGGACCTGCTCGGGCGTGAAGCGGGAGCGCTCGACGTGGGATGGAGCCGCCAGCAACTGCAGGCCGGATGCATGCTGCGCCAGGAGGCCCCGAAGAAAGCTCTCGTCCAGCCGCTCGCTCTGTGCAAACGCGTCCAGGACTGAATACTGGGGCCGCATGTTGAGCAGCGTGCTGACGCCCCCTTGACGGAGGTCCAGGTCCACGGCGATCACGGCGTTCGGCTCGTCTTGAGCCAGGCAAACGGCCAGGTTTGTCGCCAGCGTCGTGACCCCGAGGCCGCCTTTCGAAGCGTACACCGAGACGACGCGTCCTGCCCGCACGTCGGTGGTCGATGGCCCCTTGCGGAGCCGCCGGACCTTCTCGATCGCCGCTGCGAGGTCATCCCGAGATATCGGGCGGCGGAGGAACTCCACCGCCCCCGCGCGGATGGCCCGAATGACCAAGTCAGCGGAGCCATCGGGTCCGGTCGCCATGACCGACACCCCCGGCAAGAGCCGGACAAGCTGGGCGATAAAGTTCAGAGCCTGCACTTCGCCAGGCCCCTCGGCCACCTCGATGATGGCAACGTCGACGCCCTTCTTGGCAACCAAGAGGGCCTCCGCCGATTCATGCGCCTCGCCCACAACCGTGGTCCTGTCCATGCGCTCCAGGTGCTGGCGGAGTTGGCGCCGCGAGGTAGTATCGGTATCCAATACGAGGACACGTAGGAGCATCATTCCTCCGATGGAAGCAACGCAACGCTACATTCTTGGCCCGTCACCGGCCGCTCGGCAGACCGCTCTCGCCAAACGGCTTCTCGATGATAGTCCCAACCCCGGGAATCCCGGGAACCATCGTATCGATACCGGAGTTCTTGTCGCGCTCGCTGCCCCGCATTTCCATGACCCCGGTGACATCGGGCGCGTCCCCAGGCGCAAATGGCTTCACCAGGCGCACGGTGACGAGAAACACGAGCTCCGTCTCGTCATTTTGGAATCGCGTACTTCGGAACAGTGTGCCCAGAATCGGAATGTCTCCGAGGAACGGAATCTTTGCGACCTGCTGGCGGACTGTTGTATTTATCAGGCCGGCCATAGCAAAGCTCTCGCCGTCTTTGAGTTCCAGCGTGGCGCCGGCCCGGTTCGATCGGATGATCGGGATGTTGAAACCCTGAATTTGAAGGCCGTTGGAGAAATCGAGGCTGCTCACTTCAGGGGCCACCTTCAACGTGATCGACTGGTCTTCACGAACCACCGGGGTGAAAACCAATTGAACTCCGAAAGGCTTGAACTCTATCGTGACCGTGGTCCCGCCAATGCCCGAGGACGTCGGGACAGGGTAAGGGAATTCGCCGCCCGAGAGAAATTTCGCTTCCTTGCCGCTCTGGGTGACGAGATTGGGTTTTGCCAGGGTGCGCAGCAGGTCCTTCTCCGCCAGGGCGCGGACCATGCCCGCAAAGTTCCCGTTCCGGCTGCCGAGGAAGAACGTTGCCAATTCGCTGAACCTGAACTGTGGTCCGTTGCCCGGCGCGCCCAAGAGCGAGGACCCGATGGTGCCAAACGGGGCAATACCAGGCATCAACGCCGCCCCCGGGAAGGCGGCCCCAATGAAATTATTGCCGACCGCATACATCGAGAACCCTAGTTCGTTCAGCGCCTTGCGATTTACCTCTGCCACATGGACCTGAAGGAGGACCTGCTGCGTACGCACATCGGTCACCTTCAGCAGGTTCACCACTTTCTTCGGAGCGAAAATCTCGGCAACCTTTTCCACCTGGCCGACCAATTCCTCGCTGCCGACATTTCCGTTCAGAATGATCGTGTCCTTGGCGGCCCGAACCTCGATCTCATCCCGCGGCGCGACGGTTTTGATGCGCTCTTTCAATAGGCCGATATCGGTTTGGACGACCAGATCGAAGTACAAGGTCTTATTTGGGTAAAACACGACCAGGCTGGTGACGCCTGCCGCCTTACCGTTGATAAGGATCTGGTTCGGCGTGACAACGAAGATGTCGGCGATGGCTGGGTTCGTGACCGACACACGGGTGAACGCTTCCTTGAGGTCGACGACTTGCGATTTACCGATCGTGACCTCGAACCGCAACACCTGTTGTGCCGCGCTTTGGCCCTCCGCCGGGCGCACCTGGGCCTGTGCCCAGCCCACCATGACCCAGGAGGTTAAAACAACCGCTGCGGAAATCGACAGGATGAATCGTCGCGTCCCCTCGATCATCGCGTGGCTCCCATTCGGGCGTCGTGCCCCTCATGCGCTGTACGGTGCATGTGCTCTCGCTCCGGCGAGGGCTAATCAGATTATGGTCTCTTGGCGCCGTCACCCTTGCTTGGCGCCTCCAGCCAGCCGCGTTCGCCATCCTGCACAAAGACCACGTCCGTAGCGCTCGCGCCTTTGATAACCGAGACGGTGTGTTTCGAAACCGGCGGTGCCGGTTGCGGCGCCGAGGTTGTCGCGGGGGGTTGGGCCGCCACCGCGGGTTGGGTCGCCACCGTGCGCGCGGGGGACCGCTTGGTCGCTGCCCGGTTGGTTGAGGCGGACGTCTTTGCCTGCGGCTTTGCGGGTGCCGGGGCTGGCGCGGCGCTTCCCAAGAGCTGCGCCGTCGTAACGCCCGGGGTGGAAATCTGGGCGTTGTCTTGGAGATTGCGAAGGGCCAGCGTGACCTTACCCTCGTTTTGCGACAGCGCCAACCGCTCGGCCTCCTGCGGCGAAACGGCCATGGTCACCGTCGTCATGGTCACGGGCTTATTGTCTTTCATTTCTACGATCTGGTCGGAAGCCAGCACCATGACATCTTGCAGAACCATCCGGGACTCCCTGCTCTGCCCGGACTGGCGCGCCATCGTCACCAGGACGTCCACCCGGCTGTTCGGCACCACGAAGCCGCTCTTCTGGATGGCCTCGTCCACCTTGATCGTCACGGCCCTCTTCCCGGCCGGGACGAGCACGGGCATGAGCCCACCTTGGCCCGCGGGAGCCAGCTTTGCCTCGAGCAGCGGCTCGCCGGCCACGATCGAGGCTCTCGCCACCCGCCCTTCGATATCCTTGCCCGAACGCACCGCCCCGGCCGGGACCGTGGACTTCGGCCAGTCGGCCATCTTGATATGCTGCGCGGTCAGTGCCTCGCCGACGGAGATGTTCGCCGCGGCCACGGCAAGCTGTTCCACTTCCGCCTGGCGGCCCTGCGTTGTCTTTACCGTCTGGTAAACCACATAGCTCGCGACAAAACCCATGGCAATTGCAACCGCAATGGCGATCAGCACTCTTCGACGTTGCACGACTCTCCTCCTAGACAATCGTCATTCGAGCCGCATGACCGCGGTCTCGGTGAGAGGTATTGGCCCCGATAGAAATGGCAGAAAGAGTGGAAAGAGAGTCTGGAAATTCACGGTCACTGTCACCGTCACCGGGGAATCGGGCGCGCAGGGGTTCGCACAGGTGGCACTTGCCGACGCACTGGTGAGGTTAGCGGCAGCAAGAACGGTGTTCATCCGCGCG
>Ga0316622_100002078_pt1 | contig 13636 bp, 12 predicted proteins | sample OWC_Aug_OW2_C1_D_FD_207646 | JGI IMG/M metagenome (GOLD analysis project Ga0316622, IMG submission 207646) | Wetland soil microbial communities from Old Woman Creek delta, Ohio, United States - OWC_Aug_OW2_C1_D5_C | ecosystem: Environmental > Terrestrial > Soil > Wetlands | place: USA: Ohio... | reverse complement strand
TCCACCGAGGGTATTGTCTCATGATCGGCGGGCCGAAGGAGGCGGTCCAGTACCTGGACCCGATTTTCAAAGCCCTTGCTCCCGGCCGGGGAACGATTCCCCGGACGCCGGGCCGGGAGAAAGCGGAAGGGACGGCGGAGGAGGGATATCTTCACTGCGGGCCTGCCGGCGGTGGGCATTTCGTCAAAATGGTTCACAACGGAATCGAATACGGCCTCATGGCCGCCTACGCCGAAGGACTCAACATCCTGCGCCACGCCAATGCGGGGAAGAGGGAGCATGCGGTCGACGCCGAAACGACGCCCCTGCGCCATCCCGAGCATTATCAGTATGACTTCCCCCTGGCCGACATCACCGAACTGTGGAGGCGGGGGAGCGTGATCGCTTCGTGGCTTCTCGACCTCTGCGCCATGGCGTTCATGGAAAATCCCGACTTGTCCAAATTCAAAGGGAGCGTGTCCGATTCGGGGGAAGGCCGATGGACCATCGCCGCGGCCATTGAAGAGGGGGCGCCGGCGCCGGTGCTGAGCACCGCCCTCTACCAGAGGTTCAGCTCCCGGGGCGAGGACGACTTTGCCCGAAAGGTTCTCTCCGCCATGCGCTTCGGTTTCGGGGGTCACGTCGAGCGGGCGGAAAAGTAGAAACTTTGGAGCCTTTGAAAGACGGCGGCCGGGGATGCAGAAAGGCCGGAGGATGAAGGGCACGAGCCCAAATCGCAAAGGACCCGAACAGCGGTCCGGAAAGGCCGAGATTCGGGTGCTGGAGGGCCTCCCGGAACTCGTCAGGGCCGCGTCCCTGGAGTTCCTCCGGCAGGCGCGATGGACGGTGCGGAAAAAGGGTCTATTTTTCGCAGCCCTGTCCGGCGGTTCAACGCCCCGGCCTCTGTACTCTTTGCTGGCCGACCATTCCTCCGTCCGCGCCGAAGTCCCCTGGGAAAAGACCCTTTTCCTTCCCTGCTTATCCGCCCGACCCAAGGGAGATTGCTGTGGCTGGTGGATCAGGATGCCGGACGGTTTTTGAAAATGACTTCCTAACCCGGCTTCCCGGATTCGGGGGCCTTGCCACCTGAAATCCTTTCTAATCCGCGGGGAGCCTTCAAAAAGTCTTCTCTGCACCTCTTTACTTTAAAGAACCTCCTACCCTCGGAAATCTCTGTCCAGGAATAGGGAGAACCCGACTCGGCAAGTTGAATCCGTGAAGTCGGGGTAAGGGATGCGATCCGCCGCCTTCTGAGGGGATTGGACGGAAACCGGAATGGGGGAAGCCCGAATGGTTGTTGCCATATTTATCATTTCGTATTATATTCACGGCGAAAAGGCGGCGGCCTGATTTCCTCAAAACCGATTTCAAAGCGAAAAGCGGAAGCCGGCGTTCATTTCCTGCGGAAATCTCGAGTGTAGCCCGAGATTACTGTCAGGCAGGGGGACTCCGAATGGCCTGGAAAGAGAAAGGCAAAAGAGGCAGCCAGATTGCTGTTTTCATGATGAATGTATTCGAGGCAGGGTTTCTCCTTCTGACTGGGTGCCAAAAAGAAAATCAGGAACAAAAGACCCAAGCGCCGCATCCGCCTACCGTGGAATTGACGAATTCTCCGCCAAAGTGATCGCCCATGAATTTTCAAAAATTCTTCCGCCGAGGACGTTATCTCATGCTCGCGTCGTTCGTCTTCACCGCGATTGCTGCGGCGGCCATTTGGTGGATTCTGGCCCTCTTGGCGCCTTTGCCGCCGCGCACGGTGGTGATGGCGAGCGGGCCGCAGGGAGGCGCCTATGCGGAGTGGGGCGCACGCTACCGGGAGATTCTGGCGCGTGAAGGTTTCGATCTTCGGCTGCTGCCGACTGCGGGCGCGGTGGAGAATTTGAGGTTGCTGCGGGACCCAGAGTCGGAAGTCAGTGTCGCCTTCGTGCAGGGCGGTATCATCACCGCGGACGAGTCGGCGGACCTCAATTCGCTCGGGACGATCTCCTACGAGCCGCTCTGGTTCTTCTGCCAGGGCATGCCCCAAGGCATGACTCTCGGTGACCTAAGGGGCAAACGCCTGTCGATCGGCCCGGAGGGCAGCGGGACCCGGGCGTTAATGCTCAGAATCATCAAGCTCCACGGCGCCAGTGAACGCGACGCCGAGTTTCTTCCGCTCCAGCCCGAGGAGGCGAAGGAGAAGCTGCTCCGGGGGGAGATCGACGCCATGGCGTTGGTGACGTCCAGGGAGTCCCCCGTGGTACGCCGTTTGCTCGGCGACCCGAACATCGGGCTGGTGAGCTTTCCCCGGGCGGATGCCTACCTGGCGCTGGACCCGTACCTGAACAAGGTAAGAGTCCCCGCCGGGGTGGGGGACCTGGCCAAGAATCATCCCCCCACGGATGTCATGCTGCTGGCGTCCAAGGCGAGTCTGGTGGTCCGGAAGGATATCCATCCCGCGCTCCAGTACCTGTTCCTCGAGGCGGCCTCCCAGGTCCATTCCGGACCGGGCTTCTTTCATAAAGCGGGACATTTTCCCGCCCCCGAAGCCATCGACCTGCCATTGAGCGCCGACGCCCGTCATTTCTACAAATCGGGTCCTCCCTTCCTCCAGCGTTATCTTCCCTTCTTGCTGGCGGTGCTGGGAGAGAGGTTGCTGATTCTGCTGATTCCATTGGTCGGGATCGTTTATCCACTGCTGAATTTTATGCCGGCGATCTACCAGTGGGCGATGCGACGCCGGATCTTCCGAATTTATAAAGAGCTGAAATGGCTCGAACTTCAGTTGGTCCAGCCCCGGGCCGGACAGGATATCGACGGTTTGCTCTCCCGGCTGGACCGCCTCGAGGACCAGGTAGACCACCTCCGCCTTCCTGTGACCTTCATGCCCATGTTGTATTCGTTACGGTCGCATATGAAAATGGCCCGGGAATGGCTGGAGAGGCTATCGGCCAAAGATGATCGAGGCCCCACCCGCACACCCACGGATCGAGTAAGCGGAGAAGGGACGGGAACCCGATGATCGGTCATCCTCAAAAAAGGGGGGCGGCGGGATGATTTGGGTACCTGCCCTCGGAGAGCCGGGAAGGAGGCAGGATGAACCTTGCAATGGTTAAGAAAACAAGGCCCGCTCCTCCGGTGAGAATCCCGGCCAAGACGATCCCGGTCCTTTTGGCCCTGCTTTCGTCCTTCCTGGCCTGTTCCGGATGCGAACACATCTCCGGGTATCTCGGCTTCTTAGATAGACACCGGAGCCTGCAGAACGCCTTTCAGAGCCAACCCCGGGTGGAATTGCTCCGGGAGCTCTCCCCGGAGGGCTGCTTCCGCCTTGAGGGCCCCCTTGTTCTTTCCCAGCCGCGGGAGGTCCCCCTTCTCGCCGCGGTCATATCCCGCCGGTTCGGACAGGAGGAATTGGTGGTCGCCAGTGAACTCGTGATGGAATTGCCCTTTTATGCGGTCTTTATCCCGGAGGGGGACTATACTCTGCTCTTTTTCGCCGACCTCGACCGAAACGGTTCTTTCGATTCCCATGAACTAGTCGGCCGGACCCCGCCGGATCAGCCCGTCAGGGTGGCCGACAATCTGACCAAGGACGGCTTGACGGTGGAAGGCCCCAAGGTGGCAATCGATTTCAATCGCGCGAAGGTTTCTGATTTTCCTTTGCAGATCAAAGTCACCTCCCGCGCCTATATTTTTGATTCCCTGGAGAATGATTTCTTCGACCCCCGATACGGGCAGATGGGCCTATACCAGCCTACCGAATTGATCACCCATACCCAGGGATTTTTCTTCGGCCTGGAAGAATATGCCCCCCGCAAGACCCAGGTCTTTTTCGTTCACGGGATCGGGGGAACGCCCCGGGATTGGAAGTTTATTGTCGAGGGAATGGACCGTTCCCGCTTCCAACCCTGGTTCTTCTATTACCCTTCCGGCTTGCCGCTGGAAAAGATCGGCTCCCTCCTGGCGCGGATCAATTTCGACCTCCACCAAGCCATCCGGGACCCCGACCGGCGGGTGGTGATCGTCGCCCACAGCATGGGAGGCTTGGTGGGCCAGGCTGCGGTCAACCGGCTTTGCCGCGACGGAACTCCTCCTTATTTAAAGATGTATATTTCCTTTTCCACCCCTTACGGGGGGGTCGAAGGAGCCAAGATCGGCGTTGAACATGCCCCGGTGGTTGTGCCGTCCTGGAAGGATGTCGCCGCGGGAAGCGCTTTTCTCGACAGCCTGTACCGGCAGAAGTGCAGCCCGGAGGTGCCTTCCTATCTTTTCTTCGGCTACCGGGACGACTCCCTGGTCAAATCGAGGTCCCCGAGCGACGGAGTCATTCCCCTCAAAAGCCAATTGGACCCCCGGAAGCAGCTTGCGGCCCACAAGGTTTACGGGTTTGACGCCACCCACGTGAGCATCCTGAATGATGAAGAGAGCCGGAGGGTATTCAATCAAGTCCTCGAACTGGCCGCTCAGAGATAAGAATGATTTTATGATTTCGAGGTTGCATGGTTGTTAAATAAGGAGTTGGAATATGAGGACCCTTCTGTCTTCTCTGAGACGGCTGTGGGCAACCGACATGGCGCTTACCGCCCTGCTGATCTTTCTCCTCGTTCACATCTTCCTTCTGTACCCGCTGGGACAGATGGGTACGGTAAGGCTTGTAACCACTCTCTTTTTTTCGGCCATCCTCATTACCGGCGCGATGGCGGCCACCCGGAATCGGGTTTTTAGAGGGTTTGTTTTCTTATGGAGCGTTCTGACCCTCGCCATATTCGAGATAAGGCATTTGTTTCCGTACGAAGTTCTTCTCTTCGTAAAGAACGGTCTCTCCCTATTCTTCCTGGTCCTCCTTACGCTCCTAATTTTGGGCCAGGCTTTTCGCGAAGGGCCGACCACTTCCCATCGGATCACCGGAGCCGTAGCCGTCTATCTGCTCCTCGGGCTGATATGGTCCCTGGCCTATCATTTGGTCGCCCTCGCCATTCCCGGGGCGTTCAGCCTCCAGGACCCCTTCGCCCTGGGCGACAAGGAGACGCTCCATTCGCATTTTTTCTACTTCAGTTTCGTTACCCTGACAACGCTCGGGTACGGCGATATTGTGGCCGTTCATCCGATGGCGAGAATGCTCGTGATCCTGGAAGGAGTGACCGGCCAGCTTTTCCCCGTGATCCTGATTTCAAGGCTTGTTTCTCTTCATGTGCAGTCAAAACAGAAAAGTTGAAGCAAGGGGCGAGGGACGAGAGACAAGTGGCGAGGAACAAGTGACGAGTGGCGAGTGACAGTGACGAGTGACGAGGGGCGAGGGGGAGGGGGAAGAGGAGGGTCGAGGACTAGTATTGCCTCTTCCGTCGGTACTCGACCCTCGACACTCAATACTTTGCTTGTGTGGGGAAGAAGTCGATGGCGACCTATCTTTATTCCTTTATTTTCCTGCTGGGATTTTCTCTTCTCAGCCCCCCGGCCTTGGCCGCGGGGCCAACCAAACCGAAGAACGTCCTCATGCTTTTCCACGGGGCTCCCGGTCAGCCGCTGTATGACGTCACGTTATCGGGGGTTCGAACGACAATTCAAAGGGGTTTTGACGGCCCCCTCAATTTATATGTGGAGTATCTGGATACCACGCGGTTTCCTGAAAAGCCACTTCTTCAGGCTCAATTCGATTTAATCAAAAAGAAATACACAAAAGAGAAGATGGATCTTTTCATCCCGATTGGACCGAGGATCCTTTCTCTGATCTCTCAATACCTAAGCCCGGACTTTGATGAAATACCGACGGTCTTTATAGAATTTCGGCCCGGCTACCCCGATGCCTCACCGCTTGATCACAAGAAGGGTATGACGGGACTCATTACGGAAACGGAACTCAAAAAGACGTTTGAGGCGGCTCTTTCCCTCCATCCCGATGCCCAAGAAGCCTTTATCGTCACGGGATCGTCGGAGAGCGATCGGCTTTTTGAGTCCAATGCCCGGGTTGTTTGTCGTGAGTATGAAGGCAGGGTAAAATTTATCTATCTCTCGGGTTTGGCGATGGAAGATCTCCTGCAGAGAATCAGAAGGCTCCCGAAAAACAGCATCATCCTCTATTTGTCGTTGCTGAAGGATGCCAGGGGCGTAAACTATTACGCAATGGAATCGCTGAAGCTTTTGGCCGAAGCGACGTCAGCACCCATCTACGGCATCTGGGAGTTCTTTGTCGGCCAGGGGATTGTTGGAGGATACGTATTAGGTGTGACACCTAACGCAGTCAGGGTCGGTCAACTTGCATTGCGCATCCTCCGGGGCGAACATCCCGATACGATTCCCGTTGAAAAAGGATCCATGCTTTACATGTTTGACTGGAATGAGATGAAACGCTGGGGAATCAAAGAAGGGAATCTTCCGGCGGGAAGTATCATCATCAATCGGGAGCTGACCTTTTTCGAGGCATTCCGATGGTATATTCTTGGGATAATCCTCTTTGTGATTATCGAGACCCTACTCGTGGTCTTTTTAATCATCCTCTACAGAAGACAGAATCGTGTCCAAAAACAGCTTTCGGAAGCAGCTCAAGAATGGCAGATCACGTTTGATTCCGTCCAGGATTTGATCTTCATCCTTGACTCCCAATGGAAGATCGTCCGGGTGAATGGTCCCGCGCTCGCCTTCCTGAATCTCCCGGCTGAAAAGGTACTGGGGAAACACTGCTATTCCTTGATGCACGAGACCCATGAACCTCCGGAGTTATGTATAATCCGGCCGATGACCCGGACGAAAAGACATGAGTCCAGCGAGTTTTATGATCCCAAGAGGAATGCCTGGTTTCACGTGGCGGTCAATCCTATTCTTGACGGGAAGGGGGAAATTGCCCGCATCGTCCATCAGGTTCGAGACATCACCGAGAAAAAGCGGACGGAAGCGGAAATTCAACAGGCCCGCGCCGAACTGCTGCGTTTCGAAAGGTCGTTTCGGATCAGCGAACTGACGGCCTCGCTGGCTCATGAGTTGAATCAACCCCTGGCGGCGATTCTGAGCAATGCCCAGGCGGCGCTCCGCTTTTTGGAATCCGCGGATCCCGATCTCAAAGAATTCCGGGAGATCTTGGGGGACATCATCCAGGATGACAAGCGGGCGGGAAGCGTGATCCGAAGTCTCCGCGCGCTGTTGAAGCCGGAGGAAGGGAAACAAGAACCGATTATTCTAAACGACATTCTAAATGATGTCATCGCCATCCTCCACAGTGAAGCTGTTTTCCGAAATGTGGTGATGGAGACGGATTTTGCCGGGTCGTTACCGCCGGTCTTGGCGGATCGGATTCAGTTGCAGCAGGTGGCGCTGAATCTCATCATGAATGCCGCGGAGGCGATGGCTGAGAAATCACCCGGAGATCGGAAAATGATCTTGCGAACGCAGGCCAGAGATCAGCACATCCGGGTGAGCGTCCGGGATTTCGGCCGGGGGATCGACCCGAAAAACCTGGAACGATTGTTTCAACCGTTTTTTACGACGAAAAGGACAGGGCTGGGTATGGGACTGGCGCTCAGCAAGTCCATTATCGAAGCCCACCACGGACGCATCTGGGCCGAGAACCCTCCCGAGGGCGGAGCCATCTTTGGTTTCGATTTACCCGTCGTGGAAAATCCATCGGGTCCGGGCCCCATGGCCAAAGATTCACCATGACCGAAAAAGACACTGTGGTGTTCATCATCGACGACGACCCTTCCGTGCGGAAAGGCCTGTCGAGGCTTCTTCGGTCTGTGGGAGAGGCGGTGGAGACCTTCTCCTCGGCCGAAGAATTCCTCGCCCGGAAACGATTTGACGGCGTCGGATGCATCATTCTCGACGTACAGATGCCGGGGCTGAGCGGGATGGATTTACAGTCTGAGCTCTGCAAGGCGGAATACAGCATGCCCATTGTTTTCATCACCGGCCACGGCGATATCCCCATGAGCGTCGATGCCATGCGGAAAGGGGCTATCCATTTCCTCACCAAGCCCTTCGACGACAACGATCTGCTGAAGGCGATAAGAGAGGCAATCGATAAGGATCGGATGGCGAAAGCCGAACAGACCGAGGTTCAGGATATCCGAAGACGCATCAACCTCCTAACCCAAAGAGAATATGAGATCCTCCGTTACGTCATCACCGGGATGCTGAACAAACAGATCGCTTTCACCTTAAAAATTGCTGAAAAAACAGTCAAAATACACCGCGGCCGCGTCATGGGAAAGCTTCGCGTCAACTCGGTGGCCGAACTGGTCCGCCTGGCCGAAAAAGCCGGAATCGAACCCCCCCAAAAGCAGTAATCAGTAGAAAGTCATCAGTGATCAGTCAAGAGTAATCATTGATCAGTTTTGGGTAAGCAGGAAAAACACGTATTTCTTCCTCCATTTTTGCCCTTTTCCCTGACCACCGATCCTCCTTCCGCTTTTGCTTTTTCTCAAAACCTGAAGACCGCTTATCGCCGACTGATGACTGATCATGGATGAGACATGTGACTGATCACTGATGACTGATTACTCTCTCTCCCCTCATCTCCCATATAGGCCCAAAGTCCTATGGACACCGGGTCTTTCTTCATCTATTTTGCGAATCAGCGGTCCGTCCAATCGCCCCAACGCGAAGCCGAAATTCCGTATCAAGCTCGGGGGGTTCCCATGACCAAGGAGCAAACCAGGATCTATGTGATCGACGATGATGAATCGGTCCGAAAGGCGTTCAAGAGGCTCTTGCGGTCGGTGAACTTTGAGGCGGAAACGTTCGCTTCCGCCGAAGAGTTCCTAAAAAGCCAACAGCCAAGCAAGAATTCCTGCATCATCATCGATATCAGAATGCCGGGATTGACGGGCTTCGATCTCCAGAGGAAATTAATCGACCAGGGAATAAGGATTCCGGTTATTGTCATCTCCGCCAGTGATGATGCCCAGATCCGGGACCAAGCGCGGGATTTGGGAGCCGTGGCCTTCTTCCGAAAACCCATCGATGATCAGGCTCTTTTGGATGCCATCGATTGGGCGATCAGGGGGCTAAGGAAATAGGAAGAGCTTGAGGGTGAGGGGGCTCTCCTCTCCGAGGGGAAAGGGTAAGGTGGATGGGTAAGGTAAAGTCGGATAAGGATCTGGAAAGGGGGTGATGTAACCGCCATCGAGTCATATGGGGTTTGAAGATTTGAAAATCAAGGGAAAGGAGGGAAACATGCGTTTCCAGAAAAATTACCTAGTCGTAACATTATTATTGCTGCCGGTGTTCGCTTTCGCTGCGGGGTCCGCTTACGGGCAGGCGAAGCAGCCAAACATCCTCGTCATCTTTGGCGATGACATCGGCTGGTTCAACATCAGCGCTTACAATCATGGAATGATGGGGTACCGCACTCCCAACATCGACCGCATTGCCAAAGAAGGCGCGATGTTCACCGACTACTACGGCCAGCAAAGCTGCACCGCCGGCCGGGCGGCCTTCATCACCGGCCAGACGCCTTTTCGGACCGGCCTCACCAAGGTCGGCCTTCCCGGTGCGGATGTGGGCATCCGTCCCCAGGACCCGACCATCGCCGAACTGCTGAAGCCCCTGGGCTACATGACCGGCCAGTTCGGCAAGAACCACCTGGGCGACCGGGACGAGTTCCTGCCGACGAACCACGGCTTCGATGAATTCTTCGGGAACCTGTATCACATGAACGCCGAGGAGGAGCCCGAGCATCCGGACTACCCCAAAGACCCTGCATTCCGGCAGAAGTTCGGCCCGCGGGGTGTGCTTAAGTCGACTGCCGATGGGAAGGTGGAGAATACCGGCCCCCTCACCACCAAACGGATGGAAACAGTGGATGAGGAATTTCTGAGGGCGAGCCTCGACTTCATCGACCGCGCCCACAGAGCGAACAAGCCGTTCTTCGTCTGGTTCAACACGACCCGCATGCATGTCTGGACGCATCTTAAGCCGGCATCACAGGGAAAAACTGGATTGGGAATCTACGCCGATGGCATGGTGGAAACCGATGGACATGTAGGCCAGCTTTTGAAGAAGCTCGAGGACCTGAAGATCACTAACAACACCATTGTCATTTACACCACCGATAATGGGGCCGAGGTCTGTACCTGGCCTGACGGCGGCATGACTCCATTCAAGGGCGAGAAAGCCACGAACTGGGAGGGCGGTTTCCGGGTCCCCTGCGTGATCCGCTGGCCCGGGGTCATCAAACCGGGCACGGTCATCAACGAGGTCACCTCGTCAGAGGACTGGCTGCCCACGCTCTTGGCCGCAGCAGGAGTGCAGGACGTGAAGGAGAGGCTTTTGAAAGGCTATCGGGCTGGCACGAAGAACTTCAAGGTGCATCTGGACGGTTACAATCTTTTACCGGCGCTGAAGGGCGAGGCCAAGCAGTGGCCCCGGAAGGAGTTCTTCTACTTCAGCGATGACGGGGACCTCCTGGCCATGCGGTACAACCGCTACAAATTTATCTTTGCCGAACAGCGGGCCAAAGGTATGGATGTTTGGGCTGAACCTTTTGTCATGCGTCGCGCCCCCATCCTCTTCGACCTTCGCGCCGACCCATTCGAACGTGCGAAGGAAGAGTCGAACCTGTATGGGGAATGGATGTTCCGGCGTCTTTTCGTCATCGTTCCGGCCCAGGCGGGTGTGGCGCAATTTCTTGAGACTTTCAAAGAGTTCCCTCCCCGCCAGAAACCGGCCAGTTTCAGCATCGATCAGGTTTTGGAGATGATGATGAAAGGAGCGGGGACCAGCAAGTAACAGCCTCGAAAGAAGGGGGCTATTCCCCAGGAGTGGCCCCCTCTTATTTAGCATCCTCAGGAAAGGGGTACATTCGATGGTGAATGAAGGGAACCCAGCACGTGAGGCGATCAAAATTCTCGGCGAGGAGGTACAACGCTCGATCATTGGCCAGGGTGCGGTGGTCGAACGGCTGATCATCGCCCTTCTGGCCAACGGCAATGTCCTGGTCGAAGGACTGCCCGGCCTCGCCAAGACCCGTTCCATCAAAAGCCTGGCCAAGGTTCTCGAAGCGGGTCTGTCCCGCATCCAGTTTACCCCCGACCTATTGCCTTCCGACATCACGGGGACCGAAGTCTATTACAGCGTGGACGGAAAAGGCGAGTTCCGCTTTCAAAAGGGGCCGATCTTCAACAACCTGATCCTGGCGGATGAAATCAACCGGGCGCCGGCCAAAGTGCAGGCTGCCCTGCTGGAAGCCATGGAGGAACGGCAGGTCACGGTGGCCGGGAAAACCTACAAACTCCCGGACCTCTTCATGGTCATGGCCACGCAGAACCCGATCGAGCAGGAGGGCACCTATCCGCTTCCCGAGGCCCAGATGGACCGCTTCCTGATGCATGTCTATATCAGTTATCCGGACGAAGCCTCTGAAACGGAGGTCATCCGCCTGGTTCGGGGCGAAGAAGGCCAGAAGGCGGCTCCCAAGAAAGATCAGGAAAAAGTCACCATCGCTCAACAGCATATCTTCAACGCCCGGTCTCAGATTTACGAGATCCATGTTTCGGAGGCCATCGAAAAATACATCATCGACCTGATCACAGCCACGCGCCAGCCCGGACGGTACGGCGAAGACTTGAAGAAGTGGATTCACATCGGGGCAAGCCCCCGCGGGGGCATCGGCCTCGACAAATGTTCCCGCGTCCATGCCTGGTTACAGGGTAGGGATTATGTCACTCCCGATGATGTGCGGGCAGTTGTCAACGATGCACTGCGCCACCGTATTCTGTTGAGCTACGAAGCCAATGCCGAGGGAATCACCAGCGACCAGGTGATAAAGGAGATCGTGAAACGGGTGGCCGTTGCGTGAAGAATGGAAGAAAGGAAGATTGGAAGGAGGGAAGAATGGAAGGCTCCCAAAACGGAGGAGTGGAAGGAAGGGGAATATCCATGATGACTAAAAAGGCAACAAAGCACCGGCTTCTTGGCGTCGTTTTCGTTCTTCTCATTGGTTTGGGAATGTCGGGAACGGGTGCGCTCGCCGATCCATTGCCCTCTTGGAACGACGGTCCGGCAAAACAGGCGGTTATGGAATTTGTGCGAATGGTTACGGACAAATCCAGCTCGCAGTATGTACCGCCGCAGCAAAGGATTGCCACCTTCGACAACGACGGAACGCTGTGGTGCGAACAGCCGATGTATTTTCAGGGGCTCTTTGCTTTTGACCGTGTGAAGGCCCTGGCCCCAAAGCACCCGGAGTGGAAAGAGAGACAGCCTTTCAAGGCACTGCTGGAAAATGACTTGAAAGCCCTGTCGGCTTCCGGTGAAAAGGGAGCGATGGAGATTCTCATGACCACGCACGCGGGCATGACCACAGGAGAGTTTGAAAAGATTGTCAAGGATTGGCTCGCTACGGCTAAGCACCCCCGTTTTAAAAGGCCCTTTACCGACCTGGTATACCAGCCGATGCTGGAACTCCTTGCTTACCTTCGAGAGAATGGCTTCAAGACTTACATCGTTTCAGGCGGGGGTGTCGAATTCATGCGACCGTGGACGGAGAAGATTTACGGCATCCCCCCGGAGCAGGTGGTAGGAAGCAGCATCAAGCTGAAGTTCGAGATGCGAGACGGCAAACCAGTCCTGATGCGGCTGCCCGAAATTGACTTCATCGATGACGGTCCCGGCAAGCCGGTGGGAATTCAAAAGTTCATCGGCCGACGCCCCCTTGCGGCCTTCGGCAATTCCGACGGCGACCACCAGATGCTCCAATGGGCGGCCGCAGGGGAAGGCCGGCGGCTCATGCTCCTGGTTCGCCATACCGATGCGGACCGTGAATGGGCCTATGATCGCCAATCCCCGATCGGCCGGCTCGATAAAGCCCTCGATGAGGCCCAGAGGCGCGGCTGGACGGTGGTGGACATGAAAAAGGACTGGAAGAAGATATTTCCGTTTGAGTAAAGGAGATTATGAGGAAGGATGGATGAATGGAAGGATGGAAAAATGGATGAATGGAAGGGTAAGGACATGGAGTTATCTGAACGCAGAAACATCAACCGGGGATATCGCAAGTTGAAAGTTTGGCCGGATGCCTAAAGAAATGAATCTTTCCATTCTTCCTCCCATCCATTCTTCCAGTCTTCCAGCCCACCCGGGCGTCTACGCCGACCTCGATGAGCTGATCCGGCTGCAGTTCAAGGTCCATGGGGTCAGCTTCTTGCCGCGACAGCCGGTGCAGAGTCTGCTCGCCGGCCGCCGGGCATCGCGGCTCCGAGGCCGGGGACTTGACTTCGAGGAAATCCGGCGCTACATCCCCGGGGACGACATCCGCACCATGGACTGGCGGGTCACGGCTCGGACCCAGAAGCCTCACACCCGGGTTTACACCGAGGAGAGGGACCGGCCGGTTCTTCAGGTGATCGATCAGAGGCTCGGTATGTTCTTCGGCAGCCAGGCGGTCATGAAGTCAGTGACTGCGGCCGAGGTGGCAGCTATGGCGGCCTGGAGGACCTTTAGCGTCGGTGACCGGCTTGGCGCCCTGGTTTTCAACGATCGGGAGGTCCGGGAAATCCCTCCCCACCGCAGCCGCCAAAGGGTCATGCAGATCCTCGAAACCGTGGTCGAGATGAATCATGCCCTGCGGGTGGATGGGAACGTCGAGCCGAATCCGGCCATGCTCAATCGGGTACTGGAAAGGGTGCTCCACCTTGCCAAACATGATTATCTCGTGGCGATCATCAGTGATTTCAACGGGGCCGACGAG
>Ga0316622_100002077_pt1 | contig 13636 bp, 5 predicted proteins | sample OWC_Aug_OW2_C1_D_FD_207646 | JGI IMG/M metagenome (GOLD analysis project Ga0316622, IMG submission 207646) | Wetland soil microbial communities from Old Woman Creek delta, Ohio, United States - OWC_Aug_OW2_C1_D5_C | ecosystem: Environmental > Terrestrial > Soil > Wetlands | place: USA: Ohio... | reverse complement strand
CCGTCCGGGTAGCCGTGCGCGGTGCGGCGCAGATCACGCTCGTCGTGACCGAAGGCGGCAACGGCCGCGACTGCGATCACGCCAACTGGGCGGATGCGGCGTTCGTCTTCGGCTCGATCGAGTGAAGAGAAGATGCGCATCGAACGAACCGGTCATCGGTCATTGGGGGGATGTTGGCGTCGTTTCGGGAATTAGCACCGCCGGCGGCACGATTTCCGCGTCACCGCCTGGAGCGCGCCAATAAAATTCAAGGCCGCTGGAACCGCCCGTCTGAAAGTAATCAATCTCGATCGCGTGATCACCCGGGGTCAGGTCAACGCCCGCTTCAAATGCATTCGCCTCATACGGGACGAGGCCTTCCCCGATGACCTTGCCGTCGACGAGCAGCCGCGCACCATCGTCTGCCGCGATGCGCAACCAGTAGTTGCCGGGGGACGTGATCCGCAGCGCACCCACGAATCGTACACTGAAGGGGGCGGGAAACGGCTCATTGCTCCGCCAGCGCAGCACGAAGAAGGGCGATATCTGCTTGAACAACGGGGTGCCTTCCCACGTCTGGTTAGCGTAATAGTAGCCTGTCAGCCCTTGATCTGGGGGACGGGTGCGGAAGAATGCGCTTGCCGGGATCGTTGCCTCAGGCTCGCCGGGTGGAATCCACTTGAGCCGTGCGATCTGTCGGGCCTGACATTCGGTCTGTCGGACGTGCAGCGTGTGTAGCCCACCTCCGAGCATGCGCGTGCCGTCCGTCCAGGGCAGGCCATCTACGCTGACCATGAGTCCCCCATCGCTGCGGAAGGTGTACGTGCCGCTGCGAGGGAGGCGCAGGCTGCCGCTCCAGTCTGCCGCCACGATATCTCGCGCCTGCCAGTCTTCATCGATGGCTAGGGCCGCAGTCTCGGTCGTCCGCCCGTCGGCGTGAGTGAATCGCGCGGTCAAGCCTTGGGCCGCCGCCAGGTCCTGTTTCGAAACCCGCGCGCGGACGTGCCAGACCGGCGGGCTGGTATCGCCCTGTACCAGTTCGACATCGGCATGCGGGTAGAAGGCCAAAATGTAGTCGCGTAGCGGCCAGAACTGGCTTGGCATGATGAACAACGCGTCGGTACCGGGGTCGACAACGGGCAGATCGAGTTCCGGGCGCAGTGTTTCGTATGGCGGGTGGATCATGGTGTTGCGGCCCAGCTTGTCGCGTAGCGCGCCGTACACCAAGAACCGCGTAATTGCGTACGCGTCGAAGGGAAATGCCAGATACACGCGGTGTCCCGCGTTCAGGGCGAAAATGACATCCTGCGCGGCGCGTGTCGGGCCCAAATGGAATCCGGACTTGACGGACACCGAGTCCGCCTGGCGGCCGAAGTAGATCGTGCTCTCCCACACGGCGGACATCAGCAGTCCGCAGATGACGATTGCACTCCCGACGAGGGTGGGAACCAGTCGGCCCCATGCCCGGCGGGGTCGGTCGCCCAACGCGAGCAGCTGACGCGCCCCGCGCCCGGCGCGGCCCAGGACATCACCGGCGAGCAATGCGACCGCCGGAACCGCCGTCAGGCTGCGAAAGGCATGCGGTGCCTCGCGGCTCGTGCTGAAGATGCCGCCCGCCATCCCGCCCAACACCCACAGCCAAAGCAGGCCGCGGCGGCGATCTTTGAGGTGCAGCAGGCCGTACGCCAGGCCAATCACGAACAGCAGGCCGGTGATGGGATCAGCCTGCGGTTCGCCGGGAAGATTGTGGCGCGGATTGAAGTCGCCGGCCTGATGAAACGCCTTCAAATGACCGATCACGCTGTCGCGCAGCGGTACGAGGCTCCCGGTCTGCTTCACTTCGGTGAAGATGTTAAGCTGGTTGACTCGATACAGGAACGTGGCCGAGTCGCTGACGTAAGTAACCCCGAGGGGGGCGAAGGCAATCGCCCAGGCCAGGAAGAACAGCCCGATGCCGCGCCAGTGGCGCCGCAAGCCGGCGACGGGGCCCTGAGGATCAAACGCCACCCAGTACAGCGATACGATCATCAACGTCCCGAGCGCTAGGCGGGCACTCAGATAGGTGTACATCATGAGTCCGGTGAGCAGACCGCCCAGTGCGAAGTCCACCGCCCGCCGTTCACGTAGGCCGCGGATCAGAAAGAAGGTCGCCGCCACCTGGAAAAGCGGTGGACATACCTCGATCCATCCCCACCGACTCATCGTTAGGTGCCAGCGGCTCACGGCGAGAAAGAACATCGCGCACAGGCCGCCGGTCGGCCCGAACAGGAGCCGGCCGAGCGGATACAGAGCGAGTACGGTTAGCACGGCCGGAATGAGCGATGCGGTCTTCAGCATGGCCCAGTTTGCGCCCAAGAGCTTCACGAGGCCGGCCATGTAATACACGTAGCCATTGGGAATCTGTGACCACCCGGCGGCGAATGGCGAGATGGCGGGATTCTCGATGACACTGAGGGCATCCATGCCGCCTTCGGTTTCGTCCCCGAAAATCCCCGGCGGAATCGAGTCGATGCGGTAGACGCGCAGGAACACAGCCAGAATGGCGATGCTCGTGAACGCCAACACCTCCGCCCACCGCGGCCAGGCAGAGGGGGTGGACACTGCACCCGCCCCTGCTGTCCGCTCGGCGGGGCGGTTTTCGTCACCGGCGGGATCGCCGAGGCAACCCAGAAGCGCCCCCGCGGCCACCATCAGCCCGAGTGCGGACACCCAGAGCGCCAGCGGCCCGTGCCAGGCGTGGGGCGCTCGCCACAGCATTGTGGCTGTACCGGCGGCGGCGGCCGACGAGAGGAACACCAGCGCCTGGCCGCCATAGCGGCGCAGTCGGCCGGGGCAGGACACCGGGCGTGCCGGCGCCTGCGCCTCCGGGAGCCAGGCGTCCATGCGACGCAGCGCGCCACCGCCTGCCAGGGCTGCGCCTACGAGCAGCACCCAGTAGACGGGACCAGTGGCCGTTGCTGGGCTCGCGTTGCGTAACTCCCACTCCGCAAATCCGCCGACGGCCAGTACCCCGAGCAGCAGCGTGTAGTCCGTGGTCCGGCGCCATTGTGCACTGTTCTCTCGCATTGTTTTCGTGCGCCCCCGACTTTCCCGTGTGTTGCGGGCTGGTTACGGTGGCGTGGCGGTGTCCTCGGGGGGCGATCCTTGTCCCGGAGCAACACGGCGCCAACGCCGATCCAGTACCGCAGACCGTTTTCTACCGCGCACTGGAACGCCAAACAACCGTCGCTCCAGTCCGACCAGCTGCTGGTGGCCGCGCATGGCCGGTAAATCGGGATGATGATAATAACGCCCGATGAAGTCTGATAAGTCGCCTGCCGGGCGGTACCGATACGCATTTGCCCCCGTGTCACTGGCTCTCGCGGTTGTTGCGCAGGGCTATCTGCGACCGGACGTCCTGTGGCCAAGCTTGCTGTTATTCGCAATTGCCATCGGGGTTGCACGTCTGACGTTCCCGAGCGAGGTCGGTGAGGCGCGCGGACCGGTGCCCCCGGCAGCGCGTGTCGAGGCAGTACTGCTGGCCTTGGTGGTCCTCGTCGCGATCGGCGTCCGCGCGTACAAGGCAAGCACGATTCCAGTCGGCTTGTGGTTGGACGAAACCGACCTGGCGCGTGACGCAGTGCTCATCTTGAACGGGGCTCGACCGCAACCGTGGCAGCCCGGGACGTTCGGCATTCCGTTCGCGTACGCGTATCTGATCGCGGGTGCATACATCTTGGTCGGCCCGGGTGTGCTTGCCGTGCGGCTACCAGCGCTGGTCGCCAGCGCCCTGACGTCGATTCCGCTCTATCTCCTGGCGCGCGGCTTGTTCCGGTGGCCGGTGGCGTTGGCGGTCGCGACCTGGTGGGCCACGGAGCGATGGGCCGTCAACCTGGGTCGCTGGGGCCACGTCGGGACGTTCGTCCCCTTCTTCGGCGCGTTGGTGTTGTGGTTGCTGTGGGTGGCGAGCATGCACGGGCGGCGCCGATTTTGGATCGCGTGCGGCGCGTGTCTCGGGCTCAGCCAGTACAGCTATCCATCGGCCCGCGCCCTCGTGCCGGTTGTGCTGTTGTTCGTCGCGTACCGAGCGGTGGCTGGCCGAGGTGCGCGGACCCAGGTTCGGTTCGGACGCGGCGTCGTAGCCATGCTCGCGACCGCGTGTCTGGTGCTGATTCCGCTCGGAGTCACCTTCGTGCAAGACCCCGAACCCTTTCTCGCGCGCTCCCGTGCGGTCAGTATCTTCAATCCTCTATACACGCCCGATCCTGTCGTGGCGCTGCGCGGCAACCTCGTGAAGTACGCTGCCGTCTTCAATCTGCTTGGCGACGCGAATGCCAGGCACAACATACCCGGTGCTCCGATGTTGCACGTGGTCGAGGCGGGCCTGTTCGTCGTTGGCCTGGGATACGGCCTGCTGCGCCCGCTGCGGGCAGTGCACGTCTTGCTCCTCACCTGGTTCTTCGCCTTTTGGGTTGGGGGAGTCTTGACCACCGAAGCTCCAAACACTTTCCGCATCTTCGGTATCTTGCCGGCGATTCTCTTGCTCGCGGGGCTGACGATCGAAGGCACCTGGCAGGCGCTTGAGCGCCTGCCCTCCCGATGGGTGAGCCGACTGATGCTGCCGGCGACCGCCGTCCTGGTTCTGGGAGCCGCAGGGATCAACCTCCGCGCGTATTTTGGCGTGCAAGCCCAACACCCGGCGGCGTGGGGCGCATTCAACGTGCGGCCCACGCGTATCGGCGAGTTTCTGCAGAAACTTGGTCCTAGCTGGACCACGTACATGGACCGCGAATTCCAGGGAATGTCGCCCATTGAGGTCCTCAATCCGACCCTCGTTACCCATCAATTCCAGCGGGGGAGGCACGTGCCTCCACCGCCCGAGGCAGGCGACAAAGTGCTGTACGTGCTGGGGCCGCACGAGGATCGGCTCCTGTCGTTGTTGCAGCGGTATTACCCGGAGGGTGAGGCGCTGCGTTTCGATGCACCGCACGGGGAGCTGCTTTTCGGTGTGTTCAAGCTTCAGATGCATCCCACGGACCGGTGCCAGTTGCGTTTGCGCACGTGGCAATCGAAGGATGAGTTCCTCAGCGGTGTCCCCCCGGACCACACGGCGGGTGGCGTACCAGGGCAGGTTGCGAGTGCGGGCTGGGTGGTCTTCACGGGCGGTATCGTCCTGCCGGCGCCGGGCGCGTACGGCTGGCGCCTGGAAGGCGATGGCGACGCCACGGCGTCGAGTGGCGACATCATCCTCGCTCGATCCGGGAGTGAGGCCGCTGTGCCGATGCCCGCCGGACTGCTCCCCATTCGCATTGAGGCCGCGCCGCGCGGCAGGGAGCCGACCCTCTGGTGGCGTCCGCCCGGCGCCGGCTGGTCGCCGGTGCCCTCGTGCGCGCTGCACCCTCTCGACGTACCGACGGGTGGGCTACTCGCCGTGTATTTCAGTGGCGACCGGTTCACGGGTGCGCCGGCGGACGTGCGCTATGACCCGCTTCTGCTCGAGGCGTACGCCGGAACCGAGGCGTCACATGCGATTCGCTGGTTGGGCCAACTGTCCATCTCCGATCCGGGGATGCATGCCTTCTGGCTCAACTCGGACGATGGCTCGCGGCTGTTCATCGACGGCGTCGTGGTGGTCGACAATTGGAAAGTTGGCGGTGGAGTCGCCCGGGGAGACGCGACGCTTGCTGCTGGGCCGCATCGCCTTCAGATCGACTACTTTGACGTCGGCGGCGGATACGGCTTCGAGGCCAACTGGCAACCCCCCTCCAAGGTCTCGCACCGCTTGGGGGACGCACGCCTCGGCTGGCTGCCGGACGATGTGCAGCGAGTTCTTGCTAGCCCGGCGGTGTTGCCGCCGCCGGCGCTTCCTGTGCTTCATCCCGACGGCAGTGCGGCTGGCGACCTCGCCGTGTCGACATTCCTCCCCGGCGACGCCCAGCGTCCCACTGCGTGGCGCGGCGCCAACTACGAGGGGCACCTGCTGAAGCTGGGATCGCGAGTGTGCGCGGACGGGATAGGATTTTATGGGCCCGGCGAACTGGTCCTTTCGCTCGCCGGCCGCTTTTCGGAGATCCGAGGCATCGTGGGGATCGACAATGATACATACGGAGATACGGTGAGCCGCGTGGAAATCGTCGCTGACGGACGAACGATCTGGGCCTCTCCCACACTGCGGCGCTTCGAAGTGATTCCGCAGTTTCGTGTGGACGTGGGCGGGGTGCAGGAACTGCGGTTGCGAACCGTTGAGCATGACGTCGGCAGTGGTGCGGGGGACTCCATCGACTGGTGCGACACCGTCCTCACCGCGCAGCGATGACGCTCCGGCACCGACGACGCCGGTGCGCCTTGGGTGCGTATTGTGGACTCGACCAGAGTGGCCGCTACCGCGCGGCCGTCGGGCGAACGCTCGGCGTTACTGTGTCGCCGTTCAGATGCGCGGCTGACGCGGGAGCGGCCGCCGTCGGTACGGGCCGGGCCTCGGCATGCCCCGGCGTCGTCGTGACGCACGCGGTCGGGGATACCGATGGACTGCGCAGTGCCCCTGCCGTCGGCGTCGATGCTGTTCGCCGAACGGTGGCGGATGGGGGGGCCGCGTCGCCGTTGTCACCCACGGACACACCGGAATCGTCGGAGGCGTGCGCGGGGGCCGGCGGCAACGATTCCCCGGCCGTGGCGGCCGGTCCCTGCAGCTCCGGGCCCACTTGGACCGTCGCGCCGAAGGTCACCCCGCCGCGGAAACCCTGCATGCCATGGGCTTTGGGTGCCGGCTCGGGGACGGGTGGGTCGACCGGCTGGACATTGAGTGTCAGCACGCCAATCAGATCGGCACCGTCACCCGAGAGCGGTGCGTGCTGTGCCACCTTGTCCACGTCGCCGAACGCGTCTCCCGGCAGGAAGTGGACTGCCCCGACGGTGATCAGCTCGCTGCCCGTCGTGAATGTGGGATCGAACGCGCCGCTCTGCACTTCCGCGTCGAACGTGAGGTGAACGTCCGACCGCACCGGTTGCGGTGGCGGTGCAAGAGCGCTACCGCGCAGCGGGAAGAGGACGGACAGCCCCGGACGCTCCACTTCGCCGTCGAAGAAACAGCTCAGCACGTACTGCGCATCGAGATCCGTGCCCGGGCCCCATTGCGCGAAAAAGGTATACTCATTTTCACCCTCGACCAGGTCGATCCGGATGCTCATGTCGGGTTGGTTGAGCAGGTCCCGTGAGACGCTGACTGGGGGCAGCCCAGTGGCGACGCCCAAGCCGAATTGCGGGTGTGCCGCGGTGCGCCAGATTTGACCCGCAGTGACCCGTCCCGTGTCCCAATCGAGTCCTGACGGGTTCCCGACGTCGTCAGCGGCGTAAATGACGAGGCCGGTGAGTGTGACGCCAAGTACGGGTCGCCCGCATAGCGCGCACCCAATGAGGAGCACCATGCGGACGTATGTCCGGACGTCTCTGCCTGCCATTTTAGATTTCTGGCAGCGCGGTACAGCGGTTTCCAGGTTCGGCCTGGCTCCCGCTCCGCGCGTCGGCGCATCCCATCTCCACGCTACCACCAACATACCAGAGTTCGGTGACCCGCGCCGCGGGAAGCGCTCTTCTGCCATATCATCCAAGGCTTCGTCACTTGCCCGCGTGCGCGCTGACCTGCACGGCAAATGGGCCGTTGTGAGGATCTCCCGTGAACGAACCCAGGCGGAGACGATATATCCCCGGACCCGGAGCTACGCGCGTCAGCAGCGGCGGGGGACGCTCGGACTTAAGTGCCACCAGGCCGCGCCCATCACTGAACGGCTCGTACGACTGTAGCCACCAGTGGTTATCGTTGATGTGCACACTGACAGGCTGGTCTCCCGTCGTGTAACGCGAGCTTTCCGCTTCGACCCGGGTGGTAGTGCCGTTCGCGTCCGCAAGGTCCAAGTAGTCGTAGACGGCGTCGAACCCGGGAACGGCAAACACCTCGACTTCGATCACCCCCTCAGCGGTTTGAACGGTGCCAAGGTCGATTTCATATGGCTTGCCGCTCGTCGACCCTCGATAGATTGGTCCTTCAGGTGTCCGCCGCGGGCGGGGTGGTGCCGGGGGGGCGGGTGCGGGTTCGCTGGCCTCGGGAAGCCTGCCTGGTTTTCCCTCCGCGTCCTCTAATCCGTGTGCTGCACGCCACGCGCCGACGTTCAGAAAGCCGCGCCCGCTGCGGATGAAGGAGACCTGGTCAGTCCACCACTGCTCGAACATGGCCCGTGGCACGGCGGGGTGCAAAGGCCGCTCGAGGGCATCGCTCGCTGCCCAGTCGAAATAGGCCTGCACGTTGGTGCCGGCCGACACCACCGCCGCAAGCGCCAGCAGGACGCGCATGATCGGCTTGCCCCGCCTGACCGCCCGCTCCAGCGTCCATACGCCCACGGCGATGAACAGGTAAACGATAGGCAGCATGCCGATTCCGCGCGCGAGATCCGGCGCGCCCATGGTCATCATCTGGGTCGCGACGAATGGCACCAGGAACGCCAGCCACCAGAGCCCCGTCTGCCGCCACGTCCACAACGCCACCACCACCCCCACGAACAGCAGCGCGTTCTCAACGCGGTCGAGGAGTGGCGCTCCTACCGGATAATACCGCGGCTGGTTGTTGATCGCCCCGCGCGTATACGTCTGGATGCCGTGGAACGCACCAGTCCCCATGGCGAGCAAGACCTCGCGAGCCCCGGCATCCGGCGGCAAGCTGTTGGTGATCAGGACGGTGTGGGTCCGCGCGTTGAAGAGCGTCCAGTTGCGCACCAGGGTGGGAACCAGTGGTGCGACCGCCGCCGCAAACGTCAGGCCCATCGCCAACACCCCGACGGCGACGGTGCGACGGCGCGCCCGGCTGAGGAGCCCGGTCGCGGCGTACGCGCCGATGATGATGATGATCGCGCGCCCGGCGAAGTAGGTGTAGGCGCCAATGGCAGCGGACAGACCTGCAACGACCCACCAGCCCCACCGTTGGCGCTCTTCGCCTCGCAGCGCCGCCTCCATGGCCAGTAGCGTCCACAGGCAGATCTGCGCGTTTTCCCAACCGGAACGCGAGAAATTCAGGTACCCAACGTTGCAGGCGAACAACAGGGCGGCAAGAACAGCAGCGAACGCGCCAGCTACGCGGCGGGCCAGCAGGTAGAACGGAACCAGCGCGAGGACCGTCAGGAGCGCCGTCGGGAAACGAATCGCCGCGATGCTTGGACCGAGCGCCCGCAGGCTGGCCGCAAGGATGTGGACCGCAAGCGCAGGCTGCGGTTTCCAATCGAGTCCGAAAAGGCCCGGTCCGTGTCCTTCAAGGATGCCGATCGCATTGGTCGTGTTGTCGCACTCATCGTGAAAGAATACCGTCGGAATGCTTCCCAGCTCCCACAGTCGCGCGGCGAGGGCGATCAGTATGACGAGCGCAAGCCCGATGATGCCCCAGCGGGCAGAGCCTGCGGGCCCGGGCGGCGGTGCGGTGTCCAACTCACCGGCGGTTGGAGTCATCGTCGGGAATCTCAAGGGGGTGGGGGCTTGGTCGGACTCTGGCGGAGCGGACCAATCGGTGCCGGCGTGACGAGGGTGGCCGGGATCGGTTCGAGCGGCCGCCCCAACGGGCTCCAGAAGAGGCGTAGACCTTTCCCACCTCCGCTCTGGAAGTAGGTCATCGTCACGTCGTGGGTGCCGGCCTCCAGTTGCTGCCGGGCGCCGATGAGATTGACGCCGACGCCGAGACCTTGTGCAACCGTCTTGCCGTCTATAGCCAGGGCACACCCGTCATCGCAGTGTGCCTCAAAGGCATAGTCGCCGCGGCGTTCTATCGTGAGGCGCCCGTCCCAGCGGGCGCTGAACTGACCGGGGAGCGGCTCGTCTTCGGGCCATGCGAACATGAGTACGGGATCGATGCGCTCGAATACCGGGTCCCCCTGCCAGTCCGGCCCCGCGTAATAGCGACCGCGAAATCCCTGGCGCGGCGCTGCGATCGCAAACAGTTGGTCTGATGCGAGCGGCTGTGCGTTACCTTGGGCGGTGTCGACAAAGACTTGCGGCGCTCCGCCGTCGGCGGTCCGTGTCAGACGGAGATCATGCAAGCCTTGACCGAGATAGACAAATCCCTGCACCGCCTGCCGATCCAACTCGAGTTTCACCGGCCCCTCCGGTCGGAAGGCATACCAGCCCGACCTGACTGCGCGAAACGTGCCGGCGGTATACTGGCCCGGACGCATCGCGGACAACTGCTCCGCGACGGTCCGTGGCGGTCCCCCTGGCGCGATGGGCACCGGCTGGCCGTTGGGGTCATACACAGTAAGCCCGTGGATGGCGGTCACGTCTGTTCGCGGGATGCGTACTTCCAAATACAGCGGCACGCCATCGCCAACGAGGCGGGCGTCGAGGTGCGGATAGTAGCGCTTGATCAGGTCGAGCGACGACGCGACGTCCGGCTCGAGGATCATGAGCAGGTCGCGCGTGGGCTCCACGGTCAGTGGGAGGTCCAGTTGCGGTTCGATGATGTGGAATGCGGGGTCGTTTAGTCCGCCATGACCGTCGTGCCGCGGATGGTAGAGAAAATAGCGCACCTGAGAGAAGTAGTAGAACCGTGGCGAGACGTAGGTGTGTGCGAGGGTTCCCGTTGCGGCCTGTTCGGCAACCAGGCGCCGGGCGATGCCATTTTCTAGGCGGTTAAATACGATATCGACATCGGGCGCCGCCGCGTGCTCAATGAAATACCGCTGGTACACCGTCCTCGTCTCATACGCGAAGGCTCCGAGCAGCGAGACAACCCCGGCTACGTGCAGGATCCGACTCCACGCCAGCGTCCGGATCCACGCGTCGGTGGCGACGCCACCGAGGAGACATAGCGCAGGGACGACGCCAATCGTGCGATAGGCCTGCGGCCCTTCGGAGAGGGTTGAGAGGATGCCCCCTTGGAGCGTGATTGCGACCCACGCGAGGAGTAAAAGAAAACGCTGGTCTCGAAGGCGCCGCAGTGCGAGGCCGAGGCCGAGGAGGGCGAGGACGCCGGTCACTGGCGTAAGCATGGGGCGGCCCGGGACATTGTGCCGCAGGTTTGCATCGCCCCGCGCGTGCAGCATGAGCAGGTGGCGCCGCGCATTTTCCAGCAGCGGCGACCAGTCCCCTGCGATCTCGACGTCGCGCAGGATACTGATCTTTTGCGACCGGTTCAGCAGCGCGAACGTATTCTGGGTGTAGGTGGTCAGCAGCGGCCCGAAACACAGCAGGTAGCTCAGGCCGAAGAGCACGAGCCCCGTCACGTGCCGGCGCAGGAAGCCGCGCTCGAACAAGACTCGGTAGAGTAGGTATACGACCAACACGCCAACCACGAGGCGCGATGCCAGATACGTGTACATGCCGAGTCCGAGCGTGAGCCCCGCCAACACGAAGTGCAGCGCCTTTCTCGTGCGGAACCCGAGCAACAGGAGTGCGGTTGCCGCCAGTTGGAACATCGGCGGCATCAATTCGTTGAATCCCCAGCGGCTCATGGTGATATGCCAGCTGCTCACGGCCATAAGGAACATCGCGAGCAACGCGGTGCGCGGGCCAAACAACAGGTGACCGACCGGATAAACGGCCACGATGGTGAGCACGGCTGGCAATAATGAGGCGAGCTTGAGGCTCCAGAAGTTCACTCCGAAGAGCTTGAACAGCCCCGCCATGTAGTAAGCGTAGAGGGTCGGCGTCTCGTACCAACCGACCCCAAACGGCGATGCGAGCCGGCCGTCGAGCAAGTTCAGCGCGTCCATCGCGATGTTGGTCTCGTCGACCCAGATCCCCGGCGGCATTTCCTGGAGTCGGTAGAGTCGAAACGCGATACCAACGGCGAGGCAGAGCAGAAACCCTGCGGCATGCAACAGCCGGCGCTGCGTTGGGGTACGCGGCTCTGCCGATGCGGCGTCGCCGAGTCTGCCGGTCAAGCCGGCGCCGACCAGCGCACCGCCGATGCACAGCAGCCAGATCGGCAGCAAACGTGGCCACTGGCTGATGAGCGTCGGCACCGCGACGGCCGCCGCGACATAGCTGACGGCGAAGGTTGCCATGCCGAGGCGCCGGCGCCATGCCGAGACTGCGTGGGCCGCTCCCGCGGCCGCGGGAGCGGCGCCGCCCGCGGCGACGGCGGGAGATAGCGACCATCCGGCGAGCACAAGTGTCGCTGCGAGTACGCCGATCAGTACCGGGCCGGTGCCGCCCCCCGGCAGAACCTTCACGAGGTACACGGCGCCGGCCGTGGCGAGTACCGCGAGGCCGGCGGCCACGTACGCGGGCCGCGACGCGTCGGGTGGGCCCGTCATCCCATCCCTCCCTGCCGGCACCGCGCCGTCACGAGGCCGACAGGCACCGGCTTGCTGACGGGACCGTCAGAGCAACCCATCTGTCAGGCTCTCGAGGTTGCCGCCCGGCGCGTCGGGACGAGCGGACCGTCGGTACGCTGACGACCGCGCGCCGCGGGGCGTACCGCCGCCGTCGCCGGAGTGTGAAGACACAGGTCGAGCCAGCGCATAGGCCGTCCGGCTACCGAAATCAGACCGTGATTGCAATGCGCTGGCACCGGGTCGACAGGCCGCGCCGGTTCCGCAATAGTCTCGCGCCGAGATGTCGGGGTTCGTCGATCTCGCGGGCAACCGCGTACCGCACCACGTTGTGACTGCAGCGGTGCTGGCCACCGTTGCCATGCTGACACTGCTGTGCGGCTTGGTGCGGCGGCGCCGGGCCTTTCTGCGCCACGTGCCGGGGACCCTCTATGTGGCCGCTGCCGCGGCCGCCATCGCCCTCCTCGGCGCCCGGGACCTCACCGAACCGCGTCGGTATGCAGTCGTCGCGGCGGCGCTGCTGCTGGCTGCCGATTGGCTGGTGCGTTGGCGCGAGGCGGATGCGGTCGCCGCGCCGCCCGAGGCGTCCACGCGCGTTGGGCACGCGTACCTGGTCGCCGCGTGGCTGGCGGCGGCGCTGCTGCTCCTGCCGCGGCTAAGTACGTTCGCCGGCTCGCTGCTCACCTGGGAAGCCCCGGTCGTCAGTGGCTTCCCAGAGGTCGGCGGATTCGCCCGGGCCTTCGAGGCCGGCGACAGCGTCTGGCGCTACGCCGTCGACCGCCTCGTCTGGGACAACGGCGTGCTCAGTGCCGGACACACCAGCCTGTTCTACGGCGCGCCGACGTATGCGCTGTTCCACGTGGCGGGCTTTTCAGTGTGGACGCTGCGCATCCTTGCGGTGGTGGCGACCTGGCTCTCTGTCGGCGTGGTGTACGCGATGGGCCGCCGCTACTTCGGGCCGGTCGTCGGAGCCGCCGCGGCCGCGCTGTTCGCGCTCAACGGCTGCGTCCTGTTCTACGGCCGCTACGGTAGTTCGCCGGCGGGAACACTCCTGGCGGTCCTGCTCGCCGTGTGGAGCGTGTGGGCCTTCCTCGGTCGCGACCGACCGCGCTGGTGGAGCGGGCCGGTGTGCGCGGCGGCGCTGTTTGCCGCCACGCTGCAGTACTCGCCGGCGCGCGTCGTGGTGCTGATCCTGTTGGCCGTGATAGCCGCGGCCGTCACACTCGAATGGCGCCGGTTGACCTGGCAACGGGCGGTCGGCCTGCTGGTGGTAGTGCTGGCCGCTGCGGCGGTGTGGCAATTTGAAGACAGCCGCCAGGCCACGGCGTCCTTCTTGCACGCGCGCGGCGAGCAGTACTTCTTCTTCGTCC
>Ga0316622_100002076_pt1 | contig 13642 bp, 8 predicted proteins | sample OWC_Aug_OW2_C1_D_FD_207646 | JGI IMG/M metagenome (GOLD analysis project Ga0316622, IMG submission 207646) | Wetland soil microbial communities from Old Woman Creek delta, Ohio, United States - OWC_Aug_OW2_C1_D5_C | ecosystem: Environmental > Terrestrial > Soil > Wetlands | place: USA: Ohio... | reverse complement strand
GCCAACGCCCGGGTGCCGTCGCGGCACCGCACGCAGTACTTCGAGATGATGGGCCAGTGGGCGCTGTACCACGACGGCTGGTTCCTCAGCACCAAGGTCAACCGCGCGCCCTGGCAGGCGTTCGGGCCCGCCAATCCCGATCCGCTGAACAACCAGGAACTGGAGCTGTACAACCTCAACGCCGACTTCAGCCAGACCCAGAACCTGGCGGCGAAGCACCCCGAGCGGGTCCGCGAAATGAAGCAGATGTTCATCGCCGAGGCGAACAAGTACCAGGTCTTCCCGATGGACGCCTCGGTGGCGGCGCGCATCGTGGCGCCGCGGCCGAACATCACCGCCGGGCGCACCGAGTTCGTCTACACGCGGCCGATGACCGGCCTGCCGCAAGGCGACTCGCCGAACGTCCTGAACGCCTCGTACAGCTTCACCGCCGACATCGAGGTGCCGCAGGGGGGCGCCGAGGGGATGATCGTCACCTCGGGCGGCCGCTTCGCCGGCTACGGCTTCTACCTGCTCAAGGGCAGGCCGGTGTTCCTGTGGAACCTGGTCGACCTCGAGCGCCTGAAGTGGGAAGGCCCGGAGGCGTTGACCCCGGGCCGCCACACGATCGAGTTCGAGTTCAGGTACGAGGGACTCGGCGCCGGCACGCTGGCCTTCAACGACTTCAGCGGCCTCGGCCGGGCGGGCACGGGTACGCTGAAGGTCGACGGCAGGCCGGTCGCCACCCGACGCATGGAGCGCACGCTGCCGATGATCCTGCAGTGGGACGAGGCCTTCGACGTCGGCTCCGACACGCTGACCGGGGTCAACGACGCCGACTACCGGCCGCCCTTCCCGCTGACCGCCAGGCTGAACCGGCTGACGGTCAAGGTCGACCGGCCGCAGCTGTCGCCGGCCGACGTGCAGCGGCTCGAAGAGGCGATGCGCAAGGCCTCGATGGCGCGGCAGTAAACAGAGCCCGGCGCGCCCGACGGCCGCGCGGCGCACTCACGCCCCTGCCCGCGTCGAATGGTGCGCGCGCCATGACTGCGGCGCCACCCCCGACCAGCGCTTGAAGGCGCGGCCGAACGCGGTCGACCCGGAGTAGCCCAGGCCGTTGGCGATCTCGTCGATCGCGGCGTCGGTGTCGCGCAGCAGCTGGCAGGCCACGTCGCAGCGGGTCTCCTCGAGCAGGCGGCGGAAGCTGGTCCCCTCGCCGCGCAGGCGCCGGTTCAGCGTCCGGCGGTGCATCGAGAAAGCCGCCGCCACGCCCGACTCGGAAGCCCGCCCGGCCACCAGCATCGATCGCAGCGCGCGGCGCACCGCGCCACCGACGTCGGTCGGGCTCTGCCGGGCCAGGTCGTCGACCAGCGCGGACACAGCGCGGTGCACGGCCGGGTCGGCGCCGGGGATCGGCTGCCGGAGCACCTGGGCGGGGAACACCAGCGCCGCAGACTCGGCGTTGAAGCGCGGCGGCGCGCCGAAGAACTTCCTGAACGGCGCCTCGCCGCGCGGCCGGCGGGCGGGCAGGTGCACTTCGCTGGCATGCCAGTCGGGACCGCACAGGCCGCGCATGATCTGCTGGCCGATCGCCATCGCGAGCACGTAGACGTGGTCCGCCCCGGTGACGCCGCGCTCGTAGACGCTGTAGCCGAGGAAGGCGACCGCGCCGCTGACCTGCAGCGTGATCACGGCGCCCCGGTCGTGCAGGTGCAGGCGCTCGATCGCCGCGCGCCAGGCGCTGCCGACATCCGGCGCATGCCGCGCCAGCAGGCCGATGATGCCGAGCACCGAGTAGTCGCAACGCTGCGCCAGCAGCAGCGGCAGGTCGACGCGGCCGGTCCGCTCGACGCAGTGCTGCAGCAGCTCAGCCGCCTTCCGAAACGGAACCGTCGACTCGGGATCACGCAGCGGCGCCGGATCGAAGCCGACTTCGGCGAACACCCGATCGGGGTCGACACCGAGATCGCGCAGCACGCCGGGCAGCTGCGTGAGGGGACTGGCGCGCAACTGCCCTTCGCCGACGCGCGCCACCGCGCCAAGCTTTGGCAACCCTCTCTTTCGATCAACGGTCGGCACGGAACGAGAAGAGGTCGTGGGGTCGCGGCGGCAACGTTGTCGCAAATTGTAGAGCGCGGGTTCCTCTGCGGTGCAAGCATCCCGCTCGCGATGGACGCGCGGCCGGGCGAGCCATCACGACGAACCCCTCGACGAAAGGAAACCCCGTGAACGGATTTCGACTGCTCCAACGTGTTGCGCGGCCGGCGGCGGCGCTGGCGCTGGCCGCCGCGGCGCTCCTTCCCGCGCTGGCGCTGGGCCAGCCGGCAGGAATCGACCCGGCGGCGACCCGGCTGCTGAAGGCGGCCACCGACTTCCTCGCCGGGCAGAAGCAGTTCAGTGTCGAGACCCGCAACACGCTCGAGGTGGTGCTGACCAGCGGGCAGAAGATCCAGTTCGGCAACGCCGCCCGGATGTCGGTGCAGCGGCCCGACAGGATGCGCGCCGAGCGCACCGGCGACCTGGTCGACCAGGTCTTCTACTACGACGGCAGGTCGCTGACCCTGCACAACCCCACCGAGAAGGTCTACGCCACCACCGCCGCGCCCGGCACGCTCGAGGAGATGCTCGACTTCGCGCGCACCTCGCTCGACATCGTCGCGCCGGCCGGCGACCTCGTCTACCGCAACGCCTACGACATCCTGATGACCGACGTGACGCAGGGATTCATCGTCGGCAAGGGCATCGTCGAGGGCGTACGCTGCGACCATCTGGCGTTCCGCGCCCCGCACGTCGACTGGCAGATCTGGATCCAGGAAGGCAAGGAGCCGCTGATCCGCAAACTCGTGATCACGACCAAGGACCTGGCCAATGCGCCGCAGTTCTCCGTCGTCGCCACGCGCTGGAACCTCAGGCCGCAACTGACGGACAAGTCGTTCGCCTTCTCGCCGCCGACCGGTGCCCGGCGGATCGACTTCCTGCCGATGGGCAGGAAGTAGCCACGCGCACCGACACTCGAAGGAACCGGCGATGAAGATCGATCGAACCGTCAAGCCGCTCGCGCTTGCCCTTTCCGTCCCCTTGCTGATGCTGGCGGATGTCTCGCCGCAGGCGCCCTGGGTCGCCCCCGTGCCGCGCGAGGCGGCTGCGATCGTCGGCGCGCCGATGACGCCCGTGTCGGTCGCCGGCGTGGCCCGGCGCACGACCGCTCGCGTGGTGACGTACGAAGCCGCCGCGGTGACCACTGCCGCCGCTGCGGCCGGCGCGCAGCAGGCGGCCGCGGCCCAGCAACAGGCGGCGGCCGCTCAGCAACAGGCAGCGGCTGCCCAGCAGCAGGCGGCCATGGCGCAGCAGAAGGCCGCGGCCGCGCCGCCGGTCGGCAGTGTCATCGCCGCCCTACCCGCCGGATGCGCGACGGCGCCGAAAGGCGGGGTCGAGTACTACAACTGCGGCGGCGTCTTCTACCGCAGCGCGTTCCAGGGCAACAACCTGGTGTACGTGGTGGTGCAGCAGCCGTAATCGAAGTGGTGCACCGGGCCTTCATGAACATGGCGACACGCCGGCGGAGCGCCGGCCGCATGTACGGTCAACGGCATCGACGGCCCGGGGCCCCGACACGAAGTGACGACTCAATCGATTGAGCGAGGTGGATGATGAGGCTGGAGCGCGCATTGCTGAGCGGCGCCGTGGCGCTGTGCATGACGACCGCCGTGGCGATGCCCCTTGCCGCGCAGGCCCAGGGCACGGCCGACGCTTGGCAGTTCAGGGCCTCGATCTACGGCTACTTCCCGACGGTGAGCGGTTCGTCGCGCCACCCCACCGGCGGCAGCGGCCCGAGCATCGACGTCGACGCCAGCGACATCCTCGACGCCCTGAAGTTCACCTTCATGGGGACCTTCTAGGCGACCCGCGGCCCCTGGGGCCCGTTCACCGACCTGATCTACCTGGACCTGGGCAACACGAAGAACGGGTCGCGCGACTTCACTCTCGGCGGCGCCGGCGTGCCGGCCGGGGTGACCGCCAGCCTCGGCATGGACCTGAAGTCGTGGGTGTGGACGGCCGCCGGCCTGTACTCGCTGGCCGAGTCGCCGAACAACTCGACCCACCTGCTGTTCGGCGCGCGCATGGTCGACCTGACGCAGACGCTCGACTGGAGGATCAGCGGCGACCTCGGCCCGGTCGCCCTGCCGGGGCGCAGCGGCCGCAGCGAACTGCAGGGGACCAATTGGGACGCAGTCGTCGGCTTCAAGGGCGTCGCCACGCTGGACACGCAGCGCCGCTGGGTGCTGCCTTACTACGTCGACGTCGGTACCGGCCAGTCGAAGCTCACCTGGCAGGCGCTGGCCGGTATCGGCTACTCCTTCGACTGGGCGACCGTGACCGCGGCCTGGCGCCACCTCGAGTACGACTTCGACTCGGACAAGAACCTCAAGGACATCCGCTTCAGCGGGCCGTTCTTCGGCCTGACGCTCCGCTGGTGAGCCGGGACACGCTTGCCGTCGCCGCATCACGCGACGGCGGTTGCGCCAAACGGCAGGCACCGACCGACAGCGGCTACCCGCGCCCTGAACGTCGGAGGTGCGTTTTGGACTGCGGCTCTTGGCAGGGATGCGACCGAGAGACCGCTGCATTGCCGCCGGTGACGGCGGCCCGGTCGATCGGCCGCAGATGGCCGTCTCAAGGGTGTCGGCATCGCAGGCTGAAGGACTGCTTCCGCTGCCGGGACGCCACGCGCGCTCAGCCGGCCGCGCGACCGTTCAGGACCGACTGCCCTCACACGGGTCCGGCCGGCAGGCAACCGCTCTTGACCTCAAACGATCATTCTGGGGTGGGGTAGATTCGCGTCGCGCCCTGACGATGGAGAGCCTGTGACTGACGAGCTCGTCGCGATGGTCAACGCCATGCCCGGCTGGGTGAAGGAGATGGGCATCCGGATTCTCACCGCCTCCCCCGACGAGGTGACCTGCGAGTGGGAAGTGAGCGACAGGCACCACCAGGCCTACGGCATCGTCCACGGCGGAGTGCACTGCGGGGTGATCGAGACGCTCGCCTCGGTCGGCGCCGCACTCGTCGCGCATCCGCGCGGACAGCGCGTCGTCGGCCTGGAGAACAGCACGTCCTTCATCCGCGCGGTGCGGGCGGGAACGCTGCGCGGCGTTGCCAGGCCCGTGACCCGCGGCCGATCGAGCCAGCTGTGGGAGGCGTGGATACGCGACGAGAAGGAGCAGCTCGTCGCGCAGGGGCGGGTGCGCCTGCTCTGCGTCGACGAGGATCGCGCACTCGGCTGAGGCCGTTGGCTCCGGGACGGCGGCTTCCTGCCGCCTGGCATCGACGGGCTCCGACCGGCGCCGGGAGCACGCAGCGAACCGCCCGCCCCGCTCCGGCCGGGTGCACAATACGGTGACCGTGCGTCGCCACAGACGTGGCATTCCTTGCCGTCGAGGAGGAAACCCATGCGCACCTGGCTTCTGCTCTCGCTCTGTGCCCTGCTCGCCGCCTGCGCCAGTCCGCGCGAGGCGGCCCAACGGCCGGACTTCCTCTTCGACGACCGCCTGTTCGCGGCGCCGTCCGAGCGCGTCGGCGCCGACGAGATATTCAGCGTCAGCGACGCCATGCGCCGCTACCTGCAGCACCCGCAGATCGAGGCGCAACTGCGCAAGAAGGGCCTGCAGCGCGGCCTGCTCGAGGCGCTCTACACCACTGGCGAGCTGCGCCTGGACTACGACGCGCGCACCACCCGCAACGCGGCGCAGGCCTTCGATGGGCGCGCCGGCAACTGCCTGTCGCTGGTGGTGATGACGGCGGCCTTTGCCAAGGAACTCGGCCTGACGGTGCGCTACAAGAGCGCCTATCTGGAGGAGACCGTCACCCGCAGAAGCAACCTGCTGCTGCGCAGCGGCCACGTCAACGTCACCCTCGGCCGGCGCTTCGTCGACCCGCGCTTCCCCGGGCCTGGTGAGGAGTCGATGACCGTCGACTTCCTGCCGCCGGAGGAAATCAAGGGCCTGCGCACGCGCGAGATCGACGAGCAGACGGTCGTCGCGATGTACATGAACAACCGCGCCGTCGAGGCGCTGGTGGACCGCCGCCTCGACGACGCCTACGCGTGGGCGCGCGAGGCGGTGCGGCACGATCCGCAGTTCCTCGGCGCGCTGAACACGCTCGGCGTGGTCTACCTGCGCCGCAACGCGCTGGCGCAGGCCGCCGCGGTGTTCGGCCACGTGCTCGAGCGCGATGCGGACAACCTCACGGCACTGGCCAACCTCGCCGGCGCCTATGCGCGCGAAGGCCGCATCGAGGAGTCGCGGGCCATGCAACTGCGGCTGGCGAAGCTTGAACCGCAACCGCCGCTGCACGACTTCAACCTCGGCCTGGCGGCGATGAAGCAGCAGGACTACCGCACCGCGACGGAAATGTTCGCGCGCGAGGTCGCCCGCAGCGACGATTCGGCCGAATTCCACTACTGGCTCGGGCTGGCGCACTACGGGCTGGGCAACGTCGAGCAGGCGCGCCGGCACATGGCACGCGCGCTGGAGACCAGCAACGGCCGCCAGGACCGCGACCTGTACTCGGCCAAGCTCGACTGGATCCAGGCGCGCAGCCACCGCTAGGCCATCACGGCCTGCGCCTGGCGCAGGCGGTCCTCGATCGGCGCGTCACCCGCGGCTCAATCAATCTCGTGCATCGATTGAGCCGGTCAAGAGCTTTGCGCAGAACGCCCGGCGCCGCCGCCGATTCCGTTGCAGGCGCATCGTTGCATGACCTGGCCCGGCGGCAGCAGGCAGCCGATGCCGCTAGGATCGGTGAATCCACCATGCGGCCCGACAGATCCTGCCACAGCCCGGCACCTGCATCGTCTTCGACCTTGCGGGTCAGATGTCGATGAGACGCGCGCTGCACGTCGCGCTCGGCTCGCTCGCTGTACTCGCAGCAGCGCTGGCGCTCGCCGTCGGCGCGTTCCTCTGGGGCCTCGACGTCGACGGCGAGTTCCTGCGCGCGCCGCTCGAGCGCGTGCTGACGGGGGCCTTCGACGTGCCGACCAGGATCGAGGGACCGCTGAAGCTGCACACCGGACGCGCCGCGACCGTTTCGGCGGACGCCCTGGTGCTCGCCGATCCATCGGGCCCAGCCGGCGCCACGCTCGCGCGTGGCATCTCGCCGCGCGCCCGCATCGACCTGGGGGCGCTGCTGGGGCGCTCGGTCGCGCTCGAAGAGGTAACCGGCGACCGCCTGGAACTCACGCTGCGGCGATACGCCGATGGGCGCGCGAACTGGGCGTTGCTGTTTTCGTCCTCCGGCGATTCGTCGCCGGTGTCGTTCGCGGGAATCGCACGGCTGCGCATCGGCAGCGTTGTCGGAACCTATAAGCGCGAGGACGAGCAGCCCGTCCCGTTCGCCATCCGCGAATTCGACGGCGCAGTGCCGCTCGACGATCCGTTGGCCGCATCGGGCGTCGCGCAGATCGCCGGCCAGGAGATCGGCTTCGACCTGCGCACCGAATCGCTGGCAGGACTGACGTCGACGGCGGCCGGGATTGCGCTGCAGGGCACCCTGCAGTGGTCGGGCGTGCGCGCGACGATCGACGGCAGGTTCCTGGAAGGCGGCACGCGGTTCGAGACGAGTGTCGAAGCAACCGCCGCCGATGCGTCCGCGGCGCTCACGGAACTTGGCATCGCCGCGCACGAACCCGGACCGCTCACCTTGCGCGGGCGTCTCACGGCGACCGCGACGCAGGCGACCGCGCGAGACCTTGCAGTGAGCCTCGGCAAGAGCAGCGCATCCGGCAGCGCGAGCATCGCGTGGGGAAGGCCCACGGCGAGCATTGCGATCGATTTGACCGGCGAGCGTGTCGATGCAGCGCCATTCCTGAACGCCACGCCACTGCCGAAAGGAACCAGGGCGGCCGAAGAATGGGTGGCGCGCCTCGAACGCCTGGCGACAGCCACGGACGCCACGGTGAAGCTCGATGTCGACGAGTTCTCCGGGCTGCCGGTCACGGCGGAGAAGATCCGGCTCGATATCCGCAGCGCCGACCGTGCCCTCGCCGCGAAAGCCACGGCCGTCGTGGCCGGCACGCCGATCGACGCAACGCTCGACTACGACGCGCGCAAGCCGCAGCACACGCTTGCCGCGCGGATCGACAGCGGTGCGGCATCCACCGCGTCGCTGCCCGGCGCGGCGAGGCCGGCCGATCTCGCCGTCACAGCGGGCAGCGTCCGCGGCCGACTGCGAGGCCAGGGCGCGAACCCCGCCGCGATCGCGGCGTCGCTGCAAGGCGAATTCGATGCACGCAACCTGCGCTGGACCTACCGCGGCCGTGGGCGGCCGCCTATCGCCGGACGGTTCGACGTCGTGCGCATCGCCCTGCAGCCGACGACGGCGTCGTCGGCCGAGGTGTCGGGAAAGATCGACGGCGCTTCGTGCGGACTCCGGATTTCCGGTGGCGCGCCGGCGCCGCTGCTTTCCGGCCAACCCTGGCCCGTGCAGTTCTCGGCCACCTGCCCGCACGAGCGGGTCAACGCAAAGGGCCGCATCGCCCTCGCCGGTCGGCATGCGACCGCGGACCTGACGTTCGACGTCGCCGGCGATCGCAGCGGGCCGGTGGCGCGCGCGGTCGGCCTGCCGCCGGGCCTGCCCTACCCGATCGCGGCGCGCGGCACGCTGGTGCTCGACGACAAGCGGGCGCGACTGCGGCTCGCCGCCGTCCGCCTCGGACGCACGGCCGGCTCGGGAGAGATCGACTACCCGCTGGGCGCGGCGGGGACGCCGCGCCTGCGCCTGGCACTGGCGACGCTGAACCTGGACGAGATCGAGGCCCTCGGCGAGACCGGTCCTGCACCGGACGATCCGTTCGACCGCATCGTGCTGCGCCGGACCCTGCGCCTGCGCGACGCGGACATCGACATCGCGGCCGATCGTGTCGACTTCCGCAACGCCTGTCTGCGCCGCTTCAGTCTGCAGGCCGCCGTGCGCGCGCACAGGACGCAGGCGTCGCCCTTCCGGATCGAATGGAGCGGCATGGCGCTGCGCGGCCAAGTCAGCCTGGACTTCAGTGGGGCCAGTCCGCGGGTGCAGATCGACGGCACCGCGCAGGATGCCGACCTGTATCCGCTGCTGGCTGCGATCGGCGCGGCGGACCTGCGGGTCCGCGCCGGGCGGCTGTCGGTCTCGGCGCAGGCGCAGGGCGAGCGGCTGCGCGAGCTGCTCGCCTCGGCGACGCTCGATGCTGCGGTCGATCGCGCGCAAGTCGAACTGCAGCGGCCGCTGCTTGCCGGAGCGACCGGCCGCGGATTGCTCGATGCGACGTTCAAGGCCGGCCCGGGCCAACCGTCGGAGTTCACCGCCCGCGGGCAGATCGATGGCCGACAGATCGACCTCGCGGCCGACGGCCCGCCTGTCGATGCGCTGGCGCGCAACGGTGCCACGCTGCCGCTTGCCCTGCGCTCGACGATCGGCGATGTTCGCCTCGAGGCCGACGGCAGGTTCGCCCGCGACGGCTCCGGCGAAGCCCGCGTGCGGCTGGCCGGCGGTCGCCTCGAGGACCTGGGCGCTCTCATCGGCCTCGCCTTGCCCGAGGTGGCGCCGTATGCCGCCAGCGCCAGGGTGTCCAAATCGCCGGGCACGCTCGACCTCTCCGAACTCGAGGCGAGCTTCGGCAGAAGCCGCGTCGCCGGCAGCGTGCGCGTCGAGCAGCGCGAAGGCGGGCGGGCGTTGCACACGGTGACGCTGCGCGCCCCCGTGCTGCACCTGGAGGACATCGGTGCCGGCCGGTGGCTCAGCGATCGCGATCCGAAGGAGCGGGCGAGCCCCGAGTCGGCCGCGCGCAATGCGCAGGCGGCGATCGAACGCCTGCTCGAGCTGCTGCCGCGGGCCGACGTCGAGGCGTCGGTCGAGCTCGACGAGCTGCTCGGCGGTGGCCAGCCCTTCACCAGCGGCCAGGTCCTGGCCACGGTGAACGCCGGCGCGCTGCGCGCCCGCCTGCTCGACGTGCAGGCGCAGGACGGCACGGCCAACGCCGAGCTGGCCATCGACGCCGGCGCGTCGCCGCCGCGTTTCAGCCTGCGTGCCGACGTGCGCGACGTCGAGTACGGCGCGCTGCTGCGGGCGATGAGCCCGGCGTCGCAACTGGACGGGCAGCTCGACATCGTCGCCGACCTGTCGGCACAGGGCGCGCCGGCGGACCTGCTGCAGGCGCTGCAGGGCACGGTCGATGTTGCGGTGTACCCGCGCGGCATGAAGTCCGACGCGCTCGGCCTGTGGGGCGCCGGGCTGCTGCCGGCGATCCTGCGCGCCGTGGACCGCGACTCGCAGGCGCAGGTGCAGTGCAGCGTCCTCGGCTTCGCGGTCGCTGACGGCGTGGCGCGCAGCGACGGCTTCTTCGTCGAGACGACATCCGTGCGCATCGTCGGCGACCTCGAGGTTCAGCTCGGCAGCTGGGAGATCTCCGGGCGGATCGACCCGCGCTCGAACACGCCGCAGCTGTTCGCGATCGCGCCGCGGATGCAGATCGGCGGCGCCGTGGGCAGTCCAACGCTGTCGGCGTCGCGGGAGAACGTGGTGCTGGTGCCGTTGCGCTTCGCCTCGCCGCTGTCGCTGTTCTCCCGCGACTGGCTCGGCCGCGGCAGCCGCCGCGCCGGCGGCAAGGCCGGCTGTCGCGAAGCGTTCGAGCGGGTCCTCGAGACACACCACGGCCAGGCCGGGTCCCGCTAGCCCGCATATTTCATGAGATTTCGATTTTGAAGACGGCGGCGGCGAGAGTGTGCGGTCTTCGTTCGTTCTTTGCTGTGCTGCGCGCAACGCAAGCACCGGCGCGGCGTTTGGGCGTGTTTTAGAGACACCTCCCCCTTACCCCCGTTCTTTGTCATCGTGCCGGGGACAGCACTCGGCGGGCGTCAACCCGAGGCGAAGCGCTGCGCGACCTGCACGAAGGCATCGCGCTCGGGGAAGGCGCTCGAGATGAAGAAGCGGATCCGCCGGGTGTTGCGCACGACGACCGCGCCGACCTTCAGCAGCTTGCAGCGCAGCGTGCTGATCTGGGCGCGGGCCAACTCGGTGCCGGCCAGTCCGACATGGCGCAGTCGCTCCATCAGCACGTAGGCGAGGCTGGCGAGCAGCAGGCGGAACTGATTCGGCCACCACAGATGGCAGCTGGTGCGATCGGCATACAGGCCGAGCTGGCATTCCTTGATGCGGTTTTCCATCTCGCCCCGGGCGCAGTAGATCCACTCGTAGGCCTGCTGCGCCGGCTCGGGCAGCGAGGTCACGATGAAGCGCGGATTCGCACCCTGCGCGTTGTGCTCGGCCTTGGCGACGACGCGCCGCTCGCGCCGCCAGGAGCTCGCCGCCCGGTAGCGAAAGTCGCCGAAGACACGCTGTGGCTCGCCGGTGGCAGCAAAGTTCTCCTCGGCGTACTGGCGCCAATCGGCCGCCAGGTCCAGCAGTCGGGAATTCTTTGCCAGCCCGATGATGTCGTCCACCCCATGGCGCTCGCACCACGACATCAATCGATCGCGACAAAAGCCCGAGTCCCCACGAAACACGAGGCGCACCTTCGGCCAGGCCTGGCGCAGTCGCTTGGTCAGCAGCTTCAGCACGGCGGTGGTGTGCAGCGCCGCGTCGAATTTCGCCGAACGCAGGTACGCCACCAGCAACTGCTCGCCGCAGAACACGTACAGCGGCAGGAAACAGTACTCGTCGTAGTACCCGCTGAAGTGCCGACCGATCTGCTCGCCGTGCACCGGATCGTTGGTCGCATCGAAGTCCAGGATCAGTTCCTCCGGCGCCTGGCCAAACGAGGCAATGAACTGCTCGACGAGCACCCGGTGCAACTGCACCGCCGCCTGCCGATCCGAACGGGCCTCGAAACGACACAGCGTCGGACTCGAGGCGCCCAGCTGCAGCTCCGGCTTCGTGCCGCGCTTGTCCAGCGCCGTCTGCAGCGCCGGATCGCACCGCAGCCGGTCGTGATCGTTCAGGTCTTCGTACCCCTGGCACAAGCCGAACACCCGCTGCCGCAGCAGGTGCTCCGTCGTGTGCACGACAAAGAAGGGATTGCGCGGATCCGGCAGCACCCGCGCCGCCGCTTTCAGCACGCCCAGCCGCTGCTCGACTTGCCGCAGCAGAAGAAGTCCCGAGTCCGACGTCACCTCCCCGCCGTCGAATCCCACCTCGATCCGGCGTCGTCCCAAGGACCCAAACAGGTCCTGCTGCTTGGTACGCTTTGGCATCGGCGCAATCCCCTCTCAAATGGACGTCAAGCACCCATTCAACGAGGGAAACCATGGTTGCGCCGACCTCCTTCCTCACGAATCCCATGAAAAATTCGGGCTAGCCCCGGCATCCGGCTGTGGCACGATTCGGCCCTATGCGACAGCTCAGCCAGAACGACGCGCTGTTCCTTTCCTCGGACAGCGCCCATTCCAGTTCGAACATCAGCCTGATACAGATCTACGACCCGTCGACGGCACCGGGCGGCAGGCTGCGCTTCAAGGACCTCCTCGCGCTGGTCGAGAGCCGGCTGCACCGCTCGCACGTGTTCCGGCAGAAGCTGCGCAGCGTGCCGTTCGGCCTGGACGAGCCGTACTGGATCGAGGACGAGAACTTCGACCTCGAGTACCACGTGCGGAACATCGCGCTTCCGAAGCCGGGCGACTGGCGGCAGTTCTGCATCCAGGCCTCGCGCATCCACGCGCGCCCGCTCGACCTGAACCGGCCGCTTTGGGAGATCTACGTGATCGAGGGCCTGGATGCCATCGACGACCTGCCGAAGGACAGCTTCGCGCTGCTGACCAAGCTGCACAACGCGGCGATCGACGTCAAGCGCGGCACCGCGATCATCACGCTGCTGCACGACACGACGCCGCAGCCGCCGACGCCCGAGCCGCCGGAGCCGTGGTTCCCGGCGTCGCCGCCGAGCCCCCTGGAACTGGCCTGCCGCGGGCTGGCGCGCAAGGTGACGTCGCCCACGCGGCTGGCGAGCCCGGTGTGGAACGCGCTGACGAGCGTGGTGCCCGCCGCCCGCTCGTTCGCCGCCGAACTGCTGCAGAAGCAGGAGGTGCTGCCGCTGACGCGCTTCAACTCCGTCGTCTCGCCGTACCGCGTGTTCGAGACGCGGCGCTTCCAGCTCGACGAGTTCCGCGAGATCCGCCGGCTGGTGCCCGGCGCGAAGATCAACGATGTCGTGCTGGCGGTGTGCGCCGGCGGGCTGCGCCGCTACTTCGAAGCGAACGAGGAGCCGCCGGAACAGGACCTGTCGACGCTGCTGCCCGTGTACGTGCGCGAGCCGGAAGCCGGCGCCGGCAGCCGGCCCGAGGTGGAGTGGGAGCGCATCGTGCTCGGCGTGAGCATCGCCGAGCCGGTGCAGCGGCTGGCCTACATCAAGGCGCAGACGGCCGCCTCGCCGCTGATGGCGCGGGCGATCGGCGCGCGCGAACTGACCGACATCGGCACGCATGCCCCGGCAGCCACGCTGGCGATCACCGGCAAGATGCTCGGCCGCGCGCTGCTCGGCGTCGGCCGTCGCGCGCCGCTGGCCAACTGCGCGATCGCCAACGTGCCAGGACCGACGGTGCCGATCTACCTGAACGGCGCCCGCATGACCTACTTCTCGGCGATCATGCCGATCAACGACGGCCTCGGGCTGGTGTTCGCGGTGACGAGCTACGAC
>Ga0316622_100002075_pt1 | contig 13642 bp, 9 predicted proteins | sample OWC_Aug_OW2_C1_D_FD_207646 | JGI IMG/M metagenome (GOLD analysis project Ga0316622, IMG submission 207646) | Wetland soil microbial communities from Old Woman Creek delta, Ohio, United States - OWC_Aug_OW2_C1_D5_C | ecosystem: Environmental > Terrestrial > Soil > Wetlands | place: USA: Ohio... | reverse complement strand
TCCGACCGATACCCCTACGCCGGTCCCCACGGACACCTTCACCCCGGTGCCCACCGATACCTACACTCCTGTCCCAACGGACACGTTCACCCCGGTGCCGACGGACACGTTCACGCCCATTCCGACCGATACCCCTGCGCCCGTCCCCACGGACACCTTCACCCCGGTACCCACCGACACCTACACCCCTGTCCCAACGGACACGTTCACGCCGCTCCCTACCGACACCAGTACGCCGATCATCGCCTCGCCAACGCCGACACCGACGGCAACGCCGACCCCAACTGTGGCCTACCCGGTGACGTTCGGTTACGCGATTGGCAGTCCCAACACGCTCATGGTCACCGTAACCGCCTCGGTGACCTGCCCCGACACGTGCCCCTCCTTCGACTACGATTGGGACTGGGGCGACGGCACGGCTCATGGGTCGGGCCAGACCGACTCCCACTTGTATGCCGGCAGCGGCACGAAGTTGATCAGGCTCACCGTCACGCTCGGGGGGGAGATGATCGGTTCCGCGGCCCGGAGCTTGATGCTTTACAATCCAGACCTTCCGCCCACGGTCGGGGGCACGTGCACGTGGAATGCAAATACCTGGACGATGACGGTTCTGGATGCGGCGACTGACGATGGTCCAGACGCGGACATGCTTCCCGGCGACGGCACTGCCTCGCTGCAGATCGTCGTCGACTGGGGCGACGGCGGCGGGAAGACGATCAGCACCCAGGGAGCAACGATCAGCCACACCTACATGAGGACGGGCACCTTTACGGTCACGCACAAGGCGAACGACAGCAAGCTGCAACAGGCCAGCAGGACCTGTCCGACTCAAGCGACCCCGGCGTACTTCACGATCGCCGGTACGGTCTACAAGAGTGACGGCACGACCCCAGTATATTCGGCGAGCGTCACCCTGCTGACCTCGCCGGCCGGAACCATCGTCAAGACGGTTACTACACCCGCCAACGGTACGTTTCTACTGGGATCACTCAAGCCGGGCACGTACACGATCACGGTCAAGCGAAGCGGGTACACGTTCCCCGTTACTGGGCCGATCACGATCGGACCGGACGCTCTGGCGATCAAAATTACCGCCACCGTCCCGTGACAGCCCGTTGAAAAAGGTGTTCCACCCACCCTTCGAGTGCCTCAGAAGGGAGAGCGGAACACCTTGTCTCACAGTGACTTTCCCGCTTCATGCTGAGCCCTTCGACTTCGCTCAGGATGCAGCTCTCGAAGCATGTCCTGAGCCACGGCGAAGGGCATGAGCGTGCCCGTTTTCAACGGGCTGCTAACAGCCCTCGGAACGACGTTCCATCAGCGCGTCGCACGTTGCTACGCCAGCAGTTCCGCCTTCGCGCGCCCTCTCTCGACCTACGGTGAGACGGCGTTAATCCTATTCCCTGTGCTGTCCGGCCCGATGGTTATCGTCGCCTGCGGCGCGGGACCGAAGTTGTACCCGGGTTTCGACACCGTTAGCGTGTACGTCGCGGGCTTGAGAGATGACACCGTAAACGTTCCGTTGGCCGCCGTGGATACCGTCTTCTGGGTGACCGTTCCCTTCTTCACGCTCACCATCGCCGAAGCGACAGGCGTCGTGCCATCTTTCTTGTACACGGTGCCGCTGATCGTGAAGTACGCTGGCGTCGCCGACGTCGGGCAGGTGTACACGGGGTCGCTGACCTTCAGGGCGGTGTCTATCGCCTTCAGCGTCGGCGTATAGGTGCCCGGCGTCAGGTACGTGTGGGTGAACAATGCACCCGGCCCGCCGATTGACTTCGTGCTACTGTCCGCCCAATCCACAGTCACCGTCTGAACACCGGTTGCGTCCGTATCCGTCGACGTGTCTCGAACCGTCATGGTCCAGGTGTTTGCGCTCCACGTGCACGTCCCCGCCGCCGTGGGCGGAAGGTCCAGCGGCACAACCGTGACGCTCCGGACTGCAGAGCCGGCGATCAGACCGGACAGTCTAACGGTGAGCGTGATCGAATACGTACCCGCCGCACCGTACGTGTGGGAGCTGCTTGCGGTGGATCCCAGGTCTTGAGAACCGTCCCCCCAGTCCCAATCGTAGGTCAGCGCCGGGCAGATGCCGCCGCAGTCCACCGAGGCGTTCACGGCCACGGTGAGCCCACTGGCCGCGGCGCTGAACGTCACGCCATAGGTCAAACCGGCATAGTCATGCATGCCCTGCGCCACGGGCGCCAGCTGCGCCTTGGTCCGGTACCGAGCAGGGGCCTTCGGTTGGTGCTGTGCATCCTGCACGGTGCCGCCGCCATGGCACTGGCCACAAGCCTGATCCAGATCAACCACGCCCGGGCTCGTCGAACTCGTCGCGCTGACGTTGATGCGGTACGGGTGGTAGACGCCATCGAAGGGAGCATTGTGGCAGGTGTTACATGTCGTGGTGTAATCGGCGACTATTGGAGTACCTGGACCGGGAAGATGCTTCAGTTTGCTGGGATCCTTCTGATGGCAGGCTTCCAAGCAGGGCGTGTCACGGCAGCCATCGTCGTGCGGTGCTGGGATGCCGTTTGGATTGTGGCAGTCGGTGCAAACCAAGTCCTGCGCGGCCGCCCCCGTTGCCAGGAAGGACAGAAAAAGGAGGTAGCTGAAAGAATAGATCCTCCTCCGCATGCCACGCTTCTCTACCCGGGATCCTCTGCATTTCTTCTGCATGGTGTACCTCTCGAGATAGGATGGCCAGTCGTTACGGGGTCGGCTGCTGGCATGTCTCATTCAAGACACCCATGCGGTGACAGAGGTCGCACTCCGCGGAATTCCACCATCTATACGGGCTGCCCCATTTCGGCGCCTGCTGCCACCGCGGGCTTCCGACCGGTCCAGCATTGGAATGGCAAGCGACGTTCGCACAGGTCTTTGCGCCGGGATCGTACGCGGCGCCACTGAGGTCGTACGTGTTGCGGTACGTGAAGCCGTTGACCGCATCAAAGACGACGTCAGGGCTGCCGTTCACGTGCGGCACACGGCTGGCCAGGGGCAAGGGATTGTAGGCGATCTCGCCCTCTAGGTTGCTCGTTGTCAGGTAATATGTGCCCACCTCCATGACGGTGTCGTAATGACAGGTTCTGCACGGCACGGGCTCAAACCCCATGTTCCAGGTGTGAAGGTTGCGATAGCCAAAGTCGTCAATCCACTGGTGGCTGTCCCCCTCGCCCGCCGAGACCACCGGGTAAGACGTCGTTGGTGGCAACGCGTGGCACTCCGTACACATGGTGAACGTTTCCGTCGTTCCCCACGGCGGGGTGGTCGCATAGACACGTGCGTGATCGACCGTATACGGCGGGTAGGCCAAACTGCTGCAGCTCGCATCCATGATGTAATAGTTGTTCCGTCTGTCGGGACCGTTGAGTGTGTACCCGGGCGGAACTGGATTGGCCGGGTAGAGCAGCGGATCCCCGACGATGTCGGACGGGATGACGCCGGGCCCGCTGTGGCAGTACACGTTGGTACACGTCTTTGTACCCTGGTCATAGCTGGCGTTTGCCGGGTTCAGTGCCTTCAGAGAACCAGCCGGGGAGAGTGGATCGTACAGTTCCACCTCCACCGTCCCATTCCTGTGGTTCGTGTTGGACAGCGGATGACAGTTTCCACAGCCGAACTTGTAGGCATCCGCAGTGCTGCTGACCGTGGTATCTCCATACCTCAGGTTCAACAGCGGCTCGCTGTCGTAATGAACCAAGTGCGATCCGGTCGCCGGCGGAGAGTCGTGACACGCCGAACAGCCTGCCCAATTGGGCCCATGGAAATCGCCATGGCAGGTCTGGCAGTCACAGGGAATGCTGTCGGCGTTCGCAATCGACGGGGGCAGAGTCCACACCGCCGGAAGGACGAACATGAACAAGGCCAGTGCGGACTGTCTCATCGGACCCGGGATCCTCGACCTCCCGGTTCCATGATCACGAATAGACTGCTCGGTTAAATGAGACATCATCGCCGCTCCTCTTGTGAGACGCAGAGCCGGTCCGCAAAAATCCCGTAATCATAAGCAAGGCATGTGCCCTCTAAGCCGACCTCAGCACGCGGGATTTTTAAAAGGTCCTCTCCAGCTTCGTTGTGCAAAAATCCGCAGCAGTGCGGATAAATCCACAGAGCGGACGCCATCACTCCCGACGAGGCGCGCCCCGAGCGCCGTTTTATGCCCGCCGACGCGACAGGATGTTGCCGTCCATCAGCTCTTGGCGCAGCCTTCGGTCCTGGCGTAAGGACCGGCTACCACTCACGAAGCGCTGCGTGACGAGCGACGTCGAGCCGGGCGTGGGGAACCCTTCGATCGGGGTGGGGCGGGCGGTGCTGACGAGACCGACTCCAGTCGCTCGGAGATCAACTTGAAGGCCGGGTACCCCTGCACCACCAAATCGTCGTAGAGATCCTCGAGCTCGGCTTGTTCGAGCGCCATGGCCACGACCAAGGCGTCATCCAGCGTCTCCAGGGTCAGCGTACGCTCCTCGAGATCATCGAGAACCTGCAGCACGTGTTCCAGGCGTGGAGCGTATTCCGGGAGATAGGCGCCGGCGTCTTCGACCTGCTCGAAACTCTCCAACTCGCGCCGGAGGATCCCTGCATGGATCTCCTCTTCGAACGCCAGCTCCCGCCACAGGCGCGCCATCTCTCCACCGCTGGCGAACCGTTCAGACAGGGCCCGATACAGGCGGCCCACCCGTGCCTCGACATCGCTGCAGCGAACCAGAAGCTCGGTAAGATACATTTCTGCCCTCGCCTGGAGTTCCCAACCAGCCACCGCTCCGCCGTCACCAGTACAGGCTAGGCCATGACGAGCCCGGTCGTCAAGGAATCTTCTCTCGACAGGAATCTTCTCGAGAGAATCGTCGCGGGTTTTCCGAAGCGCCCCATGTGGTTTCGCTGCTTCACCTTCAGACCGATCGATTCACTCGAACTTGACGGTGACGGCTTTACCTGGCTAGATGTGGCCATGAAGAGAATCAAGATCGCCGAGTTCAAGGATCATCTCTCCGAGCATCTGCGCGCCGTCGAACGCGGAGTCGAAATGGAAGTGACGGACCGGAACCGCCCCATCGTGCGTCTCGTCCCCGCGGCGGCGTCACCCGGCGCGGTGATCGTGCCCGCGCACCGGCCCTTCACACAGATCCGCGCCAAGCGATTCCGGGCGGCGCGATGGTCCGTCCGCTCTCTGGACTTGCTGCTCGAAGAGCGAGGGCAGCGGTGAACGTCTACGTCGACTCGTCTGTGCTTCTGAGGGTTGTCCTGGGCGAGCCTGGTGCGCTCCCGGCCTGGAGGCGAATTCGGCGCGCAATCTCCAGCCAGCTGGTGCGGCTCGAGTGCCTGCGCACTATCGACCGCGCCCGCATCCGGCTCCCCCTTGACGACGCCGAAGTCGCGGAGCGACGGGCGGCCGTTCTCGAAGTGCTCGAGGGTTTCGACATCGTTCCGATTGACGCCGCCGTGCTGCAGCGCGCGTCCGATCCCTTCCCAACCACGCTGGGGTCCCTGGATGCCATTCATCTCGCCAGCGCCCTGCTGGCGCGGGCGCGGATCCCCGACCTTCGGCTGGCGACGCATGACGCGGAGCTCGCCATCGCCGCTCGGGCGGTTGGCTTCAACGTCCTGGGTATCGCGGTCCGCTGAACCGGCGTGGGGCTCTGCGTCCGGATGCCTTCGCCTAACCTGGTCGGCTTGGCTGGGCTTGAAGGGAAGGAGGGCCAGAGCGATCCGAGGGCGAGTGGCAGCGCCAGGCAGGACAGGTCAGTCCGGTTCTCCGGAATGCCAACAGCCAGCAGCCGCCTCGCCTCCGGGAAGTCACGAAAGGCCCGCAGCGCTTCATGATACACGATGATGGCGAGCGCCACAGGGTCACGGGACCGTCGTCTACCCCCTCGGACGCCCGCTCCACATGAAAGCAGCGCGGCGACCGTGACACCGTGACCGGGCGCGCCTGGAGCCACCAGCTCGGCGCCATCTTCGCCGACGGCGGACGAGCGCACCGCGAGCGGCCCGGCTTGTAGCAGCGCCGCCGCCCGCTGGCGAAACTGCTCTCTGTCGTCGTCAGTCCAACAATCGAGCGTGTGCGGGGTAGCTTCGACGGCAAATCCCGCCGGTACGTTGGCTCCGCCCACGATCAGGCGCGCCAGGCCGCACGCCTTGGCTCCGAACACCTGCGCGGCTTCCAGGGCGACTGCATGTAGATCCGCGATCCTCAACGCCCTCGGCTTCTACACCGGGGCCTGGGCTCCCACAACGAGAAAGAACAGGAGCGCCGGCGTTCCGTGGAGGAAGCTGATCAAGATCTACGGAGCACTCACGGCTGATGCTTTGCGGGCTGCCGCCTGAGCAGGGTGACCTCTCCAGGGCGCAAGCCGCTGAGGATCTCGACTTTCCCGTTGCCGGCTGGCGTGCCCAACGTGACGAGACGCCGGCTGACCGTGCCATCGGCGCTCACCGTGTCGACGAAGTCCAGCTGCCCGATCCGTTCGATGGCGGCTTCTGAAACCACAATGCGCTTGCGTTGCCCCGCCGGAATGAGCACGCGCCCAAACATGCCCGTGTACATCCCCTGCCGTCGCGGTAGCCCGACCTTGATGAGAAAGGTCCGCGAGCCGGCCTCCGCCTGCGGAACGATCTCGTCGACCGTCCCGTCGATCACTTCGGCCTCGGCGCCGAGACGCACCTTCAACGACTGGCCCACCGCCACGTCGGTCAGGAGCGTCTCGCGCACGGGGACCTCCATGCGCAAGGCGCTTGGGTCGTAGAGTGACAGCAGTGGGATGCCCGGCATGGCCGTGTCTCCCGGATCGGCCAGGCGGTCGACCACGCGCCCAGCCGCCGAGGCTCGGATCTCTGCGAAACTCAACGACACCTCGGCCGCTCGCAGCGTTTGCCGCGCCCGCTCGAGGTCGGCGTCGGCCACCTTGAAGGCCATCTCGGCCTGGTCGAGCTCACTCCGACTGATGACCCCATCGGCGATGAGCTGCGAAGCGCGCCGATAGTCGGCTTCCGTCTTCGTGCGCGCTGCTTCCGCGGCTTGTACGACACGCTGCGCCTCCTGCGCCTTGGCAATCAGATCGCGATCATCCAACAGGACCAGGGGATCGCCGGCGGCCACCGGATCGCCGGCGCGCACTTTCACCTCGCGGATGACCGCCACGATCCGCGACGACACGATCGTCTTGCGTTCGGCTTGAACCGTCCCTGCCGCCTCCTCGATGACCGGCACGGTCACCTCTTCCACGACCGCTCGCGGCACACCTTCCGGCGCCTTCGCCACCCGCCCTTCCACCCGCCCCGGCTCGATCTTGGTCCCGAACAGCCCCGCCATCCAGAGCATCAGGACGACCACCACCACCGCTGCTACAACGGCCTGGATTCCTTTGTACGATGCCAAGTCTGTTTTCATCGCCTGCGTCCATGCTGATCTGAAGCGAATACGCCGCGTCTCCGTGTCACCGCGTCTGGGCGGGGCCCCTTCCGACCTCGCCGCGTCCCCGCGTCGCCCCGTCGCCGTGTCGGCCTCATTGAAGCTCCTCAAGACCTTCTGAAATCCCGTGCCCGGGCCGCTTCCGATACACGAGATCGTAGGTCACGGGAATGACGATCAGGGTGAACGCGGTCGACACGAACAGACCGAAGATCAAGGCCCAGGCAAGGCCGGAGAAGATCGGGTCCAGGGTGATCGGCCACGCCCCCAGCATCGCCGCGCCCGAGGTCAGCAGAATCGGACGGAAGCGGACGGCCCCGCACGCGAGCAGCGCCGCGCGGAGCGACTCGCCATGGCGCAGGCGTTCGTGCGCAAACTCGATCAACAGAATCGCGTTGCGCACGGCAATTCCCGAGAGGGCGATCATGCCGATCATCGCCGTGGCGGTGAAGAACGTGGGGTTCGGAAATCCACCGACCGATCGCACGCCGATCGCATTGAGCAGCCAGAAGCCAGGCATGATGCCGATCATCGTCAGCGGAATCGAGATCATCAGGATCAGCGGCATGGCGTACGAACCGGTCTGGTAGACCAACAACAGATAGATGCCGGCGCACGCAGCGCCGAATGCGATCCCGAGATCGCGAAAGACATCGAGCGTGATCTGCCACTCGCCCTCACCACTCCAGACCGCGCGCGTGCCCGCCGGCAGCGACCACAGGTCGCCACCGCCGTTGCGAAAATAGCTGCGTTGCGCCAGCGGGCGCGTCCCCCCTGCCCCGCTCGTCGCATCGATGCCCTCCCGCAGGTCGGCCTCCGCATCGATGATCGCCTCGGCCGGCGCTCGCCCCGCCGTCTCCGCGAACACGTACGCCACCCGTTGCAGATTCTTGTGGTAGATCGTCTGCTCCAGTCGTCCCTCTCGAAACGTGCCGAGCTCGCCCAGTTGCACGATCGGGATCGGCGCGGCACGCAGGCCGCCCGCCTCCCGAACCTGTACATACCCGGGCCGGCCCTTGAGATAGAGCGTCCCCAGGTCCTCTACCGAGCTGCGCGACGGCCGCGGCAGCCGCAGCACGATGTCGAGCGGATTGACCTCCCCCGCCGCCTGCAGCCGCGCCGCCGGCACGCCCTCCAGCGCCATCCGTACGGTCTGACCGACATCCTCGGTCGCGATGCCGGAGAAGGCGGCCTTCTCCTTGTCGACCTCGAACAACCACTTCGCCTGCTCCGCCTCCACGGTCGTGTCGACATCGACCACCAGCGGTTCACGCCGCAAGCGCTCGGCTACCGCGACGGCCGCCGCCTGGATCTGCGCGTACGGCACACCCGTCGCACCGTAGATCTCGGTCGTGACCGTCGAGATCACGGGAGGTCCCGGCGGGGACTCCACTACCTTCACGTTGGCGTTCCAGGCTTCCGCAGCCCGTTGGATCTCCTGCCGGAGCCGCAGCACGATGGCGTGCGACTGCTGCACCCGCTCGTTTTTCGGCACCAGATTGACCCGGAGGTCTGCCACGTTCGGACCCCGCCTCAGGTAGTAGTGGCGCACGAGGCCGTTGAAGTCCATCGCCGAGGCGAACCCGCTGTAAACCTCCACGTCCGTGACCTCCGCCGCCGAGAGGAGCACTTCGCCAAGGGCGCGCGCGGCCGCGTCGGTGCGCTCCAGGGTCGTTCCCTCCGGCATGTCGACGACCACCTGGAACTCCCGCTTGTTGTCAAAGGGCAGCATCTTGAGCGGCACGTGACGCCCGCCCGCCAGCCACAGGGCGAACACGAACAACAGCCCCAGGAAGATGAGCAGGCCGACCGCAAGCGCGCGCGAGTCGAGCAGCGGACCGAGCACCCGGCGGTAGACCCGGTACGTCAGACTGCCCTCCACCGTCCACGGCTCCTCGTCGCCGCGTCCGTAGCTGCCGCGCAGGACGTGGTAGCTCATCCACGGCGTCACCGTGAACGCGACCACCATGCTCATGAGCATCGCCACCGGGACATTGAGGGCCATGGGACGCATGTACGGACCCATCATTCCGGTGATGAAGAACATCGGCAGAAAGGACACGATCACGGCGAGTGTGGCAAGGATGATCGGCGGACGCACCTCACGCACCGCGCTCAGGACCGCGGCCAAGGGCTTCTCGCGACGCATGCGAAAGTGCCGGTAAATGTTTTCGACGTCCACGATCGGGTCGTCGACGACCAGGCCGAGCGAGAGCGTGAGCGCAAAGAGCGTCACGCGGTTGATGGTGTAGCCCAGCCAGTAGTTGATGATGAGGGTGAGCGAGAACGTGATCGGGACGGCGACGGAGACGATCAGCGCTTCGCGCCAACCGAGGCTCAACGCGATCAATCCGATGACGATGATCACCGCCATCCCGAGCCCTTCGACCAGCTCGTTCACTTTGTCGTTCGCCGTCTCCCCGTAGTTGCGCGTGATCTCGTACGCAACCCCGTCGGGTAAGTGGTCGCCGGCGAGCGCCGCGAGCCGCTGCTCAACGGCACGGGCCACCCACACCGCGTTGGTCCCCTTCTTCTTGGCCACGGCGACGTGGACAGCCGGGAAGTACCCGTTGGTTTCGGCGCCCTTCGAGACGGCGCTGCGCGCCTCCTCAGGGCGAGCGGAGAAAGCGCTCGTGCGCTGAGGCCCAGTGGCCGCCGGGCCGAACGCGATCCAGCTGTAGCTGGTCGCCTCGTCGGGGCCGTCGCGAACCTCGGCGACGTCCTTGAGAAACACCGGCGCCCCGTCGACCACGTTGACCACCGCCGACTGCAGCTCGACCGCGTTGCGGAAGAACGTTCCCGTATCCACGAGAAAACGTTGATCCGCCTGGTCGAAACCACTCGTCTGCGCCTGCACGTTGGACACGCCCAGCGCCCACGCCACCTCCAAGGGGGACGTCCGCCGGGCAGCCAGCGCCCGCGGATCGAGCTCGACCAGGACGCGCCGAGGGCGTCCGCCGAGCACGCGGGTGATGTTCGTGCCGGGCACCCCCTGCAGCTGGATCTCGATCTCCTCGCCGATTCGCCGCAACGCGAAGTCGTCGTAGCGCTCCGGATCACGGCTCCAGAGCGAAATGTTGACGATGGGCACGTCGTCGATTTCCACCGGCTTCACCACCCAGCCAGTGACGTCCGCGGGCACCTGGTCCACGTTGGACTGGACCTTGTTGTAAATCTTGACCAGCGAGTCCTCGCGATTCTCGCCCACATAGAAGCGAGCAGTCACGATCGCCGCGCCGGGCCGCGACATGGAGTACACGTACTCGACCCCATCGATCTGATAGAGGAGCTTCTCCAATCGCGTGGCTACCAGTCGCTCCACCTTCTCGGCACCGAGACCGGGGACCGAGATGTAGACGTCCACCAGCGGCACGACGATCTGCGGTTCCTCCTCGCGGGGGGTGACCCACAAAGCCACCGCGCCCAGGACCAGCGACGTGAGGATCAGCAGGATCGAGAGATTTCCACGCAGAAAAGCTTCGACGATTCGTTGAGTCAGCGGTTCGTTCGCTCGTCCAGCCACGTTCCCGTCCTTCCCAAACGCACGTTGTCTCATCGCCGCTGGCGCAACGTCGACCTCCGCCGCACGCGTGCCCAGCCTTTCACGACCCAGCGACCTCTCGTCCCATCGCCCGCAGCAGCAAGGGTCGTACCGAACCCGGGCCATCCCTTCCTGGGCACTTCCGGGGTTAGCATTCTCACGGCTGGGAAGCTGCCTACACGGTCACGGGGAGGGAACCCGTGCGACACGGGTCGTTTCGGAGGGTGAGCCTCTGTGCGAGCCGTTTGGTGTGGCGGGGAAACAGCTCGGACGGAGCCTCGCCCTCCAAGAGTGTGGCGAACGTTCCCGCGGATCGCTCCCCCGTTGCCAATTCTGGCAACGGGGGAGGGTGAGGGTGGGGGCCCTTCCCACCCCGCTGCGCCGGTTGACAGGCTCACAGGCGCGTTGCTCTACTACGCCGCATGACGCCTGCCCTTTCTGCTCTTGAGCACCGCGTTCACGCGGCGGCACTCGTTTCGTTTCTCTGCCTCAGTCTCCTGGCGTTGTCCCTTTCGACCGGCTGCCGCCGCTCAGCACCCGAAGAGACTGGTGAAATGCTCTACCGCCGTTACTGCGCCTCGTGTCACGGCCTTGAGGGTCGCGGCGACGGACCGGCGGCCGGGGCCCTCTGCCCGTCGCCACCCGACCTCGCGCAGCTCTCGTACGGGATCCCGGAGATCCTGCGACAGATCGATGGCCGCCGCACCATCCGTGGTCATGGCACCGCCGCGATGCCGGTGTGGGGCGAGGTGTTCGAGCAGTCGCTCATCACCGAAGCGCACGCGCGGCGCACCGCGTTGCTGCGCGCGCAGGCCATTGCCGAGCATGTCTACCGATTGCGGAAGCGCCCCTGACCTCGGGGCCGGTGGAAGCCCGCGGCGTGGTCCGAGCACGCACTCCGTTCGGAAAGGAGTCACCGCTTGCTCTGGAGAGAAGAGAATCATCCCGTTCCTTCACGTCCGCCCATGCGCGCCGTCGCGCTGGTGGCCTTGACGACCCTCGTCTGCGCCAGCGGAATCGCCGCCGCACAGGATCGCAATGCCGAGCTCGAGGCCTTGAAGAACGAGATCAGCGAGCTGCGCCGCCGCGATGCGGAAACGCACCAGCGCCTCGACGAACTGGAGCGTCGCCTGGATGCCATTGGCGGGCCGGTCAAGGAACCACCTTCCTCGGCAGCGGCGCCAGCGCCATCCGGCAGTACCGCGCTCGACCAAGCCGTCGAGGCGCTGGAGAAGGAACGGGAACCGGCCCCGCCGGCCACCGCACCTCCACCACCGCCTCCCGACCTGTGGGCGCGCCAGGTGGGCGGCGGCAGGCTGCGCCTGGTCGACATCTCGTTGGACACACTCGTCGCGGTGGGAACGTCGACCGCCACGGACGATGAGCTCCGGCAGCTGGAGGCGGGCGCGCACGACCCGGACCGCCGCGGCTTCACCCTGCAGCAGGCGGAGCTGTCGCTGACCGGCGCCGTCGATCCGTATCTCAACGGCGAGGCGCACATCGTCTACGTACCGGATGGAGTCGAGCTGGAGGAAGCATTCTTCACCACCCAGTCACTGCCGCATGGTCTCCAGCTGAGAGGCGGATACTTCTTCACCGAGTTCGGCTTGATCAACCCCGTGCACCCACACGCGTGGGACTGGCTGGATCAGCCGATCATCAACTCGCGTCTTTTCGGAGGCGACGGACTGCGGTCGCCGGGAGCCCAGCTGGCGTGGCTGACGCCCTTGCCCTGGTTTTCCGAGCTGCACGTTGGCGTGCAAAACGCGAACGAAGGTGAGACTACGTTCAGCTTCATCTCCGGGGAGTCCATTGGCGGTTGGCCCCCCGTCGACCGCAGTGTTCACAGCCTCGAAGATCTTCTGTACCTCGCGCGTTGGAATCATTCCTGGAGCCTGACGGACGACCTCACCGCGCTCGCTGGGGTTTCTGGCCTCTATGGTCCCAATTCCAGCAGCAGCGACGGCGACACCTGGATCTACGGCGCCGATTTCAAGGTCCGCTGGCGCCCGGCGGACAATTTTCGTGGCTGGCCGTTCTTTCTCTGGCAGTCAGAGGCCAGCAAGCGCGACTACTCGGTCGATCCGGTCGCGCCCGGAAACGCGCCGGCCCGCCTGCTTCGGGACTACGGATTCTACACCCAGTTTCTGTACGGGTTCCGCTACGGTTGGGGCGTGGGGCTCCGGTACGAGTACGCGACCGGCAACGGGGAAAGTCTGGGTGGGCGCAACTCCGATCCATTCCGCGATGATCGGCACCGCGTCTCGCCGCTCGTCGTCTGGCATCCGACCGAATACTCGCGCTTTCGGCTGCAATACAACTATGACAACGCCGCACATCTCGAGGACAACGATGCGCATTCGGTTTGGCTCGGCGCCGAGATCCTCTACGGTGCGCATCCAGCGCACAAGTACTGAGGAGGCACCGTGTGATGTATTCGCACGATTCAGTAAGCATCCCGATGATTCTGCGGCTCGCGAGTTTTCTGGCCTTGGTCTTCTCGCTGCTGGTCGTCGTCGGGGGTGCCTCCCGTGCGCAGACTGACGACCGACCGCTGCGCCTGTTTGCCACGGTCCCCGACCTCGGCAGCCTGGCCCGGGAGGTTGGTGGCGACCAGGTCGACGTCACGGTGATCGCCAAGGGCCGCGAAGACGCACACTTCGTCGAGGCAAAACCCAGCTTCATCA
>Ga0316622_100002073_pt1 | contig 13647 bp, 15 predicted proteins | sample OWC_Aug_OW2_C1_D_FD_207646 | JGI IMG/M metagenome (GOLD analysis project Ga0316622, IMG submission 207646) | Wetland soil microbial communities from Old Woman Creek delta, Ohio, United States - OWC_Aug_OW2_C1_D5_C | ecosystem: Environmental > Terrestrial > Soil > Wetlands | place: USA: Ohio... | reverse complement strand
CCATGTGCGGCTCAGGCGTCACGGCCTGCCACCTGCTCCTTGCCATGGAGCACGCGGGCCTGCACGGAGCCCGCCTGTACCCGGGATCGTGGAGCGAGTGGTCCCGCGACCCCTCGCGACCGGTCCGAACGGGCGACGGCCCGTGAAACCCGGGCGCTTCTTCGCCGACCCATTCTCGGCCGCTTCTGCTATCTTGCGCGCCTCTTTTTTCTGCCCCACCCGGAGCCCGCACAGGTGGCAGCTACTCCACGCATTCCCGGCATGAGCAGCAACTGGAACGTCGAGGACTCGCTCGACCTCTACGGCGTCAACGCCTGGGGCAACGGCTACTTCGGCATCAACGCCGCGGGGCACGTCGTGGTGCGCCCGGACCAGACGCCCGACCACGAGATCGACCTGCACGAGGTCATCCGCGGCCTCGAGGCGCGCGACCTCACGACGCCGGTCGTGGTGCGCTTCTCGGACATCCTGCGCCATCGCCTCAAGCGGCTGCACGACGCCTTCGCCACGGCCATCGCCGAGAACGACTACCGCAACCGCTACGCCGCGGTGTACCCGATCAAGGTCAACCAGCAGCGACTGGTGGTCGAGGAAGTGTACGGCTACGGTCGCGAATTCGGCTTCGGCCTCGAGGTCGGTTCCAAGCCGGAGTTGCTGGCCGTCATGGCGATGACCGAAGGCGAGTCCGAGCGGATGATCATCTGCAACGGCTTCAAGGACGACAGCTACATCGAGGCGGTGATCCTGGCCACGAAGCTCGGCCGCACGATCGTCCCGGTCGTCGAGAACTTCAGCGAACTGCAGCTGATCCTGAAGCACGCCCGCAACTACGACGTGCGCCCGCGGATCGGCGTGCGCGTCAAGCTGGCGAGCGAAGGCGCCGGCCGCTGGCGCGAGTCCTCCGGCGAGAAGTCGAAGTTCGGCCTGTTCGTGACCGAGATCCTCGACCTCTTCCGCGTGCTGCGCGAGCAGGGCATGGAGGACTGCCTGCAGCTCGTGCATTGCCACCCGGGCAGCCAGCTCCAGGACATCCGCCGGGTCAAGGACGCGGTGAACGAGCTCGCGCACGTGTACGCGGAGCTCAAGCTCATGGGCGCCGGCCTGCGCTACATCGACATCGGTGGCGGCCTCGGCGTGGACTACGACGGAAGCCGCACCAACTACTCCTCGTCCATGAACTACACGCTCGCCGAGTACGCGAGCGACGTGGTCTATCGCATCGCGAACGTCTGCAACGCGCGCGGCATCGATCACCCGGTGATCGTGAGCGAGTCCGGGCGTGCGATCGCCGCACACCACAGCCTGCTCGTGTTCAACACGCTCGGCGGGTCCATGCTCGACAAGTTCCGTGTCGACGAGCAGGTGATCAGGGACTGCGAAGGCAACAGTCAGTTGCCGCAGCCGGTGCGCGACAGCCTCGACGCCTACCGCTCGATCACCGAGCGGCGGCTGGTCGAGTGTTACCACGACGCGCTGCAGGCCCGCGAGCAGGCGCTGCAGATGTTCAACCTGGGCTACCTGAATCTCGAGGCGCGCGGGCTCGTCGAGCGGCTGTACTGGTCCACGTGCGCGAAGATCCGCGATTACTGCCGGCGGCTCGAGACCGTGCCCGAGGAGCTCGAGGGCCTCGAGTCCATCCTGAGCGACATCTATTTCTGCAACGTGTCGGTCTTCCAGTCACTGCCGGACAGCTGGGCGATCGACCAGCTGTTCCCGATCATGCCGGTGCACAGGCTGGACGAGCGGCCTACGCGCAACGCCGTGCTCGCGGACATCACCTGTGATTCCGACGGGAAGATCGATCACTTCGTGAGCCTGCGCGAGACGAAGCGCACGCTCGAGGTGCACGAACTGCGCGACGGCGAGCCCTACTACCTCGCGGCATTCATGGTCGGCGCCTACCAGGAGACGCTCGGCGACCTCCACAACCTCTTCGGCGACACCCACGTCGTCCACATCAAGCTGCACGACGAGGGTGGCTGGTGGATCGAGGAGACGGTCAAGGGCGACACCGCCGCGGAAGTGCTGCGCTACATGCGCTACGACGTCGACCGGCTGCTGCCGCAGCTCGCCCGTGACTGCGAGCGCGCCGTGCGCGAAGGACGACTGTCGCTGGCCGAGAGCCAGGCGCTGCGGCGCTTCTACGACGGCGAACTGAACGGCTACACCTACCTCGAGCCTTGAGCCCGCGCGGGAGCCCCATGGACCTCAGGACGTTCCTCGTGATCTTCGGTACCGTCTTCATGGCCGAGCTCGGCGACAAGACCCAGCTCGCCGCGGTTCTGTTCGCCTCGGACCGGCAGCACAGCGCCCTCTGGGTATTCGCGGCCGCCTCGGCAGCGCTGGTGGCATCCACCGCGATCGGCGTCGCGGCAGGCAACCTGCTGTCGCACTACGTCAACACGCGCCACCTCTCGATCGTCGCGGGGGTCGGCTTCATGGTCATCGGGGCCTGGACGCTCTGGGGTGCCTTGCGCGGCAGCTGAGCACTTCGCTCATTTCACGATGGCGTCATACGAGGTTCACGCTGCCTTAACTCCGCGGCGGTGAAATCGCGGCAGCCACCGTGGAGTTGCGCCGTGCTCGAAGACACCCTCGATCCCCGCCCCCAGTTCGACCAGTACGCCCGCCGCCTGGCCGCATGTGCGTCCGCTCTCGACGATGATCACGCCATGGAGGACTGGCTGCGAGGCTGGAATGACCTCGCAGACATCTGGACCAACCTGCGCAACATTGAACACTGGATAGGGAGGGCGCGCCGCTGACTTCCTTCAGGCGCCGGGTGCAGCCCATAATTCCCCGGCTGGAAATCAATTCGCCGGGAGATCCGGAATGAGAATGACGCTCACGCGGGGCTCGGCGTTGCTCGTCGCCCTGCTCGCGGGTTCGAGTGCGCTGGCCACCAAACCGTCGAGGAGCCTCGACGTCGAGACGCCGGAGGGCGCGGTCGCGGCCTTCCGCAAGATCCAGTGCTCGACGCAGGACCTGCGGCCGACGGTGTATTACTGGACCGGCGAGACCTACAGCCGGGTTCCGGGAGAACCGGACAAGCTGTTGTTCCGCTTCGAGGGGATGAACGTTCGACAGTGCGGGACCGTGACCGACCCGGCGCGCGGTACCGGCTTCCGCCAGGTGTCGCGCGAGGTGCTTTTCTACAAGGACCCGGTGACGGGCGAAATCATCGACGAATGGAAGAATCCCTGGACGGGCGAGACGGTCAGGGTGCTGCACATCGCCAACGACCCGGTGAATTTCCGCGCTCCAATCTTTCCTATCGGTGCCGACGGTAAGCCGTACCGCAGCGACCTCAAGGTCATGGGCGACCACTGGTGGGGCACGACGACGGTCCCGCTCTTCTACCGGAACCCGCTCGCCGGCGACTATCAGGACTACGTCGGCGGGACCTACCACGCGACTGAGATGTTCAACTTCTTCGGCCACATGTCGGACCTGACCAACCCGAAGACGCACTCGGCGGACGTGAACGTCGCCTGGGCGCGCATGTCGGACTGGCTGCCGTGGATGAGGATGCGCGGCCGGGCCGGCGAGCTCTATTTCAATGGCGCGGGGCGCAAGCTGGACAGCTATGGCGATCTGCCCGAAGCAATGCGAAAGGCAATCGAAGCCCGCCAGCCGATCTACAAGGACCCGCCGCCGATCGACGACCAGCGTCCGAACGAGACGAGCTGGACGTACTTCAAGAAGATGATGCCCGCCCCGGAGGTCAGGTAACCGGGAAGGCGGCATGGTGTCAGTGGTCGGATCGGTCGGGTTTGCATTGATCATGCAGGAGTGGAAGCCGACCGATCCGACCACTGACACCGCGTTTCCCTTTCTTTTCAATCGTTAGCGTTGGTGCACCCTGGTTTTTTTGCGCTGCATCAACGATTTAGGTTGCAGTCGCCGTCGGATTTTGAGTAGTCTTGGGCTCGACCCGAATTTCGGCACCGGACATCAGACAGTCGCACGACAGTCCCCTCGCGAGGTTGGCCTCTCTCCCCTCCCCTCCGGTGCAGTCGCATTTGTCAGCTATCGTTCAAGGCGTGGACCCTGAACCTGGGAAGTCGGTTCTTCCATCAGGTGGGTCCGCATTGTTGTTCGAGCTCGAGTGAGTGACCCCGCCGATGACGACGCTATACGTTGGCAACCTGCCCTTCAGTGCAACCGAAGACGAGATCCGCGGACTGTTCGAGCAACACGGAGCCGTGGACTCCGTGAAAATCATCAACGACCGCGAAACCGGCCGGCCACGGGGCTTCGCTTTTGTGGACATGCCGAGCACGGACGCGCCGGCGGCCATGCAGAACCTGAACGGGTTCTCGATGAACGGTCGGGCCCTGCGCGTGAACGAGGCGAGGGAGCGCACGCCACGCCCACCGAGGAGTGGAGGCGGCGGCGACCGCTGGTGAGCCTGGTCCGGGCCACTTTCCCTTGATGGACATGAGCTTGTGCTAGACTGCGCGCCGATCGTTGCCCGTCCGTGTCTTGCAGGGCGCCTGCTGGCGCCTGGTTTGTTAAGCCGAAACGTCTTCGATCAGGTGACAGGAATCGCCCGGGCGCTGGCCTTGGAAAGGCCATCGTTGAACGGGCATACCGGCTTGTAACCACCTGTCTTTGTGTGTTGATTATTTTCTTCAGTTTAGGATGTTCGAATGACCAAGATTTACGTGGGCAACCTGCCTTTTACGGCGACCGAGAGCGAAGTTCGCGATCTCTTCGCACAGCACGGCACCGTCGAGTCCGTGGCCCTGCCGTCCGATCGTGAGACCGGCCGTCCGCGCGGCTTCGGTTTCGTCGAGATGCCGCAGGCCGATGCGCAGCGCGCGATGCAGGCGCTGAACGGCTTCAACATGGGCGGACGCCCGCTGCGCGTTAACGAAGCGCAGGATCGTCCCCGCACCGGTGGCGGCGGTGGCCGTCCGGGTGGCGGTGGCCGTCCGGGTGGCGGCTTCGGCGGCGGCGGTGGTGGCGGCTATGGCGGTGGTGGTGGCGGCGGCGGTCAGCGTCGCTGGTAATCGCCCCGGGCGCGCGAGCGCCTGAGCCGATGGAGACCACGAAGGCCCGGGGCAACCCGGGCCTTCTTTTTTTGGTTCTTCGCCGATTTCCGGTGGCGTCGTAACAGCAGCCTGCGTATGACCCGGAAGTTCTGGGTTCGGCCGGGACCAACTTGCTCCCGCGCCGAAAGCAATGGGATGGACCCCTCCACACACCTACGGCATCGAGTGCCAGACTGGACATATGAAGCAACCAGTCACGGAATGACGAGGGGTCACGATGAAGCTTACTCGCGTGGGTGTGGATTTGGCCAAGCAGGTCTTCCAGGTGCACGGTGTGGATCGGGCGGAGCGCCCGGCATGGTGCAAGCGTCTGAAGCGCAACCGGTGGATCGGGATCTCGAGCGAGACGTCGATCCAGGTTGCGAGAACGGCATGGAGGCCGGTGGTGGCGCGCACCACTGGGCTCGGGTTCTGCAGGGCAAGGGCTACCGGGCGAAGCTGATCGCTGCCGCGCGTCAATCAGGGTGATAGCGGCGCGTCAATCAAGATGAGAGAGCTCGCTGGGGCGCGGCACCAGCAGATATCGCTGACCGACCCCGATGCGCGCTCGATGGCCACCAGCGGCCGCGGCACGGGGATGGTGGGCTACGACGTGCAGGCCGCCGTCGACACCGAGCATCACCCGATCGTGACCGCACGAAGTCGTCAACGAAGGCCACGATCGCAGCGAGCTGAGCCCGATGGCGCAGCAGACGAAGGAGACGCTTGCCACGAAGGACCTGACGGTGCTCGCCGACCGCGGTTACTTCAGCGGCGAGGAGATCCTGAAGTGCGAGCAGGCGCAGATCAGCACGCTGGTGCCGAAGCCGATGACCTCGAACTCGACGGCCAACGGCCGCTTCGACAAGCGCGACTTCGTCTACGAGCCGAAGCACGACCGCTTGCGTTGCCCGGCCGGCGCGTACGCCACGCGGCGGTTCTCCTCGATCGAGAACGGCATGGCGATACACAAGTACTGGTCGTCGGCCTGCCCGCAGTGTCCGATCCGCAGCGCGTGCACAACGAGCAAGTACCGTCGGCTCGCCCGCTGCGGGCACGAAGACGTGGTCGAGCGGATGCAGCGACGCATCGATGGCATGCCAGAGGCCGGGCGGCTGCGCCGCCAGACTGTGGAGCATACGTTCGGGACGCTCAAATCGTGGATGGGCGCGGCGCACGTCCTGACGAGGACGTTGCCGAGAGTGCGAACGGAGATGAGCTGGCAAGTCCTGACCTACAACCTGAAGCGAGTGATGCAGATCCTCGGCGTGCAGCCGTTGATCGCGGCGATGCGGGCATGACGCTCGCTCGCTCGCGTCGCCCGTTCGCGCTACAAGGCCATTGGAGACGGTGTTTTCACACAGCCTCGACCCGGAGCGGACGTCAGTCAGACGCGTCGTCAGGCCTCGCATTCTTTCGGACTTGGTACATGAAGTAGACGCAGGCCGGTATCAGCAATCCCAGCACGATCGCGAAGATGGGCAGAATGGCGTCATTTGGCGCGAAGCTCTCGATGCCGTAATTCTCTGTAAGCTCGTGCATGAAGAAGATAGCCCGCCTGTAAAAGACGAATGTGAAGAAGGACCAGCATCCCGCGATGATCGTGAAAAAGACTGTCGCAAGTGCGGCCTGAAACCGATTCAGCTTTGCGCCCACGAAGTAGGCAGCGGCGAGGTAGGCAAAGATGATCGTGGCGATGCCTCCCAAGCCGCCAAAGGTGTTCTCGCTTGCAAGGAGCATCATGTGCCAGAGCTCTGCTTCGGTCATCATGGGCACCCCCAGAGTGCAAGGCTTGAACTTCCGGGTTTCTGTGTCCCCTTACCTCTCATCCAGTAAGGGGTCACCCGATGTCAGCTTTTACGCCGGGGTGAGGCGTCCGGGAATGCAGGTGACCCCTGAGGACTTTCCGCAATGGTGTGTCGCTCCGACTTGGTGTGGGCTGTGTTGTCCGCTTCTGGCCGTTCTTGCGCCCACGCGAACGTCCGCTGTGCCCGTGCCGGCGAACCCGTCCCGCGAGCCGACCGTCAACGGGGAGGAACGACCCAATGCGGAAGTTCGTCATCGTGCGTGGATCTCGGCAGAGCCGACCCAATGCTCGGTTATCAGGCTCAGTGGTAGTCCGCCTCGCGCTGATGGCGCACGGCGACGATCGACACGTGGCTCGGACCGTCGATCTCGAAAAGTGCGACGTATCCCGCGCTGCCAAACGGGATCACGAGCTCTCGCAGCAGGGGTCGATTGCCCGGCCAAGCCTTGCGGCAGGAAACGGGCGAGTATTCGAGCAGCCCGAAACATGTCTCGATTGCGTCCACGGCACGGGCCGCCGCCGGGTCCTTCTCGATCGGGAACGCCTGCAGGCGCTTCAGGTCCTCCAGCGCCTCAAGCGTGAGACGAACCCGGTAACGGCTCACGACTGCTTGCTGGTCGACCGGCCTTGTGCGAGCTGACGCCTGACGTTCGAGCTAACCGGGCCTGGCGTCCTGCCGTTGGCGTTCCGCTTAAGCGAGGGTTTAGGCAGCACTGGACCGCGAGAGCCCAGCGGGAGAAATAGTGCGGACCTCATGCCATGAATTTGCGAATGGAGCTGCATACCGAGAGTAATTGGCGATCATCCATTCGGCCGATTATGTTTCGAATGACGGTGCCCATTACTTTCTGAACGCCTGACAGTCCAAGAGCGGCAGACTGTTGCACAACGAAGTTCGCCTTCGTGTCCTTCAGCGATTGCAGAAAGTACCGATCCATGCCGCTATCCGTCAGCTCAAGCACCAGTTCCGTGAGGTGCCCGGAGTAGGCGGTTGCGTTCTCGGCGCCCTCCACGGCTTCGAGAACTTCAAGTGTCTTCGCTCGCAGTACTTGCGAGTGGTGGAAGCGTAGGAACGGCTTCGAACCTGGCGCGGTGCTCTTTCTCGGTGCTCTCTTTGCCACAGTCGGAGTAGAGCGCTTTGTTGACGTTGGCATGGTTCGGATCCTGTCGCGGAAAGAGCACTATCGTACGCGCCATTGCTGCGCCTATTGCCGGCCGTGCGGTGAGGCCGCTGCACGCGGGAGTGCGCTGAGCAACGTGCCATCGTACGTCCGCTATCGCGGCGAGTGAGTCGCGGGCGCGACGGGCCGCTCCTGGTCGAATTCAGACGCTTTCGCGGGAAAGTCCTTCGGCAACCAATCCTGACTCTTGACCGGCTGCTTTCGATGCAGACGTTCGGCTAAAGCTCCAGTCCGGCGGCGGCAGAATGCCGTCCGCTGAAACCGGTTGCTAGCTGGCAAAGATGCTACTTCACCAGTTCGATCTCGCTCAGTTTCCAGGTCTTATCGAACCAAGGCTCAAGCGGGCCGTACAGCCGGAACAGCATGTTCCAGCCCTTGCCGGGGATGGTCTGGATCCAGTTGTGTTCCATTCCGGCTGGGGCCTTTGGTCCGAAGTAGACATCCACTGACCCATCCTTGTTAACGACCAGGCCCTTGTCCAGGCTGCTCACTTGCGGAAAGTCCTGGTCGGTCTGGAGCATGGAGCGGGTCTGGTTGTCATACACAATTGCTGACCAGAAATCCTTCACTGGAACGTTGGGCAATACCCGCAGCCGATAGGTCTTGCTGCCGTCCAGCGGATTGCCGCGGGAGTCCACGATTCCGACGGCATACTGGGAGCCTCGGCCCACCATCTTGGCTTCCATCGCCGGCGTCACGCCTGTGGCATAGAAGTAGAAGAAGGCGGCGGCATCGAGATAGGCGACGCCGGGCTGCGACTCGAACTTGTATCCGCCGAGCCATTGCCGCCAGGTGCTGTTCGGATAGTAGAAAGCCTCAGGGATGCGGCTCTGGTACGTCAGCGTCCGCGCAGCGGCATCGCCCACGGCCGCCGCCTCGGTCAGTATCTTCTTCATGCGATCGTCCGGCGCGAAGGGCTTGCCCTTCTCGATGCCGATCGAGGCAAAGAATCCGAGCGTGACCGGATCCAGCGACTCGACGGGTTCGTTCTGGACGACGTAGTTGAGAAGTTCCCAGAACCGGTAGTCCGCTGGTGCCACCGTGGAAAAATCCCGGTTGGACACGTTGACGAACGTGTTGGGCGGCGGATTGGCCGCCTGCGACAGGGGGTAAATGCGCGTGTTCCTGTGCAGGCTCTCAATCGCGGGCTTGATGTCCCCTTGCACCGGCATGTTGCGCCAGACGAGGATGGACTCGAACGTTGGGACACGCACGACCATGTAACCCGCGGGCACTGCACCGTCGTACCCCGGAGGCAGCAGCAGGTACTTGCCACCCTGGCCTTTGTCCGGGCCGACGATGCCAATGTCGGTGACATATCTGAACCAGAAGTCATCAATCATACCCAGAGTTCTGGGGGGCACCTCGACCACCAGCGGGCCGTGATGCAGATTGATCCAGATCCACGTGTAGGGCGTGGTGGCGTTCGCGGTGAGAAAGATCGAACGCGCGTTCATGTTGGCTTCGAACGTCGGGATCGTGACGTTCGCGGGGCCGACGCCCAGCAATCCCTCACGCAGACCCGCCATGTTCACCGGCGCCAACGCCAGCAGGTAAGCCTGGACCGCGCGCTGGAAGTCGAGATTGTCGTAAATCTTCTCGACCGTCGCCTTGTCTGGGAAGCCATCAAAGAAGTTCAGCGTGCCCAGCCGAGTATCGACCGTATCCGGGATCGCGATGCCGGGCGGAATGTCGGTGGTCATCTTCAGGCTCGGGGCGGGCTGTGCCTGTGCGGCAGCTGCACCGATCATCACAAGGAGTGTTGCTGCCCTAACGCCTGCCGTGCATCTGATCTTCATTGGAATCTCGATTTGGTACTTCAGGTCAAAGTAAATGCTATTGACAGACAATAACAATCGGGTGCGCCGTTACGGTGCAACGCGCCGAATTACCAAGGTATACGAGACTGGGAATCTACGACATACGGGTGAACCGATCGCCGATAAAGCCTTGGTCGGAAACGTCCGCTCCTGGCCGAACTGAGAAGTTCGCGAATGTCCGCTCCCTAAGACGTCTCCGCAGCTATTCCGGCAGACCGCATTGCCTTGAGCGATAGGTTGGCCCCGAAAATTGGCGAAGAACCCTTGTCTTACGCCCCGAGGATTCACCACATGTCGCGCAACCGGCTGGCCACGTCTATGCGAGGGCCCGCTGCCTGCGAGCCAGTGGCGGACTGGTCGAGTTGCGTGGGCCAGCTCACGCGCTCGAATCGCGACAGCACTGCCTCGGTCAGGAAACGGCTGCGCGCTCCGTGCACGTAACGGTCGCCCGAGGGCGCCTGCTGCGTCACGTAGAAACGCACCGGCGCGAGCAGGTGCAACTCGTCCCGCGCTCGCGTCATCGCGACATAGAGCAACCGCCGCTCCTCCTCGATCAGCTCCGGCCGGCCCGCGGAGAATTCGGAGGGGAAGCTGCCGTCGGTTACGTTCAGAACGTGGACCGCCTCCCACTCCTGGCCCTTGGCGGAGTGGACCGTCGACAGCACCAGGTAGTCCTCGTCCAGCAAGGGCGCGCCCGCGAGATCGCCGCTCGCCTGCGGCGGATCGAGCGTGAGTTCGGTGACGAAGGATTCGCGCGTCGCGTACTGCATGGCGAGCCGCTCGAGCTGGCTCAGGTCGCCGCGACGTGCCAGCGGCGCTTCGTAGAGCCGGTCGAGCTGCGGCTCGTACCAGCTGCGCACCTGTGTCACCTGCCCTTCCCAGGGTGCCTCGTCGCGAGCGATCGACGACATCATCGCGACGAAGGCGGGCCAGTGCTCGCGCACCGCGGCGGGCACGGGATGCTGCGACAGACCCGACCATCGGAACCCTGCCGCCTCGAACGCATCGCAGACGCGCTCCGAATTGGCGGGCCCCATTCCCGGGAGCAACTGCAGTACGCGGAACGCGGCAATGCGATTGCGCGGGTTGTCGGCCCAGCGCAGCACGGCGAGCAGGTCCTTGACGTGCGCGGCCTCGAGAAATTTGAGGCCACCGTATTTCACGAAAGGAACGTTGCGCCGCATCAGCTCGAGCTCGAGCATGTCGCTGTGGTCCGAGTTGCGGAACAGCACCGCCTGCCGCCGCAGGTCGATGCCGCGCTCGCGGCACTCGAGCACCCGCTCGACGACGTACGCGGCCTGCGCCTGGTCGTCGAGCAAGGTGACATAGCGCGGACGAACGCCGGCGCCCCGCACTCCGCGCAGGAACTTCCGGTACTGCCGGCCGCCCTCCGCCATCAGTGCGTTCGCGGCATCGAGCACCGCCTGCGTCGAGCGATAGTTCTCCTCGAGCGTGATGACGTGCGCAGGCGGCGAGAATTTCTCCGGAAAATCGAGGATGTTGTCCACCGTTGCGGCGCGGAACGAATAGATCGCCTGCGCGTCGTCCCCGACCACGGTGACGCCGAAACCGTCGGGCTTGAGCCGCAGGAGTATCCCGGCCTGCAGCACGTTGGTGTCCTGGTACTCGTCCACCAGCACGTGGTCGAACTGCGCGCCGATCACTTCGGCGAGCGCCGGGTCCTGCATCATCAGGTGCCAGTAGAGCAGCAGGTCGTCGTAGTCGAGCGCCTGCTGCGCGAGCTTTTCCTCAACGTATGCGCGGTAGAGCGAGGTGAGCTCCGCCTCCCAGTCGAGGCACCAGGGATAGGCCGTCTCGAGCGTGTGGCGCAGCGGCTGCTGGGTGTTCACACGGTGCGAGTAGATGCCGAGGCACGTGTCCTTGCGAGGAAAGCGCTTCTCGGTCCTCGTCAGCCCCTGGCGGTGCCGAACGAGGTCCATGAGGTCGGCCGCATCGCCGCGATCGAGGATGCTGAACGAGGCGTCGAGCCCGAGCCGGCTCGCGTACTCGCGTATCAGCCGCACGCCGATTGCGTGGAACGTGCCCGACCATGGCAGGCGCAGGGTGGCTGGCATCGATAAGGCGGGACGAGCCGGGGCCAGTGCCTCGGCAACGGCACGTTGCGCCCGGCGCGTCATTTCCTGTGCAGCGCGGCGCGTGAAGGTCAGGAGCAGCAGCCGCTCCGGAGCCACACCGCCCAGCAGCAGGTGTGCCACGCGGTAGGCCAGGGTATTCGTTTTGCCGGTGCCCGCCCCCGCGATCACCAGCAACGGTGCCGCGTTGATGCCGCCGCCCGGCCTGGGTTCCCCGTAGGTCGCGGCTTCACGCTGCGCGGGGTTGAGATGCTCGAATGCGGCGGTCGTCGTCATGAGGACAGTCACTATAGGACCGGCCTGTATGGATATCCAGTGGTTGGCCACGGCGTCTTTGCCGGAGGTAACATGCGGTGACACACATAGTGTCGGGGCTCGTCCAATCCATGGATGATTTCAAGTACACCGGCCTGCTCTGGCGGCTGGCCTTCTCGCTGGCGCTCGTGTACCTGACGTTCAACCCGTCGGGACATTCCTATTACCACTGGCTCGCCGAGGGTTTCCCGCAGGTGCAGCCGCTCGAGGCGATTGCCGGCATCGTGCTGCTGGGCCTGTGGATCTTCTTCGTGCGCTCGACGCTGCTCGCGCTCGGCGCCATCGGCGTGGTGCTCCTGGTCGGGCTCTTCGCAGCTGTCGTCTGGTGGGTGGTCAGCCTCGGCTGGCTCGATCTCGGCAATCGCTCTGCGATGGCCTGGATCGTGCTCACCATGCTCGGCATCGTCCTGGGCTTCGGCATGTCGTGGTCGCTGCTGCGCCAACGAATCTCCGGACAGGCGTCCGTCGACCCGGTGGATGACTAGGAGGTGCCGGGTTTAACGTTTTGAACGTTTGCCGACCACAGGCGAGGACATGGCAAACGTTTAAAACGTTAAACCCGGCACCTCTTCACCGCACCTCTTCATCTCATCATCTTCATCAGCTTCGCTTTCTTTTCCGTGTACGGCGGATAGCGCAGCGGCGCGTCGAGCCGGAAGCTGCGCTTCATCACCGGCTTCATGTGGCTGAAGGTCTCGAAGCCGTACCAGCCGGTGTAACGACCCATGCCGCTGTTGCCGATGCCACCGAACGGCAGCTCCGGCGACACCATGAAGATCACTGCGTCGTTCACGCAGATGCTGCCGGCACTCAGCCTGGAGAGCACCGCATCCTCCAGCGCCTTGCTCTTCGTGAAGAGATAGAGCGCCAGTGGCTTCGGCCGGTCCGCCACGAACTTGATGGCGTGGTGCATTTCATCGACGGTGATCACCGGGAGCACGGGCCCGAAGACCTCCTCCTGCATCAGCGCCGAGTCGGCCGGCGGGTCGAGCACGATGGTCGGCTCGACGAATCGCTTGGCGACGTCGACGCGCCCGCCGACGTGGATCTTGTGGCCTTCGAGCAGCCTGGCGAACCGCTCGGTATGACGCTCGCTCGCGATGCGGCAGTAATCCGGGCTCTGCTCCGGGTCGTCGCCGTAGAAGTCCTTGATCTTGCGCGTGATCGCATCGATGAATTGCGTCGCCACCTCGCGGTGCACGAGCACGTGGTCGGGCGCGACGCAGGTCTGGCCGGCGTTGATGAACTTGCCCCAGGCGATGCGCGACGCGGCCACCTCGATGTCGGCACTCTTGTCGATCAGGCACGGGCTCTTGCCCCCGAGTTCGAGCGTGACGGGCGTCAGGTGTTTCGCCGCGGCCGTCATGACCACGCGAGCGACCCGCTCGTTGCCCG
>Ga0316622_100002072_pt1 | contig 13654 bp, 9 predicted proteins | sample OWC_Aug_OW2_C1_D_FD_207646 | JGI IMG/M metagenome (GOLD analysis project Ga0316622, IMG submission 207646) | Wetland soil microbial communities from Old Woman Creek delta, Ohio, United States - OWC_Aug_OW2_C1_D5_C | ecosystem: Environmental > Terrestrial > Soil > Wetlands | place: USA: Ohio... | reverse complement strand
TCGCCGACGCGCGCGGGCACGTCCACGTGCTGTGGACGGACCGCGACGCGACCGGTCAGGCCGGAAAGGCCCAGAAAGGCGAGGCCCTGTATCATGCGCAGTGGGACGGGCGGCAATGGAGCGCCCCGGCTCAAGTGGTCAGCAAACCAGCGCGCGCGTTCTGCTTCGTCTTCGTGGACGCGACGGTTGGCAGCGACGACGAGATCTACGCCGTCTGGTCGGAACAGTCCGCCCTGTACTTCAGCCGTGCACCGACCGTTACGGCGCACGACCCACGCAGCTGGGTCCCGCCGCGGCGCGTCGTCCAAGCGACGATGGTGGACCAGAGCCGCATCGTCCGCGGTCCCGCCGGCCGTCTGCATGTCATCTACGCGCGACTCGCGTCGGACGACGGACCGGCGGGCAACCTGTTCTACGTGGCCTCGACTGACGGCGGCGACACCTGGTCGGCGCCCCTCCAGCTCAGCCGCGTCGGGGTACAGGAGCGGCCGGTGGTGAGCGTCCCGCGTCTCGTCATCGACGGCACCGGCGGGCTGCACGCGGCATGGGATGAGCCGGCGCCTCCGAATTGGATCAGCCGCCGGGTCCTGTACGCCCGGTCGCAGGACGGGGGACGGACGTGGACGGAACCCATAGCGATGTCGGCGGCGGCAGAAGGCAATCACAACACATCACCCAGTCTGGTGACGACCGGGCGGAACACCGTGCACCTCGTCTGGGGGTGCGTCGGACCGCCGACACGCTGTTACCGCGTCTCGGTCGACGGCGGCAAGGACTGGTCGCCCACGCAACGCATCTTTCCCGAATTCGTCAGTATGGCAGGCTGGGACGCTCTGGTGGCGGACGCGCGGGCCAACCTGCATCTGGTCGCACAGCTCCGCATGCCTTATGGGATGTACTCCGCGTTCAAGCCTGCCGACGGCGCGTGGCAGCGGCCCGTGCGCTTCGTCGGCGAGCAGGCGTTCGAGGACGGGCACTTCGTCAGCGCCGTGGCGGTGGGCATGGACGTGCACGCTGTGTGGCAGAAGGGGCCCGGCATTGGCGACGTGACGTACGCCCGCATGACGCAGGCGCCCAAGGGCGAGGCGCGCGCCGCGCAGAACCCACCGGGCGACGCGCCGCCGTAAGGGTGCCTCCGGCTCAGCCGCGGCGCTTGCGCCGGCTGAGCGCCTCGATTGCCCTGCCTCCGGCCAGCGACTTGGCCAGCATCCCGAGCGTCCGCCAGTCCGACCACAAGCCCGGATATGCGGCCAGCGCGCCAAGAGCGTAGCGCCGCGCCGCCCCCATGCGCCGCTGACCGTAAGCCAGATGGGCCAGGGCGCGCAGCGCGCGGCCACGCGCCTGCCGCTGCGCGGCACCAGACGGGATGGCGCCCTCGCGAGCGCAGCGCGCCACGGCTGCACTGATGCGACGCTCCGCTTCGCCGAGATCGAGACCGTAGCGCGAGCCCTTGCAGCCCAGCGGCTGGGTGGCGCAGACGACGGCGTAGTACGTCTCGTCCTCGGCAAGAATCGCCGGCCAGCTCCGCACCGCCAGACAGACATCGCGCTCCCCGTCGGCAGCGCGTCCCGCGGCGTACAGCTGGACGGCGCTCTGCATGAAGGCGCTCGCCATCGCCTGCGCTCGTGCGGCGCGGATCGCCCGCGGGAGGTCGGCGCGCGCGAAGAGCCTTTCCAGACTGGCCAGGCGCCCGGCCCGCATCGCGTCGGGCCGGTGTGACAGGCTGTCGTCGTGGACCCGGTAGCGGCACAGGCAGCGCTCGACCACCGCAAACTCGGCGCCCGTCGCGGCCAGGCGCAGCCACAAATCGTAGTCCTCCACCCCTGTCGGCACCGCTTCGTCGAACCCCCCGACGGTGAGGACCGCGCGCCGCCGGAGGACGACCCCGCTCGCCTGCAAGCGGTTGCCGAGCACCAGCTCGCGCAAGCCGACCGTGCCGCGCGGCACGATGCTTTGGTTGGGGATTGCGCATCCGGTCCGATCGACGGCGACCCAGCCGCAGCACACGCCGACGACTGTCTCATCACAGGCGCACAGACGACCGACGGCGAGCGCCAGGAACGACTCCTCCCAGCGGTCGTCGGCATCGAGCAGTGCAACGAACCCGCCGCGCGCCGCCCCGATGGCGCGATTGCGTGCCGCGGCAGGGCCGCGATTCGCTTGCCGCAGCACCGTGATGCGCGACCCGTAGCCGGCGAGGATAGCCGGCGTGGCGTCGGTGGAACCGTCGTCGACGACGACCACCTCCACGTCGCGGTACGTCTGAGCGAGCGCGCTGTCGATCGCCTCGGCAACGAACTCGGCACCGTTGTAGACGGGAACGATAACGCTGACGCTGGGCGGCATGGCGGTGGCTCGGTCCTCGCCGTGTACCAGATCGCGGCGGCTGAGCCGAACAAGTCGACCGCTACCCACCGCGAAGAACGTCCGCGCCCGCCTGTCGCCCCCCGGCGCGGGGCGCCAGCCAGCCCAGCCGCACACCCAGGTCGACGACCGCCAGCGCGGCGAAGACCATCAGCAGCGCGTCGCTTGGGAGGCGGTAGCGGGGCGCCGCCCATGAGCCGAGATGAACGGCCGTGTCGACCAGCAGGTACAGATACAGCGGCACGCACAGCCGCCAGCGGTGCCGCGACAGCACGAGCCCGTAGAGCATGAACGGAAGGTAGAGCGTGAACGAGCACAGCCGCCCCGCGTTGCTGAGCAGTGACGACGTGGCCGAGGGGAGCAGCCAGAAGTACCTGCCAACCCGGCTCCACGACAACCGCAGGAAGCGAACCGGGTCGGCGACGATGAAACCCGCGGCGGCACGGAACAGGGCGCGGTCCAAAGCCGGCTCGGGCAGCGCCTCGAGCCCGGCCGGAACCGGGGCCACGCGCGTCGGGTCGAAGTCGGTGCCGTGGTCAGGATGGTTGGAGGCGTACAGGAAGTAACCGCCGTTCGAGTTCAGCAGCAGGAAGTCGCCGAAAGCGACGTAATTGCGCACCGTCCAGGGCAGCACGAATAGGGCGATCAGCGCGAGCGCGAGCGCGGCGTCGCGCCGCCGCCCGCCGCCGCGGGTTCTCCACAACAGCCAGGCGAGCAGGAACGGAACAAAGAGCAACAGCGTCTGGCGCAGCAGGGCGCCGCCCCCCAGGCAGACACCGAGCGCCGCCCAGGCGGTAGTCGTCGACCGCGCGGCGATCGCCAGCGCCCGGTCGATGGCGGCAAGCAGTGCGAGGATGAAGAACGTCTGGGTCATCAGGGCGACGTTGAAGAAGACGAGGTACGCGTAGACGGCCGTCAGCGCCGCCGCCGTCAGGCCGACGCGCTCGTCGAACAGGCGGCGGCCGATGCGGAAGATCAGCCAGCAGCCGAGGCCGGACACGACCGCCTGGAGCAGCCGCGCAACCAGCGGGTGGTGCCCGCAGAGGGCGTATACCGCCGCCAGGTACAGCGTGTACAGGTACGACCAGTGCGCCGTCGGCGCATTCGGCTGCGCGAACGGGTACCAGCGCGACGGAAAACTGAAGCCGTATCCGGCCGCCACGCGTTGCGCCAGGGTGTCGTACGAGACCTGATCGGCGGCACCGGAGATCGGTTGTGCCGTATCGCCGAGGGCGAGTGCCATGGCGATGCGCAGCAGCACCGCCATGGCCGTAACGGCGATCAGCAGGCGCCGTGTCCTCCCGGCGCGCGGCCAGCGCCTCAGGCTGTCCGTCGAGCCGTTGTCGACCACGACCGTCTCACCGTCGAGGTTGCCGGCGGTCTCGGCGACCGAGGTCAGGCACTCAGCGAGCGACGCTCGGATGTTCCAGTTCAGGACGGTGGCCACGCGATGGTCCATAGCGCGAACCCGCCGGATAAATCGACTGCCGGGCGGTGGCCGCGACGTGGGGCCGGCGCATGGTCGCGGGGCAGCACGCCGTGGGCGGCGCGCTGCCTTGACGCACCGGAGCGCTTCTCTGTAAGTCAAGCCTGGGCTCCCTGATCTAGGCGGGCCGCGCTGCTGCGCGATGCAACCCGAGACCTCCAGGCACCCGCTGCGTCCGCTCCTGCTCGGCCTTGCCGTCTTCCTCGTCTACCTCGCGACCCTTACCCGCGCGCACTCCGGTGACGACATTCAGTGGATCATGCAGGTCGAGAGCGCTGTAATGGGCACCTCGGCGCTACACCCTGCATCGACTGCCCTGCCCGGCGCGGGCGCCGTGGCTGTTGACGCGACGGCGCCCCGCCCTCGCTACCTGCTCGCCCTTCCCACCTTCGCGGGGCTTTTCGCCGGTGCCCGGCAGCTCGGCTGGCCAGGGCAGGCTGTCGGCGCCGTACAGTTCGCCAATGCGTTGCTCGCAGCCGTGGGGGTCGTCTGGTTCTACCTGGCCCTGCGGCAGGTTGTCGCCGATCGGTTGAGCGTCGTGGCCAGCCTCGGCCTCGCGTCGTCCCACGCCTGGTGGTACTACGCGACGCATCTCGACTACCCGATCGCGGCGCACGCCCTCTCGTGCATGGTGTTGTACCTGCTCTTCAGCATCATTCGACCGAATGAGCGCGACGGGGTGCAGCGGCGGGCATTCGCGCTCGGGGCCGTCAATGCGCTGGCCATCCTCTATCTCGCCACTCGGATCGTGCTCGTGCCCGTCGTCGCCATCACCCTGCACGCGTCCGCGGCGCCCTCCGGTGCAACCGAGCCCCGGCGACTGCGCCGACCGGCCACGGGCTACCTGGCCGGGCTCGCCGTCAGTCTCGTGGTCGTCATCGGGCTCTTCGCTCTGTCGTCCATCCGGGCAACGGGGCACCCTCCGCCGCAGCTGTGGAAGAAGGCGACCTATGCGGGTGCCGTCGCGCATGGCGTCGCTCCGCAGGACCTCCCGAAGGCGCTGTACGGTTTCGCCAAGAGCATCGTCGTCTACCCGGCAGCCGGAAGCGAAGAACCCAGGCATCTGCTCGCCGCGTCCGGCGTCTTCACCCGCGCCGCGTTCCTCACGTGGTATGCCCTGGTGGCGATGGTCGCGGTCGCACCGTTCGGGTTGTTCGTCCTGAACCGGCAGCGCTTGCTGGCATGTCGGGTGCCAGCCACCGCCCTGGTGTGGTGGTTCGTCCTCGAGCTTCCGTTCGTGGTCTACTGGGAGCCGAGCTACATCAAATGGCTGATCGGACTCCTGATCCCCTGGTGGGGTCTGGTCGGCATTCTGGCGGCCTCGGCGTTCGCGGACGAGCCGACGGCCCACCGGATCGTCGTTCGCGCCGTCGGGGGGATGGTCGGGGTCGTGTTCGGCGTGAACCTGATCGCCGGCTTCCTGCCGAGCTCGAGGGCCGATGCCGATCCATGGCTGCGGGCGACCGACATACTAACGAGACTGTCCACACCGGCGGATCTCTTCGTCGCGTTGGAGCATCACCCGTTGAACTTCCAGTTGCCGTACTTCGGGCGCAGGCGGGTGGTCTCCATCGATCTCGTCTACCTGAGCGAGGGGCGCGACGAGATCAGCGCGGCTCGCGCCGTCCGGTCGCTCATTCAAGCGACGGCAGCGGACGGGGCACGGGTGTATGTGTACCCGTGCGGCGAACCGCAGCTCCGTCGGCTGCAGGCACTCGCCGCCCCAGCCTGCAGCCAGCTGGAGCCGATCCGTCTCGGCGGCATCGCCGACTCAGGTCTGACAATGTGCAGAGCCGTCGGACCGGCGCCGTGATGTTGCCGGGCGCTCGACGAGGAGCAGCGCACCAGGCCGCAGTGGCGTGACGCGGGATACCCCCACGTCACGGGCGGGGGTTGCACGATGCGGCACATTGCATGCACAGCGCCATTGTACGCACGGGCAAGGGTCTCAATCTCGACAGTCCGAAGTCAACGTGCCACTGCAAGCATGTCGTGTGGGGTGCGGCTCACGAGTAACGGTCGGGTGTGCTAGATTCGGCTTGCGTTACCGTGCAGAGATGGCCAGCCTTCCGCAAGTGTCGATCATCGTCCCGACGTGGAACACGTGCGACTTGCTCGCGGCGTGCCTGAGTTCGATCGCACGAGAAACGACGGGCCTGTACGTCGAGGCCATCGTGGTCGACAACGGTTCGGTGGACGGGACTGCCGACGTGTTGCGCACGGGCTTCCCGTTCGTGCGCGCCATCACCAATACCCGGAACCTGGGCTTTGGTCGCGCTGCAAATCAGGGCGCAGCGGTAAGCACGACCCCGCACCTGCTCTTTCTCAACACGGACACCCAGTTCACGGCCGATAGCATCCACGCACTGATTCGAGTCCTCGATGCGCAGCCGCGCGCCGGAATCGTTGGCGCCCAGTTGCGCAACGCGGATGGGACATTTCAGAGTTCCTATGCCCCCTTTCCGTCGCACTGGCGCGAGTTCTTGATACTGTCCGGACTGGGACGGTCGCTCCGTGGCAAGCACTACCCGAGCTGCGGACCCGACGACCAGAAGGGGCCGCAGGTGGTCGACTGGGTCAGCGGCGCCTGCTTGCTGGTTCGCCGCACAGCCTTCGAGGCCGTGAACGGCTTCGACGAGTCATTCTTCATGTACGCCGAGGAGGTCGACCTGTGCTACCGCATGCGGTCGGCCGGCTGGCAAGTGTGGTACCAACCGGCGGCCCGGGTCGTTCATCTCGGGGGGGCAAGCAGTGTCGGGCAACCCACCGAGCGAGAAGCACAACTCTACCGCGGCCGGGTGCACTTCTTTCGCAAACATTACGGAACGGTGGCTGCCGCGCTGCTGGCCTGCATGATCATCGCAAGCACTGCACTCAAGCGTCTGGTGCACGGAGCGTTACGGGTCGGCAGCGCAGGCCGCTACGGCCGTCCGGTCGTCTCGGTCGCCCGTCTGTTATCGGTCTTGCGTCGGGCGTGAACGCGGCTCGCTGAAGCACGGACGATAGCACGCGCGGCCGTTGGCTTGCGGCCGCATCCTCCCGCCGTTGAGAGATCCGGCGGGTTTTTTGCCATCCGGATGAGGACGGACGGCAAGCCCGATAGACTTCATGCGAAAGGAACCGCGATGCAACACATCGTCCACGGGGATAGGGAGGAACGCGGTCAGCGAACGACGCCGGTGAGGATCGCGGCAGGCACTGATCGACCGGTAGCTGAGCCGGCGATCCCACTCGACAAGGAAACAAGAGACCCTGCATAATCCCCACGAGGGAGCCGCCGGCGTCATCGGAGTTCAACAACCGGACGGACATTCGCTGGCTCGGTGCACACAATGGGCAGCACGTCGATTTGGTTGGTGGGGGTTGCGGCGGTGGGAGGGCTCGTCGCCCTGCTTCGTTGGCCGCCGCTGGGCCTCGTCGTTCTCGTCGTCGGTAGCCTCGCCGCTCCGCTCGCCATCGACACAGGCACAAAGACCGACTTGAACTTCCCGCTGCTGTTCGTGCCGTTCCTGATGGTGGTGTGGCTCTTGAACCTGATTCGGCTGGGCCGCACTGGCACCTTCTCATCGCGAACCGTACCTCCCCTCTTGGCATTTGTGGCCACAGCCGTTCTGTCATTTGCACTTGCCAACCAGCCCTGGGTATTCATCGCCCCGGGGGCACCGCTGCGGGCTCAACTCGGCGGTCTGTCGGTGTTCGTGCTCTCAGCGGGGGCGTTCCTGCTCGCCACCGACTATTTGCGGGACCTCCGTTGGTTGCAGGTTTTTACCGCGGTGTTTCTGGCTGTTGGGGCATTACATCTCGCAGATTGTTTGGTGCCGGGGCTGGATCTGCCAGCGGGGCTGCAATTGCAGACGGGTGCTACCGGGAGCCTGTTCTGGACCTGGCTGGTCGCGATGGCGTTCAGTCAAGGCGTCCTAAACCGGCGACTGCATGTTGTCTGTCGCCTCATATTGGGGGCGATGGTCGTCGCGGCTCTCTACATCGGGTTGATGACGGCACGTGCGTGGCTGTCCGGGTGGGCGCCTCCACTCGTCGCGATATTGGCAACGTTGTGGGCTGCCGCGCCCCGCCTGGCACTGCCGGTGACGGTGCTTGGTGGTTTCGGGGCGGCGGCACAGCTGCCGACCGTCGTCGACTTCGTGCTCGACCCGAGCAACCGCTACAGCCTGATGACGCGGGTGGAAGCGTGGCGCGTCCTAGCCAAGGTGATCGCAACGAGCCCGGCGCTGGGGCTCGGGCCGGCGAACTACTACCACGCCACTCCGCTATTTCCGATTCTTGGCTGGTATGTGCGATTCAGTTCGCACAACACCTACGTCGACATCATTGCGCAGACCGGACTCATCGGGTTCGGTTGCTTCGCGTGGTTCGTATGGGAAGTTGGGCGACTCGGCTTCAGCCTGCGGACGCGGGTGCCGAGGGGATTTGCACGCGCCTACGCCAACGGGGCGATTGGGGGACTGGCGGGAACACTCGCGGCGGGTATGCTGGGTGATTGGGTGCTGCCGTTTGTGTACAACGTGACCCTCGACGGCTTCCGAGCCAGTGTTCTCGGCTGGCTTTTTCTCGGCGGCATGGTGGCACTCGCACATGGGCCGAGCCCGGACGCAGAACAGGTATGACGGCGAGCACACGTATCGTAGCTCCCCGGCTCGTGATCGCGGGCATCGTTTCCTACGGACTGCTCGCTCCGCGCGTCGTCGCCGGGCGCGAGCCGGCTTTGAGGCAGAGTGACGCACGTCGTCTCGGGCCCGCGGGCTATTCCTGACTCGTGGTAAAGGCTGCAGGTGGTGGCTTGGGACGGTGCTGGCCAACGGTCAACAGGTCGTGCGTCGCTCGGTGGCAGAGCTGCCATACGCGCAGCAGGCCCGAAACTGCCTTCTTCCCGAGCCGCCATTGTGTGAGGTGCAGCAGGGTATTGGTCTTCCAGTCGCGGGGTCGCAGCCGCTGGGCCTCCCGCAAGCAGTGCAGAGCAAACTCATTTTCGGTGCCGCGGAGCACGTAGGCCGCACCAACGTGCCGCACTAGCGCCGCTTGCTGGCCTACAGGCAGACGGCGGAATGGCGGGCTCTCGATCACAGCACGCTGAGGCCCTGGCTGCCCGGCGAGCGACTCGATCAACAGCTGGTAACACAGCTGCCGCCGAGTGGGCACCGACAGGTCGGAGAACCACTCGGCGTTCAGCACCTTCGTGCGGACGAGAAGCAAGTCCTCGTCGCGCCGGTGGCGCCCGGCGGTGCGCGTGATGTTCGTCTGGTGCACTCGATATACGCACGTCACGGCGTCCACATAACCGAAGCGGCCGTGCCGGGCCAATTGGATGCAAAAGTCCCAATCCGGGCCGATGACCAACCGCCGATCGAACGCGATGTCGTACCGTTCGATGGTGGCACGGCGTGCGAGCAAGCAGTTCAGCGCGATGACGCAGTTCGTCAAGGTCATCGGTTCCAGAACATCACCCGTGTAATTGCCAGGGCGGTAATCGGAGAGCCGAGTGCGGCGCCTGTCGTTCTCGTCGCGCACGTACCCGTCCGAGTATACGACCTCGTACTCCGGGTGCTGGCCAAGAAAAGCAGTCAGATCCGCCAGCGCGTTGGGCAAGAACAGATCGTCCGCATCGAGAAACCCGACGAATTCGCCCGTCGCGTACCGCAGGCCAGTGTTCCGCGCCGCGGCCTCCCCCGAGTGCTGCTGCCGCACTTTGACGATCCGCGGATCGGTGTACCCCTGGACGAGGTCAGGTGTGGCGTCTGTCGAGCCATCGTCCACGACAATCAATTCCCAACTCCGCATGGTCTGAGCCAGCACGCTGTCCAGCGCCGGACCGAGGTACTTTGCCCCATTATGAACCGGTGTAATGACGCTGACTTTGACCATACGGTTGGAGAGCGACGTTGCGCCTGCCGCCACGGACGCATCTCTCATCAAGTGAAAGCCGAGGCAAGGTCCACCCGCGATCGCTCCTGTGCTCGAAGGTGTGCGATCGGCTGGCCGTGGCGTCGGTGGACGTGCCCTACAGCCGACTCACCGCGATCCGGCGCGCCGGCGGGGCCTGCGGCCGCGTCGCCATCGAAACGCGCCACGACGGACCGAAATCCAATCCCTTGGAATTCGAGCCGAGTCGTCCTACTAGAGTCCGTGACCATCGCGCCGCGCCTCGTGTCAGACGATTCATGATGCCCGACCGGCGGTTAGCAGGAATGGGGCGGTGAACTCCCCCTGGCGAAACGTATGGGGCTGGTGCGGCCAGCGATTGTTCGTCCACGAAACCGGGTCAGCGCCAAGATCGCAGACCAAGCTGGTTCGCAACTTGCGGCAACCCGGAATGGAAGTCCCGGGTGTGGCCCAGAAGGTGCCGACCGTCGAATGGTTGCTCCTGCTGGCTGCACTGGCCGTGCTCACCCCCGCCCACACCTCGTCCGGCTGGACGGCGGCCGCCGTGGGCGCGCTGGCGGCCTTCTTCGCCCTGCGCGCCAGGCGCGGGGTGATTTGGCCGCACCGCACCGGCTTGGAAGTGCCGATGGGCTTGTTCGTGCTCAGCGCGGGCGTCGCGGTGTGGGTTGCCTACAATCCGTTCCTGGCGCTGCTGCAATTCTCCCGGCTGCTCGCAGGCGTGGCACTCTTCGCGTTTTTGGCAGGCAGCAACACGAGCGAGCAGCGCTGGCTGGCAGCGGCGCTGGTTCTTGCCGCAGTCGTGCTGGCGGTTTGCTGGCCATTACAGCACGATTTTACTGCGGAGCCTGCCAAGTTCGCCTGTTCCCAGTCTGCCGGGCTGTGGGCTAACGCGCACCTGCCCCGCTTGGTCCTGACCGGCCTGACCGGGGTCCCGATCCACCACAACGTCGCCGCCGGAACGCTAGCGCTCGCCCTTCCGTTCGCCCTGGGCCTTGCCTGGGACAGCCGGCGGGACCGCACCCCGGCAGGTACGGCACTGGCTCTGCTGGGAGCGCTAACAATCCTCGTCGGCCTGCTGCTCACCAGCAGCCGTGGGGCTTGGCTGGGCCTAGCAACGTCGGCGACCCTGGGTGTGACAACCATGGCACGGAGACGCTGGTTCGCCGGATTGCCTCGAAGAGCGTTCGTATGGCGTGTGGCAGGGATCGCGACCCTGATCGTCTTCGGTGAACTGTTGGTTCTGGGGAACGTCAGCCACGTACTAATGCAGCTGCCCGACTCGAGCGAGACATGGCAATCGCGGCTGGCCCTCTGGCGGGAGGGGCTGGGCCTCGTGCGCGACTACCCGTACACCGGCAGCGGCCTGATGAGTTTTGGGATGGTGCACGCGGCGTATGCCTTGTTGATCGACACGCCCTTTACCGCCCACGCGCACAACACCTTCTTGGAAGTATGGATTGAGCAAGGCATTCTGGGGGCACTGGCTCTGGCCTGGGGCGGGTGGGTCGCAATCGGTTGGGCCGGACGCGCTCTGGACCGCCCCCAAACACCGGCCTTGGGATGGGCGGGGCTGGCTTCCCTCGCTGCCGTGGTCGTACATGGCACGGTGGATGTGGTGTTCTACGTCGAGCGCACGCTGCCCCTGCTCGGTCTGGTGTTGGGCTATGCCTGGCTGGCTGCTGGGCCTCAGCCGGCACCGGCCCGCCGCACGGCGCAGACCCGCACATGCGGTGGCCTTGGCTTGGTGCTGTTCCTCGCGGCAGGAGCATTCTTCCACCGGCCCCTGCTTGGTGCTTGGCACGCCAATCTGGGCGCCGTAGAGCAGACCCGTCAGGAGCTCCGCCGATACGATCCGACAGCCTTCCCTACAGCCTGGCTGGATCCGGTGCGCCGTACCGCTCCCCTGGGGGATGCTGAAGCCGGCTTCCACCGCGCCCTGGCCTGGCAGCCCGGCAACCGCACGGCCTTGCAGCGCCTAGCACAGATCGCCCTCAGCCGGGGCGGCTATTCGCAGGCGCTGCACTTTACGCAGACCGCCTGCGACCTGGGGTACGGGGACGCTGTCTCCCGTCTGCTGCACGGTGATGCGCTCGTCGCAGACGGGCAGCTAGCCGCCGCGGTGCAGGCCGTCCACGGGTTGCCCTGGGCGGCCAGGCGCCTCGCGTTTCAGGGCTGGTTCCGCTACTGGCAAGAGTCGGATTACCGGCGCGCTGCCTACGCCTGGCAGGCCGCTCTGCAACTCGACCCGACCAATGGGCAGCTACAAGACTTGCTGCAGCAAGCCCGTGAAAAACTTGGTCCCTGATGACCAGACGCGTTCTCTCCGTATTCGGCATCCTGACCGACGCAATCGAAATGGCCGCGCACGGGCAAACGGCGGGACACGCGGTTGGATCCGGGCGCGTCGGCGCGGCAACCTCATCGTGTTTCCTGCGCGACAACCGTCACGCCCCGTGCGCGCTCGTCTCCCGACGACGACTGCGCCACCGTCCACTTGAGGTCCGGCACAAACACACCATAGGTGCCGCCAATATTGGGGGTCGCAGAGTCAACTCGTAGCAGTCGGTTCGTCGTGGACACGTACGGCCGGATCATTTCATGGTCCCAGATCAGCGCGCCGACTTGATATACGCCGGGGATTAGCGTGACGTGGTCCAGTTCGGCCTCAACCACCCCCGGCCCCTCGATGCTCCCTATGTCGACGCCCGACAGCTTCGAGGTACCCGCGCAACAATTCAGGCCGTCCGATCGCACCAGGCCGATCGCAAACACCGGCCGTTCGATGCGGCGCCTGGCATGATATGCGATCCGCACGACCAGCGGCTCCCCCATCAGGAACACGTCCCTGGGCTTGCCGTCACGTGCGAGGAGAACGACATCGGTGATGTCCACGCCATAGCCGGTGGCCAGAACCGGCGTAGGCTCGTTCTCGTCCAACCCGACCACCGCACCGCTGTGAACGACATCGGTGTACGCGCGAATCGCCGCCTCGGTCGATCCGAACACCTCGACGCAGCCGCGGTTCATCAGCAAGCCCTTCTGGCACAGGCCGCCCACCGCCATCAAGTTGTGCGATACGAACACGATTGTCGCGCCCTGTGCCTGCAGCTGCTTCATCCGTTCCACGCACTTGGCCTGGAAGGCGGTATCCCCCACGGACAGCACTTCATCGATCAGGAGAATGTCGGCGCGGACGTGGGCGGCGACCGCAAACGCCAGGCGGGCGTACATACCGGACGAGTAGCGCTTGACCGGCGTATCCATGAACCGGCTGAGTTCCGAAAACTCGATGATCCGGTCGAGCAACGCGTCCACTTCTCTGCGCCGCAACCCGAGGATTGTTGCATTCAGGTAGATGTTTTCGCGGCCCGTCAGGTCAGGATGGAACCCGGCGCCGAGTTCGATCAGCGCACCGACACGGCCCGCTACGGTGATGCGGCCCTCGGTCGGACGTGTGATGCCAGAGAGCAGCTTGAGTGCGGTCGTCTTGCCAGCACCGTTGGGCCCGATGATGCCCAGCGCTTCGCCACGCTCGAGCTCGAAACTCACATCACGCAGCGCCCACAACTCGTCCGCAGCGCTCGAATGACCTCGGTCGTGACCGGCCAATCGACGCGGCAAGGCCGCGATCGCCTCGCGCAGACTGGTGCGCGCCGCACCGATCCGATAGCGCTTCGACACCTGCTCGAACCGAATCACTGCAGCCATTGTGGCGTCTCGTCAGATGAAATCGGCAAACTGCCACTCGACCCGCTTGAAGTACGCATAGCCTGCCGCACACACCGCCGCCGAGATCACCGCCGCGAGTCCGAGTCCGTTCCAATCGGGCCAGGCACCGCGCAACACAACGTCGCGATACGATTCGATCACCCCGGCCATCGGATTCAGCATGTACAGCCAGCGGAG
>Ga0316622_100002071_pt1 | contig 13654 bp, 20 predicted proteins | sample OWC_Aug_OW2_C1_D_FD_207646 | JGI IMG/M metagenome (GOLD analysis project Ga0316622, IMG submission 207646) | Wetland soil microbial communities from Old Woman Creek delta, Ohio, United States - OWC_Aug_OW2_C1_D5_C | ecosystem: Environmental > Terrestrial > Soil > Wetlands | place: USA: Ohio... | reverse complement strand
CGACGAATTGGCCACGCGCCGGGGAAAGACGGTCGAAGAGTTGCGGGCGTGAGGAGCGGGTAATGGCTGACGCACCAATGTTGAAGGTAACCCTGACGAGCAGTCCCATCGGTCAGACGGAGAGACAGCGGCAAAGCCTCCGCGGGCTGGGACTCACCCGGGTGGGGAAGACGGTGGTGGTCCGCAGCCATCCCGCCATCTTGGGGATGATTCGGAAGGTCGCTCATCTGGTGCGGGTGGAGTCGTAAAGATATGGACTTGAGCAATTTGTCGCCGGCGCCGGGCGCGACCAAGCGGCGGAAGCGGATTGGCCGCGGGCCAGGGTCGGGGCACGGCAAGACCTCCGGCCGCGGCCACAAGGGGCGCCGATCACGGTCGGGCGGAAACAGCCCTCCGGGATATGAAGGCGGCCAGATGCCGCTGCAGCGGCGGTTGCCGAAGCGTGGCTTCCGCAATCCGTTCCGGCGCGATTACGCCATCGTGAACTTGGAGCAGCTCGAGGCTCGCTTCGCCGATGGGGCGGTTGTCGACCCAGAGACCCTGCACGCGCAGGGATTGGTGCGCCGCGGGCTCACCGTGAAGGTTCTCGGTCAGGGCGATCTGCGCAAGCGGTTGACGGTCAGGGCGCACGCGTTCAGCGCTGGCGCGAAGACCCGTATCGCCGCGGCCGGCGGCGCCGTTGAGGTCATCGGCAGTGCTTGAAGGGTTCCAGAGCGCGTCGAGAATCCCCGAGCTGCGGCGCCGGATGCTGTTCACGTTCGGCATGCTGGCGGTGTACCGCATCGGGGTGTCGATTCCGACGCCGGGCATCGACGCCAAGGCGCTGGCGGCCTTCTTCGATCAGGTGAGGAACTCCGTCCTTGGGATGGTCAACCTCTTCTCGGGGGGCGCGCTCGAGCAGTTCTCGATCTTTGCGCTCGGCATCATGCCGTACATCAGCGCTTCGATCATCCTGCAGTTGATGACGGTGGTCGTCCCCTACCTCGAACGCCTGTCGAAGGAAGGCGAGGCCGGGCGCCGGAAGATCACGCAATACACGCGATACGGGACGGTCATTCTCTCCGTGGTTCAGAGCCTGTTCATCGGCATGGGCCTGGAACAGGCGCAGGCGCCCGGCGGGGCCCCGGTCGTCTACGAGCCGGGGTGGGCTTTCCGCATCATGACGGTCATCACGCTCAGCTCGGGCACCGCCTTTCTGATGTGGCTGGGTGAGCAGATCTCCGAGCGCGGTATCGGCAACGGCATTTCGCTGATCATCTTTGCCGGCATCGTGGCCGCGATGCCGTCGGCGGCGGTGACGACGATCCAGTTCGTGCGTGAGGGCGAGATGGGGATTCTCACGCTCGCCGCGCTGTTGGCCTTCATGGTACTGGTGATCGGGGTCATCATCTTCTTCGAGCGGGGCCAGCGACGGATTCCGGTCCAGTATGCCAAGCGCGTGGTCGGTCGCCGCATGTACGGCGGGCAGAGCTCCCACCTCCCCCTCAAGGTCAACACCTCCGGCGTGATTCCGCCGATCTTTGCCTCGTCGCTGTTGGTGTTCCCGGCAACCATCGCCAGCTTCGTGCAGCACCCATGGGCGCAGACCGCGTCGAGCTATCTGTTGCCTGGGTCGTTCGTGTACAACATCGTCTATGTGGGACTGATTATCTTCTTCTGCTACTTCTATACTGCGGTGGCCTTCAACACGAGCGACGTCGCGGAAAACATGAAGAAGTTTGGCGGCTTCATCCCGGGCATCCGGCCGGGACAGCGGACGGCGGAGTACATTGACCGGGTACTGGTCCGGATCACGCTCGGCGGTGCGCTGTACGTCGCTGCGGTCTGCGTGCTGCCGACGCTGCTCATCCAGCGCTTCAACGTCCCCTTCTACTTCGGCGGGACGGCGCTGATGATCGTGGTCGGCGTGGCACTCGATACCGTCGCGCAGATCGAGACCCATTTGCTGACACGTAGTTATCAGGGATTCATGCGTCGCGGGCGGCTGCGCGGACGCCGAGGGTAGAGCGTGCAGCGGAACCAACCGTGTCGTGCCGGTTTCACGGGAGGCTCGGTACGGCACCAATCCACCGATACGTTGACCGGTTTTGCGATGCGGGCGATTCTGCTAGGTCCTCCGGGAGCGGGGAAAGGCACCCAGGCGAAGCTGATCCAGGAACGGTTCCGTGTGCCGCACATCTCGACCGGAGACCTACTCCGGGACGCGATCCGACGGCAGACGGAGCTGGGCCGTGCGGCAAAGCAGTTCATGGATCGCGGCGAGTTGGTGCCGGATCCGCTGGTCGTCGATATGATTACTGAACGTGTCCGTGAACCGGACTGTCAAGGTGGATTCGTGTTGGACGGTTTCCCGCGAACGGTCGCGCAGGCGGACGCCTTCGAGCGCATGCTGGCCGGGCGGAAACTGCATGTTGATCACGTGTTGAGCCTGAGTGTCCCGCGGGAGGAGCTCATCCGGCGGCTGAGTGGCCGCCGAACCTGCCGCGGCTGCGGGGCCCTGTTTCACGTCGTCTTCGATCCGCCGCAACAGCCCGGGCGGTGTGACCGGTGTCAGAGCGAGCTGTATCAGCGCGACGATGATCGTGAGGAGACCATCCGGGCGCGGCTCGACGTGTACGAGCGGCAGACGGCACCGCTGCTCGACTACTACCGCGCTCGCGGCCTGCTGCGGTCTATCGATGGCGTGGGCGGCGCGGCCGCCGTGAATGCCCGGTTGCTGGCTCAGCTGGACGGGTGGTCATGATCGTGTTGAAATCTCCGGTCGAGATCGAGATCATGCGGCGCGCCAACCTCATTGTCGCCGAGGTGCTGGCGGAGTTGCGCCGCCACGTCCGCCCAGGAGCGACCACGGGCGAACTCGACCGTATTGCGGAGGAGCTGACCCGGAAACGCGGAGCGCGACCAGCGTTCAAGGGATACGAGGTCAACGGGCGCGCATTTCCTCGCAGCGTTTGCATCTCGATCAACGAAGAGGTCGTCCATGGCATTCCCACCGACGACCGCGTGCTGCGCGAAGGGGACATCGTTGGCATCGACTTCGGCGTGAGCTGCGATGGCTACTTCGGCGACGCAGCGATCACGGTTCCAGTCGGCAGTGTGGCCCCGGAAGATGAACGGCTCATGGCAGTGACGGAGGCGGCGTTGTGGGCCGGAATCGAAGAGGTCCAGCCCGGCAAGCGACTCGGCGACGTGTCGGCGGCGATTCAGGAACGGGTCGAGGAGGATGGGTTTTCCGTGGTTCGGGAGTTCGTGGGCCACGGAATCGGCAAACGACTGCACGAAGAGCCGCAGATACCGAACTTCGGGCAGCGGGATCGCGGCATCCGGCTGCGGCAGGGTATGGTGTTGGCGATCGAACCCATGGTGAACGCCGGGCGGCCAGAGGTGACGATCAAGAACGATGGCTGGACGGCGGTGACGCGTGACGGGTGTCGCTCCGCCCACTTCGAGCATTCGGTGGCCGTGACTGACAAAGGCCCGTACGTGCTGAGCCAGGCATGAGGACAAGAGTGAGCGCCGCCCCACGGTTGTGGGGCGGGTGAGGTGGTGCGCCGTGAAGGTTAGAGCGTCGATCAAGGTCCTGTGCAAGAACTGCAAGATCATTCGCCGGCGTGGCGTGCTGCGCGTGCTGTGCAGCAACCCGCGGCACAAGCAGCGACAGGGTTAGTTGGAGGGCGGAGCGAATGGCGCGTATCGCAGGAGTCGATTTGCCGCGTAACAAGCGGATGGAGATTGCGCTGACGTACATCTATGGGATCGGTCGGCCGCTGGCGAGCGATATTCTCGAGAAGGCCAGTGTGGATCGGAACAAGAAGAGCGATGACCTGACAGACGACGAAGTGGTGCGCGTCCGCCAAGTGATCGACCAGGGCGTCAAAGTGGAAGGTGACCTGCGGCGCGAGGTCGCGCAGAACATCAAACGCTACATTGACCTCGGCGCCTACCGGGGAACCCGGCACCGGCGCAACCTGCCGGTCCGCGGCCAACGAACACACAGCAACGCACGAACCCGAAAGGGACCGCGGCGGACGATCGCTGGCAAGAGGTCGGCGCCACCGAAGGGCTGAGTCGGAGATCGAGGAGTATACCATGCCGAAAACCGAGGGTGCTGCGGCGCCGGCGACGGAAAAGCCGGCCAAGCGCAAAAAGGGGAAACGCACAGTCAGCGAGGGCGTGGTGCACATCCACTCCACGTTCAACAATACGATCGTGACCATCACCGACACGGTGGGCCACGTCTTGGCTTGGGCGAGCGCGGGCTCGGTCGGCTTCAAGGGGTCGCGCAAGGGGACGCCGTTTGCGGCGCAGCTGGCGTGCGAGGCCGCTGCAAAGAAGGCGGCGGATTACGGCGTGCGAACGGTGCAGGTCCACGTCAAAGGTCCGGGCGCCGGCCGCGAGTCGGCGCTGCGGTCGCTGCAGGGCTCCGGCTTTTCGATCACCTTGATCAGGGATGTGACCCCGATTCCTCACAACGGTTGTCGGCCGCCGAAACGGCGGCGCGTCTGATTCCACAGGAGGTTCTGCATTGGCCCGCTATATCGATTCCGTCTGTCGCCAGTGTCGCCGTGAAGGGTTGAAGCTCTTCCTGAAGGGGGAGCGCTGCTACACGGACAAGTGTGCGATCGAACGCCGCAACTACCCGCCCGGAGAGCACGGGCAGGCGCGAGCGAAGTTCTCTGAGTATGCCCTGCAGTTGCGCGAGAAGCAGAAGGTCAAGCGCATGTACGGCGTGTTCGAGCGCCAGTTTCGCCGCTACTTCGCGATGGCGGAGCGGTCGAAAGGAATTACCGGCGAGATCCTGCTGCAGCTTCTCGAGCGGCGGCTCGATAACATGGTCTACCGGATGGGCTTCGCCACCTCGCGGGCGGAAGGGCGGCAGCTGGTTCGCCATGGGCATTTTCGCGTGAACGGGCGGAAGGTGGACATCCCCTCCTATCTGCTCAAGCCCGGTGATGCGGTCAACCTGCGGGATCGCAGCCGAAACGTGACGCGGATTCACGAGGCGTTGGCGCAGGCGGAACACCGCGGCGTCCCCGAGTGGCTGGAGGTGGATCGGGAAGGGTTCTCCGGCCGGGTGAAGACGCTGCCGAATCGAGCTGATCTGACGATGCCGATCAACGAAAAGCTGATCGTCGAGCTGTACTCCAAGTGACGGTGGAGGGTACGAGATGCAACCACAGAGGAATTGGCGTGATTTGATCAAACCGAAGGCGCTGGAAGCGGAAGAGAAGAATTTGACGCCTTCGTATGCAAAGTTCGTCGCGGAACCGTTGGAGCGTGGGTACGGGATCACGATCGGGAATGCCCTGCGCCGCGTGCTCCTGTCGTCGCTCCAAGGAGCCGCCATCGCGGCGGTCCGCGTCAAGGGCGTGCTGCACGAGTTCGCCACCCTCCCGGGGGTCCGAGAGGACGTGACGGATATCGTCCTCAACTTGAAGGAGGTCCGCCTGAAGCTCCACGACGGTCTGGAGGCGCGAGGTCGCCTCGAGGCCTCGGGCGAGGGAGTCGTGCGAGCGGGAAACATCCAGGCGGGTCCGAATGTCGAGATCCTGAACCCCGATCTGGAGATTGCGACGCTTTCGAAAGAGGGCAAGTTCGAGGCCGACCTCACGATCAAGGCCGGCCGTGGCTACGTGTCGGCTGACCGCAACAAGGATCCGGATGCGCCCGTCGGGACCATCCCCATCGACTCGGTGTTCTCGCCGATACGCAAGGTGAACTACACCGTCACCAATGCGCGCGTGGGCCAACGAACCGACTACGACAAGCTCTCGCTGGAAGTCTGGACTGACGGGAGTGTCCGGCCGGATGACGCGGTCGCGTACGCCGCCCGCATCCTGCAAGATCAACTCACGATCTTTGTGAACTTCGAAGAGCAGGCGATCGCGGAGGAAGAGGCGGAGGCAAAGGAAGTGACGCTCAACGAGCATCTCTTCCGGCCGGTGGCGGAGCTCGAGCTGTCGGTGCGCTCGGCCAACTGTCTGCAGAACGCGGATATCAAGTACATTGGCGAGCTTGTGCAGCGAACCGAGGCCGAGATGCTCAAGACCAAGAACTTCGGTCGTAAGTCGCTGAACGAGATCAAGGAGATTCTCCGCGAGATGGGACTCGACTTCGGAATGCAGATCGAGAACTTCCCGCCTCGCGAGGAGCTGGACCGCCGCTTGGCGCATGAGAAGGAAAGCGCGTAGCCGAGCCGGCCGCGGCCGCAGCCGATTACCGTGCGCGGGTTGAAGCCATGCGACATCTGAATTCCGGACGAAAACTGAATCGGACGAGCGCCCATCGCAGGGCGATGTTCCGAAACATGGTCACGTCGCTGCTGTGGCACGAGCGCGTCACCACCACAGACGCAAAGGCGAAGGAACTTCGCCGCTGGGCCGACCGGATGGTCACGCTGGGAAAGCGCGGCACGCTGCATGCCCGGCGGCAGGCGCTCGCGTTTGTGCGCAGCCGGACCGTGGTGAAGAAGCTCTTCGAGGAGATCGCGCCCCGGTTTCGTGACCGTCCGGGTGGCTACACCCGAATCACCAAGCTGGGGTTTCGCCGCGGCGACGCGGCGCCGCGAGCGGTGATTGAACTAACCGAACGCGGCGACCGCGCCGTGAGCGAGGCCGAGAAGAAGCGCGAGCGAAAGCGCCGCGCGACTCAACGGAAACAGGAGCAGCAGCCGGCAACGCCGCCGGGCATGTGACGGCGCGCGGTCATTGCAGACGCGAGCTGATCCGGCGACGCGAGGGCACGGCGAGAGATGGGGCCGTCATCCAGGCTGGCCGAGGAACGCCAGCAAGGCGCGGTTGACGGTCGCCGGCTGCTCTTGGTGAACGAAATGGCCCGCATCGGCTACCATGAGCTTCTGCAAGCCCTTCGGAAACAGAGCTTCCATCCCATCAGCGAGGTCGACGCCGATGCAGCCGTCTTGCACGCCGTGTAGGTACAGGGTCGGCACCTCGACCGACCCGGCGGTAATCCGCTCCTGCAGATCAGCGAGTGCGGGGTCCTGGTTCACCGGATTCAAGGCGGCGCGGTAGTACCCAAGCGCGGCGGTAAGGACCCCGGGCGCTTGGAAGGTCGCCTTCAGAGACGCCATCTCTTCGGGCGGATAGACCCAGCCGGGCGACCAGTCTTGCCAGAGCCGTTCGATGAAACGAAAGTCATCGTGCGCCACCGCGCCATCCGCCATCGGGTGCTGGAAGAAGAACATGTACCAGGAGCGTCGCTGCTGGTCGTAGCTGGTCATAAATGCCGTGAGGAGGTTGGGGCCGTGCGGGACTGCCGCCGTGACCAGCCGCGACACCCGATTGGGCGCGAGTATTGCGGCGCCGTACCCGGCGAGAGCCCCCCAATCATGGCCAAAGACCACGGCATCCTGGTACCCCAACGCTTCGATCATGGCGATCGCATCTTGCGCCAGCACGACAGACTGGAAGCGCCCGTCCTCAGGGATGTCGGTGGCCGCATACCCGCGCATGAACGGCGCGACGGCACGGAACCCGGCCGCCGCGAGTGCCGGTAGCTGATGGCGGAAGGAGCGCGGGTGGTCCGGAAACCCGTGCAGGCACAGAACGAGTGGCCCATCGCCGGCCTCCAGCGTTGGGAAACGTAATCCGTTCGCGCGAATCTCGCCCTCACGCCATGCCTGCATCGCGGGTCCACCCCCTTTACCGGTTCACGAGCAGCAGCACGCCTACCACGTCGGCTGCAGTGATGCGAGTATCCAGATTCACGTCTGCGCCAGCGCTGGTGGCCACAAACCCCTGCGCGGTGGCGAGGCCGGCGTCGCCGTCGCCATCGAACAGTTCCGCGGTGAGGAGTTCCAGATCCGCTACGTCGACCTGACCCGTGCTGTCCAGGTCGCCGCGCAGGACCTCGTAGTCGCCGGTGTTCAGGAGCAGCGACAGGTTGTCCTCATCGAAGTTCACCGTCACCAGATCGGGCTTGCCATCATCATTGAAGTCTGCCGCTGCCACATCCAGGGGCGTGGTTCCCACCTGGAAGTCCACCGCGGCTTCGAAATCGCTACCGCCAGTCGCCTGGAGAGCCGACACCGTGTCGTCAAAGCTGTTGACCGCGATGATGTCGGCAATGCCGTCCCCGTTCATATCGTCGGCGACGGCGCTCAGCGGGGCGCCGCCGACGGAATAGCTCTTGCGGCGCGTCAGGTTCCCGAGATCGTTTCCCTCGAGCACGGTAACGGTGTCGCCCTGTTCGTTTGCGACCAGGACATCGAAACGACGATCGCCGGTTACGTCGACCACTTGGATGGAAACGGGCGTGGGGCCCGCGGTGTAGTCGATCGGTGCGGCGAACTGGCCTCGGCCGTTGCCAAAGCGGATCGAGACGGTACCCGCGTCCCGAGCTGCGACCGCCAGGTCGGGGCGGCCGTCTCGGTTCAGGTCGCAAACGGTGACGGCGACCGGCCCGGACGGGGTTGCAAGGGTGGCCAGCGAGGTGAAGCGACCGCGCCCGTCTCCCGCGAGAACCGCGATCCGGTCGTTGTTCCGATCGGCCACGATCAGGTCCGGCCGGCCATCTGTGTTCACGTCACCGAGCGCGATCGCGGTCGTGCCGACGTTGGCGACGGCCGATACGGCGGTCGCGAATGTTCCTTCTCCGGTGCCGAGAAGCACACTGATCGTGTTGTCGCGGCTGTTGCCGACGAGGATGTCGGGTATGCCATCCCCGCTGACATCTCCGGCCGCCAGCGCGCTTGGCGCGACTCCGACTGAGAAATCGCTGGCCGCCTGGAAGCTGGCGCCGCCCCGGTTGAGCAGCACGGAGACCGAATCTTCCAGAAAGTTCGCCACCACGAGATCCGCATGCCCATTCCGATTGAGGTCGCAGGCTTCGACCGCGATCGGGCCCATGCCGGCCTGTGGATTCTGCGAGAAGGAGATGGTTGCCCTTGCGCCGGATTGACCGAGGATCCCGATCAGGATTGCCCCCATTACGAATGGGTTGATTCCCCTAATAAATTGGGATAAAAATCCCAACAAGGCGTTTTGGTGGGGCCGAAGGTGCATGAAGTTTGAACGTACAACAATTCAGCACAACAGGTCACGATCGAACGGTCAAGGGAGCATCGCAACCGCCGGCGTCGCGAATCCGACTGCGGTCAATCAGGTGCCACCGGACTCGTCCTTCGCCCGGCGAATCTCCCGCTTCGCACTACAACAACGGAGCCGGATCGATTCCGCCGACCGCGGGGATGGTCCCCGACGGCTGATGTGGGCCATCCTGAAGGACACGTTGTGCTGTTACCATATGTACGCGCAGGCGAAGACGGTGCACGGGCAGCGGCTCTTCCGGGATGCCGAGCGTTGGGTGCAGTCGCGCGATCTCCGTTGGATCTTCTCGTTCGAAAACGTATGCGCGCTGCTGGACATTGATAGCGAGTGCCTGCGCAACGAGTTGCGTCGCCGGCAGCGGATGCAGGGGCCCAAGCTGGAGAGGAGGCTGTATGGCACACGGAGCGCGTAAGGAGTGGATGGAGGACGGCGACGGGCTGCCGTTGCTGCTGGGGATGCTGATTGCCATGGCCGTCAGTCTCGGGCTCTGGCTCGTACTCTCATACGCGAGCTGGCTTGTCCTCCGGTAGTTGAAAGACGCGGTGGGCTCACGATCCAGAACATCGGCGCGGCGCGCGGCAGAGATGCTTGCCTGGCGCCAGGCCGCCGAGTCGGTCTTGGTGCCGCTGCTGCGCGCACTGATTGATCGCGGCCTTCGCTATCCTGACATCGCCAAGATCGTCGACCAGTCGGTGCTCTGCGCCGTCGGCGACCAACGCGCCGGTTCGGATCTTGCCGCGGCGCGGCGTGCGGGCTTGCCGCCGGCGGCGTTGCGACGACTGCGGCTACGGCAGCGGGGCCCGTTGCCTCTGCCGCTGTCGTATGTGGCGGGAACGCGACTGATCAGTCGCTGGTCGCTGGATCCGGATTACGGCGACGGCAATACGGCAAGACCACTCCCCCTCCGCGGTCCGAAATCGTTTGCCACACTCGCGCAAAAAGTCGATAGTGATCCCACGGTCGCGCTGCGCGAACTCAGACGGCTCGGGCTGGTCCGGGTGGTAAAGGGCACGGCGCGGCTGGTCTCCGATGCATACGTACCAAGTGCCGGTATGATCGAGAAGTTGGACATCTTGGGCTGCCATGGCGCAGAGTTTCTGCGTGCCATGATCCACAACTTGTCGGCACCGCCCGGCAAGGCTGTGCTGCAGCGCCGCGCCAGCTACGACAACATCGGCAGCGCCGCGCTCAAGCCGCTGCGCGCGAAGTTGCGACAGCGGGCGCTCGATGCGCTGGCGGCGGCGAATCGTGAACTGGCGGTCGCCGATCGCGACCGCAGTCCGTCCGCCCCGGGGGGTCGACGAACGCGCGTCTCGTTCGGTATATATCTCTTCGAAGAACCGGTTGCCTCAACTCGCTCGAAACGCCAGAAAGTCAGGAAAGGCGGGCGGCACGGATCATGAGGGCAGCGCGAGACCAGTGGCGATTGGCGCAGGCGGGAGCGGCGCTCCTGATCCTGGCTCTGTCCGCCTGCGCCGTGAGCGACGGCGGAGTTGGCGGCACCGGTATCGCAACCGTGAGAGGAAACGTCCTCGATCCGGCGATCGTTGCGGCGACGGCTCAGAATCCGGGTATAGGGGACACCGGGGGATCCGGCGCCTCCGCCGCTGGCTTCGTCGTTCAGGTGCAGGACACCGACATCCAGGACGTGACCGACGAGGCGGGTGTCTTCAAGCTGGAGGGGCTCTTCTCGGGTGATGTGACGCTCGAATTCCGCCGTGAAGACATGCCGGAACCGGCAATGGTTCCACTGTTCGTTCCCTCCGGATCCGAAGTGACTCTGACGAACATTGAGATCCTCGATGGCACGGCTGCTCCGGAGCAGATTCGGGTCGAACGCCTGATCGGCGGCATCGTTGCGGACGCCGTGTGCGAGGGGACGAACGGGTCGTTCCTCTTTCAAGACGACAGCGGCTTGGAGTTTACCGTCAGCGTCGACGCTGAGACCGCGATCCAGCGGCAGACCTCCACTGAGCCGCTCCAGTGCAGCGATCTGAAGCAGGGTTCGCGGGTCAAGATCCGCGGCCTCCAGAGCGACCGCCGCATCACCGCGCGCGAGATCAGGGTGCTCAAGTCCGGCGATCGCCCGCAGGCGGCGGGCTGATCCTCGCGGTATTGAACGGATCAATGGAGCCGCAGCTGGAACCTCCGTACCTGATCGTGAAGCCGGGGCTGACCGAGGACGACTTCTATCGCCTGGCGGGCGAAGACAGCGACTGGGAGTTTCTCGACGGGAGGATCGTGATGCATTCGCCCGCCTCGAGTCGTCATGAGGACCTCTTCCGCTTCCTGCTCACGATGCTCAGCGTGTACCTGGACGAGCGGAAGGGCGCGTTGGTCCGGGGCTCCCGTTACCCGATGCGGCTCGACCCAAACTGGTCTCCCGAGCCCGATCTGCTCATCGTCCGGGACATCCGGCGGCACGCCGTGACCGCGCAGCGCCTGGAGGGCCCAGCGGACATGGTGATCGAGATCGTGTCGGAGAGCGACCCGGGACTGGACTACCGCGAGAAGCTGCCACGCTATCGCGAGGCGGGGATCGAGGAGATCTGGATCGTCGATCCCTTCAAGAACGAAGTTCGGGTGGACCGAAAAGGACCGGCAGGCTACGCAACCCAGACGCTCGCCTCGGGGCGGCTGCCATCGAGCGTCGTGACGGGTTTCTGGATCGAGGTCTCATGGCTTTGGCAGCCGGAGCTGCCGTCAACCATGCACTGCCTGCGGGAGATTCTCGGCGAGTGACGTAGGCCCACGGGACCCGGCACAGCGACTCTCTCCGGAGACACCGGCGAACTCCGCCTGGCACTTTCGGAATGCCGTCCCCGTTCGGAGTTCCGCCTTCAGGCGGTCCCAGACCTGCGGGCGCTCAGCCCGCCGCCTGTGGCTGCGGCAAGGAGCGGAGAGGGCAGTCTGATGCGACCCGGTCTCTGCCGAGCCCCGTCGTGCTGGTCTCGAACGTCGCCCCCGCCGGCAGCCGGAAGGAGTACTGGACCGGACTCCATCTCCTTCTCGTTGGGTCGTCCATGCGTTCCAGAAGAAATCGACGCGGGGCATCAAGACCCCCACACGCCAGATCGAGCTGATCAAGGACCGTCTGACGAGATTGAAGGAGATGTTGCGATGAAGGAACGGCTGGAAGTCGTGCGCGGAAGCGGAAACGTCTTCCGCGATCTCGGGTACGAGAACGCGGATGTCGAGCAATTCAAGGCTATCCTTGCGGCCGAAATCATCAAGGTGCTCGACCGCGAGCACCTCACGGTGCGCGCGGCGCAAGCCCGGACGGGGATTGCTGCGGCCGATTTCTCACGAATCCGCAATGCGGATCTCGGGAGGTTCACGGTCGATCGGCTCATGGCTACCCTGAACCGGCTCGGATCTCGGGTCGAGGTGGAAGTCAAAGTGCGGCGCGCGGAACCCGTGGAGCAGGGGGTCCCGGCGTAGGAAGGCGAGGATAGAAGCGATGAGCAGAAGACAGAGGAGGCCGTGCTGTCGACGAGGAGTCGCTTCCGGCACGCGCTCTGGCGCCAATTGATTGACTGTCCATCAAACCCGCGGTACTTGCTGAACGACACGGAGACGCTCGGATGAGAAGGCGTGGATCTGCGGCACAGACCCTCCTGGCAAAGATTGCGGAGCTGCCCCCGGCCCGTGTTGCCGAGGTCGAGGATTTCGTCGAGTTCCTTCGCCAGCGCGAGGCGGACCGACGACTCGCACGCGCCGCGAGCAAACTCTCTGAGCGCTCCTTCGCCAAAGTCTGGAACAACGCGGCCGATGCCGTCTACGACGAGCTTTGAGTTCGCCGACGTCGTCCTCGTTCCGTTTCCGTTCACGGACCAGCGCGCAACCAAGAAGCGTCCTGCGGCGGTCGTCAGCTCGGCGGTGTACAACGCGGCCCGCCCTGACCTGATCGTCTTGGCGATCACCAGCCAATCCCGTCCCACAAGCGGTGTCGGCGGGGTAGCGATTCGGCACTGGCGAGCGGCGGGCCTCCTGAAGCCTTCCGTCTTCAAGCCCCTTCTCGCCACAATCGAACAGACGCTGGTATTGCGAACTCTCGGCAAGCTCGTCCCCGCGGACCGAACTCGGCTCAACGAGTTCCTGAAGCTCATCATCGGCCGATAACGTGACGCCGCTTGGACGCTCGGGCCTCCAGCGCTCTCCCGCCCACCCCGCTGCTCGTCGTCGACCCTCCCGGTCATCTGCCGTTCACACCGGGATAGAGAACCCCGCTGCTGCAGGCCATGCCCTGCTGACAATGCGCGTGCGCACGGGAAGAAGGCGTACGCCAAGAAGTACCCCTGGCCGCACAATCTCCCGGATCGCGTGGCGATCGAAGCGGAGGCGGCCGCAATCGCCGGCCCGATCGGCGCAGACCCGGATGAGATCATCCGTATCCTTTACTCACGCAGTGACTTGAATGCGTTCTTTGTGACCGTGGATGCGGAAGCGACGTGGGAACGGGCGGTGCGCGCCGCGCGTGTGTGGCGGCGCATCGCTCGCATCCTGGAGGCCGCCGGGTGGCCGTTTGACACGCTTCCGCCGCCGGGCTTCCCGCTGGGAACGCCGCACCCGCTGTCGAAAGCCGG
>Ga0316622_100002070_pt1 | contig 13655 bp, 10 predicted proteins | sample OWC_Aug_OW2_C1_D_FD_207646 | JGI IMG/M metagenome (GOLD analysis project Ga0316622, IMG submission 207646) | Wetland soil microbial communities from Old Woman Creek delta, Ohio, United States - OWC_Aug_OW2_C1_D5_C | ecosystem: Environmental > Terrestrial > Soil > Wetlands | place: USA: Ohio... | reverse complement strand
TCTACTCTAAAAGTGCTGGTGGTGCCATCGTGCAGGGTGGTGCGCAGGTCTGACATAAAATGCCCTACGTGCCCCGAGTGGCGCACCAACTCGGTGCGCATCAGGGTCTGGATGCGGGGGTGGGCGCGCACCCGGTTGACCAGGTCACGCCCCAGCAGCCGGGGATTGAACCCCTCGGCGACGTAGTACATATTCTGCAAGTTGCCGCCCAGCACGTCCGACCGCTCAATCAGGTGAACGTCGTAGCCGCTATCCGCAATGGCCAGGGCAGCCGTCATGCCCGACAGTCCTCCGCCGACTACCAATGCCGAAGGCAGAGAATGATGTTTCTTCTTATACACCGGCTGTGCAGTGAGCACCCGCCCCACGGCGATGCGCACCATCTCCTGCGCCTTGCGGTTAGCCAGCTCAGGCTGCCAGCGGTGTACCCGGCTGCATTGCTCCTGCAAATTGACCAGCTCCAGCAGGTACGGGTTTAACCCCTCCTGGCGCATCATGCGCTGGAAAAGGGATTCGTGGGTGCGGTTGCTGCAGGCGGCGATGACCACACGGTTCAGCTCCAACTCCTGGATGCACTGGCTGAGGTGTCCCACCACTTCCGGGAAACAGGCGAACTCCACCACCTCGGCATGTACTACCCCCGGGTAGTGGGCTGCATGTTTGACCAGATCGGATCCGTCGATCACTTCTGCAATCGTCCCTCCGCAGGAGCAGGCGAAGACACCTACCCTGGGTTCCAGGCTGGTTACATCGCGCTCAGGCGACAGGTTATTGGTCGACAGGAATGGATATTCCCTGGAGTAGGGGTAGGTATTCAGTCGCTCGTTTAGCAAGCGCATCACCTCACCAGCCGCGCCGCTGGCATCGAGGATGGTCTCGGAAATTTCCTTCGGTGAAGAGAAAGCCCCGCAGACGAACACCCCTGAGTGAGTGGTGTGCAGTGGGGTAAATTTCTCCGTGTTGCAAAAACCGAACTCGTTCAGCTGCAGGTCCAGCATTTGGGTGAAATAACGGGCGGAGTCAGGGGGTCGCAGCCCGGTGGCAAGCACCACCATATCGACGCGCTCCTGGCGAAGGCAGCCATCCGGATCGGCGTAGTGCAAGATCAGGTCATGCGTGAGTGGGTCCTCCTGAATGGAGGAGATGCGGCAGTGGGCGTAGCGGATGCCGTGTTGCTCGCGCGCCCGGGCGAAGTATGTGCTGTATTCCTTGTTGAAGGCGCGCTCATCCATGTTGTAGACCTGGCAGTCCACGTTGCCTTTCAAGCGCTGCTTGGCCAAGATGGCCTCTTTGGTAGCGTACATGCAGCAGATCGAGGAGCAATAGGCATTGTGCTGGTCACGTGAACCAATGCATTGCAGCCAGGCAATAGAACGCGGCGACTGGCGGTCTGATGGTCGCAGGATAACCCCTTCGGTTGGGCCGGAGCGGCTGGCTAAACGCTCATACTCCATCGCATGCAGAACATTGGGGTAGCGACCATATCCCAGCTCGCTCATCTCACCGGGGTCGAATACCTGGAAGCCCAACGCAAGGATGATGGCGCCCACTTCGACGGATAGCAGGCGGGGCTGTTCATTGAGGTCTATCGCCCGGCTGGGACAGATTTCCTGGCATTTGGCGCAGCCATCGCAGTACGGCCCACGGTCGATCACATAGGCATCCGGCGCAGCACGGGCGGCTACCTTATAGGCAGCCTTGCGCGTCACCATCCCTTGCTGGTGCTGGTCAGGCAACTCCACAGGACAAACCTCACTGCAGTAGCCGCAGTTGATGCAGCGCGCCGGGTTCACGTAGCGCGGCTCCTGGCGCAGGGCGACGGTGAAATCACCCGCCTGGCCTTCTACATCCACCACATGCGTGTTGGTCAGGATTTCGATATTCGGGTGCTGATTTTGTTGGATATAAGCGGGAGATATGGAAGGACGGGTGCAGCCATAGCCATGGTCGGGGGTGCCGCGACAGAGCACGCAATCGTGCTGGGGGAACATGTAGCCCAATTGCGCCACGCGCCCTCCCAGGCAGGGGGTGTGTTCGACCAGATAAACCTTCAACCCGGCATCGGCAAGATCGAGCGCCGCCCGCATCCCCCCAATGCCACCGCCGACCACCATGGCAGCGGCAGGCTTGGGTTGAACGGCAGATGTGATTGGTGACTGCATAGTTACTGCTCCAGGTCTGAGTGTTGCTCAGCGATTAAGATTTTCAGACACTTACACACAGGCACCTGGTCAGGGAGGCAGTTGCAGCATTGGTATTCGGTTGTGAGCCCCCCAGCCAGATTCAGCTATCGGCCAGGCAATAAGCAAAAACCGCCCTCCCTGCTCTATGCAGTAAGGGCGGCGGCTGCGATGTGGTAGGGAGTGTCACCCTTGGAACAGGGTGGCTGGTGTTAAACGTGCAACGACGAGTATGGGCCCTAGGGCATGTAAAGAGTTCGCTGCCACCATTGTAGCAAAGGCAACAAAGGTTGTCAAAGTGCTAAAAATCTAACAAAATATGTGACATTTGTCATATAAGCTGACAATTGAAGCCCTATACTTACTTAGAGGGTGCCCTGATATGGTCCCGGAAATGAGATTTTGCTTCTAATTCCGCAAGTTTTAACGAAGCGAAAGTGCAGGCTTCAGTCATCAGCTCTTTAACTTTCTCCTCTGGCAACTTTGGTAAGTCTTCTCTACGATAGCCTTTGCTCTGCAGGAACTCTTCCACAAGCTTTTTCTCTAAAGCTGATTGTGGGCCCTCTGACAAGCATTTATCGATATCATAGTTTGCTTCTGACATTGTTGACCTCCATCGATTCATCCTTATCCAAATTGATCAATTTCCTCGCTTGCGCTCCAGTTTGCGTTTTACCAATTTGAGCCGGAAATGATCCGCGCGCTCACGTTCGTCCAGCGTCATTTGAATATAGTCGCGCTCGGATTCCACGCGTGGGATAAACAAGTGATCCAGCGCATTCAAACGGCGGGAAGTGCGTTGAATTTCGCCCGCCAACCGGGTGAGGCGCAGCTCACTTTCCGCTAGCTGGATGATAGCGTCTACCTCAGTCTCAAAGGCCGAGGCGGCTTCATCAATCGTGATTGAAGTCCCGACGATCGAGTAGCCTCTTCCCAGCGCCGGGCGGGAGACGCGCTTCTGCTCAATATGGGGCACCTTAACTCCCATGACATTGACTGTGGTCACCTCGAGAGGTAGATCGGTGCGGGAAGCCATAGAGGCAGACATTACCGCTTCGTTACCAGCTATCGCTTCTGCCCGCGCTAAACTCTGGCGGGCATCGGCAGCTGCCTGTTGTAACACATCAGAGTGTTCCATGACGGTATCTGCTATCCGCATAAATTCCTTCATCAGGGCAGTGCGCTTCTGCTCTAATAATTCAAGACCAAGCTTTGCCAGCGTAATCTGTGCCCTAAGGGCAAGGAGTTCCATACGGGTAGCGGATACAGTAGGCACCGATTAATCCTCATGAAACCTTACTTGCGGCCAAGACGTTCTTTTCTCCCTCTGCGCGCAGGTAGCGCTCGATATATTCCTGCGGAATACGCTTGAGGATTTCGGTAGGCATCGGAGAAAGCAACTCCCAGGCAAGATCCAGCGTTTCTTTAATCTCACGGTTAACCAGCCCCTGCCCAACAAACTGCTCTTCAAATGATCTGGCAAAAGTCAGCACACGGCGATCGTCGGCAGAAAGGGCAGCCTCCCCGATAATAGCCATCAAGCGGCGCAGGTCGCGGCCCTGAGCATACAGCGCGTAGAGCTGGTTGGCTACTGAGCGATGATCCTCACGGGTCTTCCCCGGACCGATGCCAGCATTCATCAACCGGGATAACGAAGGCAACACGTCAATGGGCGGAAATATGCCCTTGCGGTGCAGATCCCTGCTCAATACGAGCTGGCCCTCGGTGATATAACCAGTCAGGTCTGGGATCGGGTGGGTGATGTCGTCGTCTGGCATGGTCAGGATCATCAACTGGGTCACAGACCCCGGGTTGTCACGGACGCGCCCAGCGCGCTCGTAAATACTGGCCAGGTCAGAATACAGGTAGCCGGGATAACCTCGTCGGCCAGGCACCTCCTCGCTGGCGGCTGCAACCTCGCGTAAAGCCTCACAATAGTTAGTCATATCGGTCAGGATCACCAGTACATGGCGATGGTGGGTGAAGGCCAGATATTCAGCAACAGAGAGGGCCGCGCGCGGGGTAAGCAGGCGCTCAATTGTAGGATCGTCAGCCTGATTAATGAAGATCACGGTGCGTTCCATCGCATCGCTGGCGCGGAACTGATCCATAAAATACGCAGCTTCCCGGTGGGTAATACCGATGGCGGCGAAAACGACCGCGAACGGTTCGCTGCCGCCACTTTCTCCACCGAGTACACGCGCCTGGGAAGCAATCTGCGCGGCCAGTTCGTTGGCGGGTAAGCCGGCTCCGGAGAAAATGGGCAGCTTCTGACCACGCGTCAGGGTATTCAAGCCATCAATAGAAGAGACGCCCGTCTGGATAAATTCGCTAGGATGTGTTCGCACCGATGGGTTAATCGGCAAACCGTTGATATCCAAGGAGACCTCGGGGACAATTGGAGGGCCGCCGTCGATTGGCAGGCCGGAGCCGTTCAGCACCCGGCCTAGCATCGAGAGCGAAACGTCCAGGCGGACCACATCCCCCATAAACCTCACCCTTGTACGGGAAAGATCCAACCCAGAAGTCCCGAGGAAGACTCGTACCATACAGCGCTGCTGGTCTACCTCCAGCACCTGGCCAAGGCGGATCACCCCATCGGGATCAATGATCTCCACCAGCTCGTTATAAGCAACACTACTGATGCGTTCCACAAAGATCAAGGGTCCCTTGATCTGGTAGAGGGTGCGATATTCTTTCGTTACAAGGCTGGGCCTGGAGATGGTCTTTAGCATTTCGATTCGATCCCAAACCGTACAGATATTCCCTCGCTGCGGCTACAAATCTACGCCTAACTCAACAAAAGCAGACCGAACCCGCTGCATAAGCGCCGAGATGGCTTCTTCCGACCCCTCAGGTGGGAGCTCTTTCATACGAGCGATCTCAACTACCACTGGCAGGGCTTCAATCTGCTCCAGGTGTACACCAGCCTGCAGAGCCGCTTGGGTACGGTGGTGAAAGTCCATGACTGTCTTGAGCATCCAGTAACCCTTTTCTACCGTACAGAAGCGATCCACATCATGATACGCAGACTGCTGAAGGAAATCTTCTCGCAACATGCGGGCCAACGACAGGACAGCGCGTTGGGTCTCAGCCAGGGCATCCGGGCCTACCAGTTGGACGATTTCAAGCAGCTCAACTTCAAGTTGGAGGAGTGCCATGGTCTCAGAGATCAGCTCAGGCCAGTCACCTGCTATTCTCCCAGCGAACCACTCGTGCAGGTCGTACAAGGAGTAGCTACTCGTCCAGTTAATGGCAGGGAAGTGTCTGCGGCGCGACAGGTCGTAATCTAGCGCCCAAAATGTGCCCACAACGCGCATTGAGTTCTGCGTCATTGGCTCGGAAAAGTCGCCGCCAGGAGGCGAGACAGCGCCGACAACCGTTACGGAACCAGTGCGCTGGTTACCATTCGAAAAATTAGAACCGCCCAGGCAGATCACCTTCCCAGAGCGCTCGTAGAATTCGGCCAGGCGTGCCGCCAGGTAAGCCGGATAACCCTCCTCACCGGGCATCTCTTCCAGGCGACCAGAGATCTCGCGCAGCGCTTCGCCCCAGCGAGAGGTAGAGTCAGCCAAGATAAGCACGTCATAGCCCATATCGCGATAATACTCAGCGATGGTGATGCCTGTATAGATGCTGGCCTCGCGGGCTGCCACGGGCATATTGGAGGTATTCGCAATCAAAACCGTACGCTCCATCAGCGGTGCGCCACTCCGTGGGTCTTCCAGGGTGGGAAATTCTTCAAGCACTTCGGTCATTTCGTTGCCGCGCTCACCACAGCCGACGTACACCACCACATCAGCATCGGCCCAGCGCGCCAGGCTCTGCTCTACTACCGTCTTACCTGTCCCGAAACCGCCGGGGATGATCGCTGATCCGCCCTTAGCGACCGGGAATAGGCAATCGATAATTCGAGTTCCGGTGAGGAGCGGCTCACCAGGGGAGAGCCGACTTTGGACAGGTCGCGGCTGGCGGACAGGCCAACGCTGCACAAGCGTTATCTCTACGTTTTCGACTTTGTTGTCAGTCGCTGTGCTTAACATGGCGACGATATCGTTCAGCTTGAACTCACCTGAACGGATTTCCATCACCCTTCCCTGGCGACCCGGGGGAACCAGGATGCGGTGTTCAATCGCCCGCGTTTCGGAGACCACACCCAGCACGTCTCCTGCGGTAACGAAATCATCCACAGCTACGCGTGGGGTAAAATGCCATAGCACATCCTCCGGCAGGGGTGAAGCCACCACGCCCCTCTGGATGAAATCCCCCGTCAGGCTGGCAATTGCCTCCAGAGGCCGCTGCAAACCGTCATACACCTTACCCAGCAAGCCTGGTCCAAGGTGAGCAACCAGGGGCAGGTCAGTTGCCTGGATTGGCTCCCCAACCCGAATACCAGAAGTATCTTCATACACCTGGATGGTGGCGACATCCCCTGAGAGGCGGATCACCTCGCCCACCAAGCCAATCTCGCCCACCTGTACCACATCAAATAGGCGAACATCATCCAGACCAGTCCCACCGACAACAGGTCCGGCAACGCGAGTCACTCTTCCGGTGCGGGTATTGTTATCGTTCATCAACTGCTCTCGCCCCCCTCACCCTTGAAAGTGATATGAAAGCCGATCGCCTGCCGGATAGTTTGGGCAATGCGGTGGCGGCGGGAAACTTCCGCCCCAAGGGGCTGTCCTCCAGGAATGGCCAGATAAGGTATTTGTTGCGAAGACTCTAGGCGCTTGATAAAGACGGGGGACATACGCTCTAACAATCCGTCATCAATCGCTAGTAGGCCAACCTCACCAGAATCCAGCCAGGAGTCGATCAGTTCTTGAGCAGATTCTATGTCTTCCACACCATAGGCATCCACCCCAGCCAGTTGAAAGCCAGGTACAAGAGAAGGACGGGTGACGACCAGCAAGCGGCTCATAGGACAAACTCCAGCTCCGTGCGAATGGCATCGGGCTTTAAGCCTAGATTTATGCCGTGGGCAATCCAGCGAATATTGCTGATCTCGTTGGTTTTTAAAGCCAGATAGCCCACTAACACACCAATGCCCAGAGCATCTCTGACAATTAATCCGCTCGTCCATCTCAGGCGGTATCTTCTCAGGTACTTTTCAAAGCTACTCAGCCGGTTGGATTGAGCATATGCCTGCAACCCAGCTCTCAGTGATTCTTCATAAGCCGTCCCAGACAGAATTTCCACGGCAGCTTCTACCGTATCCTGAGAAGCGGCACGCGCCAGCAATGCAAATGGCAAACGACCGGGCCCTACAAATAGGCGTTCAAAGTCCAGGATACCAGACCGCCCGCCGAGCAGCCTGCGCTCTGCTGGAGCATAGGCGAAGCGCAGCACAGTGAGCAGATTGGTGATGTCAGCGTCGAGTTTCAGAGTCGCGAACAAGGTTTCTTCGGTCCGGAAATCGCCTCGCAAATCCTCTACTGCTTCTCGAAAATGCCACTGTTCTAATACCAGCTCCATATCGGGAACATCTGCGCCAGGGTGCTCCGCCCGCAAGTGAAGCAGGGGTTGAGAAATAGGCAGGTTCATACTTGCCAGCATGTCAACCACACCCCTCGGCCCGGGAGCTTGGGTCAGTTCCATTAATATGGTGTAATTCAAATCCCCAATAGGTAGGAGAGCCGACAGAATATTCCCCGGTGGCACGTTATTGTTCAAGCCGCGCAAGATTGTTTTGAGGTTGTAGATCTCATAAGCCCGCAATACAATGGCAACCATCTGTTTGCTGCGGTCTTGAAAAAACCGGCTGACGTTGCCCAGCGTGCTGATTAAATCCAGACGCAACGCCTCTGCAATGCAGTCCATGCCACTTGAGCGGGCCAGGGTGATCTCAAGGGACTTTCGGTAAGCGGTCCGGGTCAGCGCGGCAATCAACCCTCCAATGCCGCTGCTCTCCGACAGGGCCTCCAGCTCGCGCCTGTCGAGCAAGCGGGATTTCATGGCGCGTAGGCGGGCGTTGCCGTAGTCGAAATCTGCCATTCCTTATCCTCAAAAAGCCCTGCCAGCTGACGACGTAGATAAGGGGTAGCGCGTTCTAGCCTAGCTTCCAGAGTGTTAATCACCACCACGCGTCCGTCTTCACTCTTGGCAACCAGACCACCCCAACAATTCAAGTCGTCCCGGACCGGCAGATCTAATTTCAGCGCAGTCAGAATATCAGCCAGCAGGTCCCGGTCGCGCGAGTCAATTTCCAGGCAGATCATCTCGCTTCCTACTGAAGAGAGCTTGATTTCAGCCAGGGTTTCCTGTGTCAACCGCCGTAGCACTTCTGGATAAATTGTCTCCGTCCGAATTAGCGCCAGGCGGCTGCACGCCCGCTCCAGGGAGGTATCCACCAGGGTTTCGCGCAGGTTGCCTGTGGTGTGGAGCACCTCGAGTTTCGCCTGGTGGATAATCCGGGAGCGCTCCCTGGCAACCGGGGTTAGTGCTGCATTGAAGGCTTGCTCCTTAATGCGGGCGGCCTCCAGGCGGGCGTTGGCCAATATTTCATCAACATGAGCGGAGGCGTGCGCTTCGATCTCTTGCACCTGAGCATCACCAGAAGCAGAGATCGCCTGCAGGATGGCTTCCAGGCCCATATCAGCCGCCGAGCAACAAAACCATCGCAGCCACCGCGAAGCCCAAGATGACCATGGTTTCTGGGATAGCAACCAGCAAGATGATTGTCCCAAGCGCTTCAGGCTTCTCAGCAATGACGCCTGCACCAGCCGAACCAATACGCGCCTGGGCAAGGCCAGTACCGATGGCAGCCAAACCCACTGCCAGTCCCGCTCCAATTGCAGTCAATCCAGCGTCCATATGTTCCTCCACATTCTTCTTGATCCCTGCTGATTAATAAGCACTATTTCCACATTGCTGCCAGCTAAGAGTGGGTATCGGATCCAAACTGGCTCTTAAACGGCTGGTAGGGCCTGCCACCACCTTCATAAAATTTGCGAAAAAACTCAACATAGTGGAGACGCAAGCTATGGATGGTGGGGCTGAATGTACCCAGCACCAGGTTCAGTGAGTGGATCAATACCGCCAATATGACGCCAACGATCACGCTGCCGACCAAACCGGCTACCTCGTTAGCTACCTTCGCTAAATACACTGAAGCCAATCCGATGGCGGCAATCCGTAAATAGGAAAGCACGTTCCCAATCAGGCCTATAAATTCGATCGGCCCCATCAAAATACCCAGCCAGCCCAACGAGGCGCCTAGGAGCACAATGCCAACGACCATGACGGCGATGGCGGGCGTCATGAACCCTTGTGGCAAGTAGCCCATTGCAACGGCAACGATCATAAAAAGGCTGATCAAACCGACAAGCATTCCGCCGCGTTCCAGCAGAAGACTCTTACTCCGATCGCGGATACCTTCCCAAATGCCCAGCACCAATCCAAGGCTGATGTGCACCGCGCCAATGACGATCGTCATCACCAATAGAGATGCGACATTCTCTGCATCGGTCCGGTTGAACCATAATGGGTGCAGGCCCAGATCCTCACCAAGGGTGCCAAACGCCTCACCATACAGGAAACCAAACACGATCGCCCAGCCCGAACCCATTGCAATTACAAGGAGCACATCATGGAGCACACCTTTCTTGTATTTCCGCAAGAAGGCTATACTGATCGCGAGTAAAAGCAACCCGTAACCCACGTCACCGAGCATCATCCCGAAAAAGATCGGCATGAAGAAAGCCATTAACTGGGTAGGGTCGATGTGCCCGTATCGCGGTAAGGAGAGCAGCTTAACCAGACTCTCAAAAGGCTGCGCCGGGCGCGGATTATCCAGGATAATCGGGGCGCGCTTTTTCAAATCAGGGGTGAGGGTTAGCTGCTGCACCATCACGGCATCCCCAATAGACTCCTTGAGCGTAGATTGCACCTTGTCGAAATCCTTGACCGGCGTCCAGCCCACAAGCACAAAGGTCATGTCGGTCTCACCAAAGTGCGATAGGACATTACTGGCGTCCAACTCGTCCCGCAGGGCATCCCGCCACAAGCTCAATTTTTCGCACCATTCAGCTGCCAGCCCTGCGATCTGAGCATTCACATCCTTGATCTCGTCCGGAATTGCCACCAGGCGACGGCGTAGCGAAGCAAGGACCATGTCTGGTGGGCCTTCACCCAGCTCGGCAGGCAGGCGCAATCGAGAGACATCCTCACGACCCAGCAAGGCTTCAATCTCACCAATAAACTCTATAGGAAAGACGATCAGCATAGCACGTGTGGAGCTGTCCACGTCGCTGGCAACCAACTCGGCACGCCCGGCGGTCATATCGAGAATACGCCGCCCAATAGAGTCGAGCACACCGACATGCACCCGGCTCACTAGCACACCCACCGAGCTATTTCCGGGTTCGTGCGCCGATGATGGGATAATAGGCAACAGCTTGCGCAAGGTAGCTTCGTAACGAGGCAAGGAGGCTTGCTCTGCCTGCAATTTCTCCCGGCGTGAGGTGAGAGCCTGCACTTTCGGGAGCAGTGCTTCCACCCCAGAGCGTGCCTCAACCAGGTAATCTTCCGGTAGAAAAGTGGTTTTTTGAAGTATTTTGCATCCCAGGACATCCAGCAGACCTTCCAGACGTGCTACCAGAAAGCTTAGCTCCTCCACTGTTCGCAGGGTTTCGCGGTCCAATGTCAGCGGGCGCGCCGAAACCGCCGGCGACTCAACCACTTCGTCAATGTGCACACACCCCAAACGGCGCAAGGTATGGATAATCGTCTGGAGGTCGCTCTTCATGCCAACAATTTCCAGGGGGAGCATTTCAATGTTCATGCGTCTTTCACATCCTCTTCCAGCCCGATGACAATGCTGACTACCTGCTGAACGGCCTGCTGCATGCGCTGGTCTCCCCTCTGGTTAATCACTTCTACCTGCCCTTGAGCACGAGTCACAAGCTGTTTCGCCTCTTCTTCCGCCTCGTGGAAGATTTCTTGGTAACGCGCCTGGCCTTCACGCAGGCCGATTTCCCGCGCCTGGGCTATCATGCGGGCAGCCTCTTTCTTGGCGCTTTCCAGGCTTTGTCCAGCCAGCTCGCGCGCAGCAGCAACACGGCGCGTGACCTCCGCTTCAGTTTGCCGGATTTGGTCAAGGGGGGATAACTCGAGTCCTGGTGTTTGGGTGGCCATATGATTGAATCCTCAGGATGGTGACACAAAAAATCCCATTTCGATCCTGACCACACCAATAAAAAAGCCTGCTTGGATCACCAAGCCAGGCATTGCTGATCAGTAATTAATTAGTTTTATTTAATCAGCGACGCATCTTGCCCGGCTGCGATGACCAGGACAGTAACAAAGTCGCCTGATAACTATCTATGAAACCGCTTTGTAAGACTGCCACTCAAGGAGGCAGTGTTACTGTCTGAATATACTATAGCAAAAATATCCGGGAATATCAAGGACTCGAAGACAAAGCAATACATTCGTCATATCAACGGTTGACGTTTGTAATGAAAGTAGTGAATATTAAACTCTTCACCACCCTGAGGGGGTTCAATACCTGCCGCGCACTACCTGGGCGTCTGGGTGTGTCAGCTCTTGCTCCCGCGCCGGGAACACGCTGGCCGCACAGGCCTTGAACTCGGGGATCTTGGCTTGCTGGTCCAGGGCGTCGATAGTCAGCAGGTTGGCGGCTGCTTCGGCAAAGTGAAAGGGGATGAAGACCACGCCGGGGGATGTTTTCTCAGTGACATCAGCCCGCAGCACAATCGAGCCGCGACGCGACGAAACCCGCACCGCCATGCCATTTTCCACGCCGACCATCGCCGCATCCGCGGGGTTGATCTGCACCAGCGCTTCGGGATACAGCTCGTCCAGCCGGGAATGGCGCGTCATCGAACCACCGTGCCAGTGCTCCAGCACCCTGCCGGTGGTCAGGATGAACGGGAATTCGTCATCGGGCAGCTCCACAGAGGGGATATATTCCAGCGGCGTGAACTTCCCCCGGCCGCGAGGGAAGCTCTCGCCGAACAAGAACGGCGTGCCAGGGTGAGTCTCGTCCCACACAGGCACTTGCAGCCCTCCCTGCTCGAGGCGGGGGTATTTCACGCCGGCATACTCGGGCACCACGCTGCCAAGCTCCTCCAGGATCTCAGCGGGATGCGCGTACTCCCAATACGCTGTGCCTTGCCGTCCCAGGCGGGCCTCCAGGCTTCTGGCAAGATCACAGATGATTTGCCAGTCCGGGCGGGCCTGGCCGCGCGGCGTGAGCACCTGGCGTACGCGCTGCACTCGGCGGTCGGTATTGGTGAAGGTGCCATCCTTCTCCGCCCAGGATGCCGCCGGCAGGAAGACGTCCGCAAAAGCACCTGATTCATTGATGAACAGGTCCTGCGCCACGAGGAACTCCAATTGTTGCATGTGATGGCGGGTGAGGTTCAGGTTCGGCTCGGACATCATCGGGTTTTCTCCCATGATGTACAGGCTGCGCACGCCACCCGGATGTGCCTGGGTGAGGATCTCGGTGGTGGTCAGGCCGCGTTGCCGGCTCAACCCGCCCGCTTCGACGTTCCAGGTTTTTTCCCAGCGGGCAGCATTAGAGTTGTCATCCACTGGCATGTATCCGGGATAGTGGTAGGGCATGGCGCCCATGTCCGAAGCGCCCTGCACGTTATTCTGGCCGCGCAGCGGGTTCAACCCAGTACCTTCGCGCCCGATATGCCCGGTGAGCAGCGCCAGGTGGATGACCGCCAGGGCACTGGCTGTGCCCTGGGAGAGCTGCGAGATGCCCATCCCCCAGTAGATCGCTCCCCGCTCCGCGCTGGCGTACATGCGCGCTGCTTCGACGATCAGGTTGCGGTCAACACCGGAGACCATCTCGGCGTATTCCGGGGTAAACTTCTCAGCCGCCCGGGCGAACTCCTCATACCCTTCCGTGCGCTGTTCGATAAATCTCTGGTTTACCAGCCCCTCGCGGATGATGATGTGCGCCATGGCGGTGAAGACCGGCACGTTAGTGCCCGGCTTTAACGGCAGCCACAGGCTGGCCAGGTCGCACAGCTCCAGCCGGCGCGGGTCAATCACGATCAGCTTTGCGCCGTGCTTCTGCACGGCTGCCTTCATCTGCAGGGCGATGATGGGATGGTTTTCGGTGGTGTTCGAGCCGGTGACGATGAAGCAGTCGGACTGGATCACCTCGGCAGCGGTATTGCTCATGGCGGAAGAGCCGACCGCCTGCATCAAGGCCACTACAGAGCCAGCATGGCACAGGCGCGTGCAGTGGTCCACGTTATTAGTGCGGAACAGGCTGCGATACATCTTCTGCAGCAGGTAGTTATCTTCGTTGACCGCCTTGGCGCAGCAATAAACCGCCATGGCGTCTGGCCCATCCCGCCGGTAGATCTCCACCAACCGGTCAGCGGTGTAATCCAGCGCCTCGTCCCAGGAGACCTGGCGCCACTCGGCAAGGTCAAACGCCTGCGCCCGCTCTCCTGGCACCTGATGTGTTTTCCGGATGAGGGGTGT
>Ga0316622_100002069_pt1 | contig 13657 bp, 5 predicted proteins | sample OWC_Aug_OW2_C1_D_FD_207646 | JGI IMG/M metagenome (GOLD analysis project Ga0316622, IMG submission 207646) | Wetland soil microbial communities from Old Woman Creek delta, Ohio, United States - OWC_Aug_OW2_C1_D5_C | ecosystem: Environmental > Terrestrial > Soil > Wetlands | place: USA: Ohio... | reverse complement strand
TTCCAGGACCACCCGCGGCCGGTCGTGGCACACCGCACGTCGCCCACGAACATCGGGCTCTACCTGCTCGCCACCGTCACGGCACGCGACCTCGGCTGGATCGGGACGCTCGAGATGGTGGAGCGGCTGGAGGAGACGCTGACGACGATCGGCCGCCTGGAGTGGTTCCGCGGTCACTTGTACAACTGGTACGACACCCGCGACCTTGAGCGGCTCGAGCCGGCATACGTGTCGTCGGTCGACAGCGGCAACCTCGCCGGCCACCTCCTGACCCTGTCCAACGCCGCGCGCCAGCTGATCGACCAGCCTCTCCCGGTCGCCGCGGCAGTGGCCGGGATCGGCGACACGGTCGCGTTGGCCCGCGAGGCCGCCGCAGCGATCGGCGACGACCGGCGGAGCCAGACGCTCACCAGGCGGCAGCTTGCCGAAGCGCTCGAGCTGCCTGCGAGCCTGGTGGGTCCAGAGGCTGCCGTCCCCGCGACGCCCGAGGCGTGGGCCACCCGGCTGGGCGAGCTGGCCGCGCACGCCCGCACGCTCTCGGACGTCGCGACGGCGCTGACGGCCGAGCGTGAAGACGGCTCGGACAGCGAGCTCGTGAGCTGGTCCGAGGCTGTCCAGCGGGCGGTGGGCAGCCACGCCCGAGATCTCGTGCTGCTGGGGCCCACGCCGGGGGCGGCCACCTTCGCGACGCTGGCCGAGCTGTCGGATCCGCCGGCCGGTGCGGCAGGTGACGCAGGACCGGCCGCGGCGGCGCTCGTCCGTCGCCTTGGGGCGATCGCGGACCACGCCCAGCAGCTGTTCGAGGAGATGGACTTCGGCTTCCTGTTCGACCCGACCCGCAAGCTGTTCTCGATCGGCTTCCGAGTCCGCGACGGCGCCCTCGACCCGAGCTACTACGACCTGCTCGCTTCCGAGGCCCGCCTAGCCAGCTTCCTCGCGATCGCCAAGGGGGACGTGGCGCCCGACCACTGGTTCCGGCTCGGGCGGGCGCTCACGCCGGTCGGCCGGGGCTCGGCCCTCATCTCTTGGTCGGGGTCGATGTTCGAGTACCTGATGCCCGCCCTCGTGATGCGCGCGCCGGCCAACAGCCTCCTCGACCACACCTACCGATTGGTGGTCACTCGCCAGATGACCTATGCCGCGGAGCTCGGCGTGCCGTGGGGCATGTCGGAATCGGCGTTCAGCGCCCGCGATCTCGAGCAGACGTACCAGTACTCGAGCTTCGGCGTGCCCGGCCTGGGCCTCAAGCGCGGGCTGAGCGAGGACGTCGTCGTCGCCCCGTACGCGACCGCCCTGGGCGCGATGATCCGGCCCGCCGCCGCGGTCCGGAACTTCGCCCGGCTGAGCGGCGCCGGGGCGAGCGGGCCGTACGGCTTCCGGGAGGCACTCGACTACACGCCCCGCCGGCTTCCCGAGGGCGCCTCGGTCGCGATCGTGCGCAGCTACATGGCCCATCACCAGGGGATGGCCCTGGTGGCGCTCGGCAACGTCCTCAACGGCGGGGCGATGGTCGACCGGTTCCATGCCGACCCGCTCGTGGAGGCGACGGAGCTGCTGCTCCAGGAGCGGGTACCGCGCGACGTGCTGGTGGCCCGGCCGCGCGCGGAGGAGGTCAAGAGCGCCGCCGACGTCCGCGACCTGGTGCCGCCCGTGCTCCGTCGCTTCACCTCCCCGCACGACGCGATCCCGCGGACACACGTGCTGTCCAACGGGCGGTACGCCGTGATGCTGACGGCCGCGGGATCCGGCTACAGCCTCTGGCAGGACGTCGCGGTCACCCGCTGGCGCGAGGACGTGACCCGTGACCCGTGGGGCAGCTACCTGTACCTGCGCGACATGCAGACCGGCGCCGTGTGGTCGGCCGGGCACCAGCCGAGCGGCACCGAGGCCGACTACTACGAGGTCAACTACTCGGAGGATCGCGCCGAGTTCTCGCGTCGCGACGGCTCGATCACGACCGGCCTGACGGTCGTCGTCTCCGCCGAGCACGACGCGGAGATCCGTCGCCTGACGCTGACCAACCTCGGGTCGCAGGCCCGCGAGATCGAGCTGACCTCCTACGCGGAGATCGTGCTCGCGCCGCCGGCCGCCGATGCCGCGCACCCGGCGTTCCAGAACCTGTTCGTGCAGACCGAGTTCGCCCCCGATGTCGGCGCCCTGCTCGCGACCCGGCGCCCGCGCTCACCGCACGAGCAGCCGGTGTGGGCGGCGCACGTCGCGGCGGTCGAGGAAGAGGCCGTCGGCGTGATCCAGTACGAGACCGACCGCGCCCGCTTCCTGGGCCGTGGCAGGTCGGTCCGGTCGCCCGTCTCGATCATCGACGGGCGGCCGCTCTCGAACACGGTCGGCGCGGTCCTCGATCCGATCTTCAGCCTCCGCCTTCGGGTCAGGCTGGCCGCCGGGGCGACCGCCCATGCCATCTTCTCGACGGTCGTCGCCGAGTCGCGCGAGCAGGTCCTCGACCTCGCCGACAAGTACCGCGAGTCGGCCACCTTCGAGCGGGCGGCGACCCTCGCGTGGACGCAGGCCCAGGTCCAGCTCCACCATCTCGGGATCGAGGCGGACGAGGCGCACCTGTTCCAGCGTCTCGCCAACCGGATCCTCTACTCGGACCCGTCGCTGCGGCCGTCGGCCGACCTCCTGGCCCGCAACACGGGTGGCGCCCCCGGCCTGTGGGCCCACGGCATCTCGGGCGACCTGCCCATCGTGGTCATTCGCATCGACGCCGCCGAGGACCTCGACATCGTCCGGCAGCTGCTCCGTGCCCACGAGTACTGGCGCCTCAAGCTCCTCGACGTGGATCTCGTGATCCTCAACGAGCACGGTGCCACGTATGCCCAATCACTCCAGGACTCGCTCGAGACCCTCGTGCGGACCAGCCAGTCCACGCTGGCCAGCCCGGGCCATGCGGGACGTGGCGCGGTGCGCATCCTGCGCGGCGACCAGCTGCCCGTCGAGGACCGGACCCTGCTCCTCGCCGCCGCGCGGGCCGTCCTGCTGAGCCGGCGGGGCGGCCTCGCCGACCAGGTCATCCGCCTGGAGCGTACCGAGCGGACCACGTCGCTCGTACCTGCGTCCGTCCCCAAGCGGACCGGGAGCGAGGTGGCCGCGCCTCGACAGGAGCTGGAGTTCTTCAACGGGCTCGGCGGCTTTGACGACGCCGGCCGCGAGTACGTGACCGTCCTGGGCCCGGACCAGGCCACCCCCGCGCCCTGGCTGAACGTGATTGCCAACCCGTCGTTCGGGTTCCAGGTCTCCGAGTCCGGATCCGGCTACACGTGGTCCGGGAACAGCCGCGAGAACCAGCTCACGCCGTGGTCGAACGATCCGGTCAGCGACCCGGTGAGCGAGGCCATCTACGTCCGCGATGACGAGAGCGGCGACCTATGGGGCCCCACTGCCCAGCCGATCCGTTGCGAGGAGTGCACCTTTGTCGCCCGCCACGGAGCCGGCTACAGCCGGTTCCAGCACGTGCATGACGGCATCCAGCTCGACCTCGTCCAGCTGGTGCCGCTCGAGGATCCGCTGAAGGTCTCGGTGCTCACGATCGAGAACCGGTCCGGGCGCACCAGGCGCCTGTCGGTTGCCGCCTACGCGGAGTGGGCGCTCGGCACCTCGCGCGCGGCCGCCGCCCCGCGGATCATCACCGGGAAGGAGCCGGAGACCGGGGCCCTGCTCGCGCGCAATCCGTGGAACACCGAGTTCGGCGGTCGGGTCGCCTTCCTCGACCTCGGTGGGCGGCAGACGGCATGGACGGCGGACCGGACCGAGTTCCTGGGCCGCAACGGCACCCCGGACCGGCCCGCCGGCCTGGATCGCGGGCACCGGCTGCGGGGCGCGGCCGGTGCTGGCCTGGATCCGTGCGCCGCGCTGCAGACCGGCCTCGAGCTCGCCAACGGCGCCCGCACGCGGGTCGTGGTGCTGCTCGGTGAGGCGCCCGACGCCGCCGCCGCCGCCGACCTCGTCCGGCGCGGCCGCTCTGCCGACCACGAGGCGATGCTGCGCGAAGTCGCGAGCCACTGGGACACCGTCACGGGCGCGGTCCAGGTCCGGACGCCAGACCGATCGATGGACATCATGCTCAACCGATGGCTTCTGTACCAGGCGCTCGCCTGCCGCCTGTGGGCGAGGGCTGGGTTCTACCAGGCCGGTGGGGCGTACGGCTTCCGTGATCAGCTCCAGGATGTCATCGCCCTGGTTGCCGCCGACCGGGGGCTTGCCCGGGAGCACCTCCTCCGGGCTGCCTCGCGCCAGTTCGTCGAGGGTGACGTCCAGCACTGGTGGCATCCGCCATCGGGCCGGGGGGTCCGGACCCGGATCTCCGACGACCGACTCTGGCTGCCGTACGCGGTCGATCGCTACCTGGCGGTCACCGGCGACAGCGCCGTTCTCGACGTGATGGTCGACTACCTCGACGGTCCGGCGCTCCAGCCGGACCAGGTGGACGCGTACTTCGCGCCCGAGCACGCAGGGGCACCGGGCTCGCTGTTCGAGCACTGCGCAGCGGCGATCGACCGGAGCCTCGCGGTGGGCGCGCACGGGTTGCCGCTCATCGGATCCGGCGACTGGAACGACGGCATGGACCGGGTGGGCCACCGGGGCCGCGGCGAGAGCGTCTGGCTGGGCTGGTTCCTGCACACCGTCCTGGCTGCCTTCGCGCCGATCGCGGAGGCCCGCGGCGATCGTCAGCGAGCGGAGCGCTGGCGGAGCCGCATGAAGGCCCTCCAGCGGGCACTGGAGCGTCACGGATGGGACGGCGACTGGTACCGCCGAGCCTTCTTCGACGATGGCACGCCGCTCGGCTCCGCGCAGAGCGCCGAGTGCCGGATCGACTCCATCGCCCAGTCGTGGGCGGTCCTGTCGGGGGCCGCCAACCCTGCCCACGCCGAGCGTGCGATGGCGGCGGTCGAGGAGTACCTCGTGCGACGCGGCGATGGACTGGTGCTCCTGTTCACCCCGCCGTTCGACCGCTCGGACCTGGATCCGGGCTACGTCAAGGGGTATCTTCCGGGCGTTCGCGAGAACGGCGGCCAGTACACCCACGGCGCCATCTGGTCGGTGCTCGCCTTCGCCGCCCTGGGCGATGGTGACAGGGCCGGCGAGCTGTTCTCGATCCTGAACCCGATCAACCACGCCAGCACCCGCGCCGGCGTCCATCGCTACAAGGTGGAGCCGTACGTGATGGCGGCAGACATCTACGCCGAGCCGCCCCACGTCGGCCGCGGCGGCTGGACCTGGTACACGGGCTCGGCGGGCTGGATGTACCAGGCCGGCGTCGAGTGGATCCTGGGGTTCCGGCTGCGAGGCACGACGCTCCTGGTCGATCCGTGCATCCCCCGCGCCTGGCCGGGCTACGAGATCGACTTCCGCTATCACTCGGCCAGGTACGAGATCGTGGTGGAGAACCCGCAGGGGGTCAGTCGGGGCGTGGCATCTGCTGAGCTCGACGGACAGGTGCTCACGAGTGGTGGCGCCGCGATCCCGCTCGCCGACGACGGCGCCACGCACCGAGTGCGGGTTGTCCTCGGCTGATCCTGCTGCGGCGCGGGATCCCTGGACAGCTCGCGAATCACCTGTGCGTCCGCGAGCCGCAGCACACCGGGAGGCAACTTGGCGACCGATGCCTCTAGGCAGCGGCCGGCCTGGTGGGTCACGGTGGTGGCCGGCACGAGGAGGGCCGAGGCACGATGACCGGGGCGGAGGCCGCCTTCACGGCATTCGGACTCGCGTCGCAGGCGTTCCTGCTGGGCTTCTTTGCCGCGCGTCGGTGGGGGCCGCAGGTCGCGGCGCGCTTCGGCTGGACCGTCTACGCCTTCGCGGGGCTCGGACTTCCGCTTGGGCTGTGGCTCCTCGTGGGGGGCCAGCCCTGGCGATTGTTCGTCGGCCCGCTCCTGATGGCGCTCTGGGCCCTCTTCGGGGCGTACGTTGACATCTGGCGGCCGCGCCCGTGGCGACGTCCACCGATCGCGTGGACAGTGCTGATCCCGTTCGTTGCCCTCTTCTTCTCCGCCCAGATGTTCCTGTGGTGGCCGCTGTGGAACATCGAGCGCGTCGCCTGGGTCGTCTTCCTCGTTCTCTTCGTCCCCAACACCGTTCTCAACATCCGTGGGCACTTCGACGGCGGGTCGGACGCGTAGCCTGGCGGGAGGGTCGAGATGGGCGAGTACATCGACATGCAGGCCGAGATCGGCATCAGCAAGCACCAGGGCGGCCTGCCCGCGACGAGGCGGCTCCTCGAGCTCTGTCACATCGAGGGCGCCCAGGAGGTGCTCGACGCGGGCTGCGGCATCGGGGCCGGGACCGCGTACGTCGCACGCAGCCACAGCTGCCACGTGGTGGGGATCGATCTCTCGCCGCGGATGATCGGGTGGGCCCGACAGCGGGTGCGGGAGGAGGGTGTCGAGGACCGGGTCGAGCTGCACGTCGCCGACATCCTGGCGCTGCCATTCGGGGACGGCCGGTTCGACGTGGTCCTCTGCGAGTCGGCGCTCGCCTTCGTGGACGACAAGGGCCGGGCGATCCGCGAGCTGGTCCGGGTCACCAAGCCGGGCGGCCACGTCGGGCTCAACGAGGCCGTCTGGATCGGCGGGGGCCATGAGGAGCTCGACGAGCTGGCGCACGATCTCGGGGCGGCGGTCCTCGGCGCCGAGGAGTGGCAGGCGCTGTGGGACGGATCGGGCCTCGAGGAGCGGGTCATCCGGCTGCGCAAGGTCGATGCCGTCGTGGAGGTCCGCAGCCGGATGCGCTGGATCGGGTTCTGGTGGCTCGTACGGGCCTGGGGCCGCGCCCTGCGCCTCTACGTGACGAAGCCGGAGATCAGGCGCTCGATCGGGTCCGTCATGGGCGGCGGGAGGTCGCTCGAGCACTGGCACTACGGGCTCTACGCCGGCCGCAAGCCGGCCTGATCCACGGTCGATCGACCCTAGCGCCAGAGCAGCTCGTAGGGGTGCTCGCCGACGAGGTGCCTGCCCTCGGCGAAGCGCCGCAGCACGAACGGGGAGATGTCCACCGTGCGCGCCTGCCCGTCGAGGATCAGCTCGGCCATGCAGGCGCCGATGGCCGGCGCGGTCTTGAAGCCCGTGCCCGAGAAGCCGCAGGCGAGGTAGAAGCCCTCGGGACCCGCCTGGTCGAGGATCGCGCGCTGGTCCGGCGTGATGCCGTCCTGGCCGCCATGGGCGGTGCGAAGATCGCCGCCGACCATCCAGGGCACCCGCGCGCACACTCGCTCCGCCATCAGCTCGACCGAGCCCTCGGCGAGGTTCCCCAGCGGCCGGTCGGGGGAGCCGCCGATCTCGTTGTTGGTCTCGAGGCCGACCAGCATGAGCTCGGCGCCCTCGGGGCGGAAGTAGACGTTGTTGACGTCGTCGATGACGATCGGCAGCCCGCTCGGGTGGTCTGCCGGGAGGCCGAAGTAGGCGGTGTCGTGGCGCCAGGCCTGGATCGGGACGTCCAGCCCCACGGTGGCCGCCAGCTCGCCGGCCCAGGCTCCGGCCACGTCCACCACGACCGGGGCCGCGAAGTGGCCACGCTCGGTGTCCACGCCGGTCACCTGCTCGCCATCGACGGTCACGGCTCGCACGCGGCAGCCCTGGACGAGCTGCGCGCCGGCCGCCCGTGCCGCGGCGAGGAAGCCGGTCGCCGTGCCCGTCGGGTCGGCATAGCCGGAGCCGGGCTCGTAGGCCGCCGCGACCACGTCGTCGGTGAAGCTGCCCGGCAGCAGCTCGGCGACCTCTCCCGGCCCGATGACCCGGGTCTCGATCCCGGCACCCTGCTGCATCGCCACGTTGGCCCGCAGGTTGTCGGCCAGCTCGGGCCTCACGAGCATCACGAAGCCGGTGCGCACGAACGCGCAGTCGCCGTGGCCGACCAGCTCCGCCCAGTCTCGGAAGTATGGGTAGGACGCCCAGGCGAGCCGCGACTCCACCTCGAGGTCGTAGTGCATCCGCACGAAGCCCGACGACCGGCCGGTGGCCTCGCCGGCTGCGGTCGACCGCTCGATCACGAGCACCGAGGCTCCTCGCCGGGCAAGGTGGAAGGCGAGGCTGGCGCCCTGGACGCCCGCCCCGACCACGATGACGTCGGCCGTGTTGCTCACGTGCCCAATCGTGCCACGGCGACGGGGGCGAGGGGGCGGGATCAGGCGGGGGTGGAAGGCGACGCACAACAGGCGCAGCTGCCGGCGACGATGTCGGTAACGGCCCGTGCGGCGCTGCAGCAGGCCGCGTCGACCTCGAGCATGGCGAGAGACCTGCCGCCCCGGAGCGCGCCGGCCCCTTCGGCAAGGGCCGGGCAGGCGGCTCGCCGGCCGGGCAGGCGGCTCGCCGGCCGGGCAGGCGGCTCGCCGGCTCCGCGTCGAGCCTGCGAACCCACCTCAGACCGTGGACAGGTACTGCCAGAACATCGAGACCGCGGCGTTCCCGTCGCCGGTCGCGGCAGCCACGCCGTGTTTGGTTCCGTTGCGCACGTCGCCCGCGGCGAAGATGCCCGGTACGCTCGTCTCGAGCAGCAGCGGATCCCGGCCGAGCGTCCAGCCCGGCGGCCGGTGGCCGTCCTTCATGAGATCGAGCCCCGTGAGGATGTGCCCGGACTCGGTGCGCAGGATCTCGTCGCCGACGAAGTCGCTCTGCGGCTTCTGGCCGATGAACACGAACACGGCCGATGCGTCGAGGGTGGTGGCCTCACCCGTCCGGCTGTTGGAGACCCTGACCTGCTCGATAGCGTCTTCGCCCACGATCTCGACCAGCTCCGAATCGAAGCGCACCGCGACGTTCGGGGTGGCCCGGATGGCGACCTCAAGGTAGCGCGACCAGCTCGGGGAGGAGGCGCGGATCAGGACGGTGACCCTCCGCGCGTAGCGGGCCAGGAACAGCAGCCCCTGGGCGGCCGCGTTGGCGCCTCCGATGACCACCACGTCGCGGCCCTCGTAGTTGGCGGCCTCGGTGTGAGCGGCCCCGTAGTAGACACCGGCGCCGTGCCAGCGCTCGATGCCGGGCAGGTCCAGCACACGGAACCAGGCACCGGTCGCGATGAGCACGATCTTGGCGGCCAGCTCCGTCCCATCGGCCAGGGTGACGATCCTGCTGCTCTCCTCCGACCGTACACCGGTCACGCTCTGGGCAGTCAGGATCTCCGCGCCGAACCGGCGCGCCTGGGTCACGGCCCGCCGGGCCAGGTCGCGTCCGGAAATCCCGCTCGGAAAGCCGAGGAAGTTCTCGATCTTCGGGCTGTTGCCGGCCTGGCCGCCGGGCGCGTTTCGCTCGATGAGCAGCACCTTGAGCCCGTCGGCGCTGGCGTACACCGCCGCCGACAGTCCAGCCGGACCCCCGCCGATCACGATCACGTCGTAGAACGGCCGCTCGGCGCGGGTGCGCAGCCCGACCTTCTCCGCCAGCTGGCGGGGATCGGGCTGAACCAGGACCGACCCGTCGGGGAAGAGCAGGACCGGCAGCGCGGGATCGGCGAGGGAGGTCGCGTCGAGCATCGTCCGGGCCTCGGCGTCACGGGCGATGTCGAGCCAGCGATACGGGATCGAGCTGCGGGCGAGGAAGTCCTTGGCGTCGTGCGATTCTGGCGACCACATCGCCCCGATCACGGAGATCCCCTCGAATGGCTGGGGGGCATTGGCCTGCCACTCGTCGAGCAAGCCGTCGAGCACCGGGTAGAGGTTCTCCTCCGGCGGGTCCCACGGCTTGGAGAGGTAGTAGTCGAGCCCGACGCGGTTGATCGCGTTGATTGCGGCCTCCGTGTCGGCGTAGGCCGTCAGGAGCACCTTGCGGGCATCGGGGAAGAGCGGGAGCGCCTGCTCGAGGAACTCGACGCCGGTGGTCACCGGCATGCGCTGGTCAACCACGTAGAGCGCCACCGTCTCGCCGCGCGTCTTGAGCTGCTGGACCGCGGCCAGGGCCTGCTCGGCCGACTCGGCCTTGATGACCCGGTAATCACGTCCGTACTTCTGCCGGAGGTCGCGCTCGACCGAGGCGAGGACGGCTCGGTCGTCGTCGACGGCGAGGATGTGCGGTCGGGTCATGCCTGCTCCCCCTCGTGCTGCCCGGGCGGGTCCGGCGGCACGTGGCTGCGGGGCAGCCGGACGACGAAGCGCGTCCGTCCGGGCTCCGACTCCACGTCGATCCGTCCGCGATGCTTCTGGACCACGATCGTGTGGGTGATGTTGAGGCCCAGCCCGGTGCCCTGGCCGGGCGGCTTGGAGGTGACGAACGGGTCGAAGATGCTCGAGCGGATCGAGTCGGGGATGCCCAGCCCGGAGTCCCCGACCTCGACGGTGACCCACTCGGGATCGAACCCGGTCCGGATCGAGAGCAGCCCCTTGCCGTCCATGGCATCGATCGCGTTGTCGATGAGGTTCGTCCAGACCTGGTTCAACTCGCTCCCGTAGCCCTCGATTGCCGGGAGGTCACGCGCATAGTCGCGTCGGACCTCCACGCCTCCCTGCAGCTTGCCGCGCAGGATCACGAGCGTGTTCTCGAGGCCCTCGTGGATGTCGACCGACTGGACGGGAGCCTGGTCGAGGTAGGCGTAGCTCTTGAGCGCCCGGACGAGCTCCGAGATGCGCCCGACGCCCTCGCGGATCTCCTCCAGCAGCGTGTCCGCCTCCGCCCGGCAGGCGAGCCAGTCGATGACGACCGCCAAGGGCTCCGCCGCGAGCACTGCCGCGAACGGCTCGAGGTCGGCCTCCACGATGCCGCGGTCGCTCAGCATCGGCGCGAGCTCCCACGCTCGATCCACCCCGCGGTCCTCGAGCCAGCCCTCGAGGGCGGCCTGCCGGTCCCCCCGGGCGAGGACGTCGTCGGTCCGTGCCGCCGCGGCGCGGACGCGGCTCTCCGCCGCGAGCGCCTGGAGCGCTCGCAGATCCCCGTCGGGCAGGCCCAGCACACCGAGCGCAAGGTCCGCAGCCTGCAGGTCGGACAGGAGCTCGAGCAGCCGTGCGGCACCTCGCTGGGCGGCCGCGGCCGGGTTGTTGAGCTCGTGTGCCATCCCCGCGCTGAGTCGCCCGAGGGTCGCGAGCTTCTCGCTCTGCCGGAGCGTGACCTCCTGCTGGAGGTAGCGCTTCTCGAGGTCGCGGAGCGCCTTCTTCCCGAGGCTCGCGTTGAGCCTGGCCCGAAGGAGGACCGGGTCGAATGTCTTGGGCAGGTAGTCCTCGGCGCCCATCTCGATGCAGCGCACCACGCTGTCGATCTCGTCCAGGGCGGAGATCACGATCACCGGCAGGTCGTGGAGGTCCGGGTCGGCCTTCATCCGCGCCAGCACCTCGTGGCCGTCCATGCCGGGCATCAGGATGTCCAGGAGCACGACGTCGAAGCGGCCCTCCGCGAGCATCTCGAGCGCCTGCTGGCCATCCTCCGCGGTGTCCACGGCGTGGCCCTGCTGGGCGAGGCTGAGGGCAAGCTTCTGGCGGCTGACGCGGTTGTCATCGACGACCAGCACGCGGCCGTGGCTCTCGCTCATGGCTCGTAGCGTCCGTCCCGGCGCATCCCGGCCAGCTCCGCGCTCACGAGGCCGTACTCTGCCTCGATCCGCTCGAGCAACCCCGGGGCCCGGGTGAGGTCCTCCGACTTCCCGACCGTCTCGAGCTCGCGGCACAGCTCAGTCAGCCGGGTCGCGCCGAAATCGGCGCCATTCGACTTGAGGCCGTGGGCGATCCGGCGGACCCCGCCAGCGTCGCCGGCCACCAGGTCGTCGCGCAGCTGCGCCAGCAGGCGCGGGGCGTCGTCGAGGAACGTGTCGATCAGGTCGCCCATGCTCTCCGTGCTGCCCCCGAGCATCGCAAGCAGTCCTCCGATCACCGCGGGGTCGATCACGCCGTTGCGTTCGGCGGGGACCGCCATCGGCACGGGCGCCTCGGTCGGCGGCGTGGCCCCGACGGCGGCTGCCTCGACTGACGCCGGCTCGGCCTCGACTGACGCCGGCTCGGCCTCGACTGGCGCCCGCGCGATCCCCGCACCCGCGAGGGGGCGGCTGACGGCCAGCGCCTCGGCCAGCCGCTCGATCCGCACCGGCTTCGTGACCACCTCGTTCATGCCCGCTGCGAGAGCCACCTCGCGCTCGCCCTCCATCGCGTTCGCCGTCATCGCGATCACCCACGGCTGGCGGGCCTCGGGAAGCTCGGCCCGCAGCCGCTGGGTCGCGGCCAGCCCGTCGAGCTCGGGCATCTGGATGTCCATCAGCACGACGTCGTAGTCCTGACGACCGAGCGCCTCGAGGCCCTCGAGGCCGTTGCCCGCGACGTCAGCCTCGTAGCCGAGCCGGCCGAGCAGCGCGAGGGCGACCTTCTGGTTGGTGGCGTTGTCCTCGACGAGGAGGATCCGCCGGGGCACGTTCGCGCCCATCCGCCGATCGACCTGGAGCTCGTCCCCGCCGGTGCGGGGCACGACACGAACGGGCTGGCCGGTGAAGATCCCGACCAGGGCGTCGAAGAGCGCCGACGGCTTGAGCGGCTTGCTCAGGAAGGCCGCGAAGGTCTCGTCGTCTGCGCCGACCTCGCGCCGGCCGAGCGACGTCAGCATCACGAGGGGCACGCTGGCCCATGCGCCCCCAACGGCGCGGACCGCGCGCGCGAGCATGAGCCCGTCCATGTCCGGCATCTGGGCATCGAGGATCGCGACGTCGGCGCGGCCGCCGCCGCGGATCCAGGCGAGCGCATCGACCGGCGCCTCGAAGACGATCGGGCGCATGTACCACGCCTCGAGCTGGCGGGTCAGTATCAGCCGGTTGGTGGCGTTGTCGTCGACGACGAGCCCCCGCTTGTCCTGCAGGGCGGGCTGAACCTCGTCAAGGAAGGCCTTCCGCCACGATGGTGCCACCGGGGCGACGATCGTGAACGAGAACGTCGAGCCGATGCCGGGCTCGCTGGTCACCGACATCGTGCCGCCCATCATCTCAGCGAGACGCTTGCTGATGGCCAGGCCAAGCCCCGTGCCGCCGTAGCGTCGCGTCGTCGACGCGTCGACCTGGCTGAATGACTGGAAGAGCCGGTCGATCCCGTCGCGCGAGATGCCGATGCCCGTGTCACGAACCGAGAACCGGATGGCGCGCTCCTCTCCCGAGCCGTCGCCCGCTCCATGCCCCGGGTCGGATGCCACGGTCAGGACGACCTCGCCGTGCTCGGTGAACTTGACGGCGTTCGAGAGCAGGTTGAGCAGGATCTGGCGCAGCCGTGTCACGTCACCCTCGATCGCGGCAGGGGTTCCCGGCTCGATGAGGTAGGCGAGGTCGAGCCCGCGCTCGGCTGCCCTGGTGGCCAGCAGATCGAGAGCACCCTCAACACACTCGCGGAGGTCGAATGCCTGGTGCTCGAGCTCGAGCCGCCCGGCCTCGATCTTGGAGAAGTCGAGGATGTCATTGATGATCGTGAGCAGGGAGTCGCCGCTCGCCCGGATCGTCTCGACGTAGTCGCGCTGGTCGTGGGCCAGCTCGGTGTCGCGAAGCAGGCTGGTCATCCCGATGATCGCATTCATCGGGGTGCGGATCTCGTGGCTCATCGTGGCCAGGAACGCGCTCTTGGCCTCGTTCGCTGCCTCGGCCGCCGCCCGCGCCTCCTGTGCCGCGCCGAACAGCCGCGAGTTGTCGACGGCCAACGACGCCAGCTCGGCGAATCGCTCCAGCAGGGCCAGCTCGGCCTCGCCGGGGTCCCGGTCGCAAT
>Ga0316622_100002068_pt1 | contig 13659 bp, 16 predicted proteins | sample OWC_Aug_OW2_C1_D_FD_207646 | JGI IMG/M metagenome (GOLD analysis project Ga0316622, IMG submission 207646) | Wetland soil microbial communities from Old Woman Creek delta, Ohio, United States - OWC_Aug_OW2_C1_D5_C | ecosystem: Environmental > Terrestrial > Soil > Wetlands | place: USA: Ohio... | reverse complement strand
GCCGAGCATCGCAGCCGAAGGCGGGAATAGCCTGCGCGTAGCGCGGGTTCGCGCCGGGAGCGCGAACCCGACCGCGGCGCAGGGATGCGCCGTCGGGCGGGCCCCGCCTTTGGCGAGAAGCGCAGGGGGTTTCGGCGGCTCCGGGGTGCCTTTCTCTTTGGCTACTTTCTCTTGGGCAAGCAAGAGAAAGTAGCCCGCCGCCGCGCGGCCAGCGGCACCTTAGCCGTTCAAGCATCGCCGCAGGCGATTCCACTAATCCAGATACCGCGCCTGCCACTTGAGGTAAAGGTTGTAAACGTACTCGTTGTACTCCTCCGCCGACGCAAACTGCCTGGGATCGATCGCGTCGTAGACGTAATAGCTGGCACGACTGTTCTGGCTGGTCATGAAATGCCAGAACTTGTCCAGCAGCGTCTGCGGCGCATGCCATTCGAAATCATCCTGGGACTCGTAGTGCAGGAACACCGGCACGATCGGCACGCCGGTAGCCAGCGACACCTTGAACGCGCCGTAGCGGAACGAGCTGAAAATGCGCCGGCCCTTGCAGCCGCCCTCCGGGTAGAGCGCGACGTTGCGTCCCGCGCGCACCGCGGCCTCGAGCTGTTCGGTGGCGGCCTTGCGCGACTCGACCGACTCGCGCTTGACGAACAGCGTGCCGGCGGCGATGTTGATACGGCCGGCCCACCACCAGTCCTTCACCTCCTCCTTGGCCAGTGAGTACACCGGGAACAGCATCGGGATACCGACGTCCTCGAGCGCCGAGGGGTGGTTGGCGATCAGGATGTAATGCCTGGGCAGCGGCTTGGTGTTCTTCTGATGCAGGCGCAGGTCGACCCCGAGCGCATGGACGAACAGCCGGCACCACAGCCGGAACAGCGGAAAGTACCATGGGGTGAGCAGCCGCCGCGGCAGGAACGACAGCAGATACAGCAGCAGTGTGAGCGCCGCCAGTTCCAGCCAGCACCAGGCGAGCCACAACACGCGTGCCAAAAAGCGAACCACTGATCCTCCCGGGCGATATTCGTTTAATCAGATTATAGGCGCCGGCGGCGGCCCCGACCCGCGGCGGGTTCCCGTATACTGACCGACCACAGTCACAAATTCGACCGTTCCATGAACAACATTCAACGAATCCGGGTGTGGAGCACACCGCTGCGGCTGGTGCACTGGCTGCTGGCGCTGTGCGTGCTGGCGCTGCTGGTCTCCGGCTGGGTCGGCGGCACGCGGCTCGCCGAGGCCGGGTGGTGGCGCGACCTGCACTTCACCGGCGGGTACCTGCTGGCGGTGGTGCTCGCAATCCGGCTCGGGCTGCTGCTGCGCGGCCGTGTACCGACCGACCGCTGGCGCGATCTGCTGCCGGCCGGCCGCCAGCAATGGCTGACAATGCGCGACATGCTGCTCTTCTATATGACGCTGGGACAAGCCGCCCTGCCCGGCTACTACGGGCACAATCCACTCTGGGGACCGGTGTACCTGCTACTGTTCGGGCTGCTGGCGCTGGGCACGGGCACCGGATTGGCCCTGAGCGGCCACGATACGCAGGCGCTGCTGGTACTGGCGGCGACCCCGTGGTGGCTCGGCTGGACACTGCCGGAGTGGCATGCCGGGGTTGCAGTCGTGGTCGCCACCTTCGGTGCTGCGCACATCCTGGCGGTCTTCGTGCACGACGCGCGCGGCAGCGCGAGCGAGATCTCGGCGATGGTAAACGGTCACAAGTTCTTCATCGTCACCGGCCAACCGCAGCAGATGGTGAACCGGATCCCGATCGTACCGGCATCGCGGCGCGACACCGGGCAAGATTGATTCCTGATGAACGTGCGGCGGTTGCGGTCCGCCGGAAAAACGACTAACGTTCAAAACCATTAATAACTATGGGTGTTCGCCCACCCCCTGCCTCGTCATGACCCGCCCGCTGCTCGCCCTGCTAGCACTCCTGTCACTGGCCGGTTGCGGCGGCTTCACCGCCGTGGCCGACAACCTCACCGACTCGCTGCTGGAGCAGACCGACCCCGAGACCGTCGAGGCCGGGGCCCCGGCCTACTTGCTGCTGATCGACGGCCTGATCCGCGACGATCCGCACGACGAAGGCCTGCTGCGCGCCGGCAGCCGCCTGTACGCAGCCTATGCCGGAGTGTTCGTGCGCGACAACGAACGTGCCCGGCGCCTCACCGCCCGCGCGCGCAACTATGCCGAACGCGCGCTGTGCGAGCATGACGGCGATCTGTGCGGATTCTGGGCCCTGCCGATCGACGGCTATCGCGCCCGGCTGGCCACACTCGATGCCGATGATGTGCCGGTGCTGTTCGATGCCGCCAGTGCCTGGGCCGGCTGGATCCAGGCGCGCGCCAGCGACTGGGGTGCCGTGGCCGAGCTGCCCAAGGTGCGCACCGCAATGGAGCGTGTGGTCGAGCTCGACGAGCACCACCAGGACGGCGCCGCCCACCTCTATCTCGGCATCATGTCGACCCTGCTGCCGCCCGCGCTGGGCGGCAAGCCGGACACGGGCCGTGCCCATTTCGAGCGTGCACTGGAACTCTCGCAAGGTCGCGATCTGCGCGTGAAGGTCGAGTACGCGCGCCGCTATGCCCGCCTGGTGTACGACCGCCCGCTGCACGATCGACTGCTCAACGAGGTGCTGGCGGCACCGGTCGAGGCGCCGGGGCTGACGCTCGGCAACACGCTGGCGCAACGCGAGGCGCGCGCTCTGCTCAAGAGCGCCGACAGCTACTTCTAACCCGAGGAACCCGCGATCCATGCCAACTGCCCGCCTTCCGCGTTTCCTGCGCTGCATGCTGATCGGCATGCTCGCGGCCGCACCGATCACCGCCGGTGCGGTCGACTTCAAGATCGCCACCCTGGCCCCGGACGGCACGGTGTGGATGCAGGAGATGCGCGCCGGCGCCGAGGAGATCGCGCGCCGCACCGCCGGGCGGGTCAATTTCAAGTTCTACCCCGGTGGCAGCATGGGCAGCGACCGCGGCGTGCTGCGCAAGATCCGCGCCGGCCAGCTGCACGGTGGTGCGCTCACCGGCGGCGCGCTCAGCGACGTGCACCCGGACACGCAGATCTACAGCCTGCCGTTCCTGTTCCGCTCCTACGACGAGCTCGATTACGTGCGTGCGCGCATGGACAAGACCTTCGCGCGCCTGATCGAGGAGCGCGGCTTCGTCACCTTCGGTTTCACCGACGGCGGGTTCGCCTACATCATGTCGAGCCAGCCGACCCACGGGATCGCCGACCTGCGCGCCCAGAAGGTATGGATCCCCGAAGGCGACGACATCTCGCACGCCCTGTTCAACACCCTCGGAATCTCGCCGGTACCTCTGCCGCTCACCGATGTCCTGACCGGACTGCAGACCGGCCTGATCACCACGGTCGCCAGCTCGCAGGTCGGGGCCATTGCCCTGCAATGGCACAGCAAGGTCAAGTATGTCGCCGATGTCCCGACGCTGTACGTGTACGGCACGCTGGCGATCGACAAGAAGATGTTCAGCCGCCTGTCCCCGGCCGACCAGCAGGTCATGCGCGAGGTGATGGAACGGGTGTTCGACGGTCTCAACCGCCAGACCCGCATCGACGACCGCAACGCCCGCGACGCCCTGCGCAAGGAAGGCATCGAGTTCCAGGCGTTGCCAGCCGAGGAACTGGCCAAGCTGCACGCGGCGGCCGAGCAGACCATCGAGAGTCTCGCCGGAAAGCAGACCTTCAGCACCACGCTGTTGCGCCAGCTGCAGGGCCACCTCGCCGCGTACCGCCGCACCGCCCGGCGCTGAACGCATGCCACTGCGCCACGCCCGACCGGCACTGAGGCGCCTGCTGCGCCTCATCACCTGGGTCGAAAACCTCACGCTCATCACGATGCTGGCGTTGATGATCGGGCTGGCCGGCGCGCAAATCCTGCTGCGCAACGTGTTCGACGCCGGACTGGTGAGCGTCGACCAGGTACTGCGCCTGCTGGTGCTGTGGGTGGCGCTGCTCGGCGCCGTAACCGCCAGCCGCGACGAGAAACACATCAACCTCGACGTGCTGTCGCGCTGGCTGCCGGCGCGCGCCCGGGCCGTGAGCCACACCCTCACCAGCCTGTTCACGCTGCTGGTGTGTGTGGTGCTTGCCTGGCACGCCGCGCGCTTCGTGCTCGACGAGCGCACCAGCGGGGCCGTGGCGTTCGGCACCTTCCCGGTGTGGGTCGCGGAACTGATCCTGCCGGTGGCGTTCGCGCTGATCGCGCTGCGCTACCTGATCCACCTGCGACAGCACGCGCGCCGGGCATTCGGCCGGGACGCGCTCCGGTGATCCTGGCCGGCGTCGCGCTGATCGTGCTGGCGCTGCTCGGCGCGCCGCTGTTCGCCGTCATCGCCGCCAGCGCGCTGCTCGGGTTCGCGCGCACCGATGTCGACCTCAGCGTCGTCGTCATCGAGTTCTACCGGCTGGCGGAAATGCCGGTGCTGCTCGCCATTCCGCTGTTCACCTTCGCCGGCTACCTGCTCGGCGAGTCGCGCGCGCCGCAACGGCTGGTGCACATCACCAACGCCTTTCTCGGCTGGCTGCCCGGCGGCCTGGCGGCGGTGGCGCTGGTGGCGTGCGCACTGTTCACCGCTTTCACCGGCGCCACCGGCGTCACCATCGTCGCGCTCGGCGCCCTGCTGTACCCGGCGCTGCGCGAGGCGCACTACCCGGATCGATTCAGCCTCGGGCTGGTGACCACCTCCGGCAGCCTCGGCCTGCTGTTCGCGCCGTCGCTGCCGCTGATCCTGTACGGGGTGGTGGCACAGCAACTCAACGTCGGCCAGCCGGTCGCGATCGACGACCTGTTCGTCGCCGGAATCCTGCCGGGGCTGCTGATGATCCTGCTGCTGGCCGCGTGGGGATTCTGGGAGAACCGCCACCACCACATCCCGCTGCAGCGTTTCACGCTGCGCGCCGCACTCGCGGCGGCACGCGAGGCCGCCTGGGAGCTGCCGCTGCCGGCAATTGTCCTCGGCGGAATCTACAGCGGCTACTTCGCCGTGTCGGAAGCGGCGGCCGTGACCGCGGTATATGTACTGATCGTCGAGGTGTTCATTCACCGCGAGATCCCGCTGCGGGCACTGCCGCGCATCATGCGCGAATCGATGCTGCTGGTCGGCGGCATCCTGATCGTGCTGGGCGCGTCGCTGGCTTCGACCAACTACCTGCTCGACCAGGAGGTCCCGGCCAAGCTGTTCGCGCTGGTGCGCGAACACATCAGCGACCCGATCACGTTCCTGCTGCTGCTGAACCTGTTCCTGCTGGTACTGGGCATGATGCTGGACGTGTTTTCGGCGCTGATCATCATGGTACCGCTGCTGCTGCCGATCGCGGTCGGCTACGGCATCCACCCGGTCCACCTGGGGATCATTTTTCTCGCCAATATGCAGCTCGGCTACTTCACGCCCCCGGTCGGCATGAACCTGTTCATCGCCAGTTACCGCTTCGATCGCCCGGTCATGGAAATCTTTCGCGCCACCCTGCCGTTCCTGGCGATTCTGATGGTCGCGGTGCTGACTATCACCTACTGGCCGTGGCTGTCGCTCGGCCTGCTGCGACCCTGAGTCGCAGGCGCTCAGACAATCGCCACCTCATTGCGGTCGGAGACCGCCGTGTCCGGCGTAGTCTGCTGGCGATCAACCAGCACCTGCACCCGGCCCTCGGCCAGCGCCTTCTCCCAGTCCGCGCCGCGGCCACGCAGCCAGACGAGCAGCCCGCGTACGTCGCGGACCTCCGGCGGCAGGGAGATATTCTCCTGGGTCTCGCCGACCTTCTCGGCGACCGCGGCAAAGTAAAGAATGCGCATGTGGTTCTCCGGCTGCAGGGTGCGGCCGCCAATCTAGCGGCAGCGCCGGCGGCGCTCAACCGCATTTTTTGTGAGCCGCGCCGGCGCCGGATTCTGCTAGACTGTGCCGGCCTCAACTCCCGCCCGACCCGACCGCAATGTCCCTCCGCCCCGAACTTCCCATTGGCGTCTTCGATTCCGGTATCGGCGGGCTGACCGTGGTGCGCGCCCTGCTCGAACGGCTGCCGAACGAGCGCATTCTCTATTTCGGCGATACCGCGCGCGTGCCGTACGGTGTGAAATCGCCCGAGACCGTGGCGCAGTACGCCGCCCAGATCACCGATTTCCTGCTCGAGCGCCAGGTGAAGCTGTTGATCGTGGCCTGCAACACCATGGCGGCGGTTGCGGCCGAAGCAATCCGCGCCCGCTCGCCGGTGCCGGTGCTGGACGTGATCGAAGTCGGCGCGCGGGTGGCGGCCGCGGCCACCCGCAACCGCGAGGTGGGCGTGATCGGCACCCTGACCACGGTTCGCAGCAGCGCCTACGAGCACGCAATCCATGGCCACGATGCGGCGATCCGCATCCACGGTCAGGCCTGCCCACTGTTCGTGCCGCTGGTCGAAGAAGGCTGGCTCGATCATCCGGTCACCCGCCTGACCGCCGAGGAGTACCTGGCACCGCTGCTGGCGCGCCGCATCGACACCTTGGTGCTGGGCTGCACCCACTACCCGCTGCTCGCGCCGCTGCTGCAACAAGTCGCGGGCGATTCGATCCGGCTGGTCGACTCGGCCGCCACCACCGCCGAGCGGGTCGCGGCGCTGCTTGAGCGCGACCGCCTGCTGAACCCCGGCGACAATTTGCCGCAGCACCGCTTCTTCGTCACCGACGTGCCACAGCGCTTCCAGGCGGTGGGCGAGCGCTTTCTCGGCCGGCTGCTGCCCGAGATCGAAGTGGTGAAGTGGTAACCGGGCGGCGACCGACGGATAGTCGCACCTTGCCGATGAGCGTCCGGGTCACGGTACACGCCAGTCGCTACACTTCATGGCGGGGACAGGAGGTGCCATGGAGCGACAATGGCCTCGCAGCAACACCGTAATCCGAAGGGACCCCGCCTGATCGACGCCGCCGTGCGCTACGGGCAGGGCGGCTTTGAACACTGCGACGTCCGCGACCTGAATCTGCACGGCGTGCTGGTGCTGGGTCGCGACGGGACTCTCACCAAACTGCCGCGCGACGCCAAGGTCGATGTGGCGCTCAAGCTCAACACCGACGGCGCCACCAAGACCCACATACTGCGTGCCCGAGTCGACCGCAAGGCCCGCGACGGCACCGGACTGGTGTTCACCGATGCCGACATCGACGCCTTCAGCGCCTTGCTCTACCTCGACACCTGAACTTCAGTTTCAAGTTCCACGTTTCAAGTTGCGTGCGCAACAGCGGGACTATGAGCTGCCGGCAAACTTGAAACCTGAAACTTGAAACGAGAAGCTTTTCCGGTTCGTCACCGTGCCGCCTGTTGCCCGCGCTGCACCTGCCAGCGCTCCATGGCGGCGCGGATCGCCGGCACCGCCGCCTGGGTCGCCTCCATGCCGGCCTGCATCAGGCGCTTCTTCTGGCTGAAGTCCATCATCGCCACGCCGGTGACCGAGGGCAGGATCAGCACATCGGCCTCGCGCCGGCCGCGCTCGACGTTCTCGCTGAACATGATCTCGACCGCCTGCAGCGTCACGTCGACCAGGTTGGTGATGTTGTAGTTGGCGACCTTCTGGCTGACGTCGACCGCAATCACGATGTCGGCGCCCATTTCGCGCGCCACCGATGACGGCAGGTTGTCGACCGTGCCGCCGTCGACCAGCAGCCGCCCCTGGTGCTCGACCGGCTGGAACACGCCGGGGATCGCGCAGCTGGCGCGCACCGCGCGCGCAATCGGGCCGCGCGTGAGCACCACCCGGTTGCCGCGGTTGAGATCGGTGGCCACCGCGGCGAACGGCACCTTCAGGTTTTCGATGTTGGGCACCGGGATCTTTTTGGTCACGAACGCCTCGAGCCGCTCGCCCTTGATCGGACCCATGGTCGCCGACAGCAGCGCATAGTCGAGCACGTCGTCGCGGGTGAGCTCGAATGCGGTCCACTCGAGCTCGAAGCTGTTCTGCTCGTGGGCATACAGGGCGCCGATCAGGCTGCCGACGCTGGTGCCGACGATGAGGTCGACCGGGATCTTCTCCTGCTCCAGCACCCGGATGACGCCGACGTGGGCGAAGCCGCGCGCCGCCCCGCCACCCAGAACCAGCGCAACCCTGGGTCGAGCCGCCTCACCATTTTCGGGTATCGGGGCGGGTACCGTAGAGCAGCCAGCTAGCAATGCCAGGACAGAAATACCCGAAATGAACCACTGCCAGACCATCCGCTCCATGATAATTTTTCCGCTATAAAACAAAATGTTAGGAATTCTTTCTGATACCGATTCCCGACAGTGTACAGACTTCCGAAAGCTCGACACAGGGATCACCTGCCGAGTCGATTGCCCATTACTCGCGCGTGACGGTCGGCATCCTCGAAGCGCCCGACTTAACCCCAAGCTCAGTGGTCTTAATAGTTGACAAAATAAGTACACTACTATAGTTTAGTATCTGCTTATGTACCGATATCTATTGCTTATCGGTACCTGCCAGTCCAACCAATGCTGAAAGACGGAGGTAATCCCATGAGCCTGATCACCGGTTTCCCCACCGACGGCATCGTCACCATCAACCGCGTCATCCTCAAGCCGCAATACAGCGTCGACGACCTGCAGGAGCGCGTTGCCGTGCTGTGCGAGAACGTCAAGACCTACCACTCCGAGACCGGCTTTGTTGGCGGTTTCGTGGCCCTCAACAGCGGCGCGGTCTCGAACGAAGGTTCGAGCATCGGAAAGGCGGTCGAGAGCCCGCTGAAGGGAAAGGAAGCGCTGATTGTAACGTTCTGGAAGAGCTACGCGGAACACGAACAGTCGCACCGCTCCGACACCTTCCAGCCGCTGTTCAAGCAGGTGCTGGAACTGTGCGAGAACGGCAACGAGGAGATCGCCTACAACATGCTGTGGCAGGGCAAGGCCTACGATGCCGCCGAGGCCAAGGCCGCACAGCAAGCCAAGGCGCGCTACGCCGCCTGAGCCGTACCGGCTTCGGTCATCAAGGCATCCGTCCGCAAGGGCGGATGCCTTTTTCTTTTCCCGCTACGCCCCGCCCAGCACCCGCAACAACCAGGCGCGGATGTCGTCGAGCTCGCGCGGGACCACGCTGTGTGCCATCGGGTAGCTGTGCCACTCGACCGCCAATCCGAGCTGCGCCAGAACCTGGTGCCCGTATTCACCCATCGCATACGGGACCACCTGATCCTGGGTGCCGTGGGCGAGAAATACCGGGATATGCGCATTGACGGTGTTGATCTCTTCGGCCAGCCGCTCCGGCAGCGGGATCGGCATCGACAGCGCCATGATTCCGGCCAGCGGCCGTGCCTGGCGCACACCGGCGTGCAGGGCAATGGCCGCGCCCTGCGAAAACCCGGCCAGCACCACGTGCCGGCTGTCGATGCCGCGCGCCGACTCGGCCTCGATCAGGCGGTCAATATAGCGGGCTGATTCGCGGATGTGCGCCTCGTCCTGCCAGAAGCGACGCTCGGCAACTGCGATGTCATACCAGGCGCGCATCACATAACCCTGGTTCAGGGTCACCGGCCGGTATGGCGCGTGCGGAAACACGAAGCGCAGCGGCAGTGACACCGGCAAACCGAGTTCCGGAACGATCGGCTCGAAGTCGTGGCCGTCGGCACCGAGGCCGTGCAACCAGATAACGGTTGCGACCGGCGCCGGCCCGGTTTCGATCTCGATCGGCGCGCGGTCGGTGAACGCGACAGCCTCAGTCACCGCGGTAGACGCAGCCGGCGGTACAGGTCTCCTGCACCACCACCTTGCTCAGCGGCGGCAACGCCGGCTTGAGTCGCTGCCAGATCCAGCGCGCCAGGTTCTCGCTGGTCGGGTTCTCCAGCCCCGGCACCTCGTTGAGGTAGTGGTGATCGAGCTGGTCGTAGATCGGGTTGAAGGCACGCGTGACGTCAGCGAAATCCATGATCCAGCCTTCCTTTTCGGTGAGCGGCCCGGACAGGTGGATCTCGACCCGGAACGAATGGCCGTGCAGACGCCGGCACTTGTGATTTTCCGGCAGGTTCGGCAGCCGGTGGGCTGCCTCGATCATGAAAATCTTGAAAATCTCCACATCCACCTCGCGCAACTACCGGTCGGCACCATCGCCTCGCGCCGCATCCGGTCTGAATCCAGGACTGTCGTGACTGCTGGGTAACGAAGGATACCACAGCGGTCAAACCGGTCCCGGGGCAACGCGCGACTCATGCTGCGCGGCCGGTGCCCGCAGTCGGCGTCAACGTGCCGCCTGCCGAGACCGCGCCGGTGTACCCCTGTCAGAAATAGCCCCACGCGCCCACGATCAAGTGGCGGCCAGCCCGGTCGCGGGCCGTATCTTCCTGTCATCACCTCGACCGGGAGCACAGTCCGTGACCACGACCTGGATTCTGGTAGCGCATCGCGGCGGTGCGCGCCTGCTCGCCAACACCGGGCCCGGAAAGGGCCTGCAACTCGTCTACGACATTCCCCACCCCGAAGGCCGATTGTAAGGACGGTGATATCAACGCCGACAGGTCCGGACCCGCATTGGACAGCGTCGGCGCCGGCCGCCACAGCATGAGCACGGAGCAATCGCCGACCGAGCACGTCACCGAACAGTTCGCCAAGGCGCTCGGTGAACGGCTGCAGCGGGGATCAAACAAAAATCGCTATATGAGGCCCTGATGCTGGTTACCGAGCCGCGCCGTCTCGGTGCGCTACGCGCAACCCTGGATGCACCGACCGCGGCACTGATCAGTGCGACGATCAACAAGCACCCTGGCGGAATTGAAACCCGCGATTTGGCGCCGCATCTCGCCGGCACGGTGAAACTCTGAGCCCGGTCAGCGCCCGAGAAAGGCCGCGATGCGCGCTACACCCTCCTCGAGCCGGGACCGTGTGGTGGCATAGGAGAACCGCACGTGGCGTGCCGGCGCGTGTACACCGAAATCGCGACCGGGCGTGATCGCCACCCCGGCCTGCTCCAGCAGTTCGCGCGCGAACTGCTCGCTGTCCGACGTGAGATCGCTGCAATCAGCGTACAGATAGAACGCGCCCTGCGGCACGACCGGAATGCCGAACCCGAGACCGCGCAGCGCCGGCAACAGGGTATCGCGCCGCGCTTCGAATTCCGCACGCCGCCGTTCCAGCTCAGCCAGCACCGCGGGCTGAAACACCGCCAGGGCCGCGTGCTGGGCCGGGGTGCTGGTGGCGAGAAAGATGTTCTGCGCCAGCCGGTCGATGGCGTCGACATAGGCCGGCGGCGCCACCAGCCAGCCGACTCGCCAGCCGGTCATCCCGTAGAACTTCGAGAAGCTGTTCACCACGAACACGTCGGGCGAGTGACGCAGCGCGGTGCCGGCCTCCACTCCATAGGTGAGCCCGTGATAGATCTCGTCGACGATCAGCACACCACCGAGTTCGCGCACGGCGGCAACGATCGCGGCCAGCTCCGCGTCCGGCACCAGCGTGCCGGTCGGGTTCGACGGTGACGAGATCAGCACCGCCCGGGTGCGCGGGCTCCAGTGACGCCGGATCAACCCGGCCGTCAGCTGATAGGACGTGTCGGCGCCGACCGGGATCAGGCACGCCCGGCCCTCGAACATGCGCACGAAGTGGCGATTGCACGGATAGCCGGGGTCGGCCATCAGCACCTCATCGCCGGGGTTGATCAACACTCCGAAGGCCAGCACCAGCGCCCCGGAGGAACCGGGCGTGACGATTACCGCTGCCGGGTCCGGCCGGCAAGCAGCCGGATAGCTCGCGGCAATTGCCTGCCGCAACGCCGGCAGGCCGAGTGACGGGGTGTAGTGGGTATGTCCAGCACGCAGCGCGGCGATGCCGGCCTCGACCACCGCGTCCGGGGTCGGAAAATCCGGCTCGCCGATTTCCATGTGCACCACGTCCCGCCCCTGCGCCTCGAGCGCGCGGGCGCGCGCCAAGATGTCCATGACGTGGAATGCCTCGATCTCCGCCATGCGGGCTGCGAGGTGGGTCATGGGACGTTAGCAGTCATGGTGAATGGATTGTCATGCTAGTGCTGCGATATCCGTGCGGCAAGCGCGGCCACTCGCCGCGGCGCAAAGCGGCTGAATCTTGACGCACATCAACTCAGCCACTTGACCACCGGTGAATAATGAACCGGCAACGACCGCGGTTCTTAACCTGACTCGTGGAGGCCAACATGCAAGCCAACCTACCGACCACATTCCACAGCACGCTATGGCAGATGATATCGGGCGGTCTGCTGTTGGTTCTCGCCAGCACCACTGCCCAGGCCATGCCGGTGTTCGCGCGCCAGTACGACATGTCCTGCGCCGCCTGCCATGCCGCGTACCCGCGGCTCAATGCCTTCGGCGAGCAGTTCCGCGACAACAATTTCCGCCTGCCCAACTGGCGCGAGAAAACCACAGTCGACACCAAGGACGACATGCTCGCCCTGCCGAAGTTTCCGCCGCTGGCCATCCGCGCCCAGGCCTATGCCCAGTACCGCCAGGCGCGCGAGGTTGACACAGCGGATCCAGCATCGCCGACCTATTACAACGGCTTTAGTGACAACAATGCTGAGACTGACTTCCAGGCGCCGTACCTGATCAAGCTGCTGTCGAGCGCACCGCTCTCGGACCACATCACCTATTACTTCTACGGCATCTTCGCCGAGAAGGGCGACAACGGCACCACCGTGATCGAGGACGCCTGGTTCCGCCACGACGACAGCTTCGGCACCGGCGTCGGCACCATGCTCGGCCAGTTCCAGGTCTCGGACCTGATGTTCGCGCGCGAGACCCGGCTCAGCTTCCAGGACTACATGGCCTACCGCTTCGCCGGCATCACCTACGAACGCGGCCTGCTGTTCGACCGCAGTTTCGGTCCGGTGAGCTTCGGGCTCGGAGCGGTCAACGGCAACGGCACCGACGCCAACTACGACCTGAACAGCCCCGGCTACAGCCGTCCCGACAACATGTTCGACAACGACAACAGCAAGAGCGTGTTCGGGCGCATCGGTGTCGACATCGGGCCGGTGAATGTCGGGGCATTCGGGCTCACCGGCCAACAGAAGAGCCTCGACACGGTGGCCGATCCGGTCGGTACCACGCCTGGTACGCGCGACACCGACAAACTGGTTGCCGGTGCGGACATCTCCGGGACCATCGCCAACAAGTTCTACTGGTTCGCCCAAGGGCTGTGGAACAACTGGCAGGGCTTTCTCGATGCCGATCCGACACAGAACTACCGCTGGTTCGGCGGCTTCGCCGGCATCGACTACGTGCACAGTGACCGCTGGACGTACTCGCTGCTGTACAACTATGCCGATGCCAACGACCTCGAGAACACCGGCACCATTTACGAGGGTATCAATATGAACACCCTCACCTTCACGGCGTCGTATTACTTCATGCGCAACGTGAAGGGCGTGATCGAGATCACCGGCGATTTCCAGGAAGAGACACCGGGCGACTTCACTGCCCATCCGACCAAGGAAGGTTATGTGCTGGTCGGGTTCGATGCCGCGTTTTGATCCGCGCCTCTGCGGTGGATGCTGCCTTTAGTGGAGAATCCAGGGGGCAACCGCGATCAGGACAGTTGCCGCGCCAGCTTGAGATCGAACCAGCGCGCACCGTTGACCGGGCGCGCGCTGGCCAGCACCGCGAACGGCTGATCGGGCTCGCCGAGCTGGTCGAGCACCAGCGCAGCACCGGCAAAATCCTGG
>Ga0316622_100002067_pt1 | contig 13661 bp, 11 predicted proteins | sample OWC_Aug_OW2_C1_D_FD_207646 | JGI IMG/M metagenome (GOLD analysis project Ga0316622, IMG submission 207646) | Wetland soil microbial communities from Old Woman Creek delta, Ohio, United States - OWC_Aug_OW2_C1_D5_C | ecosystem: Environmental > Terrestrial > Soil > Wetlands | place: USA: Ohio... | reverse complement strand
GGGCGATGGCCGAGGTCGGAGTCGACATCTCCGGCGGGCGGCCCGAGCACGTCGGCATCTACCTCGACCAGCCATGGGACCTGGTGGTGACCGTGTGCGACTCGGCCCAGGAGACCTGCCCGACCTTCCCCCGTCCCGTCCCCCGGGTCCACGTCTCCTTCTTCGACCCCGCGGCGGCCGGGGGGACGGACGACGAGAAGATGGCCGTCTTCCGGCGCGTGCGCGACGAGATCCGCGACCGGCTGGTGCCGGAGGTCCGCTCGCGCGGGCTCGCCTGAGAGCCGCCCGCGGCCCGGAGCACGCGCATCGCCGGTGGGAATCCACCCGGGGACCATGACACGCGGCGGAAGCTGCTAGAGTCCACCGTCATGGACCGGCTCGCCCGAATCCTGGCCGCCCGCCTGCGCGAGGAGCGCCGGCGGCGGCGCTTTTCGCTGCGCAGCCTCGCTGCCCTCAGCGGGTTGTCCCCCACCACGATCCACCAGATCGAGACGGGCCGGGGCTCGCCGAGCCTCGCCACCCTGCAGGCCCTGGCCTCGACGCTGGGGGTTCCGCTCGCCACCCTCTTCGAGGGCGGTCCGCCGGCCTCTCGAGCCCCCGCCCTCCTTCTCCCGGCGCGCAAGCGCCCGCGGACGCGGACGTCGGGCGGGACGCTGGAGCGGCTGGCGACCGGCATCCCGGGCCAGAGGCTCCGCGGCCTCGTCATCACGCTCGCCCCGGGCGGGGACACCGGCGCGGAGGCGATGACCCACCCCGGCCACGAGCTCGTCTTCGGCCTCGCCGGCCGCTGCGTGTACGAGGTGGTCGGGAAGGAATATCGGGTGGGGCCCGGCGACAGCCTGCTCCTCGATTCCCGTCAGCCTCACCGGGGCCGCAACCCCGGCCGCCGCGAGGCCCGGCTCCTGCTCGTCCTCTACACCCCCGAAGAGGAGCCAGGCTGGATGGAGCGCCACACTCTCACCGAGTAGCAGACGCTCGTTCCAGATGGTGCTCCTGCATCATTCGGATCATTGCCCTGCCTTGTTTCGTACCAGTAATCTGGCACGGCCGAGTCGGCGCCCGGCGAGCCATCCAACGCGCAGCCTTCGCTACGCTCATGACGACACGAACGCCATCCGGAGGCGCGCATGCCGCGAACACTCAGGACCTCGACGTTCCGGATGTTCTCCCCCGCGGTCGTGGGCTGGGCGGTGGTCCTGCACTTCGCCTCGGTGGGAGTGGTCGTCTCCGGGCTCATGGTCCACGTGTACATGGGCGCCCACTTCAAGTGGTGGCGGGACGTCAGGCTGGCGGAGCACGAGTGGGCGAAGACGCACGAAGGAACGGCCCCGGAAGGCGAGGGATCGGGCCGGCCCGAGCCGAAGGCGGCGCCTCCGGCCGTGTAGCGCCCTTCGGGTCGGAGCTCGAGGTCGCGGGTATGTCCCGCTGGAGGAGGTGGTCATGCGTCGTGCTCTGGCGGCGCTGCTGGTCCTCGGTGCCGCGTTGGGCCTCGACGGGTGCCGACGGCCTCCGGCGAAGGGCCGCGTGCTCGCCCTCGGCCTCGCCGTCTTCTCGAAGGACGCCGCCGGCCGCCAGGTCCCGGGCCGGGCCACGGCCGGATTCCTCGCCCCGGGCCAGAAGGCCTGGCGCCACGGGACGCTGACCGACCCCGAGAGCAACGTCTTCCACAAGCTGCTCGAGTACTGCCCGACACCCGGGGACTGCGGGCTCCTGAGCGTGGGGGGCACCGCGGCAGCGCTGAAGCTGTGGCGGCCCGGGAGAGACCCCCAGGTGCTCTGGAAGGCCGACTTCGGGGGCCGCTTCTCGCGGCTGCGCGACGCCGAGGTCGCGGACGTTCTCGGGGACGGCGTCCCGACCGTCGTCGTGGGCACCCACGACCAGGGGGTCGTCGCCCTCGTCCGGCCCGACGGCAGGGGCGGCTTCTCCGTCAGGGAGATCGACCGCCAGCCTGCGACGTTCGTCCACGAGATCGAGGTGGGCGACCTCGACGGCGACGGCGTCCGCGAGGTCTACGCGACGCCCAGCCGCCCGAACGTGCTCGACGGCACGCCGCAGCCCGGCTCGGTCGTGCGCTACGTGCCGGCGCGGGGCGAGGGACGCGCGGTGTTCGCCGATCTCGGGGACCGGCACGCCAAGGAGATCCTGGTCACGGACATCGACGGCGACGGAAAGGACGAGCTCTACGCCTCCGTGGAGGCGGTGAGCGGCGGCTCCGTCGAAGTCCGGCGGTACCGCGCGGGCCCGCTGCCCTCGGTGGGCGAGACGATCACCGTGCTCACCGACCAGATGTGCCGCTGCCTCACCGCGGGCGACGTGGATGGCGACGGCCGGCGCGAGATCGTGGCCGCGGCTGCGAAGACGGGCCTCTGGCTCCTGCGCCCCGGGCCGCCGGGATCGTCCTGGTCGAGGGACAGGATCGCCGCCGACTCGTCCGGGTTCGAGCACGCCGCTCTCCTCGCCGACCTCGACGAGGACGGCCGCGACGAGCTCTACGTGGCGAGCGACGAGCAGGACGAGGTCCGGCGCTACGCGTGGCACGAGGGCGCATGGACGAAGGACGTGCTCTACCGCTACGAGGGAAAGATGCCGGGCTTCACCTGGAACGTGACCGCGGTCCGCGCGTCCGTCGTTCCCCCTTCCGTATGGGAGTGAAAGAGAAGTGACCGCGATCGCCTGAGCCGACGGCCAAGGGCGGCTGCAGCGAGCCGGGCGGGGGCGTATGATCGGCTCGAACCCTGTGCGTTCGAGGCGGCTCCCACCCGGTGGGCAGGCGCCGTCTCGATCGCCACCTCCAGGAGCGTGCAGCTTGAGCCGAGTGGTCGTCCTCGGGGCCGGGGTCTCCGGCCACACCGCCGCCTCTTTCGCTCGCCGGTGGCTCGACCGGCAGGACGAGGTCGTCGTCGTCTCGCCGCTTCCCCGCTACAACTGGATCCCCTCCAACATCTGGGTCGGGGTGGGGCTCATGAAGGCGAGCCAGGTCACCTTCCCCCTCGCCCCCGTCTACGAGCGCCACCGCATCGACTTCCGCCAGGCGCGGGCGGTGGCGATCCACCCCGAGGGCGGGGAGGGAGACTCCCGGCCCTTCGTCGCGGTCGAGTCGACCCGCCCGGGCCACGAGGGGGAGCGCGAGGAGATCCGCTACGACTTCCTCGTCAACGCCACCGGGCCGAAGCTCAACTTCGGCGCGACCGAGGGCCTGGGGCCCGGGCGCCACAGCCTCTCCGTCTGCACCGAGAGCCACGCCGCGGAGACGGCGCGCGCCCTCGACGAGGCGGTCGCCCGCATGAAGCGGGGGGAGCGCCAGCGGTTCCTCGTCGGCACCGGGCACGGGGCCTGCACCTGCGAGGGGGCCGCCTTCGAGTACATCGTCAACCTCGAGTTCGAGCTGCGGGCCCGGAAGGTGCGGGACCGGGCCGACATCGTCTGGATCACCAACGAGTACGAGCTGGGCGACTTCGGCATGGGCGGCATGCACATCCGCCGCGGCGGGTACGTGACGCCGTCCAAGATCTTCGCCGAGTCGCTCTTCGCTGAGCGCGGCATCCGCTGGATCACCCGCGCCCACGTGCGCAAGGTCGAGCCGGGCCGCGCCCACTACGAGACGGTGGAAGGCGCCGTGCGCGAGGCCGAGTTCGACTTCGCGATGCTCCTCCCGCCCTTCTCGGGCGTGGGGCTCACGGCGCTCGACCGGAACGGCGCCGACATCACGCCGAGGGTCTTCCAGCCGAATGGCTTCACGAAAGTCGACGCCGACTACGCGGCGAAGCCCTACGAGGAGTGGTCGGCGCGGGACTGGCCGAGCACCTACCAGTCGCCCGCCTACCCGAACGTCTTCGCGGCCGGAATCGCCTTCGCCCCGCCCCACGCGATCTCGCGCCCCCGGCAGGCCCCGAGCGGCGCGCCGGTCGCCCCGGCTCCCCCCCGCACGGGCATGCCCTCGGCGATGATCGGCAAGGCCGTCGCCCGCAGCATCGTCGACATGCTGCGGGGGGCGAAGGGGCCGACGCAGAGGGCGTCGATGGCCACGATGGGAGCCGCCTGCGTCGCCTCGGCGGGGGCCAACCCGTTCACCGGGACCGCGGTCTCCATGACGGTCTTCCCCATCGTGCCCGACTTCGATCGCTACCCCGAGTACGGCCGGGACCTGGATTTCACGTTCGGCGAGGTCGGCCTCGCCGGGCACTGGATCAAGATCCTGCTCCACCACCTGTTCCTGTACAAGGCGAAGCTCCGCCCGGGCTGGAGCCTCATCCCGGAGTGACCATGGCGACCGAAGGCTCCCCGACGCCCCCCCGCCCCCACCTCACCGAGCAGTTCTACGCGACGAAGCCCACGGGGCTCACCGTCTTCCTGCGCACCTTCCTGCCGTGGCAGCTCGTGCGCTTCGCCTTCATCAACCTGAAGATGCTGCGGATCATCCGCCGCAGCCACGCCGGACACTGATTCGGAGGACGACACGATGGATGCGCTCAGCCTCGCCCGGTGGCAGTTCGGCATCACGACCGTCTACCACTTCTTCTTCGTCCCCCTCACCCTCGGCCTCGTCTGGGTGGTGGCCGGCCTGCAGACCGCCTGGCACCTGACCGGCGACGAGGTCTGGAAGCGCCTCACGAGGTTCTGGGGGAAGCTCTTCCTCATCAACTTCGCGATGGGCGTCGTCACCGGGATCGTCCAGGAGTTCCAGTTCGGGATGAACTGGTCCGAGTACTCCCGGTTCGTGGGCGACGTCTTCGGGGCGCCGCTCGCGATCGAGGCGCTCGTCGCGTTCTTCCTCGAGTCCACCTTCCTCGGCCTCTGGATCTTCGGCTGGGACAAGCTGCCGAAGAAGGCCCACCTCGCCGCGATCTGGCTGGTGGCGATCGGCTCCAACCTCTCGGCCTTCTGGATCCTGGTCGCGAACTCCTTCATGCAGCAGCCGATGGGCCACGCCCTGCGGAACGGCCGCGCCGAGATGGAGAGCTTCTGGGCCCTCGTCTCGAACCCCCACGTGTTCGTGCAGTTCCCGCACGTGCTGACGGGAGCGATGGTCACGGGCGCCTTCTTCGTCCTCGCCATCAGCGCCTGGCACCTCGCCCGGGCGAAGGACGAGGCGACGCGCGAGGCGTTCCGGCGCTCGTTCCGGATCGGGGCCGTGTACGGCCTCGTCGCGACGATCGCGGTGAGCGTCGTCGGCCACACGCAGGCGCAGTACATGGTGCGGGTCCAGCCGATGAAGATGGCGGCGGCCGAGGCCCTCTGGGAGACGGCCGACCCCGCGCCGATGTCCCTCTTCACCTGGGGTCACGAGCCGGAGCGGCGGGACCTGTTCGCGGTCAAGGTGCCCGGGCTGCTGAGCTTCCTCGCCCACAACCGTTTCTCGGGCGAGGTGAGGGGCATCAAGAACCTGCAGGCCGAGTACGAGGCGACGTACGGCCCCGGCGTCGACTACGTCCCGCCCGTCATGTGGACGTACTGGAACTTCCGGGTGATGGTGGGGGCCGGCACGGTCATGCTGCTTCTCGCGGCGTGGGCAGTGGCGGCCTCGCTCCGCGGGAAGGTCGAGCGCAGCCCGCGGCTGCTCGCGCTGCTGGTCCCGGCGATCGCCCTCCCCTACGTCGCCAACAGCGCCGGCTGGATCTTCACCGAGATCGGCCGCGCCCCGTGGATCGTCTTCGGGGTGATGCGAGTCGAGAGCGGGGTCTCGCCCGGCGTCACCGCCGGCGAGGTGCTCTTCACGCTCGTGGGCTTCACGCTGCTCTACGCGGTGCTGATGGGCGCCGACCTCCATCTCCTGTCGAAGTTCGCCAAGGCCGGCCTCCCCGGCCCCGAGCACGGGGCCGGGGACGTCGCGGCCCCTCTCGCCGGCACCGAGCCGGCGCGGGCCTAGGAACGGAGGCACACCATGGACCTCAACACGCTCTGGTTCGTGCTCGTCGCCGTCCTCTTCACCGGGTTCTTCGTCCTGGAGGGCTTCGACTACGGGGTCGGGGTCCTCCTGCCCTTCGTGGCGAAGACCGACTCGGAGAGGAGGCGCGTCATCAACACCATCGGTCCGGTCTGGGACGGCAACGAGGTGTGGATCCTGACCGGGGGAGGGGCCATCTTCGCCGCCTTCCCCCACTGGTACGCCACCCTCTTCAGCGGGTTCTACCTCGCCCTCTTCCTGATCCTGGCCGCCCTGATCGTGCGCGGCGTGGCCTTCGAGTTCCGCAGCAAGGACAGGAGCCCCGCCTGGCGGGCCACCTGGGACTGGATGATCTTCGTGGGCAGCCTGCTGCCGGCGCTCCTCTGGGGGGTGGCCCTCGCCAACCTGCTGAAGGGCGTCCCCATCGACGCGTCGAAGGCCTACGTCGGCGGGTTCTTCGACCTCCTGTCGCCCTACACGCTCGTGGCCGGGCTCGCCTCGCTGAGCCTGTTCGTCACCCACGGGGCGATCTTCCTCGACCTCAAGAGCACCGACCCCATCCGGTCGCGCGCGACGGCGGTCGTCAAGAAGGTCGGCCCTGGCGCCACCGTGCTGCTCGTCTTGTTCGTGGGCGGGACGTACCTCTGGACGGACGTCTACGCGCGGCTCGGCGTCAACCCGGGCCTCGTCCCGCTCCTCGGGCTCGGCGCCCTCCTCTCGGCCGGGTACCTGATCCACCGCGAGCGCATGGGCTGGGCCTTCGTGATGACGACGCTCACCATCGTCTTCTCCGTGGCCACGCTCTTCGTGGCCCTCTTCCCGCGGGTCATGGTGTCGAGCCTCGACCCCTCCTGGAGCCTGACGATCTACAACGCCTCCTCGACGCCCTACACGCTCCGGATCATGAGCATCGTGGCCGGGATCTTCGTGCCGGTCGTCCTCGCCTACCAGGCGTGGACCTACTGGGTGTTCCGGCACCGGATCACGGCCGAGACGAAGCTCGAGTACTGATACCTTTACCGGGTGCTCTCCCTCACCCGGATCGTCCCTCCCGGGGCGAGGCCGCTCTCGCGAGACCTCGCCCCCTCCGTCCTCTGCGGGACGCTGGCCGGCATCGCGGTCGTCCTGCAGGCCGCGCTCCTGAGCCGGGCCGTCGACGCCGCCTTCCTGCGCAGGGCCTCCCTCGAGGCGCTCGTGCCCCTCCTCGTCGCGTTCGGGGCCGCCGCGTTCGCCCGCGCGGCCCTCCTGTGGCTCCAGGAGACGCTCGCCGCGCGGGCCTCGGGGGAGCTGCGCCGGGCCGTCCGGGACCGGCTCCTGCGCCGCGTCCTCGCCCTCGGACCGCGGTTCCTCTCCGGCGAGCGGACGGGCGAGATCGCCAACACCCTCGTGGGCGGGGTCGACGCCCTCGACGCGTACGCGGCCCAGTACCTCCCCCAGGCCGCTCTCGCCGCGCTCGTCCCCTCGATCGTGCTGGCCGCGGTGCTGGGGAGCGATCCCCTCTCCGGCCTCGTCCTCCTCCTCACGTTCCCGCTCGTTCCCCTGTTCACGTGGCTGATCGGCAGCGCCGCCCGCGAGCGGACCCGGGCGCAGTGGGTCACCCTCTCCCGCCTCTCCGCCCGCTTCCTCGACGCGCTCGCCGGCCTTTCCACGCTGAAGGCCTTCGGGCGGGTCGAGGACGAAGCCCGCGCCCTCGAGGCGGCGAACGAGCGCCACCGCGCGGTCACCCTGGAGGTGCTGCGGCTCGCGTTCGTCTCCGCCCTGGTGCTCGAGGCCCTGGCCACCCTCGGGACGGCGGTGGTGGCGGTCGAGGTCGGCCTCCGCCTGCTCTACGCGCGGATCGCGTTCCGCGAGGCCCTCTTCGTCCTCGTGCTCGCCCCGGAGTTCTACCGGCCGCTGCGCGCCCTCGGGGCCGCGTTCCACGCGGGGATGGCCGGGCGGGAAGCGGCCGCGCGCATGGCGGAGATCGTGGAGGCGGCGGGCCCCCTGGCCGCGCCGGCCGTCGAGGGCGAGAGGGGGGCGCGGGCGCCGGCTTTCGCGCGGCACCGATCGATCCGGCCGCCCCGACTCCTCTTCGACGACGTGGCGTTCTCGTACGACGGTTCCCGGTCCCCCGCCCTCGAAGGCTTCGCGCTCGAGGTCGCGTCCGGGCAGACCGTCGCCCTCCTCGGCCCGACGGGCGCCGGCAAGACGACCGCCACCCACGTCCTCCTGCGCTGGCTGGAGCCGAGCCGGGGACGCGTCCTCGTCGACGACGTCCCCCTGTCCACGCTGTCGCCGGAGGAGTGGCGCCGGCGTGTGGCCTGGGTGCCGCAGCACCCCCGGCTCTTCCACGGGACGGTGCGCGACAACCTGCTCCTCGCGCGAGAGGACGCCTCCGACGCCGACCTCCATCGGGCGCTGGACCTCGCTCGCCTGCGGGACGTCGTGCAGGCGCTGCCCCGCGGCCTCGACACGCCCGTGGGCGAGGGTGGCGAGCGCCTCTCCGGCGGCGAAGCCCAGCGCCTCGCCCTGGCCAGGGCCTGGCTCAAGGACGCGCCGGTCCTGGTCCTCGACGAGCCCACCGCCCAGCTCGATCTCGGGACCGAGGCCGCGGTCGTGGAGGTGATGGGCCGGCTCCGCGAAGGCCGGACCGTCCTCCTCGTCGCCCACCGCCTCACCACGGTGGCCGCGGCGGACCGCGTCGCCTGCGTCTCGCAGGGCCGGGTGGTCGAGGAGGGAGCCCCGGCGGTCCTCGCCAGGACGGGCTCCGTCTACCCTCGCCTGCGGGCGGCCTGGGAAGGAGCAGCGTGAGCGGGACCTGGCCGCGCCTGCTGGGCCTCGCCCGTCCCGAGCGACGCGGGATCGCCGTCGCGGTGCTCCTGCAAGGGCTCACCATCGCCTCCGGCGTCGGCCTCATGGGCACGTCGGCGTGGCTCCTCTCGAAGGCCGCCCTGCACCCCTCGATCGCCGCCCTCCAGGTGGCGATCGTGGGCGTGCGGGCCTTCGGCGTCTCGCGAGCCACCTTCCGCTACCTGGAGCGGCTCGTCTCCCACGACGTCACGCTGCGCCTGCTGGCCCGGCTCCGCACGGCCCTCTTCCGGGCCCTCGCCCCGCTCGCCCCGGCCCGCCTCCTCGCCCACCGCGGGGGCGATCTCCTCGGGCGGGCGGTCGACGACGTCGGGACGCTCGAGGGCCTCTACGCGCGGGTTCTCGGCCCGAGCCTCGCCGCCGTCGCGATCGCCGCGCTCGTCACCTTCCTCCTGTGGACCTGGTCGGGAGGCCTGGCCGTCGCGGCCGTGGTCGGGCTCGCCGCGGGCGGCGTCCTCGCCCCGCGGCTCTCCTCGCGGCTCGCCGAGGAGTCGGGACGCCGCCTGGTGGGCCGGCGGGGCGAGCTCTCGGCCCGTCTCGTGGACGGCGTGCGCGGCAGCGCCGACCTCCTGGCGTTCGGACGGGAGAGCGACTACGTCTCCGCACTCGCCCGGCTCGGCCGGGAGGCCGCGGGCGACGAGGCGCGCCTCGCCCGCGCCTCGGCCCTCGGGAGCTCGCTGTCGGTCCTCGCTGCCGACCTCACCGCCGTCACCGTGCTCGCGCTCGCCGTACCCGGCGTCGGGTCGGGCCGGGTGGACGGCGTCCAGCTCGCGACGGTGGTGCTCCTCACGCTGGCCTCGTTCGAGGCGGTGGCGCCGCTTCCCCTGGCCTGGCATGGGCTGGGGGCGATGCGCGAGGCCTCGCGGCGCCTCTTCGAGCTCGTGGACGCCCCGCCCGCCGTGGCCGAGGCGAGCCGCCCCGGGCCCGCCCCGATCCCCGGCGCGCCGCTCGTCGAGGTCCGCGACCTGCGCTTCACGTATCCCGGCGAGTCGCGGCCCGCCCTCGACGGCGTGAGCCTGCGCCTCGAGCCGGGCCGGAGGATCGCGGTCGTGGGGCCGAGCGGCGCGGGCAAGTCCACCCTCGCCCACCTCCTCCTGCGCTTCTTCGAGGCGCCGCGGGGAGCGATCCTCCTCCAGGGGCGCGACATCGGCGAGTGGCCGTCGGACGACGCGCGCGCGCGGGTGGCCTTCGCCGCCCAGCGCGCCCACGTGTTCACGGGGAGCCTTCGCGAGAATCTCCTCCTGGCCCGGCCGGGCGCGGGCGACGACGAGCTCCTCGCCGCCCTGCGCGCGGTGCGCCTCGACGCCCTCGTCGAGCGTGTGCCGGGGGGCCTCGACTCGTGGGTCGGCCAGGAGGGCCAGCGCCTCTCGGGCGGGGAGAGGCAGCGCCTCGCCCTCGCGCGCGCCCTCCTGCGGCCGGCACCCCTCCTCGTCCTCGACGAGCCGACCGCTCACCTCGACGCCCTCACCGAGCACTACGTGCTGGCCGAGATCGTCCGGGCGGGCGAGGGCCGGGCCACCCTCCTCGTCACGCACCGGCTCGTGTCCCTCGACGCCTTCGACGAGGTGCTGGTGCTGGACGGCGGCCGGGTCGCCGAGCGGGGGCGGGCCACGGACCTCCTGGCCGGGGGCGGGGTCCTGGCCCGGCTCCTGGCCGTCCAGCGGTCCGTCGACGCGCTGGGCGACGGCGCCTTCGGAAGCCGGGCCGTCTGAGGGAGCGTGAGCCGTTTGATCCGGCGACCGGCGGCGGGGCTTGGAGGTACGATGCCGGCGTGAGCGCGCCCCGGCCTTCGGGCGCGCGACGGTGCCCGATGACGAGACCTCCCCGGCCGCTCAGCCAGAAGCTCCTCGTGCCCCTCGTGGCCCTGGTGGTGCTGATCGCGATCGTGTCGGGGATCGTGCGGATCGGCGCCGTGGAGCAGGGCTACCACGCGACGATGATCGTCGGCGCGGATCAGCTCTCGCGGGGCCTCACCTCGGCCACCTGGCACGCCATGCTGGCCGACGACCGCAAGGCCGCCTACGACACCATGCGGGTGGTGGCTCGCCAGCCCGGCATCAGCCGGATCCGCATCTTCAACAAGGAGGGGCGGATCATGTTCTCGACCGCCCCGGAGGCGGAGCAGTTCGTGGACAAGAACGCGGAGGCGTGCGTTCTCTGCCACGCGAGCGCCCAGCCCCTCGTCCGGGTGGAGGCGCCCTCCCGCGCCCGCGTCTTCACCGATCCCAGCGGCCAGCGCCGCCTCGCCATGATCACCCCGATCTACAACGAGCCCTCCTGCAGCACCGCCGCCTGTCACGCCCACCCGGCCCGACAGAACGTGCTCGGGGTCCTCGACGTCGCGCTGGACCTGGGGCCGACGGACCGCCTGATCGCCGACTCGCGGCGGCGGGTAGCCATCACCACCGCGATCGAGGTCGCCCTCATCACGGCCTTCCTCGTGGCGTTCATCGGGCTCCTCGTGACCCGGCCCATCCACCGGCTGATCGAGGCGAACGCCGCGCTCGGCCGCATGGACCTCGAGCACCCGATCGAGATCACCTCGAGCCTCGAGCTGTGGAGCCTGTCCGGCTCCTTCAACCAGATGCGGGACCGCCTGCGCGAGGCGCTGGCCGAGATCACCCGGGCCGCCCAGGAGCTGGAAGCGAAGGTGGCCGAGCGCACGGCCCAGCTCGAGCAGGCCCAGCGGCGGCTCCTCAAGGCCGATCGCCTCGCCTCCCTCGGCCAGCTCGCGGCCAGCGTCGCCCACGAGATCAACAACCCGCTCTCCGGCGTCCTCAACTACTCCGCCCTCATGGGCCGGATCCTGAAGGAGGACGGGGTGCCCCGCGAGCGGGTGCCGGAGTTCCGCGGCTACCTCGAGCGGGTGAGCGAGCAGACGGCGCGCGCGGGCCGCATCGTGTCCGACCTCCTCGCCTTCTCCCGCCGCTCGAAGCCCCAGCGTGCGCCCTCGGACCTGGGGACGATCGTCCGGACGACGGTCGGCCTCGTCTCCCACAAGCTGAAGCTGCTGAACGTCGAGGCCGAGCTGCGGCTCGACGACTCGCTGCCCCCGCTGCCCTGTGACGTCTCGCAGATGCAGCAGGTGGTCCTCAACCTGGTGATGAACGGGGCGGAGGCCACGCGGCCGCACGGCTCGGGCCGGGTCTCGGTCACCACCCGCCGGTCCGACGACGGCGAGAGCGCCGTCCTCGAGGTGGCGGACGACGGCGAGGGGATCCCGAAGGACGTGGTCGACCGCATCTTCGACCCCTTCTTCACGACCAAGGAGGACGGCAAGGGGGTGGGGCTCGGCCTAGCCGTCGTGTACGGGATCGTCGAGTCCCACGGGGGCCGGATCGAGCTCCGGACCCGGGAGGGGCGGGGGACGGCGTTCGAGGTCACGCTGCCTCTCGTCTCCGAGGGGAGCCCCGCGACCGCGGGCGACTCCGCCGATGCCGCGCCGGGGAGGTGAGCGTGCTGGCGGTGGCGTCCGTGGGCCCCGCGCCGGCGGAGGTGCTCGCGGCCATGGAGGCGGCGCTGGACAGCGCCTTCGGCCTCCCGGTGGCCCGGCTGGCGGCGATCGACGAGCCGGCGGCGGCGTTCTCCCCGAAGCGCGGGCAGTGGAGCTCGGTCGCGTTCCTGGAGGCCCTCCTCGCCCGCGTGCCGCCCGCGGCGGCTCGCGTGCTGGGGGTGACCGAGCGAGACCTCTTCGTGCCCGTGCTGAGCTTCGTCTACGGCCAGGCCCAGCTCGGGGGAAGGGTCGCCGTCGTCTCCCTGGCCCGCCTGCGCCCCGAGTTCCACGGCCTGCCCGGCGCGCCCGCGGCCCTCGCCCGGCGCGCGGCCACGGAGGCGGTGCACGAGGTCGGCCACACGTTCGGCCTCGTCCACTGCGCCGACCGCCGCTGCCCGATGTCGCTGTCGATCGACCTCCCCGACCTCGACGGCAAGACGGCGACGCCCTGCCCCGCCTGCCGGGCGATGCTCGCGGGGAGCCGTGAGATGCGGCTCGCCCGCCTCACCGTCGAAGGAGGCCGTTCATGAGATCCCGCTGGCACATCCTGGTCGTCGACGACGAAGAGGCGATGACGGAGTCGCTCGCGGCCTGGCTGCGCGAGGACGGCTACTCCGTCGACACCGCCTCCTCGGGGCGGGAGGCGGTCGAGATGGCCCGCGCCCGCGAGTACGCGATCTACTTCGTGGACCTCAAGATGCCGGGCGGCCTCGACGGCATCGAGACCATGATGGAGATCCGCAAGCTCCAGAAGGGGGCCTCCGTCATCATCATCACCGCCTACGCCACGGTGGACACCGCGATCGCGGCCATGAAGGAGGGGGCCCAGGAGTACGTGGTGAAGCCCTGCCACCCCCAGGAGATCTCGCTCCTCGTGGAGCGGATCATCCGGGTGAAGAACCTCGAGCGCGAGAACGCGATCCTGCGCCGCAAGCTCAGCCGGCAGTACCGCTTCCACGACCTGGTGAGCAAGAACCCGCGGATGGCCGAGATCTTCGAGCTGGTGCGGGAGGTCGCGAGCCAGCGGTCGACCGTCCTCATCCAGGGCGAGAGCGGCACGGGCAAGGAGCTCGTGGCCCGCGCCATCCACTTCTCGGGCGACCGGGGCGAGCGGCCGTTCGTGGCCGTTTCCTGCGCCGCCCTCGCCGAGACCCTCCTCGAGTCCGAGCTCTTCGGCCACGAGAAGGGCTCCTTCACCGGCGCCGTCGCCCAGAGGAAGGGCAAGTTCGAGATGGCCGACGGGGGCACCCTCTTCCTCGACGAGATCGGCGACATCTCGCCCAAGCTCCAGGTGGACCTCCTGCGCGTGCTGCAGGAGCGGCGTTTCTTCCGGGTGGGCGGGACCGAGGAGATCGCGGTGGACGTGCGGGTCATCGCCGCCACCCACCGCGACCTCCCCGCCGACGTGCGCGAGGGCCGCTTCCGCGACGACCTCTA
>Ga0316622_100002066_pt1 | contig 13661 bp, 12 predicted proteins | sample OWC_Aug_OW2_C1_D_FD_207646 | JGI IMG/M metagenome (GOLD analysis project Ga0316622, IMG submission 207646) | Wetland soil microbial communities from Old Woman Creek delta, Ohio, United States - OWC_Aug_OW2_C1_D5_C | ecosystem: Environmental > Terrestrial > Soil > Wetlands | place: USA: Ohio... | reverse complement strand
CAGCACGATGCGGGCACGCAGCGCCAGCCGGACACTGGTGCGGCGGGAACGGACCAGCCGCGTGAGCTCGGCACGCTCGGCGTCGGTCACTACCAGCGGCGGGGCAACACGCATTGGCACTCTCCACTCGGGTTCACATTACCCGGTTGGAGTCGTGGCGTGCCAATAAGTTCCCTCAAGAACGCAACATTACACTAGCTTGATCGCCTCTTGATCTCGACAACCTCTACCCAGTGCCCACTTTCGTCGTCTCGGGCGCGCCAGACGAGAAAGCCCTCCCTCATGGAGGGCTTTGTCGTCCGGGGGTTTCGAGGACGCGGATGCGAACACCCGGGTTCTAGCCGAGCCCGGCGGCGCCTGCCGACAAGACCGCTACGTCCGGCGCGCCCCGCCCTGCAGCCGATGAAACAGGTACGGCGCGACGGCCAGCCACGCGAGCACCATCACCCACAGCCTCCCGGCGAGCAGGTCGTAGTCGTTCAGGAGCGCTCGCCACGAGTGACCGGCGACGTAATGGCCGAACAGGAACTCGAAGGCGACGGTGAGCCCGAGCCAGGCCAACCCGATCATGATGGCCTGCTGACCCGAGACCGGCCGCAGCGCACGGATCACGAACCAGATGTAGATGCCGAACAGGGCAATCGCTGTGACGGTCGAGATCTGATGTGCCGTCAGCTCGCCGACGCGCCTGGCATACCAGGTCTGCCGCAGCACGCCGTTGCCGATCGCGATGGGGATCATCGGCAGCCAGGCAAGGATGTATTTCCACATGGGCTCGTTGCCCTCCTTCGTACCGACGGCCTCAGGGTGTCCGGGAGCGGTCGTTCACGCACTCTGGCCGCCAGCGACGGACGAGAGATAGGTGACGCAGCCGTTCAGGCTGGACAGCCGCGGGTAGTGCAGCTCGGGGATGCGGATGCCGAGCCGCTGCTCCAGGTCGAGCACGAAGTTGAGGTAGTCGACGGAGTCGATCTCGAACTGGTCGCGGAAGCTGAGCTCGGGGTCGAGCGCCGACAGATCGGCCTCGGGTGCGATCTGCTTCAGCGCATCGAGCGTCGCGGCACGCAGGTCATCGGGTGTCATCGTTCGCTGCTCTGTCGTCGTGGACCTCTGGACCGATCATCCGACATCGGCTGCGGCGCTGCCGGACCCTGTTGCTCCGAAGCGGGACCGCGCATCGCGCGGCGCAGGTCGACCTCCAGGCCGGGATGGTCGTCGGGCTGAAGCCCGACCTGCGTCCCGACGATTCAATCATCGCTCATCAGCGTCGACAGATCGCCCGCCGGCAGGCCGAGCTCGCGCGCCCTCAGCACCCGCCGCATGATCTTGCCGGAGCGCGTCTTCGGCAGGTCGTCGCGGAGCTCGATCTCCTTCGGCGCGACGACGGCGCCCAGCCGCCGGCGCGCATGGGCGAGCAGCTGCTGCGTCATGTCATCGGTCCGCGCCTGCCCTGCCTTCAGGACGACGAACGCCTTCACGACCTCGCCGATCACCGGGTCGGGCTTGCCGATCACGCCCGCCTCGGCGACGGCCGGGTGCTCCATCAGCACGCTCTCGATCTCGAACGGGCCGATCAGGTGGCCCGCCGACTTGATCAGGTCGTCGGCGCGCCCGACGAACCAGAAATAGCCGTCCTTATCGCGCCGCGCGAGGTCGCCGGTGAGATACCAGCCGCCCGCAAAGCAGCGGCGGTAGCGCGTCTCCTCGCCGAGGTAGCCGCGGAACATCGACGGCCAGCCGGCCCGCAGCGCCAGCTCGCCCTCGCGGTCAGGCTCGCCGAGCACCTCCACCGCGTTCGCGCCAATCCGCCGCACGATCGCCGCCTCGATGCCGGGCAGCGGCCGCCCCATCGAGCCGGGCCGGATGTCGATCGCGAGGAAGTTGGCGATCATGATCCCGCCGGTCTCGGTCTGCCACCAGTTGTCGTGGAACGGCAAGCCGAAGGCCGCCTCGCCCCAGCGGACGGCCTCCGGGTTCAGCGGCTCGCCGACGCTGGCGAGCAGCCGCAGGCTCCGACAGTCGAAGCGGCGCGCCAGCTCGGCGCCGAGCTTCATCATCATGCGCACGGCGGTGGGCGCCGTGTACCACACGGTGACCCGCTGCTCCTGCAGGACGCGGTACCAGCGCTCCGCGTCGAACTCCGCCTCGTCGACCACCAGCGTCGCGCCGATCGTGAGCGGCGCGATGATCCCATACGAGACGCCGGTCACCCAGCCGGGGTCGGCGGTGCACCAGAACACGTCGTCCGGACGCAGGTCGAGCGCGAGCCGCCCCGTCGCGTGGTGCGCGACGACGGCGGCGTGCACGTGGACCGCGGCCTTGGGCCTGCCGGTCGTGCCGCTGGTGAAGTGCAGCAGGGCGACGTCCTCCGGGTCGGTCGGTCCGATCGCGTGGTGGACATCGGCGGCCTCGAGCAGTCCATGGAAGTCCCGCGTGGACGGCGGCAGGGGCCGCGGATCGGACCGCACGACCAGGACGTGCTCGAGGTCGGGCAGGGCCGACCGCAGCGCCGCCAGCTTGCGCTGGTAGAGCGCCGCAGTGGTGATCAGGACCCGTGCCCGGCCGATCGCGAGCCGGATCTGGATCGGCTCGGGCCCGAAGGCGGAGAACAGCGCGCAGAAGGCGCTGCGATTCTTCCACGCCCCGAGCGCCGCGATGTAGAGTTCCGGAACCCGGCCGAGCAGCGTGCAGACGAGGTCGCCCTTGCCGATCCCCAGCCCTTCCAGGGCATTCGCGAAACGGTCCGAGAGCTCGCGCAGCCGGGCATAGGTGTAATGGTGCGTCCGCCCTTCCCTGTCGAGCCAGCGCAGCGCGACGCGATCGCCGCCAACGCCGCGGCAGTGGCGGTCGACCGCCTCGTGCGCGATGTTCAGGCCGGCGCCACCTGGCAGGCCGTCGAGCGCCGCGCGTGCAGCCTCCCATGAGAAGCCGGCGCATTCGGCGTCGTAGTCGACGAGGTTCGGCGTCGCGCGCCAGTCGGCGGGATTCTTGCGGATCACCGGCATGGGGCGAATCTAGCAGAGGATCGCGACCTGGTTGCCGTCTGATCGCGACGTGGACGGCTCTCCTCCATGCCCGGTAAGGCGCGGTGGGAGCGGCCTCCAGGCCGCGATTGGAGGCGGCCGTCACGACCCGGCGCTGGATCGCGCGTTGGACGGCGCTCGTACCGGGTCAACGCAAGGTCATGCGCGGTGGGAGCGGCCTCCAGGCCGCGAACTGATCGTCGCGAGTAGCAGGAATTCCGGAGGCCCCTTGACCATCCGAAATCTCGACCAGCTGTTCCGGCCCAGGTCCGTCGCCCTGATCGGCGCCAGCGCGCGGCCGTCGTCGGTCGGCGGGGTGCTGGCGCGAAACATCTTCCGCGGCGACTTCGACGGGCCGATCCTGCCCGTCAATCCCAAGCACCGCTACCTGCACGGCGTCTGGACCTACCCGGACGTCGCGAGCCTGCCGGCGACCCCCGAGCTCGCGGTGATCGCTACGCCACCACGGACCGTGCCGGGCATCATCGCGGAGCTCGGTGAGCGCGGCACCCGCGCCGCGGTCGTGATCACTGCCGGTTTCGCCGAGGCGGCAGGCGGCGATGGCGAGGCGCTGCAGCAGGCTATCCTCGACGCCGCGAAGCCGTACAACCTGCGCATCGTCGGCCCCAACTGCCTCGGCATCCTGGTGCCGGGCATCGGCCTCAACGCGAGCTTCGCGCACCTCTCGCCCCGGTCGGGCCGACTCGCCTTCGTCACGCAGTCCGGCGCGACCGTGACGGCGATCCTCGACTGGGCCGAGGCGCGCGGGATCGGCTTCTCGCACCTGGTGTCGCTGGGCGACATGGCCGACGTCGATTTCGGCGACATGCTCGACTACCTCGCCAACGACCGCGACACCCAGGCCATCCTCCTGTACATCGAGGCGGTCTGCGACGGCCGCAAGTTCATGTCCGCCGCCCGCGCCGCGGCCCGGGTCAAGCCGGTCATCGTCGTCAAGGCCGGTCGCCACGCCGAGGGAGCCCGCGCCGCCGCTTCGCACACCGGCGCGCTCGCCGGTGCCGACGCGGTCTACGACGCCGCCTTCCGCCGCGCGGGGATGCTGCGTGTCTACACGCTCGAAGAGCTGTTCGACGCCGCCGAGACCCTCGGGATGGGCTGCCGGCCGAAAGGCAACCGCCTCGGCGTGCTCACCAACGGCGGTGGCATCGGCGTGCTCGCCGCGGATGCGGTGATGGACGCAGGCGCGCGCCTCGCCGAGCTGTCTGCCGCGACCCTGTCCGGGCTGGACGCGGTGCTCCCGCCCACCTGGTCGCACGGCAACCCCGTCGACATGGTCGGCGACGCGCCGGCCAGCCGCTACGCCCAGGCCCTGCGCGTGCTCGCCGAGGACAAGGGGCTCGACGCGCTGCTCGTCCTGCACTGCCCGACCGCCATTGCCTCGGCCACCGAGGCCGCACAGGCCGTGGTCGATGCCCTGCACCGGGAGCCCCGGCTCGCCCTGCTCACCAGCTGGGTCGGCGACACCGCCGTGGCGGAAGGCCGCCGGCTCTTCGCTGCGCAGCAGGTGCCGACCTACGACACGCCCGAGCAGGCGGTGCGCGCCTTCATGCACATGGTGAACTACCGGCGCAACCAGGAGACGCTGATGGAGACGCCGCCATCGGTCCCCGAGGACTTCGCGCCGGACACCGCGATGGCGCAGCGCATCATCGCGCAGGCGCTGGCGGAGAACCGGTCCTGGCTGCTGGAGCACGAGGCGAAGGAGGTTCTCGGCGCCTACGGCGTGCCGGTGGTGCCGACGCATCTCGCCGGCACCGCGGACGAGGCGGCCGCGATCGCCGCCCGGCTCGGCGGTCCGGTCGTCCTCAAGGTCGTCTCGCCCGACATCACCCACAAGTCCGACGTAGGCGGCGTCGCGCTGGACCTGGTCGGCCCCGTCGCGGTGAAGGCGGCGGCGGAAGCCATGCGCGAGCGCGTCCTGCAGGCCCGCCCCGAGGCGCAGCTCGTCGGCTTCAGCGTGCAGCCGATGGTGCGCCGGCCCGGCGCGTACGAGCTGATCGTCGGCGCCACCGAGGACCGGCAGTTCGGGCCGGTGCTGCTGTTCGGTCAGGGCGGCACGGCGGCCGAGCTCGTCAAGGACCAGGCCCTCGCGCTGCCGCCGCTCAACATGCACCTCGCGCACGAGGTGATGTCGCGCACGCGTGTCTACGAGCTGCTGCAGGGCTACCGCGGCGCCCCCGCCGCCAACCTGGACGCCCTGGCGCTCGCGCTGATGCGCGTGGCGCAGCTCGTCATCGACCACGCGGAGGTCAGGGAGCTCGACGTCAACCCCCTGCTCGCCGATGCCTACGGCGTGATTGCGCTCGACGCACGGATGCGGGTCGGCAGGGTGTCGCGGCCCGCACCGGACCGCCTGGCGATCCGGCCCTACCCGCGGGAGCTGGAGGAGGAGATCCCGCTGGGCGACGGCCGCACGCTGCTGTTGCGTCCCATCCGGCCGGAGGACGAGCCGTCGCTGCAGGCGGCCTTCGCCAACATGACCGCCGAGGAGATCCGCCTGCGCTTCCTCGTGCCAGTCAAGACGCTGTCGCACGTCGCCGCGGTGCGGTTCACGCAGCTCGACTACGACCGCGAGATGGGCCTCATCCTGACCGAGCCGGGCATCCCGGGGCGGACCCCGATCTTCGGCGTGGTGAACATCATCGCCGACCCCGACAACGAGCGCGCCGAGTACGCCATCATCGTCCGCCACGACATGACCGCGATGGGGCTCGGCATGTTCCTCATGCGACGCATCATCGACTATGCCCGCGCGCGCGGCATCCGCGAGATCTACGGCGACGTGCTGCACGAGAACCGGCAGATGCTGAAGCTCTGCAGCGTACTCGGCTTCAGCGAGGCACGCGTGCCTGACGAGCCGAACCTGGTGAGGGTCACGCTGCGGCTTTGACGGCGGGATCGCGACGGGCACGGCGCTACCGGTGCCGGCGACTCCACCACCACACCGGCAGGCCGAGCAGCACGAGCCCTGCCGTTGCGAGCGAGATCGCCGGCTTGTAGTCGATCGCGCTCCAGATCAGCAGCACGCAGGTCGCCGCGAACACGAGGGGCGTCACCGGGTACCCCGGCACCCGGAAGGCGCGCGGCCTTTGCGGGTCCTTCCGGCGAAGGACGATCACGGCGAGGGTGGTCGCGAGGTAGAAGCCGTAGACGGCCGCCGCCGTGTACAGCACGGCGCCGGTGAACGAGCCGAGTGCGACGATGAGCGCGACCGCGATGGCGCCCTGCACCACCAGGGCGGCAACGGGCGTGCCGAGCCGCGGGTGCCAGCGGCCCAGCCGGGCGAACGGGTGATGGTCGCGGCCGAGCGCATAGGAGATCCGCGCCCCGGTGAACACGAGCCCGTTGACCGCGCCGAGCGCCGAGACGCAGATCAGCGCGCTCACGAGGACTGCGGCCGCTTCGGGGAGCACGGCGGCCACCGTGTCGGTCGCGACGGCCGTCGACGCCGCCATGCCGCCGTGCCCGAGCGCCACGAGGAAGGCGCCGTTCGCGAGCAGGTAGAGCACGGTGACCGCCAGCGTGCCCAGCACCAGGGCGCGGCCGATGTTGCGGTCGGGGTCGCGCACCTCGGCGGCGACGTAGGCCATCTCGTTCCAGCCGCCGTAGGTGAACAGCACGAAGATCAGCGCGAGGCCGAACGGGACGGTGTCGGCCGGGACGCCGGCGGTGGCCGGCGCGGTCGTGCCCGCGAACGCCGCCGCGACGATCAGCAGCAGGCCCGCCGTCTTGGCGACGGTCAGCAGGTTCTGCGTCCAGGCCCCCTGCCGCACGCCGATCACGTTGATCGCCGTGAGGACCACCACCGCGATGACGGCGTAGACGGACGGGCCGACGGGCGATGCCCCGCCCGTCGCCGCGTCGGCGATCGCACCGGCGTAGGTCGCGAAGGCGAACGCCATGACCGCGATGTCGCCGGGCCGCACCACGACGAGCTGCACCCAGCCGAACAGGAAGCCGGCCCAGTTGCCGTACGCCCGGTTCAGGTAGACGTAGTCGCCGCCCTGCTCCGGGTAGGCGGTCGCGAGCTCGGCGTAGCAGAGCGCCCCGCACAGCGACAGCAGGCCGCCGAGCACCCAGATCCCGAGCAGGCCCCAGACGCCGTCGACGCCCTTCGCGACGTCCGGCGCCATCTGGTAGATGCCCGCGCCGACGATGATCCCGACGATCAGGGAGGTCGCGTCGAACAGCGAGAGCGAGCGGGTTGGCAGGGACACGACGGGAGACAACGGCTATCCGGTTGGCGTGCGCTAACATCTCTACATGGAATTCAAAGACTACTACGCGATCATGGGCGTCGCCCGCGACGCCACGCAGGACGAGATCAAGCGCGCCTACCGCAAGCTCGCGCGGAAGTACCATCCTGACGTCAGCAAGGAGAAGAATGCCGAGGCCCAGTTCAAGGAGGTCGGCGAGGCCTACGAGGTCCTCAAGGACCCCGAGAAGCGGGCCGCCTACGACCGGCTCGCCAGCGGCTGGCAGCCCGGCGAGGAGTTCCGGCCGCCACCGGACTGGGACGCGGGCTTCGAGTTCAGCGGCGGCGGCGTCGGTCCGGAGGCCGGCAGCGCCTTCAGCGACTTCTTCGAGTCGCTGTTCGGCCGGGGACGCAGCGGTGGGGCGGGCGGGGCCCGCGGCGCGACCTTCCGGGCGCGAGGCCAGGACCACCACGCCAAGGTGCTGGTCGACCTCGAGGACAGCCTGCACGGGGCGACGCGCGCCATCACCCTGCGGATGCCCGAGCTGACCCCCGACGGCCACGTGACGACGCGCGAGCGCACCCTCAACGTACGCATCCCCCAGGGCGTGCGCGCGGGGCAGCAGATCCGGCTCGCCGGCCACGGCGGGCCCGGCATCGGGAAGGCGGCGTCGGGCGACCTGTACCTTGAGGTCGAGTTCCGGCCGCACCCGCTATTCCGGGTCGACGGCATCGACCTCTACCTCGAACTGCCGGTCGCGCCCTGGGAGGCGGCGCTCGGCGCGACCGTGCAGGTGCCGACGCCGGGCGGCCCCGTCGACCTGAAGATCCCGCCCGGCTCCGCGCAGGACCGGAAGCTGCGCCTCAAGGGCCGCGGCATCCCGGCCCGGGAGCCGGGCGACCTCTACGTGGTGCTGCGCATCGCGCTGCCGCGCGCCGACAGCGAGCGCGCGAAGGCGTTCTACCGGCGCATGCAGGAAGAGCTGAACTTCGACCCGCGCGCGGGTCTGGGGAGGTGACGGGCCGTGGCCAGCCAATCGCTTTCCGTACTGACCGGCGTCGTGCTCGACGAGTGCACACTGGTGACCTTCACCGAGCTGTGCCAATGCTGCGACGTGGAGGGCGAGGTCGTCGCGGAGATGGTGGACGTCGGCATCCTCGAACCGTCCGGCCGCGGCCCTGGCGAGTGGCGCTTCGCCGCGGACAGCCTGCGGCGCGCCGCGACGGCGGTCCGGTTGCAGCGCGACCTGGGCGTGAACCTGGCGGGAGCCGCCCTGGCGCTCGAGCTGCTGGAGCGCATCGAGCGGCTGGAGGCGAGGTTGCGGGCGCTGCAAAGATACTGACGGGGCCGTTCCTGCTTCGCTACGGCGGCTTCGCTGCCTGCTCGGCACGAACGGAAGGCAGGCTCAGCCCGGCCGCAGCGCGGCCTTCCGCCCCTCGGCGTCTAGGCAGACGAAGCTCACGTGGGTCGAGAAGATCGGCTCCTCGGCGCCGGTCTCGAGATCGTCGGCATAGACGTTGACCTCGTACTGCACGGAGGTCGTGCCGCGGCGCGTTGGCTGGGCATCGAAGCGCAGCACGGCCCCCTGCCGGACGCTGCGACGGAACTCCACACGGTCCATGCCGACGGTGACGAACATGCACCCCGGGTGGTCCCGGCTCGCCGCGATCCACGAGATCTCGTCGACCCATTTCAGCAGGAAGCCGCCGAACAGGTAGCCGTAGTGGTTGAGGTGCTCGGGGCGGACGACCTTGTAGCTTTCCATCGGTTTGCTGTCCCAGGTCTACGAACGGTCGGACGCGCCGGCAGTATGCTCCGCGCGCCGCGCCGGGTGACGGCGCACTTCAGCGACCAGGAGGAACCATGGCCGGCCAGCCCGCGATCGGATCCATCGATATCGTCGTCATTCTGCTCTACCTCCTGGCCACCGGCTACCTGGGCTGGCTCGGCTACAAGGGCACCAAATCGGCCTCGGACTTCCTGCTCGGCGGGCGTCGGACCCACCCCGTCATCATGGCCGTGTCCTACGGCGCGACCTTCATCTCGACGGCCGCGATCGTCGGCTTCGGCGGAGTCGCCGGCCTGTTCGGGATGAGCCTGCTGTGGTTGACCTTCCTCAACATCGCGGTCGGCATCTTCCTGGCCTTCGTCGTGCTGGGCGAGCCGACCCGCCGGATCGGCCACCACTTGGGCGCGCACACCTTCCCGGAGCTGCTCGGCCTGCGCTACCAGAGCAAGGCGGTCCAGCTCTTCGCGGGCGGACTCATCTTCCTGTTCATGCCGCTCTACGCCGCCGCCGTGATGACCGGGGGCAGCGTGTTCGCCGCCGCGCAGTTCGGCATCAGCTTCGAGACCGCGCTGCTGCTGTTCGCGGTCATCACCGCAGCCTATGTGATCCCGGGCGGCCTCAAGGCGGTGATGTACACCGATACCCTGCAGGGCGCCATCATGCTGCTCGGGATGGTGGTGCTCGTCGCGTTCACCTACTCGAGCCTCGGCGGCGTCAGCGAGGCCCACCGCTTCCTCACCGGCATGACGGACCTCGTTCCGCCCAGCCTCCAGGCCATCGGCCACCAGGGCTGGACCGCGATGCCCGCCTTCGGCTGGGGCAGCACCGGCTACGACATGTGGTGGACCGTGGTGACGGCCATCATCCTCGGCGTCGGCATCGGCGTCCTCGCCCAGCCCCAGCTGGTCGTGCGCTTCATGACCGTCCGCAGCCGCCGCGAGCTGGACCGCGCCGTGCCAGCCGGCGGCGTGTTCATCCTGGTGATGGTGGGCGTGCCCTACGTAGTCGGCAGCCTGTCGAACGCCTGGTTCGTCGAGCACGGCCCCCTGCTGAACGGCCGGGTGACCCAGGTGATCGATGCCGGGAAGGGCCGCGCCCAAGTCGAGCTGATGAAGCCGAACGCCCAGGGCGCCTGGGAGCCGGTGATCAACGCGACCACCGGCAAGCCGGCGAGCACGCCGATGGCCATCGCCGAGCGCAAGCCGGCGACCGACGCCAAGGGCCAGGCCTTCGAGCTGGTGAGCGGCCGCGCGCCCTCCATCGTGCACGCCAAGGGCCAGGCCGACGAGATCATGCCGACCTTCATCTCGGCCGCCATGCCCCGCTGGTTCGGCCTGCTGTTCTTCATGACCCTGCTGTCCGCGGCGATGAGCACCCTGTCGAGCCAGTTCCACACGATCGGCACGAGCGCAGGCCGCGACCTGTACGAGCGCGTCACCGGCGCCGCCCAGCCCAGCCTGGTCGTCGTCCGCGTCGCGATCGTGCTGGGCCTGATCGTCGCCGTGCTGATCGCCTACAACGTGCGGCAGGAGTATGTGATCGCCCGCTTCACCGCGATCTTCTTCGGGCTGTGCGCCGCGACCTTCCTACCTGCCTATGTCGGCGGCCTGTTCTCGCGGCGGGTCACCCGCGCCGGGGCGCTGGCCTCCATGATCGTCGGCGCCACCACCTCGCTGTTCTGGTTGCTGCTGGTCAAGGCCCGCGAGGCCGGCGCCATCGGGCTGGTCCAGCTCGTCACCGATGGCAAGACGTCGATCCTCGCCGACGCGCCCAACTGGCCCTCGGTCGACCCGATCGTGGTCGCCCTGCCGCTCGCGGCCGTGACGCTCGTCATCGTCAGCGCCCTCACCCGCCCGCCGGACGCCGCCCATCTGGAGCGTTGCTTCCCGGAGCGCAAGGGGCGCTGAGGAACGACGGCCCTCCGCGCCACCGGACTCGCGCGTCCCCGACGACCCCGGCCACGCGCCGGGGGTTTTCGCTTCGGCACGACGATCGAGTACGGTAATCGCTCGGCGGCCAGGTACCGCTTTCGACCTGGTCGCCGCCCGGTATCACGAGCACGCTTCGAGACCCGCCGGGGACCCGACCGACACCGCATTTCATGGCCAAGAGGACACGTCCGCGATGACCGAGCCGAAGTCTGCGCGCAAGGGCTTTTCCACTCGGGCGATTCACCACGCCCACGATCCGTACGCCGGGTATGGCGCGCTCAACCCGCCCGTCTATCTCAGCTCCACATATGCCTTTCCCACCGTCGAGGCCGGCGCCGCACGGTTTGCGGGCGAGCAGGCAGGGTTCGTCTATTCGCGCGTCGGGAATCCGACCACGGCGCTGCTCGAGCAGCGGCTCGCGGATCTCGAAGGCGGTGAAGCGGCCCTCGTCACCGCTTCCGGCATGGGGGCGACGACGTCCCTGCTCTGGACGCTGCTGCAGCCGGGCGACGAAGTGATCGCCGACAAGACGCTGTACGGCTGCACCTTCGGCTTCTTCAATCACGGCCTGGCCAAGTTCGGGGTGAAGATCACCCACCTCGACCTCACGGTGCCGGCGAATCTCGAAGCCGCGATCAGCGCCGGCACCAAGGTGGTGTTCTTCGAGTCGCCGGCCAACCCGAACATGCGGCTGGTCGACATCGCCGCGATCTCCGATATCGCTCACCGCCGCGGGGCCAGGGTCGTCGTCGACAACACCTATTGCACGCCCTATCTGCAGCGCCCCATCGAGCTCGGCGCGGACTATGTCGTGCACTCGGCAACGAAATACCTCGGCGGCCATGGTGATCTGATCGCAGGCGCAATCGTGGGCCCCCAGGACTCGTTGACCCAGGTGCGCTACTACGGCATCAAGGACATGACGGGCGCGGTTTTGTCGTCGCAGGATGCGTTCCTGGTCCTGCGCGGGCTGAAGACGCTGGCGCTGCGCATGCACCGGCACTCGGAGAATGCCCAGGGGATGGCCGAGCTCCTGGCGCGGCACGACAAGGTGGAGGTCTGTCATTACCCGGGGCTGCCGTCGTTTCCGCAAGCCGAATTGGCTCGGCGGCAGATGAAGCTGGCTGGCGGCATGGTGGCTTTCGAGCTCAAGGGCGGCATCGAGGCCGGGCGGCGGTTCATGAACGCGCTGCGACTCGTAACGCGAGCCGTCAGCCTGGGTGATGCGGAAAGCCTGGCCCAGCATCCCGCCAGCATGACCCATTCCTTCTACACCCTGGAGGAGCGGAAGGAACACATGATCAGCGAGGGACTGGTGAGGATCTCCGCGGGGCTCGAAGATCTCGACGACTTGCTCGAGGACGTCGCGCAGGCGCTGGAGCTCGCGTGACCGGCTTTCGCATCCTGGCGACCGATGCGGAGGGACGCCGCGGCTTCGGCGTCTGCCGCACCTGCCGGCACCGATTGGCCGATCCGGATCGCCAAAACCTCGCGCAGCTTCAGCGGCGGCTCCTGGCCCGTCAGCTTGCCCTTTTTCCAGGGCGTGTGGGTCGGGCGGGTCTCTGCGCGTCTGATGTCGTCGGACATGGTGATCGACCAGAACGCGTTCACCGGCGGGTACCGGTCCTTGGCGAAGGCCACCGTGTACCGCTGTTTCGCGCCGTCGAGCGCCGACCCGTCCGCCGCGTGCTTGGCCAGCGGGTACATCGCCTCGACGGCGTCGTTGCCGTAGATGCCGACCTTGGCCGCGGCGGCGCGCAGCAGCCAGTCGCCGTTGAAGAAGGCCCGGTCGCCGAATACCGCGGCGACCGACCAGCCGTTGATGTCCTTGCCGATGGTGGCGACCCGCTCCTCGACCTTCTTCTCACCCGCCCGCATGCCGAGCAGGATCTCCGCCTCGTGCTCGAGCGACAGCTCCTTGAAGCTGAAGGTCTTGCCGGCTCCGACGCCGATGCGCCGCCCGCCATGGCCTCTACCCGCCTCGTTCCCCCCCTGACGCCAAATCGCCCATCGCTCCGGGCGCGCTCACATGTTCCCCGTGATGTAGAGGATCGCCGGCTTGGCATCGGTGCCGTCGACGGTGACGGTGATGGGCGAGTCCATCTTGAAGAAATCGCCCAGGTTCGCCACCTGACCGGCCGGGTACGTTCCCACCAGCTGGTTGTTCGCGCGCACGACATAGGAGCCTTTGCCGGGCGGCACCGCGAACAGGATGGTGCAGGGGTCCGTGTAGCAGGCAGCCGTCTTGCCAGGCGCAAGGTTCACCTGGCCGAAATCGGAGCCGCTGGTGCCGGGCTGACCAGCGCAGCCGGTGAGTGAGGGTAGACCCAGCACAAGTCCAGCGAGCAGGCCCAGGCGCACTGTCGAGAGGACCCGGTCACGCAACAAGTTGCTCTTCATCATGTCGTCTCCTCGATGACTACTGCATCTTCGCGCCGACGCCGCGCAGTTCGGCGAGGCGCTTCGCCGTGAGCGTCGCCCACTTGTCGAACGCATTCCGGGCGTAGGCCCAGCTCTGGAACGAGTTCAGGTAGCCGCTCGCCCAGGTCTGCGCGGCGCCGGTTGCGCCAGTATCCAGGTCGGCGGCGTACTTGCGGCCGATCTCGGTATCCCGGCACTCGCCGAGGACCGCGTTCGTCGCACCGTCCCGGAACTGCATCTCCATGCCGGTCTCGCCCATGTAGGGTGTCGAGCCGGCCGG
>Ga0316622_100002065_pt1 | contig 13662 bp, 13 predicted proteins | sample OWC_Aug_OW2_C1_D_FD_207646 | JGI IMG/M metagenome (GOLD analysis project Ga0316622, IMG submission 207646) | Wetland soil microbial communities from Old Woman Creek delta, Ohio, United States - OWC_Aug_OW2_C1_D5_C | ecosystem: Environmental > Terrestrial > Soil > Wetlands | place: USA: Ohio... | reverse complement strand
GTCCGCCGGCTACCGCAAGCTGCGCGAAAATCCCGAACTCCTCGCCGAGCCGCTGCCCTGGAGCGCCGGGCTCACCGGGATCACCATCACCGAGTGGCCTCTCGGCGACATTTTCAGCCAGGTGCACGACATGCTGGTCGCCGCCAACGGGCTGGTGTATGTGGCCGACAACATCCAGGACCGGCTGTACGAGGTGGACCCGCGCAGCAACGCGGTCACCGTCTACCGGATCCCGCACCGCGAGGGCGAGCGCAACGGCGGCCTCCTGGCCGCGCGCCTGCGGGATTTCCCCAAGCACGACAGCACCTCGAATGCCCACTCGCTGGCCGAGTCGCGCGTGGACGGGCACCTCTTCATCACGCCCTCTGCACAGCGCCGCCTGGTCGAGTTCGATCCCGCGACCAAGGTGTTCACGCTGCACGAGATGGACGAGGGCTTCTATCCGCACACGATTCGCGTCGACCAGAAGGACCGCGTGTGGTTCACCGTCGCGCTGTCGAATCAGGTCGCGATGTTCGACCGCGGCACGAAGCGCTTCACGATGTACGACCTGCCGACGCGCGGCCTCCGCGAGTGGCTCAACGTCCGTTTCATCGGCGCGATCTTCAAGCTGATGAGCTGGGGCGTGCCGCTCGCCAACTGGCTGCCAGTGGACCGCGCGGCGACGGGCACGCCGCTGCCCTATGGCATCGACATCACGCCGGACGGCAAGGTGTGGTTCGCGCGCCTGCACACCGACGAGATCGGCTCGATCGATCCCGACACGGGAGAGATCATGATGATCGCGACGCCGTTCAAGGGACCGCGACGGCTGCGCACCGACGCCGAGGGCCGGCTCTGGATCACGGCCTTCCCCGAGTCGGCCATCGTGCGGTTCGACCCCGCGACGTCTAAGTTCACGCGCTTCGACCTGCCGCTCGAGCCCAGGGGCGGCGACACGCCCTACGCGCTCAACGTCGACCGGCCGCGCGGCATCGTGTGGGTCAACGGCAACCAGAGCGACTCGCTCTACACCTTCGACATCGCGAGCGAAACCTGGCAACAGATCCCGATGCCGCGACGCGTCACCTTCACGCGCGACGTCGAGTTCGAGCCCGACGGCACCGCGTACACCGCGATCGCGCACTTCCCCGGCTGGCACGTCGAGGACGGGCAGTCCACGTTGATCCGGGTGCAGCGACCTTGAGGCCGCTGCACCTTGGCGTCACTCGGCGCGCTTGAGCCCGTACACCAGCAGCATGTTCCCCGGCATCTGCCCGAACATGCCGTAGCCCGAAACGATGAAGATCTGCTCGCCGTCCACGATCGCGCCGCCCACGTCGATCGCGCCGCCGTGGCCCTGGACGCCGTTGCTCGCCGTGTACGGGCGCCTGGTGTCGATGATGCGGAGGAGCTTGCCGCTGTCAGCGTCGAGCATGCGCAGCTTGCCGTCGAGCGCGCCGGCGTAGACGAGGCCGTTCGCGACGACGGCGGCGGCGGACTGTCCGTAGTAGTAGCTGCACTCGGGCCAGGGCGAGCGCTCGGACTTGCCCCTGGCCATCTCCGCGAGGCCCACCAGCGGCGCGTCCGCCGGATCGAAGGTGCAGCCGCGCTCGACCGGATGCGACCACAGCATGCGGCCGTCGTCGACGGACAGCGCGTACACGCCGGGCTTCGGCACGTAGCCCGCCACCTTGCGCTCGGGGTCGGCGATGGGCACGTACACGCGCTGGCCGTCGCTCGCCAGGCCATGGTGCACGCCGCCGTTCGAGCTGCCCGATCCGACGCGATTGCGCCAGACCACGGCGCCGTTGCGGTCCGGGTCGAGCGCGAACACCTCGCCCGACTTCTGCCCCGCGAGCAGCAGGTCGCCCTGCTTACGCTCGAGCAGGACCACCGGCGCACCGAAGTCGAAGTCGGGACCGTTCTCGGCCGGGCAGCTCGCGCCGCCGCTGAGGCAGGCTGCGTTCCAGGCGTCACCGGCCAGTGCCTGGAACACCCAGCGCTTCGCGCCGGTCCTGAGGTCGAGCGCGATGATGGCGTCGCTGGTGCCGGTGGCCGGCGACGAGGAATTCTGCCCCGTGCCGAAGTAGAGTGCGCCGCGCTTCTCGTCGACGGTCGGGGCGTTCCAGACGACGGCGCCGCTCGGGCCCCACATCTGCACGCCGTCGCGATTGACCGTGGTCTTTGCGGCGTGCGGCGTGGTGTCGAAGCGCCAGGCGGCCTTGCCGGTGATTGCTTCGAGCGCCTGGATGCCGCCGTGCGAGCGGCAGCACTCGTGGGTCGGTAACCCGGCTGCCGCCACCTCGAACGACGACAGCGGTACGTACAGTCGGTCGGCGTGAAATGTGATCGGGCCGCTGACGATCGAGGTCGGGAACCACTTGACGCGCTCGCGCCAGCGCAGCCGGCCGGTGGTCGCGTCCACGGCGTACACCATGGCCATCTCGTCGGCGAAGAACAGCGTGGCGACGCCGTCGGAGGTCTTGTCCAGCGTGAGCGCGGAGTGGATCGGCGCCTCCGCCGCGAACGACCAGCGCACGCAGCCGCCGCCGCGATCCAGTGCGAGCAGGTGCGTGCCCTTGCTGCCCAGGAACACGGTGTCGCCCGCGACGACCGGCTGCGAGCGCATTGTATTGACCGCCGGCAGCGCAATCGACCACTGCAGCTCGAGTTGATCCACGTTGCCGCGGTCGATGGCGACGCCGGCGGCCTCCCGCAGGTTGCTGCGGCCGAGGCCCCAGTTCTGGCGGCCGGTCACCGGCACGGGCGTCTCGCGCGAACAGGCGCGGGCAGCGATCCAGGCGTCGCGCTTCGCATCCTCCTCGGCCGCGAGCCACTTGGACAGGCTCACCCGCTGTTCCGGCCTGAGAGCCGCCGCCTGCGGCTGCATCTTGCCGAGTTCCATCGCCATGAGGATCTGGGCGGCCGGCAGCCGGCGCAGGGTGTCCGTCGGCGGCGCCTTGGTCTCCGGCACCTCGTGACAGATCGCGCAGGCGGTTTTATAGAGCGCCGCCATGTCATCGGGCGCTGCGGCGCTGGCGCGCGCCGTACCCGACCACGCGAGCAGGGCCCCGCAGACCAAAGCCACGACGATGCCGGCCTCGAACCGAGCTGCCGAGACAGCGTCCTTGCCGATTATCACGGTGACCAGGACAGGCAGGTGCGATCGAGCGGAGCGGTCAGGGTTCGACGATGATCTTGGGATCGAGCGTCTTCTCGCCCACCTGCACGTCGTACTTGTAGGGAGTGGACTGACCTCCCTTCGCGGCGCCCGGCTTGACGGTCCCGGTCACGGTCGCACCGGTCTGGCGGTCCCACTCGAACGGCGACTCTGTGGCGCTCGTGAAGATGATTGCGAAGTCCCGGGCTTCACCCTTGAACACCCAGCGAACGATGTCGCCCTCGCAGACCGTCACGGAGTCGGTGTCCACCGCGGGCGTCCCGTCGGCTCCGACCGAGACCACGATCGGCCGCTGATCGGTGCGTTCACAGGCGTCCGCGCGCGCCGCCAGCGTCGTTGCGAGCGCGAGGCAGCAGGCCAGGCCGCCGAGAATCAACTTGCGTTTGAACATGGGCAGAACTCCCCTCTATCTTGGTGTTTGACCGCGTCGGTTCGTCCAGTTCGCAGTATGGAAACCGCCGTCCACGTGTCCGGCCGCCTCCCTGCGGCCTCTGTATACGCGATCGCCGGGAGGTCCGCTATGCTCGCCTGGCGCATCCCGGCCCCGCAGGGCCGCAGTGCCCGGCAACGCCCATGCAACTCGGCTGGCTTTCGCTCGCGATCGTCTGCACCGTCGGCTACCACCTCGTCCTCAAGGTGACGCCGGCCGGCGCGAACCCCCTGATGTCGCTGCTGGTGACGTACGCGCTGGTGACGCTGCTGTTCGGCGCCGTCCTGCTCGTCTCGCCCGGCGGCTTCGAGTGGCGGCAGGAGTTCCGGCAGCTCAACTGGACGGCACTGGCCCTCGCCGTGGTGATCGTCGGGCTCGACCTCGCGTTCCTGCTGATGTATCGCAGCGGCGTCGCGGTGAGCCTCGGCGCGCTCATCACGCAGTCGGCGGCGGCGATGCTGCTGCTCGCCATCGGCGTGGCCGCCTTCAAGGAGCGACTTTCCGTCGCCAACGCGGTCGGGCTCGTACTCTGCCTCGCCGGGCTGTGGCTGGTGAACCGGCGCTGACCAGGCGGGTTCGGCCTGCGTCGTCAGGGACCGTCGCGTTCCCTGCGGATCGTCCGGACCGTCATCCACATGAACCCGCCGACGACGGCGAGCATCGCCGCCATCAGGACCGCCATCGCAGGACCCGCGAGCCGCCAGGCCTCGTGCAGGCCGAACACGACGCCGATCGGCGTGGTCACGAGCAGGACGGGCCGGGCGATGCGCATGAGCCGTGCCGGTCTACCGCTCGAGGCGGTTCCAGCTCGACGCGGGCATGGCGTCGAAGAACATCTGGATCCGGTGCAGCAGGTTGTTGCGGTCGGCCCACGCCACCTGCTCGCGCAGGCGGTCGATCTTTTCCGCTTCCGTCGGAACGTGGTCGAGTGCGTACGACAGTGGCGGTGGCGGCGGCGTCTTGCCGCGCCTTTCGGCCTCTTCCTCCAGCATCTGGTAGAGGCGTTCCCAGTAGGCCTGCGTCGGGTAGGAACGGCCACGCAGCCGATGGTGCTCGAGCACCTGGTTGGCGCGGCCGGAGGGCTTCCACGGAGTCATCGCACACACGTCCCTGGCGCGGGGGAGGGCCCGCGGGGACAGGTTACCGTCATCCGGCCACGCCGTGCAGTCGGGCCTCGCGCGAGGCAACCCGGCCGCGCCCCGTCGCCGCGCGTCGCTGGGCTATGCTGCTGGGAGTTGATCGGCAGCCGGAGAGTCGAGGTGGCCACGGCCGGATCCGTTGCAGACTTCCGCGAGCAGTACCGTCGTGAGCACGTGCCGGCGCATTACCGGGGCGGACTGCACCTCGCGTTCACGTTCGGCATCGGCGGCGCGGTGCTGGTCTGGGCGGCGATGCAGCTCGAGCAGGTGCGGCCGCTGGAGTGGCTCGCGGTGCCGCTTACCTTCCTGTACGCCAACTTCGCCGAGTACTGGGGCCATCGCGGGCCGATGCATCACCGGAAGCGCGGGCTGCGGCTCGTCTACGAGCGGCACACGCGGCAGCACCACCGCTTCTTCACCCACGAGTCCATGGAGCTCGACGGTCCGCGCGACCTGCGCGCCGTGCTGTTCCCGCCGCTGCTGATGACGTTCTTCATCACGGCGTTCGCGCTGCCGGTGGGGCTGCTCCTCGCCTGGGCCGCGTCGCCCAACGTGGCGTGGCTGTTCATCGCGACCTCGCTCGGGTACTTCCTGAACTACGAGTTCCTGCACATGGCCTACCACCTGCGCCCGGACCACCCGATCGCCCGCTGGTCGCTGGTTCGCCGGCTCGAGCCGCTGCACCGCGCGCACCACGACCCGCGGCTGATGGCGCACCGGAACTTCAACATCACCTATCCCATCTGCGACGCGCTGTTCGGGACGCTGCAGCGCACGTAGGAGAATCTCCCCTATTTGCGGCTGCGCCACAGGCTGTCGGCGGCGTAGAAGGCGAGCGCGGCCCAGATGAGCACGAAGCCGATCGCGCGGGCGCGCGGGAACGGCTCGCCGAACACGAGCACGCCGATCAGGAACTGCAGCGTGGGCCCGACGTACTGCAGGATCCCGAGCGTGGAGTACGGGATGAGCCGTGCGCCGTAGGCGAACAGCGCGAGCGGCAGTGCGGTGGCGAGCCCGCTGCCCACGAGCAACGCGTTGACCCCGGCGCTCGCGTGGCCGAGCGCCCCGCTGCCCTGCGCCTCGCACCACAGCAGCCAGCCGAGCGCGAAGGGCGCGAGCAGCAGCGTCTCCGTCGCGAGCCCCGGCACGGATTCGACCGCCACCATCTTGCGGATCAGCCCGTAGGTCGCGAATGAGGCGGCAAGCACCAGGGCGATCCACGGCGGGCGTCCGGCGAAGGCGGTCAGGTAGGCCACGCCCAGCGCCGCCAGCGTCACGGCGATCCACTGCGCGCGGTTGAGGCGCTCCTTCAGCACCAGCACGCCGAGCACGACGTTGAGCAGCGGATTGATGAAGTAGCCGAGGCTCGCCTCGACGACCTGGCCGTTCGTGACGGCCCACACGTACACCAGCCAGTTCACGCTGATGAGGCCTGCCGAGGCCACGAGCCGCAGGCGCGTCCCCGGATCCGCCAGCGCCCGGCGCACGGCGGGCAGCTCGCCGCGCAGCGCCAGCCAGCCGAACACCAGCAGGCAGCACCACACGATGCGGTGCGACAGGATCTGCATCGCCGGGACGCCGGACAGCGGCTTCAGGTAGAGCGGGAACAGGCCCCAGATCAGGAAGGCGCCGACCGCGGCCGCGAGCCCGGAACCGGCGGACGGCCGGGGCGCAGCCTGCGTTGGTGTGTCGTGGCCGCGCATGGGCGCGCGCATTGTGGCAGATCCGCGGTCTGCGGAAAGCCACAGGCGCGGCGTGCGGCCTCGCTTTGGCAAGCTAGGAATAACCGAGTTGCCCCGATCCGCCCATGAGCCTCGAGACGCCCCGCCTGAAGCGCGAGCACCGCACCATGGAATTCATGGTCGAGATCTATTGCCGCGACCATCACGCCCCCGGTGCGGACGTGCCCTGCGCCGAGTGCCGGCAGTTCCTCGATTATGCGGAGCGGCGTCTCGAGAAGTGTCCCTACGGCGAGGCCAAGCCCACCTGCGCAAAATGCCCGATCCACTGCTACAAGCCGACGCAGCGTGAGCATGCGAAGACGGTAATGCGATATTCGGGCCCCCGGATGACGCTGAGCCATCCCTGGCTCAGTCTTGCGCACCTGGTCGACAAGCTGCGTCGCGTCGAACACCCGATGGAGGTCCGCCGGCGCGGGCGCTCCTGAGAGTCCGCCGTTTCACGCGGCGCGCGACCCCACGACGGCGCTCGACGAGCGCTCCGCGACCTGGTCCCTGAGGAAGCCGTTCTGCGGCCGCCACTCGATCTGCTCGAGCTTGCGCCGCAGCGCCTCGGCTTCCCCGTCGTCCACCAGTCGGGCGCGGGGCGAGATTCGAAGGCTTCGGTTACTGATCCAGCTCAGGCTCATGGCTCGTTCTCCTTGGCTCGTGACGCAATCCTGCAACCGGTCTATTGCAGGATGCGTGCCAACCGGACTCAGTGGCGCAAACGCTGGGCTTGCGGGGATTGCCGCGCTAGCCGAGCGTTTCGGATGTCAACCGCAGCGACAGCGCGCGACCGTGACGCCTGCCCAGGAATGGCCTCAAAGCGTGACGGCGCTCTCGTTGCGCGCCCACAGCCGCGAGCCGTCGCGACATAAGCCAGCGATCGTGGCGTGCGCGCAACGTCAAGTTTCCCGACACCCCCCGGCCGGTCGGGCGGCGTGGAGTGGGCGGTACCTCAGAACCCGCGCAGGCTCGCCACTTCGTCGAGCGGGGCGCGCTCGGTGCGCAGGCGGTTGATCGGCGCCGATTCGTCGCGGTAGCCGAGCGCCATGCCGGCGAACAGCATCATCTCGGGCGGCAGGTCGAGGTATTCGGCGACCGTGCTATGCCAAACCGACCACGCCTCCTGCGCGCAGGTGTCGAGCCCGTGCTCGCGCGCGAGCAGCATGACGCTCTGCATGTACATGCCGACGTCCGACCACTGCGGCGGTCCGAGCCGCCGGTCGAGGCAGAAGAACAGGCCGACCGGCGCGCCGAAGAATTGGTAGTTGCGCGCGAACTGCAGCAGGCGCGCGAGCTTGTCCTCGCGCTTCACGCCGAGGGTCGCGTAGAGATCCTCGCCGCACTTGAAGCGCCGCGATCGGTACGGCTCCCACAGCTCGCGCGGATAGATGTCGTACTCCGGCTCCTCGCCGCGCGGGTGCGACGGCATCCGGGCGCGCACAGTCGCCACGAGCTCGGCGAGCGGCGCTCCCGTGAGCGCATGCACGCGCCACGGCTGAAGGTTGCCGCCCGAGGGCGCCTGCCGGGCCGCGTCGAGGATCGCCCGCACCGTCGCCTCGGGCACGGGCGTCGGCAGGAAGGCGCGGCAGCTCATGCGCGTCGCGAGGGCCTCGGTCACGTTCACTTGCAATCCTCCGTCGTGAACCGCGATTCTCGCAGCCCGCATGACCCGCCGTCACAAGATCCTGCTGCTCACGGGCCTGTACGTCGCGCAGGGCCTGCCCTTCGGCTTCTTCACGCAGGCGCTGCCGGTGCTGCTGCGCGACGCGGGGCTGTCGCTCAAGGCCATCAGCGCCACGAGCCTGCTGTTCCTGCCGTGGGCGCTCAAGTTCCTGTGGGCACCCTTCGTGGACCACTACGGCACGCGACGCCAGTGGCTGCTGCCACTGCAGTTGGCGGCGGTGGCGGGCGCGCTCCTGCTCACGCAGGTGGACCTCTCGCGCGGCTACCTCGCGGTGCTCGCGGCCGCCTTCCTCTTCAACCTCGTCGCCGCCTGCCAGGACGTGGCCACCGACGGGCTCGCGGTGCGCATCCTCGACACCCGGGAGCGCGGACTCGCCAACGGCATCCAGGTGGGCGCCTACCGCATCGGCATGATCCTCGGCGGTGGCCTGCTGCTGTGGGTGTTCGCCCGCACCGACTGGGCGACCATGTTCCTGTGCATGGCCGCGCTGCTCGCACTCACGGTGCTGCCGGTGCTGCCGTTGCACGAGCCGCCGCGCGCGGTACCCGTCGACCCGCGAGGCGCGGCCCATGTGGCGCTCGACTGGACGCGGCGGCTGCGCGTGCCGGGCATGGCGGCATTCGTCGCGCTGATCTGCTTCTACAAGTTCGGCGATTCGATGGTCGCGACGCTCATCGGCCCCTTCATGCGCGACCAGGGCGTCTCGAAGGAAATGATCGCGCTGATGAAGGGCACGGTCGGTTCGGTGGCGAGTCTCGCGGGCGCGGCGCTCGGCGGCTGGTACGCGTTCCGCGCCGGACGACGCCGCGCGCTCATGGTCTGCGGGCTGCTGCAGGCCGGGAGCCTGCTGTTCTACGTCGCGGCTGCGTTCGGGCTCGGCGGTATCGCGATGCTCTGGGCCGGCAACGTCGCCGAGCACCTGCTCGGCGGCATGGCCACGGTGGCGCTCTTCACGCTGATGATGGACGCCTCCGATCCCGAGCACGCCGGCACCGACTACACGCTGCTCGCCTGCGCCATCGTGTTCGCCATGGGGCTCGCCAACTTCACCGGGGCCGCCGTCGCGGACGCCTTCGGCTACGCGCCCGCCTTCGTGGCCGGCTTCCTGCTTGCCGTTGCCGGCTGCCTCGTGCTCGTGCGCAGCCTCGATGGGCAGCGCGGACCGGTGCGGCTGCAGCCGGTGTGGCAGGGGGCATGACCCTCGCCGCCGTGCGGGAATTTCGCTAGGCTCGGCAAAAGAGGGCCGCATGCAAGAACTCAAGGCGCTGGTCAACGACATTCCCGATTTCCCGAAGCCGGGCATCCTTTTCCGCGACATCACGCCGCTGCTGCGCAAGCGCTTCGACGCCACGATCGACGCGCTCGAGGAACTGTTCACCGAGGCGGAGTGGGCGACGGTGGAAGCGGTCGCGGGCGTCGAGTCGCGCGGCTTCATCCTCGCCGCGGCGCTCGCGGAGCGGCGGCACAAGGGCTTCGTCGCGATCCGCAAGAAGGGCAAGCTGCCACCGCCCGTCGTGGACGTCTCCTACGACCTCGAGTACGGCTCGGGCGTCCTCGAGATGCAGACCGGCAGCGGCGGGCTGCTGCTCATCGACGACGTGCTCGCCACGGGCGGCACGCTCGCCGCCTCGGTGACGCTCGGCCGCCAGGCCGGCTACACGCTGCGCGGCGTCGGCGTGCTGCTCGACATCGGCATCGCCCCCGGCTTCCGCTGCGGCGATCTCGAGCCCCGCACGGTGCTGCAGTACGGCTGACCGCGCAATGAGCGCCCCAGCATCAGCAGGCGGGCGCCGCGCGGCGCTCGCCTTCATATTCGTCACCATCCTTCTCGACATGTTCGCGCTGGGGCTGGTCATCCCGGTGCTGCCGCGCCTCGTCGAGGACTTCCTGGGCGGCGACACCGCGGGTGCGGCGCGCATCTACGGCCTGTTCGCCACCGTCTGGGCCGTGATGCAGTTCCTGTCCATGCCGGTGATGGGCGCGCTCTCCGATCGCTACGGGCGCCGTCGCGTCATCCTGCTCTCGAACCTCGGTCTCGGCCTGTCCTACCTGCTGATGGCGCTCGCGCCGGGACTCGCCTGGCTGTTCGTCGCGCGCGTGATCTCCGGCATCACTGCGGCGAGCGTCAGCACGGCCATGGCCTACGTATCCGACGTGACGCCGGCCGCGGGGCGCGCGGCTGCGTTCGGCCGCACGGGCATCGCCATCGGGCTCGGCTTCGTGCTCGGCCCGGCGCTCGGTGGGCTGCTCGGCAGCGTCGATCCGCGGCTGCCGTTCTGGGTTGCTGCCGGGCTGAGCCTCGTGAACGCCGCCTACGGCGTCTTCGTGCTGCCGGAGTCGCTCCTGCCCGAGCGGCGCCGGGCGTTCGAGTGGCGCCGCGCCAACCCGCTCGGCTCGCTCACGCTGCTGCGCTCGAGCCGGGTGCTGGCGGGGCTGGCCGGCGTGATGTTCCTGTCCAACATCGCGCACACGGCGCTGCCCGCCACGTTCGTGCTCTACGCGGGTTACCGGTTCGGCTGGGATGCGCGCGAGGTCGGTTTTGCACTCGCGGCGGTCGGTGCGTCTTCGGCGCTGGTGCAGGGCGCCGTGGTCGGTCCCCTGGTCCGGCGCTTCGGCGACCGTCGCGTGCTGCTCGCCGGCCTGCTGTGCGGCACCGTCGGCTTCTGTGCCTACGGCCTTGCGCCGACGGGCGTGCTGTTCCTCGCGGCGGTGCCGGTGGTCGCGCTGTGGGGACTCGCCTCGCCGACGGCGCAGGGACTCATGTCGCAGCAGGTCGGCGCCTCGCAGTACGGTGAGTTGCAGGGCGCGGCAGGCGCGGTGATGGGGGTCGCCACCATGATCGGTCCCGCGGTGTTCGCCGCCACCTTCGCCTGGTTCATCGGCGAAGGCGCGCCGCTGCACCTGCCGGGTGCGGCGTACCTGCTGTCGGCCCTGCTGCTCGCGGCCGCCACGGCGCTCGCGGCGCGCGTCACCGCCGTGGAGGTGGTCCGATGACCCCGCCCATGGACCTCGACCTCTCCGCGCTTCCCATCCTGCTGCGCCCGGCCCTCGAACCGCGGCTCGCGCAGATCGCCGAGCGCGGCGGACTGCCGCCGGGCGAGGACGCGGCCGAGGTTTCTCGCAGCCTCGCCCGGGTTTGGGCGTGCAGCGACTTCGCGTCCGACGCGTGCCTGCGCGATGCCGCGCTGCTGCCGTGGCTGTGCGAGCCGGGCCGGCTGGACGCCACCGCCACCGAGGAAGTTCTCGAGCACGAACTGTACGACGGTCTCGTGCAGGCCGACGACGACGCGCGCTTCATGGACGTGCTGCGCCGCTTCCGCCGCTGGCAGCTGGTGCGCATCGCCTGGCGCGATCTCGCCGGCCTCGCGGACGTCGAGACGGTGCTCGGCGAGCTGTCGCTGCTGGCCGACGTGTGCATACGCGCCGCCTGCCGGCGCGCCGTCGCTGCGCTCGAGGCCCGGCACGGCACCCCGCGCGGCGAGGACGGCGCGCCGCTCGAGCTCATGGTGCTGGGCATGGGCAAGCTCGGCGGCGGCGAGCTCAACTTTTCCTCCGACATCGACCTCGTGTTCCTGTTTCCCTCGCACGGCGAGACCGGCGGTCCGCGCCCGATGGAATACGAGGAGTACTTCGCGCGGGTCGGTCGGCGCGTGGCGCAGCTGCTCGGCAGCGTGACCGCCGAGGGCTTCGTGTACCGCGTGGACCTGCGGCTGCGGCCCTTCGGCGAGTCCGGTCCGCAGGTGGTGAGCTTCGACGCCTTCGAGGACTACCTGCAGCACCAGGGGCGCGACTGGGAGCGCTACGCCTACGTCAAGGCGCGGCCAATAAACGGTGCTGGCCCGTTCGACGAGCTGTACCGCAACGTGCTGCGTCCGTTCGTGTTCCGCCGCTACCTCGACTTCAGCGTGTTCGAGTCGCTGCGCGGCATGAAGGAACTGATCGCACGCGAGGTCGAGCGCCGCGAGCTGCGCGACAACGTCAAGCTCGGCCCGGGCGGCATCCGCGAGATCGAGTTCATCGTGCAGGCGTTCCAGCTGATCCGCGGCGGCGGCAAGCCCGCGCTGCAGACGCGCCGCCTGCTCGAGGCGCTGCCACTGCTCGCGGGCCAGAAGCTGCTCACGCAACGCGCGGTCGAGGAACTCGGCGACTCCTATCGCTTCCTGCGCCGGGTCGAGAACCGCCTGCAGGAGCGCAACGACGAGCAGACCCACGACCTGCCGCAGGACGAGGCGGGCCGGGCACGCCTCGCCCTATCCATGGACGCACCGGACTGGGCCACGCTGGCCGGGGAGATCGAGCGGCACCGGCAGCGCGTGAGCGCTCACTTCCAGGCGCTGATCTTCGGGCCCACGGAGCCGGGTGCCGGCGCCGCCTCGGGCCGTGCGCTCGTGGCCCTGCTCGAGCCTGGGCTCGACGACGCGGGGCGCCGCGAACTGCTCGGTGCCGTCGGCATCGCGGAGGCCGCGGACGTGCTCGCACGACTCGAGGTGCTCAGGCAGAGCGCTTACTGGCAGCGGCTCGACGAAACCGGCCGGCGGCGACTGCAGACGCTGCTGCCTGAGCTGCTGCAGGAGATCGCGGGTGGCGCGGGCGAGGCGGTGGCGCTTGGCCGCCTGCTGCACGTCATCGAGCGGATCGGCGGCCGCACCGTGTACCTCGCGCTGCTCAATGAGAACCCGGTCGCGCGGCGTCGTCTCGTGGAGATCTGCGCACAGTCGCAGTTCCTAACCGACCAGATCGCGGCCTTCCCGCTGCTGCTCGACGAGCTGCTCGACGAGCGGCTATTCGACACCGTGCCGACGCGGGCGGAGTTCGAGCAGGACCTGCGCGCGCGCATGGCGGGGGCGGGCGCGGACGACCCGGAGCGGCAGGTGGATCTGCTGCGCGAATTCCAGCGGGCCGCGGTGTTCCGCGTCGCCGTGCCGGACCTGACCGGTCGCCTGCCGCTCATGAAGGTGAGCGACCGGCTCACCGACATCGCGGAGCTGATCTGCGCCGAGGCGCTCGCGCTCGCCTGGGAGCAGATCGTCGCGCGCCACGGCCTGCCGCGCTGCGGGCCGGATGCATCGACGCTCGTCGAGGCGGGCCTCGTCGTGGTCGCCTACGGCAAGTTCGGCGGCATCGAGCTCGGCTACGGCTCCGATCTCGACCTCGTGTTCCTGCACGACTCGGCCGGCGAGGTGCAGCGCACGGACGGGCCGAAGGCGGTCGACAACGGCGTGTTCTTCATGCGGCTGGTGCAGCGCCTCGTGCACCTGCTCACGGTCCACAGCGCGGCCGGGAGGCTCTACGAGGTGGACACGCGCCTGCGCCCGAGCGGCAAGGGCGGGCTGCTGGTCCAGGGCCTCACGGGCTTCGGCGAGTACCAGCGCAGCGAGGCGTGGACCTGGGAGCACCAGGCGCTGCTGCGCGCCCGCGTCGTGGCCGGCAGCCCGGGCCTGCGCGAGCGCTTCGAGTCGCTGCGGCGCGACGTGCTCCGCTACGCGGTGCGCCGCGACACGCTGCGCGAGGACGTCCGC
>Ga0316622_100002064_pt1 | contig 13663 bp, 10 predicted proteins | sample OWC_Aug_OW2_C1_D_FD_207646 | JGI IMG/M metagenome (GOLD analysis project Ga0316622, IMG submission 207646) | Wetland soil microbial communities from Old Woman Creek delta, Ohio, United States - OWC_Aug_OW2_C1_D5_C | ecosystem: Environmental > Terrestrial > Soil > Wetlands | place: USA: Ohio... | reverse complement strand
AAGCGCACGAGATCCAGGGCGTGATGGCGCTGGAGAACAGCTTCAACCGCGTGGGTCTGGACCATGTCGTGCTGGTCAAGCTCGCCAGCACCGCGGTAGTGACGAGGATGCTGGGAGGTTCGCGCGAAGAAGTGATCAACGCCGTATCGCAAGCGTGGGTGGACGGCCAAAGCCTGCGTACCTACCGCCATGCGCCGAACACCGGTTCGCGCAAGAGCTGGGCAGCCGGCGATGCCACCAGCCGCGCGGTGCGCCTGGCACTGATCACGATGAAGGGCGAGATGGGATATCCGTCCGTTCTAACCGCCAAGACCTGGGGCTTCTACGATGTTCTGTTCAAGGGCAATCCGTTTAGATTTCAGCGCCCCTACGGCAGCTACGTGATGGAACACGTGCTGTTCAAGATCTCCTTCCCGGCAGAGTTCCATTCGCAGACCGCGGTGGAGTGCGCAATGACGCTCAACGCCCAGCTTGCGAAGATCGGTAAGAGCGCGGCGGACATCAAGTCGATCAAGATCCGCACGCACGAGGCCTGCATCCGCATCATCGACAAGAAGGGCCCCCTGAACAATCCGGCCGACCGCGACCACTGCATCCAGTACATGGTGGCCGTGCCGCTGATCTTCGGCCGCCTCACCGCCGCCGATTACGAGGACGAGGTTGCCATCGATCCGCGCATCGATGCCCTGCGCGATAAGATCAGCTGCATCGAGGACCCTCAGTTCACCAAGGACTACCACGACCCGGAGAAGCGCTCGATCGCCAATGCGCTGACTGTCACACTCAACGACGGCACCGTCTTGCCCGAAGTGGTGTGCGAGTATCCGATCGGCCATCGCCGCCGTCGCAGCGAGGGCATTCCGGTGCTGGAAGCGAAGTTCCGCACCAACCTGCTGCGCCGCTTCGCGGCCAAGCAGACTGCCTCCATTCTGGCGCTGTGCAAGGACCAGCAGCGCCTGGAGGACACGCCGGTGAACGAGTTCGTCGATCTGTTCGTCATCTGAGATTCGGTCCGACACGCTAAGGAGTCGCTGTCATGAGGATACTTTCGAAGCTTGCGTTCGTGGGAGTCGTTGGCTTGGTTCTGGCTGCGGGCGCTGCGCACGCCGATGCCCCCAAGCGCAAGCCGGGCCTGTGGGAGATCTCGCTCACCACCGGTGGGCAGCCGACTCCCTTCGTGTCGCAGGTGTGCGTTTCGGATGACGACGATCTGAGCACGACGGCCGGTACGCCGAACGTGGCCAAAGACTGCTCGGAGAGCAGCGCCGCGCGCGAGGGCGACAACATCGTGATCCGCTCGGTGTGCCCGGTACGCACTTCGACCGTGACGACCGAAGCGCTCATCACCGGTAACATGGACAGCGCTTACGAGGGCCAGATCGAAGCCAACTATTCGCCTCCCCTGTACGGCCTGAGCCAAGTCAAATCGGTTGTGCAGGCGAAGTATCTGGGCCCCTGCAAGTAGGCAGCGCCTCCTTCTTCGTCGACCCGAACATCCTAGTCAACTCCTCTCTCCCACGCCGAACCATGAGCCACAACCTGTACAGATCGCTGCAAGAGTTCAAGATCGGAGCCGGCAAGACCGGCAAGTTCTATTCGCTGCCGGCGCTGGAGAAGATCGGTCTGGGCAAGATCTCCCGCCTGCCCGTGTCGATCCGCATCGTGCTCGAGTCCGTATTGCGCAACTGCGACGACAAGAAGGTGACCCGCGAGCATCTCGAGCAGCTCGCGGCCTGGAAGCCGAACGCGCCCCGAGTCGACGAGATTCCCTTCGTCGTCGCCCGCATCGTGCTGCAGGATTTTACCGGCGTGCCGCTGCTCGCAGATCTGGCCGCCATGCGCGGCGTGGCCGACATGATGGGCAAGAACCCCAAGGTGATCGAGCCGCTGGTGCCGGTCGATCTCGTCGTCGACCACTCGGTGCAGGTCGACCACTACGGCAGCAAGGAGGCACTCGATCTGAACATGAAGCTGGAGTTCGAGCGCAACGAAGAGCGCTACCAGTTCATGAAGTGGGGCATGCAGGCCTTCGACACCTTTAAGGTGGTCCCTCCCGGCATCGGCATCGTGCACCAGGTCAACCTGGAATACCTGGCGCGCGGGGTGCATCAGAAGGGGGGCATCTACTATCCCGACACACTGGTCGGCACGGACAGCCACACCACGATGATCAACGGGATCGGCGTGGTCGGCTGGGGCGTGGGCGGCATCGAGGCCGAAGCCGGCATGCTCGGTCAACCGGTGTACTTCCTCACCCCCGACGTAGTGGGCGTGAACCTGACCGGCAAATTGCGCGGCGGGGTCACCGCCACGGATCTGGTGCTCACCATCACCGAGATGCTGCGCAAGGCTAAGGTAGTCGGCAAGTTCGTCGAGTTCTTCGGAGAGGGCGTCGAGAACCTCGCCTTGCCCGATCGCGCCACCATCGCCAACATGGCGCCCGAGTACGGCGCGACCATGGGCTTCTTCCCGGTGGACGACGTCACCATCGAGTATTTCAAAGGAACTGGCCGCACCAAAGACGAAGTGGACGCACTGGAGGCGTACTTCAAGGCGCAGAACCTGTATGGCATTCCGCGGATGGGCGAGATCGACTACAGCCAGGTGCTGGAACTGGATCTGACGAAGGTGTCGCCGTCGCTCGCCGGCCCAAAGCGGCCGCAGGACCGCATCGACATCGGCAAGGTGAAGTCTACCTTCGCCGAGCTATTCTCCAAGTCGGTGGCCGACAACGGATTCGCTAAGAAACCGGAAGACCTGGCCAAGCGCTTCTCGACGCGGGACGGCATCGACATCGGCTCCGGCGACGTCCTGATCGCCGCGATCACCTCCTGCACCAATACGTCCAACCCCAGCGTTCTGCTCGCTGCTGGCCTTTTAGCGAAGAAGGCCGTCGAAAAGGGTCTCACCGTCAAGCCGCACATCAAGACCTCGCTCGCGCCCGGATCGCGCGTGGTCACGGAATACCTCGGCAAGGCCGGGCTTCTGCCCTATCTGGAGAAGCTTGGCTTCTACCTCGCGGGCTACGGCTGCACCACCTGTATCGGCAACGCCGGTCCCCTGGCCGAGCCGATCGACGAGGCAATCACGCAGAACGACCTCGTGTGCGCGGCTGTGCTCTCGGGCAACCGCAACTTCGAGGCACGTATTCACCCGAACCTGCGCGCCAACTTTCTCGCCTCCCCGCCTCTGGTCGTCGCCTATGCGATCGCCGGCACGATGTTGAAGGACCTGATGTCCGAGCCGGTCGGCAAGGGTCAGGACGGCAACGATGTGTGGATCGGCGACATCTGGCCGAGCAGTCAGGAGATCTACGACTGTCTCAAGTACGCGATGAATCCGAAGACCTTCCGCAGCCTGTACAGCGCGCTGGGCGAGGACAACCAGCTGTGGAAGGACGTGCCATCCGCGTCCGGACAGGTGTACAACTGGCCCTCGTCCACCTATATCGCGGAGCCGCCGTTCTTCGAACAGTTCGCCATGCAACCGGGTAAGGTCAGCGCGATCAGCGGCGCTCGCATCCTCGGCATCTTCGGCGATTCGGTGACCACAGATCACATCAGCCCGGCGGGCTCGATCAAGGACACCTCGCCTGCAGGCAAGTACCTCATCAGCAACGGCGTGGTCAAGGCGGAGTTCAACAGCTACGGGGCGCGCCGTGGCAATCACGAGGTGATGATGCGCGGCACCTTTGCTAACGTGCGCATCAAGAACCTTTTGCTGCCGCTCAAGGCCGACGGCAGCCGCGTTGAAGGCGGACTGACCATCCATCAACCCTCCGGCGACGCGATGTCGATCTACGACGCCGCGATGAAGTACATCGAGCAGGGCGTGCCGACGATCGTGTTCGGTGGCGAGGAGTACGGCACCGGTTCATCCCGTGACTGGGCTGCCAAGGGTACCCAGTTGCTGGGTGTGAAAGCCGTGGTGGCGCGCAGCTTCGAGCGCATCCACCGCTCCAACCTGGTCGGCATGGGCGTGCTCCCCTTGCAGTTCCTGGGCGAGGATAGCGCCCAGACACTGGGATTGCAGGGCGATGAAATCGTCGACATCCTCGGACTGGACGACATCAAACCGCAGCAGCAACTGACACTGTCAATCGCGCGCGCGGATGGCACGAAGCGCGCAGTAACGGTGAAATCGCGCATCGACACCGCGATCGAGGTCGACTACTACAAGCACGGCGGGATCCTGCCCTACGTGCTGCGGGATATTCTCAAGGCGGCGTAGGCTGCGGACCGTTGAGGCACAGGGCGGCGGTAGCCGCCCTGTGCCTCTGCGGCATTCCGGCGGTTTTCAGCAGCCTATGGGGCAAATGGCTACCTGTGATCAAACGCCGTCATCCCCGCGCCATCTGCGGCGCTTCTTCTGCCCTCCGACCTGCCGGATCAGGCGTCCACGAAACGCACGGCCTGGTCGAGCCCGGCGCGCTCGGTACGATAGCGGTTGATGGGCGCCTCGCTTTCCGCGTACCCGAAGGAAATCCCGCACACGATACGTCGGTGGTCTGGGATGGCGAAGAACTCGCGAACGAAGGGTGAGTAGCCGGCGAGCGCCGCCTGAGCAATGCAGTCGACTCCGGCGTCGACCGCCGCCAGCATGAAGCTCTGGATGTACAGGCCGCAGTCGAGCAGTCCGTAAACGCCGAGCTTGTCCTCGGTCGTCAAGATGGCCACGTGCGGTGCACCGAAGCAGCGGAAATTCTCCAGAGACTGCTCGGCCGCGGCCGCGCGGTCGTCTTTGCCGATTCCCAACGCCTGGTATAACTGCACGCCGCATACCTTGCGCCGATCGCGGTAGATGCCTTCATAGGCCTGCGGAAACGGAAAGTCCGCTGCAGTAGGGGCGCCCGACTTTGCGTGAGCATAGAGCGCATCGGTGAAGCGCCGGGTAGCCACTCCCCGCGTGACGATCACCTGCCAAGGCTGGGTGTTGCACCAGGACGGCGTGCACTGAGCAAGCTCCAGGATGCGGACGAGCACCGGCTCAGGCACGGCGTCGCGCTTGAAGGCGCGGGCGCTGAAGCGCGCACGGATGATTCGTTCGAATTCCATCGGTCAGTCGAACTTCGGCTTGAAACGCTCGTCCACCTCCACCTGAAGCCCCTGGGTCAGGCGATTGCCCGCATTGGCAAGCGCGACGATCTCGACCAGCTCCGCCAGCATCTCGTCGTCCATGCCTTTCTTGCGCGCCGCAGCGATGTGAGAGTGGATGCAGTATTCGCAATTGTTTGTCATGCTCACGGCCAGGTAGATGTATTCCTTGGTCAGGGAATCGAGCCTGCTCTCCTTGACCATCACCTCCTTCATGTAATTCCAGAAGCGCTTGAGCATCGGCGGGTGCACCGCCAGCGTGCGCCAGATGTTGTTCACGTAGTCGTTGTTGCGCGTCTTGCGGATGTCGTCGAACACTTCCTTCGCCGCCGGCGAGGCGCTCTGATCGTCCAGCATCTTGACCATGGCCATTTCAGTTCTCCCGTTGTCGTTTCTGGTTGGGCGCATCGATGTTACCACCCGCTTGCGCCAGGCCAATCGCACCCGGCATTCGGTTGGACAGCCCCAGGGGGAGCGGTCATAATCCCGCGGCCGTGCCCCGGGGACGGCTTTTGCACCTCCCGTGCGGCGCCCTTCCGAAAACTGGTCTAAGCGTATGAAACTGCTGTTCGATCTGCTCCCGGTACTGTTCTTCTTCGTGACGTATGAAGGAGCCAAGCGAATGCCGGAAGCAGCCACCGGCCTGCTGACCGGGCTGCTCGGCAGCATCGGGGCTGACGATCAGGTAGTGGCGTCCCAGGCGCCCATTTTGGTGGCGACTTTGGTCGCGATCCTTGCCACCTTCGCGCAGGTCGGCTGGCTCATCGGGCGCGGCAAGAAGGTCGACCGCATGCTCTGGATCAGCCTGGTCATCATCGTTGTGATGGGCGGCGCCACCATCTTGCTGCGCGATCCGACCTTCATAATGTGGAAACCCACAGTGCTATACTGGGCTTTCGCAGCGGTCCTGCTCGCTGCCGACTTTGCATTCGGCAAGAACCTCATGCGCGCCATGATGGAGCAACAGGTGTCGCTCCCCGTTCCAATCTGGCGGCGACTCAACCTCAGTTGGGTCGGATTCTTCCTGCTGATGGGCGTGCTCAATCTGTACGTCGCCTTCAACTTCGCGGAAGAAACCTGGGTGAACTTCAAGATGTTCGGCGGGTTGGGCCTGATGCTGGTTTTCGTACTGGCGCAAGGATTTTTCCTGTCCCGGCATGTCGAAGAAAGGAAGTGATGCATGTTGAAAGGGATCCGCGCTGCGCGGAAGCTTGATCATGGCCGTTGAGGACACCACGGTTGCCGCGATGCGCGAGCGACTCGGGCTGCTGAAGCCGGAGCGGATGGAAATCCACGACGAGAGCGGCGAGCACATCGGTCACGAAGGCGCGCGTGGCGGCGGCGGGCACTATCAATTGCTGATCGTGTCGGATGAGTTCGTCGGCAAGCCGCCGGTCGCCCGCCACCGCATGGTCTACGCGGCGGTCGGCGAATTGATGCGCCGGGACGTGCATGCGCTCGCCATCAAGGCCTATACAGTGGACGAGTTTGAGAGAGCCTTTCACGCCTAGAACCGTCCTGTTCCATCAATTTCAACGCAACACACCACCTAAGGAAAAAGTTATGCAATCGATCAAGACCGCATCGGCGGCCGCCCTCACCCTGGTCGGGCTCCTGGCGTTCAGCGCGGCACAGGCCGAGGAGAAGAACATCGCCATCGTCAACGGGATTCCCATCTCCGAAGCGCGCCTGGACTATGTGGTCAAGACCCAGGTCGCCCAGGGCCAGAAGGACGACGAGAACCTTCGCAAGAGCGTCAAGGACGCACTGGTGATGCGCGAAGTCCTGTCGCAGGAAGCTTTGAAGAAAGGACTGGACAAGAGCCCCGAGGTCATCACCCAGGTCGAAATGGCCAAACAGGAGTTCCTGATCCGCGCCTACTTCGACGACTTCATCAAGGAGAACCCCATCTCCGACGAGGAGATGAAGGCCGAGTACGAGCGTGTGAAGAAGGAGCAACTCGCCGGTTCTCCTGGCAAGGAGTTCAAGGCGCGTCACATCCTGATCAAGAACGAGAAGCAGGCAAAGGCCGCGTTGGCCGAAGTCAACAAGACCAAGGGCAAGAACTTCGCCGCCATCGCAAAGAAGCGCTCGGAAGACACTGGCTCCAAGAACGACGGCGGCGCGCTCGACTGGAGCGACGGCAGCAACTTCGTCAAGGAATTCAGCGAGGCGATGACCAAGCTGAACAAGGGTGAATACACCAAGACGCTGGTGAAGACTCAGTACGGCTACCACATCATCATGGTGGATGACGTGCGCGACGTGCAATTCCCTGCGTTCGAGGACGTCAAGGAACGCCTCTACCAGCAGATGCTCACGCAGAAGCGTGACGCCGAGATCGCCAAGCTGCGCGAGGGCGCGAAGATCGAATAGTCGGTCCGCACCGGGACCTGGGAAGGGGCGCCTCGTGCGCCCCTTTGCGTTATTACCCCAGCCAGACCCGTGCGTTCCTGAACATGCGCATCCACGGAGAATCTTCGCCCCACTGCAGCGGGTACCAGGAATTCTGCATGGTGCGGAACACGCGTTCAGGATGGGGCATCAGGATGGTGAAGCGCCCGTCCGGTGTAGTCAAGCCGGTGATTCCCTCCGGCGACCCGTTCGGATTTGCCGGATAGCACCGCGCCAGTTGGCCCCGATTGTCCACGTAGCGCACGGCAACCAGAGAGCGGGCCTGCTTCAGCTGCTCGGGGCTCCTGAATTCCGCATAACCCTCGCCGTGCGCGGTTGCGATCGGCATGCGGCTGCCCGCCATGCCGGCGAAGAACAGCGACGGGCTGTGCGTCACTTCCACCATCACGAAGCGTGCCTCGAACTGCTCCGAGCGGTTGCGCACGAAGTGCGGCCAGGCAGCGGCACCGGGAATGAGCTCGCGCAGGTTGCTCATCATCTGGCAGCCGTTGCACACGCCCAACGCAAACGAATCCCTGCGCGAGAAGAAGGTTTGGAACTGATCGCGCGCGCGCGAGTTGAACAGGATCGACTTGGCCCAGCCCTCGCCGGCGCCCAGCACGTCGCCGTAGGAGAATCCGCCGCACGCGGCAAGTCCGTTGAATTCATCGAGCGTGGCGCGGCCAGCGATGATGTCACTCATATGCACATCCACCGCCTCGAAACCGGCGCGGTCGAACGCGGCCGCCATCTCGATCTGCCCGTTGACCCCCTGCTCTCGCAGGATCGCAATGCGCGGACGCATACCCCTGGAGATGAACGGGGCGGCGACGTCCTGCTCGGGATCGAAACTCAGGCTGGCATGCAACCCCGGGTCAGCGACATCCAGCAGACGGTCGTACTCCTCCTGTGCGCACTGCGGGTTGTCGCGCAACCGCTGCAGGCGATACGTGGTCTCTGCCCACACGCGCTGGAGGGCATGCCCGAGTTTCTGGAACAGCACCCGCCCCGATTGCTCGAGGATCAACCGTCCCGCGCGGTTGGGCGCGCCGATGACGTAACATGCATCCGCCAGCCCGGCGGCGGCGAATGCTCGGGCGAGCTTGGCGGCATCTGCGCGGCGCACCTGGACCACGGCGCCCAGTTCCTCGTTGAACAGCGCCGCCAGCAGCGCGCTGCGCGCCTCGCCCACAACACCTGGCAACGCGTCCACGTCAACCGTCACGCCGACGCGGCCGGCAAACATCATCTCGCACAGCGTGACGAACAGGCCGCCGTCGGAGCGGTCGTGATACGCCTGCAGCAGCCCGTCGCGATTCAAACCTTGGATGGTATCGAAGAAGGCACGCAGCTCCGCAGGCGCCTCCAAGTCCGGCGCCTCATCGCCGAGCTGGCTGAAGACCTGCGCCAGCGCGGAGCCGCCCAGGCGGTTGCGCCCGCCACCGAGATCGATCAATACCAGCACGCTGCCCTCATCGGCAACCAGCTGGGGGGTAAGAGTGCGGCGCGCATCCACGCACGGCGCGAAGGCAGACACGATCAGCGACAGCGGCGCCACCACTTCACGCTTGTCGTCTCGCTCGGCCCACGAGGTCTTCATCGACATCGAATCCTTGCCAACTGGGATGCTGATGCCAAGCGCGGGACACAACTCCATGCCCACGGTGCGCACCGTGTCGAACAGGACCGCGTCCTCGCCGGGATGGCCGGCCGGCGCCATCCAGTTCGCCGACAACTTGATGTCGCCGATGCCCGCAATTGATGCCGCCGCGATGTTCGTGATCGCCTCGCCCACCGCCATGCGTCCCGATGCGGGCCCGTCGATCAGGGCCAGCGGCGTGCGCTCGCCCATTGCCATGGCCTCGCCCCGCTCGGAGCGGAAACCGGCGAGCGTGACAGCCACGTCCGCAACCGGCACCTGCCACGGGCCGACGAACTGGTCGCGGCTGCACAGACCGCCGACAGTGCGGTCGCCGATGCTGATCAGGAAGGTCTTGTCGGCCACCGAGGGCAGCCGAAGCACGCGCTCGACCGCCTCGCGCAGATCGACGCGGTCCAGTTCAAGCCGAGGCAGGGCGCGTGGCCGATGATGCACGCTGCGCGTCATCTTTGGCGGCTTGCCTAGCAGCACGGTCAGGTCCATGTCCACAGCCGCTTCGCCGAACCGACTGTCCTCGACCACCAGCTGGTGCTCGCTGGTTGCACGTCCGACCACGGCGAACGGGCAACGCTCGCGCCGACACAGATTCTCGAACGCGTTCAGCCGGTCGGCGTGCACCGCCAGAACGTAACGCTCCTGCGACTCGTTGCACCAGATCTGCATGGGCGACATGCCGCGCTCTTCCACCGGAATGTCACGTAGCGCGAAGCGGCCACCCACGCCGCCCCCGTGCACGAGTTCGGGGAGCGCGTTCGACAACCCGCCCGCGCCCACGTCGTGCACCGACATGATCGGGTTGTGTTCCCCCATCGCCCAGCAGCGATCGATGACCTCTTGCGCGCGCCGCTGGATTTCCGCGTTACCGCGCTGCACGGAATCGAAATCGAGGCCCTCGGCATTCTGTCCGGTGCCCATGCTCGAGGCCGAGCCACCGCCCAGGCCGATCAACATGCCGGGACCGCCCAGCTGCACCAGCGCCGCGCCGGCCACCAGCGGCTGCTTTTCAATCTGCGACGCCGAGATGTTTCCCAGCCCGCCAGCGATCATGATCGGCTTGTGGTAACCGCGCCGTTCGCCTGCGACGGTCTGCTCGAATGTACGGAAGTAGCCCAGTAGGTTGGGCCGGCCGAACTCGTTGTTGAATGCGGCTCCGCCGATCGGTCCTTCGATCATGATCTGCAGCGCAGAGGCGATGCGACCAGGCTTGCCGTAGTCGTCGCTCTCCCACGGTTGCAACGCATCGGGGATGCGCAGATTGGAAACGGTGAAGCCGGTCAGTCCCGCTTTCGGTTTCGCGCCGCGTCCGGTGGCACCCTCATCTCGAATCTCACCGCCGGCGCCGGTCGCCGCACCGGGGAACGGCGAGATCGCCGTCGGATGGTTGTGCGTCTCCACTTTCATGAGGATGTGTGCCGGCTCCTCTATGAAGCGGTAGACGCCGTCGGCTCCAGGATAGAAACGCGGCGTCACGCAACCTTCAATGACAGCGGAGTTGTCTGAGTATGCCACCAGCGTCCCGTTCGGATGCATGGCGTGGGTGTTGCGGATCATGCCGAACAGCGAGCGTTGCATCGGCTCGCCGTCGATCAGCCATTCGGCATTGAAGATCTTGTGACGGCAGTGCTCCGAATTCGCCTGCGCGAACATCATCAACTCGACGTCTGTCGGATTGCGTCGGATGCGCTGGTAATAATCGAGCAGGTAGGCGATTTCGTCGTGAGACAATGCCAAGCCCATGTCAGTGTTCGCGCGCTGCAATGCTTCGATCCCCCCGCCGAGCACATTCACGCGCTCCAGCGGCCGAGGGAGCGTTTCCTCGAACAGGGCATCGGCCTGCTCGACGCTCTCGAGCACGGTCTCCGTCATGCGGTCGTGGATGAGCGGCAGCACGCTCGCGCGAGCCGTGTCGGTGAATTTGCCCTTTGCGTCGAAGATGAAGGCGAAGGTCGTGCCGCGCTCGATGCGCTCTACGGCGTCAAGTCCACACTGCCGCGCGATGTCGGTGGCCTTGGACGACCAGGGCGAAATCGTGCCCAGACGCGGCACCACCAGCACCGAGGGCGGGTGCGCATCGGCCGACGAGGCCGGGCCATAGGTCAGCAGCCGCTTCAGCGTCGCCAGCCCGTCGGGTGACAGCGGCTCGCGCAGCTTCACGAAATGCCAATAGCGCGTCTGAACGCTTCGCAGGGCAGGAAGCGTGGCACGGACGGACTGAAGAAGCTTGTCTAGACGAAAATCGGAGAGCGCGCGACGGCCGGGAAGCCGGAGGATGGTGGGCATCGAGGTCAGCGAGTGGTGAGGCGGAATTATACGGAATCTCTATCATTGCCACTGGAGGGTCTTCCCATGCCAGACACTACGTCCCAGCCCATCTATCGCACCGCCGACATTCGCACCATCGAATCGTTGGCCGCCGCGGCGGGACCCTCGCCCACCCTGATGGAGCGCGCCGGCCTTGCGGCTGCACAGATTGCGCGTGAGCGACTGCTGGCAGATCGCCGCTCGGTGATGGTGATCGCAGGTCCCGGCAACAACGGCGGCGACGGCTTCGTCGTGGCGCGTCACCTCAAGCAGTGGTGGTATCGGGTGAGCGTACTCTTCACCGGCGATGCCACGCGGCTGTCCGACGATGCCCGCGGCGCCTGCGATGCCTGGCTCGCGGCCGGCGGCACGCTCACCGAACGGCTGCCGGAGCAGCCGTCCGATCTGGTAGTCGATGCCCTGTTTGGCATCGGGCTGACGCGTTCGGTCGAAGGCCGCCACGCCGAGTTGATCGAATGGATGAACCGGCAGCGGGCACCCGTACTATCGCTCGACATTCCCAGCGGACTCGCGGCCGACACCGGCGCGGTGCTCGGCCACGCCGTGCGCGCGACGCTCACCGTCACCTTCATCGCCCTCAAGCCGGGACTGCTGACCCTGGACGGCCCGGACCACGTCGGTGAATGGATCGTCGCAGACCTCGGGCTGGACGTCGAATCGCTGCAACCACCCATGGGCCGGGTGATCGGCGCCGAACACCTCGCGCACGTCCTCGCGCCGCGGCTGCGCAACAGCCACAAGGGCAGCTTCGGCAGCCTCGGCATCGTGGGCGGTGCCGCAGGAATGACCGGTGCCGCGCTGCTGACTGGGCGCGCGGCGCTGCAGCTGGGTGCCGGGCGCATCTACCTAGGCTTGCTTCGCAAGGACCTGGGCGTCGATCCCATTCAACCGGAATTGATGCTGCGCGAGGCCGACGAAACAGTGGAGATGCCAAACCTGAACTGCTTGGTTGTCGGACCGGGACTTGGTCAATCCCCTCCCGCGCGCAGCGCCGTCGCGCGTGCGCTGGAGCGCGACGCACCGCTGGTCCTCGACGCCGATGCGCTCAACGTGCTCGGCGCGCACGAGGCGCTGAGGGACGCATGCCGCGCACGCCGCGCCGCGACGCTGCTGACACCGCACCCAGCCGAGGCGGCGCGGCTGCTGAACAGCGATACGGCCGCGGTGCAGGCGGATCGTGTGCAGAGCGCACTCGAGCTCGCGCTCCGGTACCGGGCAGCCGTTGCCCTCAAGGGCGCCGGCACCGTGGTGGCCACCCCCGACGGGCACTGGTCAGTCAATCTCACCGGAAATCCGGGGCTGGCCAGTGCGGGAATGGGCGACGTCCTCTCGGGCATCTGCGGCGCGCTGCTCGCGCAGTCGGTCGAACCCTATGCAGCGCTGTCCGCCGCGATACACCTGCACGGGCGCGCGGCCGACGTGTGCGCGGAGATGCTTGGCGGCTGGATCGGCATGACCGCAAGCGAAGTGACCGCGGCCGCGCGCGGCGTGCTGAACGACGCGGTGTACGGCAAACCGGCGAGGGGCGGAATCACCCTTGCAGAAGGCGCACGGAGTGCATGCCGAGGACGGTCATGAGCAGCGACCCGACCAGGTGCATGCAGATGTGCGCAGCCGCCCACCCATAGTCGCCGCGCGAGAGCAATCCGATCGATTCAGCCGAGAAGGTGGAGAACGTCGTGAGGCTGCCCAGAAAGCCGGTGACCGCGAACAGGCGCACTTCGGGCGGCAGGGCGCTGTGCTGTCCGAGCAACTCCACCATCACGCCGATGAGGTAGCCGCCCGCGAGATTCGCCACCAGCGTACCCAGCGGCAGCGCGTGGAAAATCGGGTTGAGCAACAGCCCCAGCATCCAGCGCAACCATGCCCCGAGCGCAGCGCCTACGCCGACCGCAACGAAGGCGGCAGCTGTCATGACGGTCGATCCATTCGGCGATTATAGCGGCGGCACCGCCACTCACGCCGCACCGTTGGCATAGGCTTCGCCCAGGATCCTGTTCACGCGCTCGCCGCGCACGCCGCCGCTATCTGGCGAGAGCTCGCTCAGACGCACACGTCGCGCGACGTGTCCGTGGCGATAAACCAGAATCGTCTCCGCCATCGCTTCGACGTCGGCCGGATCATGCGTGATGACGATCATCGGTACCTTGAAGCGGTCCTGGAGCGCGACTAGTTCCGCGCGCACCCGTCCGCG